>Ga0134125_10000051_pt1 | contig 170948 bp, 129 predicted proteins | sample KB31751_FD_96464 | JGI IMG/M metagenome (GOLD analysis project Ga0134125, IMG submission 96464) | Terrestrial soil microbial communities with excess Nitrogen fertilizer from Kellogg Biological Station, Michigan, USA - KB3-175-1 | ecosystem: Environmental > Terrestrial > Soil > Unclassified ...
TGAAAGACCACGGGGCAAGCCCGTGGCATCGTCGCTTCCTCAGGCGCACAATGTCTTGAAGCAATCCAGCGTGAAAGACCACGGGGCAAGCCCGTGGCATCGTCGCTTCCTCAGGCGCACAATTTCTTGTAGCAACCAGCGTGAAAGACCACGGGGCAAGCCCGTGGCATCGTCGCTTCCTCAGGCGTACAATGTCTTGTAGCAACTCATCGTGATTACCACGGGGCAAGCCCGTGGCATCACCATCCGGAAAGCTGAGACAGAGCATCCTCCTCCCAGATTTAGCTATGTAACTCACGACTAAATCTATAAACTACGCGCCCAATGAAGACCTGCTCTGTCTGCTCAGCCCTCATTGACGACAAAGCCATTAACTGCACCTCATGTGGCGCGGCGTTATCCGGCACGCAGGCTACAGTGCGCCTACCCGCGCCGAAGAAAAACAGCGAGACTCCGAAAACCACTCAATCCACCAGTTCGCGCAGCGAAGGCCGCTTAATATCCGGAACAGTATTGAATGAGCGCTATCGCATCACCGGCCTACTCGGTCGAGGCGGCATGGGCGAAGTCTACAAAGCCGAAGACCTCAAACTTAATCAAACCGTGGCGCTGAAGTTCCTCCCTGAACATTTCGCGGAAGACTCGGCTGCACGCGAGAGGTTCTTCGGTGAAGTCCGCACGGCTCGCGGAGTATCGCACGCAAACGTCTGTCGCGTCTTCGACATCGGGGAAGTAGAAGGCACGCATTTCCTTTCAATGGAATTTATCGACGGAGACGATCTCTCTTCGTTGCTACGCCGCATCGGCAGACTTCCTCCCGACAAAGCCATTGAGATCGCCCGACAACTTTGCGCCGGCCTTCACGCCGTGCACCAGGCGGGAGTTTTGCACCGCGACCTCAAGCCCGCCAACGTCATCATTGACGGGCGGGGCAAGGCGCGCATCACGGATTTCGGGATCGCGGGTTTGGAGAGCGAGTTAAAAGCCGGCGCGGTTGCCGGCACACCCGCGTACATGTCGCCCGAACAAATCACGGGCAAAGAGTTAACGACGAAGAGTGATATCTATTCGCTCGGGTTGGTGCTCTATGAAATCTTCACTGGCAAACAGGCCTTCCAAGGCGACACCGTCAACGAACTGCTGCGCAAGCATAAGACCTCCGCGCCGACCACCCCTTCGGAAGTCATCAAAGACATTGATCCCGTAGTCGAGCAGGTAATTCTGCGCTGTCTGGAAAAGGATCCGCGCGAACGTCCCGCTTCGGCCTTGCAAGTGGCAATGATGCTGCCGGGAGGAAATCCTCTGGAAGCAGCAATCGCAGCAGGCGAAACGCCCAGTCCGGAGATGGTTGCCGCCGCTCCGAAAAAAGGCGCGCTCAAGCCCCTTGTCGCAGTTGCTTTGCTCACCGCCGTGTTTGTTTTTCTCGGTCTTGAGATGCTGTTGTCGAAGCGAGCTTATTTGCATCGCATGGTGCCGCTTGAAAAATCGTCGGAAGTTTTGAGCGAGCGTAGCCGCGAACTGGCGAAGAGTTTCGGGTACCCAGCGTTTGATTCTCAATATCGCTTTACACGAGATTGGGATTACATCAGATACATCCAGGAAAACGATAAGACGCCGACTCGCTGGCAGAAACTTGCGACCGGACAACCGGCTGTCATGCGGTTCATGTATCGTTCAAGCCCTGAGCTGCTCATTCCTGTGAGCGGCGCAACCGTTGAGTTTGATGACCCGCCGAACGACATTTCCGGGATGGCGCAAATCCTTCTTGATACGAAAGGGTGCCTAATTTTCTTCGCTGGCGTTCCGCCCCGGGTCGACGAGGCGGGCGGAGCGCCAAAGGACTTTGACTGGGGAACGGTTTTCAAAGAAGCCGGTTTTGATCTAGCCGCTTTTCAACCCGCTGAATCCCAATGGACGCCGCGGGCGGAGTTTGACGAGCGACGGGCCTGGACAGGCAAATACCCGGAACAGCTGGACATTACAATTCGTGTCGAAGCCGCCGCTTATCGCGGCAAGCTCGTCCGGTTTGAAATCGTTGAGCCGTGGAGCAAACCTGCCGGGCAAGCCACAAATCAAGCCCGCAGTAATTTGGCAAACTCGATTGCCATAGCGATATTTCTAGGGGTACTAATTGGGAGCGCTCTGCTGGCTCTAAGAAACGTGCGCAGCGGGCGCAGCGATTTACGCGGCGCGTTTCGCCTCACGTTGTTTTTTTTCGCGCTGCACATGATACGTTGGGCGTTCGGGGCGCATCACGTCGCATCGGCAAACGGCGAAATTGGGCTTTTGATAACGGGAGGATTGCAAACCGCACTTTCCTTAGCGTGTTTTGTCGGATTGATGTATCTGGGGTTTGAGCCTTATTTGCGAAAACACGCGCCGGAGCGCGTTATCTCGTGGAATCGGCTGCTGGCAGGAGACTGGCGCGACGCGCTTGTCGGGCGTGACGTGCTGATTGGATTGGCTGCAAGTGCAATCGTTATTGGGTTAGCTACTCTTAACCATTCGGCTGGACTATGGCTCGGCTACCCGCCGTCAGCTCCAATCCCTAGCCAGTCGCCTCTGCTTGGCATTCGCGGCTTTCCGGTTTTGTTCGTAGATCAAATTAACAGAGCAATCGTCACCGCCTTTGTGGTTTCGTTTCTCGTTCTGTTTTTCAATTTGCTACTGCGCCGCAAATGGCTGGGAAACATGGCAGCTTGGCTGATAATTACCGTCCCCCTCGTTCTCGACAGCATCGGCGAAGGAATTCAGTTTCACTGGTTAGCTTTTGGTGTGCTGTTTTCTACGTTTGTAGTTTTTGTGGTGGCACGTTTCGGCGTTCTGGCAACGGTGTCGGGGTTGTTTCTCCTGGCGCGATCTTTCTACCCGGTTACCACCGAGCTGTCGGCTTGGTATGCCGGCGATTTCATCCTGTCCTCCGTTGTTCTCGCGGCGCTGGCAATTTACGGCTTTTACACTTCGCTCGCCGGACAGCCTCTGCTCAAAGGCAAACTGCTCCAGGATTGAGGCGCAAAGATGGACCATTGCCCCGTTTGCTCAGCTGAGTTAACTGGAAGCGCAGTTCGCTGCCCTTTCTGTGGTGCGGTGTTGCCGCGCACGCAAGCTACGATTCGCCAGCCTCCGCCGAAAGAAAAAAATATTCCCGAATCGCCATGAAATGAAAAAGGCTGTCACAGTCATATATCTATGACTGCCGACTTGAGATCACCCATTGACGATCGCCCGGCAACACTAAATTGGATCTGAGGATCTACTAGTTAGCGTATGCCGGCCTTAGTTCGACCCTTCCGAGGATGGTTGTTATGACCCACACTGGTATTCCTACTCCGAACTCCAGACGGCTGCGGGGTTACAGTTTTGACCCCAGCCTGTCCGTGCAACTTGATACGGCGCTGGTTAATGAGGCGGTGTTCAAGATTCGTTGGGAAGAGCCTTTGAAACAAGGCCCGGTCGGCGAATATCTCGAGGTCGTGGATTTCGATCCGGCGAGCAACTGCTTTTACGAGCCGATCGATTTGAACGATCCGTACATCCTGGCCCAGGACGGACTGCAACCTTCGGAAAGCAATCCGCAGTTTCACCAGCAAATGGCTTACGCCGTGGCCATGACGACGATCCAGAATTTTGAAAAGGCCTTGGGTCGCAAAGCTCTGTGGTCGCCTTATCGAGGCGACAAATCGGAAAACTACGTGCGGCGTTTCGTGCAGCGTTTGCGCATCTACCCGCACGCTCTGCGCCAGGCCAATGCTTACTACAGTCCAATGAAGAAGGCTTTGATGTTTGGTTACTTTCCGGCATCGAGTGACGCCCCGGGCGATCACATTCCGAAGGGGATGGTGTTCACTTGTCTTTCGCATGACATCGTGGCGCATGAAACGACGCACGCTTTGCTGGACGGCATGCACGAGCGCTTCATCGAAGACAGTCATCCGGACACGCTCGCTTTTCATGAAGCTTTTGCCGACATCGTGGCGCTCTTCCAACACTTTTCATTTCCGGAAGTGCTGCGCCAGCAAATTGCCAAGACTCGCGGTGACCTGGCTTCGCAAAGTTTGCTGGGACAATTGGCCCAACAGTTTGGCAAAGCCATCGGCCAATACGGCGCCTTACGCGATGCCATCGGGGAATTCGACAAGAAAGAGAATAAGTGGAAGCCGCGGCAGCCCGATCCAAACGATTATCAAAGAGAGTTGGAACCACATGCCCGAGGCGCAATTCTGGTGGCGGCGGTGTTCGAGGCCTTTCTCTCAATCTATAAATGTCGCGTTACCGATCTGCTGCGGATTGCTTCCAACGGGACCGGCATTCTGATTCCGGGAGAACTGCACCCTGATTTGGTGAACCGTTTGGCCCGCGAAGCTGCAAAGACGGCTCAGCAGGTTCTGAATATGTGCATTCGCGGACTGGATTACTGTCCGCCGGTGGACATCAACTTCGGCGATTACCTGCGGGCCATCATCACGGCCGATACGGATCTGGTTCCCGAAGATGATATGGGCTACCGCATCGCCTTTATCGAATCGTTTCGCCGCCGCGGAATTTATCCGCGTGACATTCGCACGCTGTCGGAAAGCAGTTTGTCGTGGACCAACATTCGCGAGGAAGAGCAACAGGGGATTTTCAGAGTCATCACCTCCAGGTTGCGGTTTTTCGTTCACCTGCTCAGCTATCTGGACGAGATTCCGAACGTGGACCAGGTTGCCGAGGTGTCGCCTGAATACCGAAACTACTTGAAGAGCATCCTGTTGCCTGATGCGGAAAAAAACTGGAACGGGCTGGATGTGGAGAAGAGGGCCAAAACCTGGAAAAACGCATTTGAGAATTACCCGCCGCCGAATAAGGACTGGAGGCTTCTCTCGCAAGATGAAAAACGCAAGGCGGAAAAAGTGCTCTGGAATTTGATGTCGGATCGGGAAAAGATTTTTGGGATTACTCGAGCGGCGCAGGCTGCGTTGCATGAGTGGCTGGCTGACTATAAGGCAGACGCCAATTCCGAGGATGTAAGACGGTTTGAGAATCTGACCGGAATCTACCTGCTGCAAACGATTGATAAGGAACCGAGACTCCAGGGCTTGAAGTCGGAAAAAGATAAGTACACGACGCAGCAGAAGTATACCTTTGAGGTCCATTCGTTCCGCGGGGCGCAACGAGTCGGCCCGAATGGTAATACGGTAAACGACGTAATTATCTCACTCACGCAAAAGCGCGTAGTTCCTATGAACCCGGGCACGCCCGGTGACGATGAGACGTTCGACTTTCGCGGCGGCTGCACGTTGATTCTTGACCTGCATACTTTAAAGCTGAAGTACGTCGTCAAGAAACTAATCGACGATAGCGATGGAAGATTGACACGACAGGGCGAGTACCGCACCGGCGAATCTGGCGCCTCACTGCGGGCCACGTATTTCGGCCGGCCGGGTCAAACCGGGAACAACGAACCGTTTGCTTTATTGCATGGCGATTGAGGATCGCGGAGGACAGTTCGATGGCAACACGCAGGACCACTACCAAGGCAAAAGCCAAGGCAAACCCAAAGGCGAAAGCAAAGGGAAAACCTAAGGCCGCGAAAGCTAAGACAAAACCCAAGGGGGCGAAGCCTAAGGCTAGACCAAAGTCGAAACCTAAGACTGCTTCGAAGGCAAAAGCGAAATCAAGGGGCGATAAGGTTTCGGTGCGCATTCGGATGTATCGCCAGGGGCTGGGCGATTGTTTCCTGCTTACCTTTCAACAGCAGGGCAAAGAGGATTTCAACATGATGGTGGATTGCGGGCTGTTGCAAGGCACCAGGAACAGCACCGAAATCATGAAGCAGGTGGTTGAAAACGTCGAGTCCACGCTCTCGGTCAGCAGGAAGATCGATGGCGAACAAAAGAAGTGGCTGGACGTGGTGGTGTTGACCCACGAGCACGCTGATCATATCTCCGGCTTTGGACAGGCTCAGGACATTTTTAACCGAATCCACTTCGGTGAAGTGTGGGCCGGATGGATGGATGACGAAAGTCATCCGAAATACAAAGCAGTGCGCGAGCGCTTTCATAAACAGGTGACTGGCTTGCGAGCGGCGCTGGCCCGGATGAAGTCAGACGCACAACAGGGACTGAAGGAAACTGTCACTCACTTGCTCGAGGATTTCTTCGACGAGAATGTATTAGGAGTCGAGGACAATGTGTTAGGCGCCAAGGCAACCAAGACGAAACGCACGCCCGCCTGGGAATTCGCGCTAAATAAATCAGTCAAAGACCCCAGGTTTTGCAGGCCGGGAAGTATGTTCACCCTGCCGGGATTCGACGATATTCGAATTTACATCCTTGGACCTTCAGAGAATTATGACGACTTCACCAAAGTAGATCCCTCAGAGGAGGACACGTACCGCAGCGAAGGCAGTGGTTTTGCCCTGGCTGACAGTTTTTTTGCGGCAGTCGCCGAGGACAGCGACCTGTTCGACGCTGAACTGCGCCAGCCTTTCGAAAACCATTTACGAATCGATGCCGACGTCAGAGCGAAAGAGCATGACTTCTTCAAGACCCATTACGGTTTTGACGAGCAAACGCCCGATCCGTCTGGTAAGAAGGATCCGAACGCGTGGCGGCGAATTAACGACGATTGGTTGTCGATGGCGGGCAGCCTCGCGTTGAAACTCGATAGTTATACGAACAACACTTGCCTGGCATTCGCGATCGAGTTCGTTAGCAGCCAGAAGGTTTTACTGTTCCCGGGCGATGCACAGTTTTCCAATTGGCTCTCGTGGCAAGAATTGACGTGGCAGATACCCGACGAAAAAGGCGTGAAGCAGGAAGTGAAAGCGGAGCACCTTTTGAACCGGACCGTCTTTTATAAGGTAGGTCATCACGGTAGCCACAATGCGACTTTGAAAAAGCATGGGTTGGAAATGATGATCAGTCCGGAACTCATGGCGATGATTCCGGTTGATCGCGCGAAGGCGGAAAGTAAAGTCACCAAGACCAATCCCAAGGGTTGGGAGATGCCGGAGAAAAACCTCTTTACGCGTTTGCAGGAAAGAACTCGTGGCCGGGTGCTGCTGGCCGATGAAAAGGATGATAAGAAGCTTAAGGTCCGATGCAACGACAGCAACTTTTTGAAAAAAGTGAAGTTTGATGGATCGTTAGCGAGAGACGCAGCCAATCCGACCGCTAAGGAGCCTATAGCCGTCGAATTGATCATCGAAGGCTGACCCGGGCGCGGAAGCAAACAAAATCGAACTAGTTATGGCCCCAACAGCTAGCTTCATGACGAATCATCCCGATTGAGGTCTTGTAAAACCAACCGCTATCGCCTGCTTCGCTGAACCTGCGCAATCTCACACTGACTATTTGAATTACGCCAAACAGGAAGGCGGTTCAGCCGACCGTTTTGACAGAATTCGCACGGGACAACCGGTGGCGCTTTATTTTTGGTATCGAACCAGTCCGCGTTATTTGATTCCGAATTGAATTGCGGAAGTAGATTCTTTTGACCCGCCGCATGATGTTTCGGGAATGACGAGCGTCTGGTTGGATGTGCGCGGTCGCCTGATCCAATTTCAAGCCGTCCCGGATCAGCTCGAGAAAAAAGCCGAGCAATATTCGCCGGCTGACTGGTCTGTCCCTTTCGGTGCAGCAGGACTGGACCTTCACAACTACAAAGAGATCGGATCCCAATGGACGTCCCCATTTTTTGCCGACGAAAGAAAAGCCTGGGAAGGCAAGCACGTTGACCACCCGGAAGTTTCCGTCCGTATAGAAGCAGCCGCTTTTCATTTCGGCTTCTACACCTCGCTCGCCGGCCAGCGTATTCAAAAGTAAACTGCTGCACGATTGAGAGCGACAGATGGACCAATGCCCCGTTTGCTCAGCTGAGCACATCTCCTACTTGTCGAGCACATCTCCTGCTTGTCGAGCACATCTCCTTCGTGGATGGTAGCGCTGTTTTAGTCCGCGGAGCGGACGTCAGCGTAAAGCCTGGGGTGTAAGCCCCAGGATCAAAGCAACAAAAGCAATCGAGCCCGCGAAGCGGGCGACAGCGTTACAGTATCCCGATGTATCGGGAATCCCAGTACTCATCATCGAAACTATCCGCCCCCGTTGCTTTGTTTAGAGCTGTCCCCGCTCCGCGGGCTTGATTGATTTCCTCACGTCCACCCTGGGGCTCACACCCCAGGCTTTATGCCCACACCCGCTCCGCGGGCTGGATTAATTTCCTCACGTCTACCTTGGGCTCACACCCAGGCTTTACGCTCACATCCGCTTCGCGGCTTCGACACAGGTTTACTCCGTGTTCGGTTCGAGCAACGGAATTCCTCTGGCAGAATGCCAAACGCGCGCAATCTCACAAAACTTGGGCTCGTGATTGACTCGATAAACGATCCGGTAAGGACGAAAAATAATCTCGCGAATGTTTTGATTTCGAAATTCGGGAACGATGCGGCCCAACTGAGGAAATGTTTGCAGCTGGTCTGTCTGTGAAATCATTTGGTACCCAAAAGACATTGCACGTTCTTGGTTATCACGCGCAATAAAGAGAACGGTGTCGTGAAGGTCGTCTCGAGCAGCGGGAGACCAGATTAGCTTGGAAGCCGAGAAGCTAGCTCTTTTTTGATTTCCTCGTGAGGAATGCCTTCACCCCTGTCGAGTTGATCAAGACCCTTTTGCACTGCAGCCATGAACTCGATGCGTTCGGCAATTTCTTCCAACGAGCAGTTTTCGGGCAAGGCGCGAATTGTGTCGAGGACGATCTCTTTCTCAGTCATGAGGTAATTATGAGATTGCACTCTTAGATTGTGCAAGCAACTTCTGGCCAGCACGGTCTCTGACTGGATTATTCCGCGAACTGTTAGCCGGATAGAGTACCTTTCATTGAAGCTACGACTGCTGAGTACCACGGAGACTGTCGCCTGCTAAAGCGGGCTTGGGAATCTTGTGACGATGCGATCCGCCGGGGGGCTAAATTCTGCCGTCGCTCCGCCACTCGTTGATGCCAAGCTGTCGCGCGCGACGTTGACGCGGCAACGGTGTCTAGTCACGCTGCGACGAAAAAGCGTTGGACACTGCGTCGATAGGGTATCGATATTGAAGTGCGCCCAGGGGGATTCGGGCCAATCGATCTTCTAAATTGTCTAACCGGGTGAAATCAAAATCATCTTTAGCTGCCCAAACGTCCTTAGTGGCCCATCTTAAGTGATGGACGTAGTCGTTGATCGAACCTAACACGCTGCGACTGTTGGTTGGCTGGATGTCGATAGTCTCCATCGCGGCAAGTTCGGCTGAGACCAGGTCGGCGGGGATGCCAATTCGCATGAGGTGATGGGAGACTCGATCGCGAAATGACAGGAGGAAGGTTGGAAAATCTCTTCCTCGAAGTAGTACTGGGAGCAGGGAAGTGTCATTGACACAGAGAACGATCGGGAACCCGGCAAGCCGAATTAGATTGGCGTGCCAGTCACCCAGAACCGGTCGCAAAGTGTCCGTGGGATTTGCGAGAGGCCTCGGGTTCTTACGCAGGAGCTTTTGAGTACATCGGAGAGTCATCATGGCGAAGTGAGCTTAGTGTGGTACTGCACGCTGACAGCTTGCAGAGTGTGAAAAAAAGTTGAGCGCCGATGACGCGGCGTCAGGCTGGCAGCCTGACGTACGTTTTCGCCGAGGCACCGGTTGAGAGTCCTGGTCTTCACGGAGTCGGCGGCGCTCAGCGGGCGCTAAGCGGACTAACTTCCAGTCCGTATTAGATAATCGCTCAGAGTCTTCAACAGTTTCTGATGGCGCGTCGTTGATAAGGAACCGATTGTGCCGATAATCTTACTGCCAGGAAGAACAGCCAAAAATCCTAGCCTTACGAGAGAAGTTGCTCGCACGCCCGCTGGAATCATAGTCATCATCGGTTGATGAAATTGATTCATCAAATCCTTTGACCTGCTTATTGAGTTGAGTGCTGATGCCGCACACAAGAAAGTCTCCGTAAGGCGGCAATTCGCGCAGGATGATCGCGGGCAGTGCGCCAAGAAAAAGTAGGTAAAGCATAAATGGTGAACTGAAGCCTTAGCCGATACCACAGGCTTGCCCTGGGGTGTTTCAGGTTCACAGCTACAAAAACAGGCTGATCCCATCGGTTCGCAAGAGGCCACGGGCTGGCCCCGTGGTGTTTCACGTTGCCGCCTGCCACCAACATGAAGCGTGAACACTCCACGGGACGAGCCCGTGGCATCACCAAAATCTCGGCCCTCTGTTAGCGACCAACGTGAGTGACCACGGCGCCAGGCCGTGGCCTCAAGTTTAGCGACTACCTACTTTTTCTTGCCGTACTCGATCGCGGGACGATTCGTCCCAGGTTCGACCCTGTCCGGGATTGGATCAACTCTAGTCTTCGAATCGAGTTCGCATTTCTTCGACCAGGAGGATTCGGTCGGAGATGCTGAGTTTCTTTCCCTGTTCCGTTAACTCGGATTGCATGGCGGGCATTATATCAAAGCGTGTACTCACGGCGAATTCGTTGTGTGTTCGTCACGGAGCGACGGGGAGTGTGGCCTGGTCTTGAAAGGCCGGGAAAGGTGAGACCGGATTTGATGTTTAGACGCGGATTAACGCGGATGATGCGGATCTGAACTGATTAGTTTTTTCAGATCTGTGTCATCGGCGTTTATCTGTGGCTAAAGTCGTATCCTCACTCAACACGGGCGGGGCGGCCGTGGCACATCTCAACAGACAGGCGGGCCACGTCACACGGGCGGGACGCCCGTGCCACGTCTCAACACGGGTTAGACGGCCGTGGCACATCTCGACAGACCGGCTGGGCCACGTCACACGGGCGGGACGCCCGTGCCACGCCGGTCAGGCGAGACAAGGGCGATAGGACGGTGATATGCTGCGCGCCGCACGCCAATCCTTCCCGCTCAGGAGTGACTCATGCGATACCGATCCTCATTGTGGCGACTGGTTCTAGCCACGGTCGCGCCACTTGTTTTTGCATTCGCGGTCTCAGCTCAAACGGCGACGATCCGTCTGGCCGGCGACATACCGTTTGAAGATGGACCGCCGTCAATTCAAGGCAAGCTGCCGGTGCTCTTCGTACACGGTCATGGTGACCCCAGCAACTACAAAAAGAACTGGCAAGAACCGCTAGTAGAACGCAACCTGCCATCATTCAAAGACATGCTGGGCGCGAACCCCGACCTTGCCATCGAGCCCTACTATATTAGCTTTGATAACGCTGACACTCGTTCGATTACAGACGACGCTATCGAGATCGGCAATGCCATCGAGCGGATCTTGCACCGTCACGATCCGGAGCGCTCAGCAGAGGATACTTCGGTCAAGGTAGTCATCATTGCTTATAGCCAGGGCACGATCAGCTCGCGTCAATATCTGAAGAGCTTGCAGACTCAAGTCGATGGGATGCCGGCCCCGCGGCCGACCTTTCGCCCGGTCTCGGAGTTCATCGCGATCGCGCCTCCGAATCATGGGCTGGGGACACGATTGTTCGCGCTGACAAGCAGCCTCGCAGTGAAGCAGTTGTACAACGGCCAGCGGCCTCGCACCGAAAGATTTGACCGTTGTGGCCAGGATTTCGCTCAGCCGGCGGACATTCACTATATTGAGATTCTCAATAAAGCAAATTCCCTCGACCCCCATGTCATCGGGGATACGCAAGACTTAAGCGCAGGTCGGATTTTTCCAGGCGAAGCACCAGGCAGCCGCTCGGCCACCGACGCACATAGTGTCGGTACCCTTTATGTAACGTTGTTCGACGAGGATGATCGCGACATAGTAGGAGGTGACATCGATTCGACTGACTGTGTCGGGCGAGCAGTTGCTTCTAACCGGGCTCCCAATGCTGAGAACGTTCCAGTTTCAGGAATTTCAGAAGACGGGTGGGAAACAGTTCTCGATGCGAACCCTGCTTTCGATATCGGAAATCTTGCATCCGCCATTTTCACTCCCACGGAAAAGCAGTCTGCATCCGTTCACCAAAACACGGTGCATACGTTTGATGTGATGTGCAAGGCGCTTTACTCCGCGGTGCATCACACTTCGCCGGTAGGTGTGACCTGCGCTTCTACCAACGTTACCGTGGACGGGCTCGCCAATCAGGTCCCAGTCCCCGTTATTCCACTTCCCAAGCGCGCGGCGGCGATGCTTACTCTGGATTTCTCAGGCAGCATGGCCCTTACTACCGGACCTGGCGCCACCCGAGCATCAGTCTTGAAGGATTCAATAGAACTTTTCGTAAATCTGTGGAAGGCCGTGAGCGTCCCGACTGATCGTCTCGGCGCGACTTACTTCCGCACGGGTGTGACAAGATTCCCAACTACTGGCGATCCAATGCCATTGCTTTCGAGTGGCGGGCAATCCATTGTCGATGATATCAACAACAATCAATCACCCAGTGATTTGACGGCAATGGGCGGCGGTCTGCAAGTGGCGATCGAAGCCCTGAGGGACTTTGCTGCTGACAGCGCGATCCGGCGTGTAATCCTCTTCACCGACGGTATGCAGAACGTTAACCCCATGGTCCGCAACGTTGGCGGTGAATTAAGGATTGATGACGAGCCCGGGCGCCCGAGCTCGGGAGTTATGGTGCCGGCGACCCCATTTGTTCTCAACCACCAACTCGGCGTTACCGCTCAACAGTTGCGGCCGATTTCAATCGATACGATCGGGATCGGCGCCGGTGACACCTTCGTGACTCGGCTGGCAGAAATCGCGTTGGCGACAAACGGACACACCCGAGCCACCGTCGACATAGACTTGCTGCGACAGTTTTTCGTCGACGAGTTGATCAACGCGCTCAAGGGATTCAGTCCGCAGCTGGTTGACTATCGCCGTGGAGCAGTCGCAAGAAACGGAAGTACGGAAGCGTTTGTCATCGAGGACGGGGTGCGGAAACTCGTGCTCAAGACGAGTTGGAAGCGTGGCCAGTGGCTCGATTTTACGGTTGCGAAAGATGGTGTCGACGTGACCTCGAGAGGCCGCTTTATCAAGGGCGACTTCTACAAGATCTTTGTCATCGATCTTCCCGCTAAGGGAATTGCTACGCGCGGCAACTGGCAGGTGAAAATCAACGGCAAGTCAGGCACAGCTTACGAAGCCGCCGCCATCGTCGATGGCAGCGCCATCACCTATGATTCTGCCGTAAGTGTAAAGCAACCACGCGCGGGTGATCCGCTCGAGCTGGTTATGCGAGTTACAGCTCGCGGCCAGCCCGTTAGCAGCAAGAGCAGAGCGACAGTTACCTGGCATACTCCCACGGCTACCGCGGGCGATATCATCGCCAAATATGTACCGAAGGAACTGCCTGCTTTGGAACCCGGAATGTCGCTTGGCGAGCGCCAATTGCTCGCGCTAACACAAGATCCAAAGAGCCTGGCGCTCCTCAAAGGAAAATCGAACAAGCTCGTAGTGAAGCCCACGAGTAAGGGCGACTTTCGTGTACGGCTTAGCACAGGAGTTCCCGGCATCTACACCGTGTTCATCACTGTCAAACGGAATGATGCTAAGCTCGGCGCCTTCAGTCGCACCATGGCAATCACCGTGGCGGTGCGCTCCTCGGGTGCTGACCAAAGGATGACCACTATCGTCGCGCAACGCGCAATAGGCAGGCAGGTGAACATCGTAGTGACGCCGCGTGATGCTGACGGACACTTCATCGGGCCGGGATTGGCTTCAGACTTTTCTTTGCAGGTGACCGAGGGCGACAAGATTGGAGTTGCGCGCGACCTTGGCAATGGAAGTTACGAACTGTCATTCGAGGCTCCTGCTGACAAGGACCCGAGCGCTACGGTAACAATCGCAGGCAAGTCTTTGTTCAGCGGCAAACTTTCACAGCTGTCGCGGAAGAAATCAAAATAGTTTAGCCGGCGGAATAACGCGGATGATACGGATCTGGACTGATTAAGCTTTCAGAGCCGTGTCATCCGCGTTTGTCTGTAATTCTATTCGTTCCGGAGCGCGTTGGAAGTTCAATATCGACCTTACTTTCACGGCGTTGGTTTCGGCGCGTAGGCTGCGGACCAGACATAGTTGCCGCTCAGGACGCATTGATCGGTTGAGATTTGTCCGACCTGATACGGTCCGTCAAAGGTTGGGCAGCCACACTGCACCAGCGGCAGGTTTGTAGTCGGATCTGTCTTACCGGTTCTCTTGCACGGAGCCGTCATGCATCCGGCATAGGTTGAACTCGCGCAGCTAGTTGGGTTGATGGCGAACTGCGGATACGTCGCCTTCTGATTTTCAAGATAGAGACTAAAGGTTGAGATCAGGTCCGCGCCCGGTATGAAAGTGTTGTTGTTGATCGCATGGCAGACTGGAGCTGGGCGCGATCCTCGTGGAGGGCAGTTGCTGCCGTCTTTGCCGCACACAGCTACAGTCTTAAGGTAGACGTCAAGGTTCAAGATCGCATTGATGTCTACCTGGTAAGGCTGTCCCTTGGGAATCTCATAACAGGTGCAATTTGCGATGCCCAGTCCGTCGAGCGTGCAGGGCGTAGTTGGTCCAGGTCCCGAGTAATAGCAAAGCGCGATGGGGGCAGTGTTGACTGTGCACTCCACCATGTTTGCCGGGTTCGTCACTACGTCAGCCCACGGAGGACCATATTGAGTCGTAGGAAGAGTGTTGAGTTTGAAGGGCTTGTTCCCGGTAAAGCGCTGAAAACTAAAAGTCGCCCGGGAGGCCGGTTTTGCAGCGGGTGCCTGCCCAGCGAGGTAGCCTCGACTGCTAAGCGCCAGCAGAAAAAGCAAGCCAACCATTGTGAGCAATAAATAGTATTTGCGGGTTTTCATTTGCCTGGCTCCTTGGTGAGTAAAGTTTGTCTGCCACCTCCGCAGACGCAAGTTGAGGCGTTATCAGCGAAAGGCGACAGCTGAATCCGACACCGTTCAGGTCTGCGATTTTGCGACGTTCAATGTTTAATGTCCAGGTTTTGCGGGACGGAACCTGGCGAGCAGTGACTTTGTCACCGCTTGGGCCCTTGAGAGCGACCCGGGGAATTAGGGCTTCGCTGAGCCTGCGGCGACAGGGCGTAGCGCACACAGAGAGACAAACATCATTAGTCGCACTGCAATGCCGGCCGACAAACAATCCTGCCGATCTTTATTGAGCGTCAGGATTGTTCTTTATCGTTTGAATTTCCAGTCTGATCTCTTGAGCGAGCGATCTCAGTTCCTGCATGTGTTTGCGAATCCGGGTTCCGGCAGCCTTGTTGTGGGTTACATAGAATTTCTCGAAATCCTTTTCAAACGTGGCTACCAGCTCTTTTAGTTGATTGTATCTTTCCATTTGTGAAGATTTAGCCCTCCATGAAGATTGGAAATCGCGTTCAATATAGTACTTCTCAGGTGATTGGGCCAATCAGATGGGCCAGCAAAGATTGGCTGCGGATGCAACGGATCTGAAAGGCGAGACCCGTGGCACTCAAGGCATCATGGGCGGGAGGCCCGTGCCACTCAGGGCATCATGGGCGGGACGCCCGTGCCACTCAGGGCATCACGGGCGGAGGCCCGTGCCACGTCGCAAGAAAATTTTGGACGTTTGATGGCCCGAAAGAGGGCGGAAGTTCGCGTTAATAAACGGAGAGCACAAAGATGAGGTTAGCACTGAGAGCGGTAGCGACCGGGTAATGCTAACGGTAAGGTCGACTTTTTTTGGCAACTAAGATCCGGTCCTGACTCCAGTAACGTAAGACTATAGTGAAGCAGCAAACACGATCAAACTGAAGGAGCTGGGGATGAAGCTGAACGCGAAGTATGTGGTCTTTTCGTTGATTGCGGTGGCAAGTGTATATGTGTTGTATCACAACGAGCGCTTTCTGGTGGACTCGTCGAATCCCGTCTGGCAACACTACGAGCCTTTTAAGTGGTGGTTGCTGCCACACGGTGTGTTCGGCGCCATCGTGCTGCTGTTTGCGCCATTCCAGTTTTCCGATCGGCTGCGACAACGATATACGAAGGCGCATCGTGTGATGGGACGAATGTATGTGCTTGGCGCGTTCGTGCTGGCGCCGCTCGGAGCCTACATTCAGTATTACCAGGAGCGGTCTGGAGCGCCGCGTTCGTTTACTGTGCTCGCCGTAGTAGACGCCGCAATGTTGATTGGGGCCACTGCGCTCGCAGGTCTGTTCGCATACAAACGCAAAATCGCGCTGCATCGCCAGTGGGCCACGCGCAGTTATGCCATCTCGCTGGTCTTCATTGGCGGGCGCTTTGTTATGGGAGTCACTGGTTGGGAAGCGCTTGGAATTGAAATGGTGCAGGCAATCATCTGGTCTTGCCTCGCGCTGTCAGTAGTGTTGGCAGACGTTGCGATTCATTGGAAAGAGATCTGCTCGACTGTAACGGTACCGGTGAAGTCAGGCGTGGCGAAGCCGAGCTTGTCGAAGAACGTTAGCGCAACGCAGGAAGCGTAAAAAAGATCGAGAACCGTGAACCGGGAACCGGGAACAGCCGGAAAAGATTAGCCACGGATGAACGCGGATGACACGGATCTGAGCTGATAGGGTTTTCAGATCTGTGTTATCCGCGTTTATCTGTGGCTGCATGCTCCGCGTTTATCTGTGGGGAGCGACACATGGGATTTCCAAACGTAAAAATCGTAAACCGGGAACCGGGAACAGCCGGAAAAGATTAGCCACGGATAAACGCGGATGACACGGATCTGAGCTGATAGGGTTTTCAGATCTGTGTTATCCGCGTTTATCTGTGGCTGCATGCCCAGGTTGAGTGGCGGGGAGCGACACGTGGGATTTCCAAACGTAAAAACCGGGAACCGTAAACCGGGAACCGGGAACAGCCGGAAAAGGATTAGCCACGGATGAACGCGGATGACACGGATCTGAAACTGATGGGTTTTTCAGATCTGTGTTATCCGTGTTTATCTGTGGCTGCATGCTCCGAGCTTATCTGTGGGTGCATGCCCCCGCGTTTATCTGTGGCGGCATGCCGCGAGTTTATCTGTGGCGGCATGCTCCGAGTTTATCTGTGGCTGTCTTCAGCATGCCTATCGTCAATGCTGGTGCGAGCAAAGGGGCCGAGCCAACGCCACCAGGCTCGGAAGAAGTTGGACTGCAAGTTGGACAGCGCGCGCCTTCGTTCACGCTTAAGTGTCTGGCAAGTTTGAGAAGGCCTTCGACGCTGGAACTCCTCATAGCGTAAAATCCAAATCGGAAAATTAAGAACAATCCTCGCGCGCGGAGCGTAAGAAGCTGCATGTCAAATCCCCAGGAACCGTCATCCGAGAAACGAGAACCGTTAACCGGCAACAGCCAATCGACTTCAACAATTGGTGAGCCTGCTGGCGCGGGCGAGTCGAATGTCGCACCACAAACTCCAAAGGCGAAAGTACGAAAGCCGATCAGGCTGTGGCCGGGCGTCACGCTCGCCATACTGATTCTGATCACCATTTTTGTGGCCCCAATCTTTGTGCCTCAAATGGGCGGCGGCGGCGTATTCTTTGGAGCCCTCGGCGCCTTGCTGGTCGTCTTGTGGTGGCTGTTATTTAGCCGTGCGCCGTGGATCGAGCGTCTCGGCGCGGTGGTGCTGGGAGTGATCACCGTCATTGCGATCAAGCGTATCGTTCACCCATCTATCGCCGGCGGCGGAATGGGAATGTTGATTTACATATTCTCGCTCCCCGTCATGACGATCGGTTTAGTCGCTGCGGCTGTTATCAGTCGTCGGCTTTCAACCGGAGCTCGACGTGTGTTGATTGCGGCGGCGATTGTGCTCGGCTGTGGCGCCTTTGCGCTGGTACGAACTGGAGGCATCACCGGCGACGCTGATTCGGATATTCACTGGCGCTGGTCGAAGACTCCGGAAGAACGACTACTGGCACAAAAGGATGAGGTAGCACCAGCACTCAAGGACGTACCGTCCGCGCCACTAGCTGACGCGAACTTGAGCTGGCCCGGATTTCGCGGCGCGAATCGAGACGGCATCATTCACGGTGTGCGCATTGAGACTGATTGGGCCCAGAAACCTCCAGTCCAAATATGGCGCCAGCCCATTGGACCTGCGTGGTCATCCTTCGCGGTGCACGACAATCTCGTCTATACACAAGAGCAGCGCGGTGATGATGAACTTGTTTCCTGTTACGACCTGAATACCGGCAAGCCGGTTTGGCGACATCGCGACGCTGCTCGTTTTTATGAATCGAACGCCGGCGCCGGTCCACGAGGAACGCCGACCTTGAGCAATGGTCGCGTGTACACACTTGGTGGAACTGCAATTGTTAACGCGCTCGATGCTCGCACTGGCTCCGTCATTTGGTCTCATAACGCGGCGACTGAAACGAAGACGAAGACTCCGGCGTGGGGATTCTCAGGCTCGCCGCTAGTTGTCGGGGATTTAGTCATCGTAGCCGCTGCCAGTTCGCTCGTTGCTTATGACGCGGCGACGGGAAATCCAAGATGGTATGGACCGACTAATCCACGTGGGTATAGCTCGCCGCATCTCGCCACCATCGGCGGCGTGACCCAGGTGTTGTTGATGAATGGCGATGGGTTGATTGGTGTCACGCCGGCGGATGGCAAAGTTCTCTGGCAGCACGCCTGGTCCAGCGACGGGATTACACAACCTGGCTTCACCGCTGACGGCGATATTCTGCTCGGGAGTGGCTCCGGGTTTGGCGCCGAGATTGGCTTTCGTCGCATCGGCGTCGCGCTGGGGCCGAGCGGATGGACGACCTCCGAGCGATGGACTTCGGAATGGCTCAATCCGTACTTCAGCGATTTCGTTGTGCACAAAGATTACGCGTACGGCTTCGAGGGAAGCAGCCTCACCTGCGTTGATCTCAAGAACAAGGGCGAGCGCAAGTGGAAGGGCGGAAACTTTGGTCACGGCCAGTTGGTGTTGTTGGCCGATCAGGATTTGCTGCTGGTCATATCCGAGGCGGGTGAGTTGGCTTTGGTTAAGGCTGTTGCAGATCAATTCTCTGAAGTCGCTCGGTTCAAAGCGATTGAAGGCAAGACCTGGAACCATCCGGTGCTGGTCAAGGATATTCTGCTGGTGCGCAACGCCGAAGAAATGGCAGCCTTCAGGTTGTCCCTCGCGAAAGGCTAAAACACTATCCACAGATTACACAGATTCCACAGATGTTTTGTTGAGCGATCGTAAGCCGACGCATAAATGTTTACCGATTTGCAGCCTCTGGCTATACTCATTCTGTCCGAGAGTTAGGTTTCTCGGCCCCTTTATTAGTCACCTTTATTGTCATTCAACCAAACATCTGTGTAATCTGCGTAATCTGCGGATAAGGTTTTTGCTCTTCTCCCCAGGTCGTTTGGAAGCACTTGCCGCTCACCAGCATTCACCAAAACGCGATGGGTGCTGCCATTGCTTCGGAAGCTGCCAAGAACCAGGGCAAGTTTTGGGAGTATCACGACAAGTTATTTGCCAATCAGTCTAAACTGTCAGGCGATGATCTCAAGCAATACGCTAAAGACCTCGGACTGGACATCGCAAAGTTTGAGGCGGATATTGCGGACCCTGCTACCAAACAGCGAGTAAGTGCCGACATGGCGGAGATCAACAGCTTGGGCGTGAGCGGTACGCCAGGATTTTTTGTAAACGGTCGTTTCATCAGCGGCGCGCAGCCATTCGACGGATTTGCGAAGGTTATCAATGCCGAATTGCAACGCCTGGGAATTCCGGCGCCCGAACCCGCGACCAAGTAGCCCAGGACTATCCACAGATTACGCAGATTGCACAGATGTTTGGTTGAATCTCTGTTGAGTCGAGTAATTAGTCTGTTAGACATCTACCTGTCAACGTTTCAAGTCATTCAACAAAACATCTGTGCAATCTGCGTAATCTGTGGCCTAAGGTTTTATGCCGGTCGATTTATTCGGTTGAGCGATTCACGCGCGCACCTGTTGGTACTCAAACTAAACCCAAACCTATTATCAAGACTCCAATCTGGCGTAAGATACGGCCTCAAAATTCAGACTTGGAAAACCCGACACTATGACGATCATCAATAAGCTCGCGTGCTCACTCGGCAGACGTGACGAAGTCCCCAATCAGGAACTAGCCCAACAGATTCTCAAGTCAAAAAACACCAAGGCAGTCAAAGAGTTGGTGGACAACCTCGCCAACAAGGATAAGAACATTCAAAGCGATTGCATCAAGGTCTTGTACGAGATTGGTGAACATCAGCCCGATCTAATCGCCGATTACGACAACGAGTTCCTTGCCTTGCTTGAGAGCAAGAACAATCGACTCGTTTGGGGCGCCATGACCGCGATTGATTGCATTGCTTCGATCAAGCCCGAGCGCATCCACAAAAGGCTGGCAACGATCCTCATGGTGGCCGACAACGGCTCGGTCATCACCAGGGACCACGCTATAGGTATCTTGATTAAACTGGCTGCACATAAGAAATATGCGGATGACGCGCTGGCTCTCTTGCTCGATCAGTTCAGATCCGCAGCCACAAACCAGTTACCGATGTATGCCGAAAATTCCTTTCGCATAATTCCCGAGAAGGCCAAAAAAGATTTTGTAAAAGTTCTGAGTGCCCGTCTTACTGACATTGAAAAGGAAAGCAAACGAAAGCGAGTCGAGAAAGTTATTTCAAAACTATCGAAGTGAGGTTCGACGCGATGGCTTCCACCCCGTATCAATTGGGTAGGGCTGCGGCGCACGCCGTACTTATCTGGGTCATCGGTTTTTTCTGGGGCATGGTCGTATTCATGACTCCGCCGCTCAAGAACATTCCTTCTGTTCCATTCGTCTCGAAGTTTCCGGCAGTGACGGTACCGTTGCTCGTTGCGTATCTTTTTTTGATCCCCTATCTGGCGAAAAAATATCTGGCGAAAGCTGCGGATCGAAAAGCCGAGGCCTGGAAATACGGAATCGTGCTGCTGCTAATCAGCGCAATCCTCGACGTCCTGATCATAGTGGTGGCCTTCAAGGGTCACGATTATTTCTCCTATCTCTCCATTTGGGTAGCGTACGCGCTGCTGCTGTTTCTTCCGCTTCGAGCCGCAAGTGCGCAACGTCAGAACCGCGACGCGTAGGGGTAGCGACCTGGGCAGTGCTAACCAAATTGTCTACTTTTTTGGTGATTGAGACCCGTGGCTACACCGACGCGTCGGCAAAAATGAAATAGAAGCAGTCATTGAACAACGCAACGCCGCTGACGACCCGGCCACGAACTTGTCTGGCAACCGATCGAGTCAACTCGAATAGTCTACGCCGACGTCTTCGCGCTTTAATTACCCAGGCCGAGTCTTTGACAGAATTAACAGGATTTACCTGATAATTCGAGCAGATATGTAAATTCTGTCAATCCTGTCGGGTTTCTTAATTTCCGCTGTTCAGGTTATCAAGGTGACGGCAGAATGGCATTTATTAGCGATCCCTTCGGCCGATACACGCGAAACTTGCGCCTCACCTGTACCGACGGACCGAAGTTGATCAATAAACCATCGTCGACACCAGTGGCTGTCAAATAGTTCACGAGTTGAACCTCATGTTCTTTGGCCAGCGATAGCACCGCTTTGACTTCAATAATAATCAGATCGTTGACCCATAAGTCAGCGAAGAAGTCTCCGACAATCTGGCCTTCATAATAGACATCAATCGGTTCCTGCTGTTTGATTTGGAAACCAGACTTGATCAGTTCGATCTTTAGTGCGTTTTCATAGACTTTCTCCAAAAAGCCAGTGCCTAAAGCATTGTGAACCTTGTACGCACAGCCGATGATTGGCTGCGTAAGAGAGTCGTCTTTCATTCTGTGCTCCGAGCGAGCGAGCAGTTTGGGTTAGAGTAATTAGCAAACGGTGGGTGGGGCTAATTCTAATGCGAGTCAGTGGCCTGGTAAAGTCCAAGCATATCGACAGATTTAACCTGAAGGTCTGATCGGAGTTTGTAAATTCTGTTAATCCTGCCAAATCCTTTTTGTTTCCAAACTTTAAAGGAACCACGTTCCCCGTGTAATAGAATCTGTGGGTAGCCATCGTTTTTCAATTATCGTCCGTAAACTTAATCCCGAGGAGGCAAAACATTATGAGTTCACCTGAGGCCGCGGTGCTGACAATGATGCGCAAGCTGGAAGAGCAGACCGGAAAATCATTCGACGAGTGGCTCGGCATCGCGCGCGCGAGCAAGCTTGCAAAGACAGGCGAGATCCGCAATTTTCTGAAGGACAAGCATGGTCTCACTTTTGGTTATGCAAACTTGATCGCACTGAAGACGCTGGGTTCGGATGCTGGTTCTGCCAACGCCGACGACCTGATTGCCGCATCGTATTCCGGGGCCAAGGCTGAACTAAAACCGATCTATGACGCGCTGCTTGGGGAAGTTAAGAAGTTTGGTGACGATGTGGAGATTGCCCCGAAGAAAGGCTATGTGAGCGTTCGCCGGAAAAAGCAGTTCGCAATCTTTCAGCCTTCGACCGCGACCCGCTTTGATGTTGGCATCAACTTGAAAGGCACGCCGCCGACGGCGAGACTTGAAGCCTCGGGAGGCTTCAATGCGATGGTGAGTCATCGCGTGCGTCTCGCAAACAAAAGTGACATCGACAAAGAATTGATTAATTGGCTGAAGAAAGCCTACGACGCCTCGTAGGCAACGTTTCAGGTTTCAAGTTCAAGGTTCCAAGTTTCAAGTTCCAGGTTTCAAGTTCCTGGTTTCAAGTTCCAGGTTTCAGCTTTGCAGGTTTCCATTCCCCTGGAACTTGAAACTTCGAACCTTGAACTTGAAACCTGAAACCTGAAACCTGAAACCTGAAACCTGAAACCTGAAACCTGAAACTTGAAACCTGAGACCTGAGACCTGAAACCTGAAACCTGAGACTTGAAACCTACTTACTGGCATTCAGCATTACTGTGTGTAAGTACCGAACTGAATCGTTGTTGATACTCGGATGAAGTAATGAAGGAGCACACCATCGCATGCTGTTTCGAGACGTCACGCAGCGGCGCACTGTTCACCTGCCCGAGCCAGAAGAGTAGGCCACCGATGTCCGGATTCCGGCGAAGATAACCAAAATACTGCGTGGTAACGAAAGCGCGATTGTACTCCGCATCAATGAGCGGCCGGTTGTTAATCGGATTAGTCTGCAAGTTGTCATCCGCAAGCCGGTACATGACAGCGCCTCGCCCGCCTGAATTCTGATAGAGAGCTATAAGACCATCGCGCTCAGAAGATAAATTCACCCCCAAGTCCGTTTGTATAGTTGCCAGCACCGTGTCGACGAATTGCTCGGCCGTGGCTAGTCCTGCGGGATACTTCACCAGAAATTCCGGTCGGGCTGCGAAGGCGTTGGCAAGCTCGAGCTGTTTGACTGACAGACTCGAACCGCCAATGACTTTGGCGCGGTCTCTGGAGAACACGGCGTAGCTGGGAATCTTCCTGGCCTCGACGGGGTCCGACTGGCTGGGATTTGGAAACGGCTGATCGTTGCCGAAGGCCGCCCGGTAGAGACGAAATACATACGCGCCTGTTTGCTGAAACTCCAACTCGAAGAAAAATGCATTGGAGACGTCAAGCCGCCTGGTGTGAATGCAGGCCGCGTCCGAACCACATTGCGTAATCTGGCTTTTCCAAAAATCAAATCCGCTGGAGTCGGGCTCTCGCGAAAGAAAGTCATGGTAATGCTGGCAGACAAACGTGCCGGCATCATCAATTGGCTGTGCGACTGGCGGATTGATATTGTCGTTATCTTCGATAGTTACCGTGGCAGATTGCTGAGTGCCCAACGATCCATTGGTGACATTGCTGAGCGTCAGGTTCAGTGTTTCGTTACCTTCCACATATGCGTCTTCGGTGGCCAACAGTCGGAAGGTTCGGCTCGCTTGATTCGGCGCGAATGTAATCGTGCCCGACGCGATCGAATAGTCCGTGCGCTGGAAAGCGCTGCCGTCGCTCGAAACAAAATCTACGGTCGTGGCGCCGCTGATGTCCCCGGTCCTGTTCACGGTTATGACAGCGGCGGCGCAGCCTTCAACCAGGTTGTAATTGGTCGAATCAAACTGGACGGTCGCACCCGCTATTGGAGGCAGGTTGGCTGCGTGAAGGATCAATCCATTCTGACCAACGGCCCAGCCTTTGGTGGCTCTAAACGCGACCCCATAGAGATCTCCGCCAAACGGTGAAGTGGTTGCCGGAGACCAATTGTTACCGCCATCGCTTGAAGCCAGCACTCGCGCGGTCCCGACGGCGTAAACGGAAGTTGCGTCACGAAATTGAACCGCATAAAGGCTATTGAAGATCCCGCTGTTAACACTGCCCCAGCTTTGACCACCGTCAGTGGATCGCAGAATTCGTCCGCTAATTCCAACCGCAACGCCAATGGCGCCGGAGAAGTGAACACTCCTCAAGTCCGACGTAAAGCCGGCGACGGAGATCGGGTTCCATGAAGTTCCGCCATTCGTAGTTCGCAGAATAGTTCCACTGAAGCCGACTGCAATCGCATTGTTCGCGTCGATCATATGAATGCCCGGTAGTTCAACATTCGTGCCGCTGGTTTGTTGTCCCCAGGTTGCGCCACCATCAGTCGTCTTGAGAATTACACCTCCCTGGCCACTTGCCATTCCGAGATTGTTGTTGAGCAAGTGAACATGGACGAGGTGCTCGAGGGTGCCGCTTGGTTGTTGCGTCCAGTTGATACCGTCAGTGGTTCTGAGAATTAGTCCGGACTCGCCAACAATCACCCCGTGCGTGGCATCGCTGAAGTAAACATCTCTGAGGAATCTTGAGGTGCCGCTCGCTTGTGAGCCCCACGAGGCTCCGCCGTTCGAGGTGACCCTGATTAGGCCGTTAGTTCCAACTGCGTAGCCTTTATTGACGTCTGTGAAGGCAACGCCGAGAAGCACCTCGCCGGTGCCACTCGGTTGATTTTGCCATTCCTGGGTAGTCTGTAGGATGGCTCGCTCATCTTCTGGCCATACTGCAGCAGTGAAAGCTTGCGTGCTCCGATCGCTAATAAATGTGGCGATGATGGCGATAGAGAGTGTGGTGGCCGCAATCAATACGCCTCGATTCGGTTTGAAATGATGAGACGGTTTTGGCATGGATTTCCTGCTCCAGAATTACTTACAAAGCCTGTCGCTGATGGCGTGTATGCGTTTGTCTTCGAGTAGACGTTCAGCGCGCGTTTGAATCGATCAATGTAAGCCCGCGCCTCGTCTACCGTCTTAAACGATTCTTGATAAATTCTTGATGGATTCTTTCCGGACGGAAAACTTCCGAGAGTTTGGAAAGGCAATGGATTTTGAGGATGAGGGTGAGCCTTCAATTCAAACAAATCATAAACAACTCCCAAAACCTCAAAGTCAGGAAGGGTCGCTTGCGCCCGCCTCAACTAACATCAGCACTCAACATAGCGTGACTAATTCATGTTGAGCAATTCTGTATTAAGTAAAGGCCAATGATCCCAGCGGGCGCAAGCAACCCTTCCTGACCCTGAGCTGATCGATCTTGAGCTGATCGACCTTGAGTTACGTTTTGGCCGCAAGCTTAGAATCTACGTGCTTGGAGGGGGATGGATTGATCTTTTGGAGAAGGTTTCCTGGTCAGCCTATTCGCCGAGTGAGAATTTGAATTCGGCGTTGGCTGACTTGCTGTGTACCGGGCATTCAAGATCGCGTCAAATTCCGGCCGTGCTCGCAGACTATCCAAATCAGGATCAAACTTCAGCAGAGCCTTTTGCATCCGGTCAAACGACGACTTACGCAGCACCGCAAACGCTCGTTCATAATCACCAAGCGCTGAATAGACAGTCAGCAGAGAATAATTCGTCGCTTGATCTGCTTGATCTGAAGGAGACGAACTGATCGCGTCACTAATTAATTTCCGCGCTTCAACATGCCGGCCAAGCCTCGCATTTGCCAACGCGAGATTCATTTGCGAAGAAAAAGGATCCTGCCCGGCCACGCTGGAAAACTCCGCCAGTGCAGTCTGGTAGCGCCCGCAATGAAGGTGCGCGAGTCCGCGGTTGACGCGGCTTGGAACCGAGTTCGGGTTGAGTTCAAGTGATCGATCAAGGTAGGGAAGTGATTCCTCGTCACGTCGATCGATCATCAGCATGAAGCCCAACGCGCCGTTAGTTATCGGAGAGTTCGGGTCGAGCTCCTGAGCGCGCCTCGCTTCGTGTAGTGCGCCTTCGCGATCGAGAATCGCAAGCAAGAAGTATGAGTACCTGAGATGAGCGGTCGCGTAATTTGGGTCCAGCGTCAGTGCGCGTTTGTATTCCTTTGCTGCTCCATTGCCATCGTCCTTGCTGGCCAAAACACCGGCAAGTACTGTGTGGGCCTCGGCCAAACTCTCGTCCAGCTCAATTGCCTTCGTGGCCGCCGCTTCAGCTTTCCGGATCATGGCGCCGGCATCCTGGTCGCTGCTTCGGCTGACGTAATAGCTGTCCGCGAGGAAGGCATGGGCCAGTGCAAAATTCGGATCCCTCGTGACTGCTTGCTGAAAATGTTGTATCGCTTTTGGCAGGTTCTCAGCCGACCTTCGATGCCACAGGTCCAGACCAGCCAGGTACGATTGATAGGCTTCCGCATCACGAGTGATCGGCCTTGATTGCGACTTGCGCTCTCTCTTCAAAACTTGCAGCCTTAACTCTTCGGCTAACAGCTCCGAGATCGTATCCTGCAAACAGAAAACGTTGTTCGATTTCTCGTCGAACTTGCCGGACCAAACTGTTTTGCCATCGCTGACGGTGATGAGTTGAGCTGTGACCCTTACTTGATCAGCCAAACGCTGCACGGTGCCTTCGAGTACGGCATCGACACCAAGCTCGCGGCCAATCGACAGTACATTCTTGTCGCCGGTTTTGTATTTGAAGACCGTGCTGGTTGGTAAGACCGTCACGTGTTCAAGTCCCGCGAGTTTGAGAATTACCGAGTCGGCCATTCCCAGACCCCAAAGTTCGGTTTCGCTTTCTGAGCCGACTGTTTTGAAAGGCAAGACTGCAACTGACTTTAGTGCGACCGTGTCACCGGGCTTTGTTGCTCGAGTGCGCCACCAGTAGATCGCCGCGATTGCTATCACGAGCAGGCAGAAGACTGCAGTTAAGGCTTTCCAGTCAGACAAACGAGCAAGCACGCGACGGGGAAAAGGCCGGGTAACAGGCTTCGTCGACGGTTCCAATGCGAGCGGACTGTTTACCTCTCTCCGTTCGCTTGTCGCGGGCAATTCAACTCGTTCTGCGATCTCCCTGACTTCCGCGACAAAACGGTAACCACGTTTGGAAATCGTCTCAACATAAATCTGATCTGATTGACCGTTGCCGAGAGCTTTTCGCAGCAGCGAAATATTTTGAGCAAGGCTACTTTCTTCGACGAATGCATCAGGCCAGAGAGTCTCCATGAGAAAATCCTTGGTCAACACACTCCCGGGGTTCTCGATCAGCACAAAGAGTGTTTCGATTACTTTCGGAGTGAGTGAGACAATTTCATCTCCACGCCGCAGAACTCTCTCCGGCCCGCTCAGTACAAACGGTCCAAATGCATATGATGGCGAGGTTTTTTCGTTCGTAAGCTTCATAACACCTCGCCAGAGTACAGGCCGATTGTCCGGCAATCAATAGTGACGGCGAGCTCGTGACTTGGTAGTGCTCCGCCAGGGTGTGTTGCTGGTCTCTCTGTTTCAAAACCTGGCCGCAGATTACGCAGATTCCACCGATGTTGGTTGAAGCAAAGTTAAGTTGATGCGAATCAGTCTTACTGAATCCGTGTAATCTGCGTAATCTGCGGCTAAAGTTGTACTGATCGCGGGCAACACACACTAACGAAGCACTCGTGACTTTAGTTCATGGTGTTAACAGGACTCTTCGAGTTATCATCTGCTCGCTATCAACTCAATCAGGAGGATCTAATTATGCGTCGCATTCGTAGCATCGTGCCCGTGATTCTTGTCGTTCTCTTTATTCCCCTCGCCGCCTTTGCGCAGGCTGCGCAAATGGAAGCCTCTCGCGGAGTAGAAGGCGGCGGAGTATCTGTGCCCGGCTGGACCGGCAAGATCGACTCCAAAGAAGAAGCCGCCGGGATGACGCTCAACAGTGCGAAGTTTGCCAAAGAAGGTGGTGCTCTTCACATAATTACCGGACCGGCGGTGACCTACTGGAATCCGAAGAACAAGGCCTCCGGCAACTACACGGTGAAAGCGACCTTCAACGAACCGAAGTACATGAACTTGAACAGTCACCCACATCCGTACGGAATCATGATTGCCGGCAATGACCTGGGAACGCCGCAGGAGAGTTACTTTTACTGTGCCGCGTATGGCAATGGAAAGTTTATCGCGCGTGGATTCGGTGGCCCGACACCATTTCAAATGAATGGTCGCGGCGCCGAGGATCCGGCGGTGAACAAAGCTGCCGGCGTCGGCCAACCAGTCACGCAGGAGATCGCGATCTCGGTCAACGCTGATAAGGTCGAGTGTTCTATCAACGGCAAAGTCGTTGGCAGCTATGACAAGTCCGCTCTTGTGACTGCCGGCAAGCTCAAGTCGACTGACGGTGTTTTCGGCATTCGTTTCGCGCACAACACGGAAGTTCTCGTCACCGGCCTCAAGATGACAAAGAATTAGATCCTGTTTTGATCGCGTGCGCGATAGACAGACGAGCCACAGATAAACGCCGATAACACGGGTCTGAAGACTAAAACCTGCAGATCCGTGTTATCGGCGTTTGTCTGTGGCTAGCTTTTGGAAGCCACTCAACAAAGATCAGCTCAAGGTTGGGAAGGGTGGCTTGCCCCGCTCAAGTTACATAGGCTCTCAAGTTTGATCGAGTTGCAGTTTTGCTGATCTTAAGGTTGAGAGCCTATGTAACTTGAGCGGGGGCAAGCCACCCTTCCCGACCTCGAGCTGACCAATCTTGAGAGATCATTCGCTCGGTGTCCTTTGTTTCGCGTGGCACTCACGGAAACAACCCACCATTAGTCCTTTCTCCTAATCACTCTAAGAGAAATTGCGCTCCCACAGGGCGCTCAAAGGTACCGACTTCAGTCAGGTGCTTCGTTAGTACCTGTCTAAGTCGATACCTTGTCGCCATTTTCTGATTAGCTTAGGAGAAGCCCCATGTCCTCTCGAACAAAATCACTTTCGTTGGCTCTTACCATCGTGTTTGCGGCCGCTGCCGTGTTAACTCCAGTGTCGCACGCGAGCTCGATCCCGCTGTATTCCTTCAACGGCGCTGACGGCTCGCACCCGGTCGGCCAGCTTTTCAAAGCCAGCGATGGAAACTTCTACGGCACGACTTCTGATGGCGGCCTGAATGATGTCGGGACTGTCTTTAGGATCACAGCCGGCGGCAGTCTGACTGTCCTCCACAGTTTCAACACCAGCGACGGCGCCTTTCCGCAAGCCGAGCTTGTTCAAGGCAACGATGGAAACCTTTATGGCACGACCTTCAGCGGTGGAGCTATCGGCGTGGGTACGGTCTTCAAGATTACTCTTGCCGGCAGTCTCACCACTATTCACAGTTTCAATTTCGCCGACGGCGCGACTCCAGCAGCTGGGTTAACGTTAAGCAGCGATGGCAACTTCTACAGCACAACAGCCAACAGTGGCCCAGGCGGCGCTGGCACGGTTTTCAAGATCACGCCCGCAGGTGTGCTTACAACTCTTCACAGTTTTGTCTTCAGCGATGGAGCTCAACCTTTCGGCGGCCTCGCGCGCGGCAGCGACGGCAAGTTTTACGGTACGACTACCTACGGTGGGCTGGGCGGCGCCGGCACGATCTTTAAGATGACAGCCAGCGGTAGCTTCACGACGCTTTACAATTTCAGTGGCAGCGGCGGCGCCAATCCGTACGCGACACTTGTAGAGGGAAGTGACGGCAAGTTTTACGGGACTGCATTCCTTGGCGGATTCAGCGGCGCGGGAACTGTCTTCAAAATCACATCGGCGGGGACCTTCACGCTGCTGTACAGCTTCAGTTTCACCGACGGTTCGAATCCGCAAGCCGGTCTGATTCAAGGCAGCGACGGCAATTTCTACGGCACAACCGTCGGCAGTGACGCAGCAAACGGCGGAACTGTCTTCAAGATCACCGCTGCTGGAATGCTAACGACCATCTACAACTTCAGCGTCGTTGACGGCGCCAATCCGTATGGCGGCCTTGTGCAGAGCGGCGTCGACCTGTTCGGGACGACCTACGGTGGCGGAGCAAACAGTCTCGGCACAGTGTTCAAGCTCACGGCCTTTGTTGGTCCGCCAACAAACAAGGACCAGTGCAAGAATGACGGCTGGCAGACATTCACTTACCCGCGCACCTTCAAGAATCAGGGCGACTGCATCCAGTTCGTAAATACTGGAAAGTAGTCTGGAAGCGCTCGAGTCATACTGTTCGGCCACAGATTTACACCGATAGACACGGATCTGAAACATCTTTCAGTTCAGATCCGTCTTATCGGTGTTCATCTGTGGCTTAATCTTTATGACCCGGTCGCTACCGCTCCGGGTACTGACAGCGTTCATCTGCGGCTATTCTTAAAGACCCTATGATTCGAGTACAAAACCTGGTGAAGAAGTTCGGCGATCTCGCCGCCGTCGATAACATCTCTTTTGAAGTCGACAGCGGCGAAATCTTTGCCTTCCTTGGACCAAACGGCGCCGGCAAGACCACTACGATCAAAATGCTCACGACGCTGCTCAAACCCACGAGTGGCTCGCTCGAGCTCGACGGTCTCGATCCGACAGTTCATCGCGACGAAGTTCGCAAGCGCTTCGGCGTCGTCTTTCAGGATCCCAGCCTTGATCAGGACCTGACTGCGTGGGAGAACATGGAGATTCACGGGGTGCTCTACGGAGTGCCGCGTAAAGAACGGCGCGAGCGCGCGACGACGCTGCTGCAGTTGTTCGAGCTTTGGGATAGACGTGACGGGCTGGTAAAGACTTTTTCAGGAGGCATGCGCCGCCGGCTCGAGATAGCGCGCGGTTTGTTACACACGCCGAAGGTGCTGTTTCTCGACGAGCCGACACTCGGCCTGGATCCGCAGAGCCGAAATCAAATGTGGACGCACGTGAAAAGTCTGAACCAGACCGACAACGTGACTGTCTTTTTGACCACGCACTACATGGACGAAGCCGATCGAGCCGCGACTCGCATCGCGATCATCGATCATGGGCGTGTCGTCGCCACCGGCTCGTCGAGTGAGTTGAAAGCACAAACCGGAACGGAATCGCTCGAGGATGCGTTTCTGGCTTTGACCGGCACGACTATTCGAGATGAGAGTGCGAACAGCGCCGACGCCATGCGCCAGGTCGCGCAGATGTGGAGACGCCAACGGTGATTAAATGCCACGGCTCGCCCCGTGGTTCTTACGCTGGTTGCTACAGAGGGTAGTTTGAGTTCTTAAAAAGATGCCCCGGGCTTGCCCCGGGGAGCATCACGTTGTTTGCGTTCCCCGAAGCTCAAGCGTGAATCTCCACGGGACGAGCCCGTGGCATCTCTCTTAAGCGTGATCGCTTTTTTTAGCTGCGACCGTAAACTCACCACGGGGCAAGCCCGTGGCATTTCCAAACTGACCAACAACCGGAAAGTTCAACGATGAATGTCATCTTCATATTGTGGCTGCGTGAAGTAAAGAAGTACTTTCGCTCGCGTGTGCAAATTGTAGCCATGCTCGGATCGCCGATCATGTATCTTGGCGTGCTCGGTTTTGCACTCGGACCAGTCTTTCGCAAAGCAGGCGAGGGAAGTTATCTGCAATTCATGGCGCCAGGTGTGATGGGGCAGACGATCCTGTTCACGTCGACGTTTTCCGGCATAGCTCTGTTGTGGGATCGCCAGTTTGGTTTTCTGAAAGAGACTCTGGTGGCGCCGGTGCCCCGACTCTGGATCATGATGGGAAAGACCATGGGTGGCGCCACAATCGCGATGTTCCAGGGAATGCTGATCTTTATCGTCTGTCTCGTGGTGGGTTTTCGACCTGTCAGCTGGGTAGGCATACCGCTCGCAATCGTTTTCATGGCCTTGATAGCGATCGTGTTTGCGGCCCTGGGCACAGTGATCGGGTCAAGCTTGAAAGACATGCAGGGCTTTCAACTAATCATGAACTTCCTGGTGATGCCGATCTTCTTTCTCTCCGGCGCGCTTTACCCGTTAACGAATCTCCCTCGCGCGCTTGCAGTGCTGACTCGTCTCGATCCGCTCACCTACGGCGTCGACGGCATCCGCACAGTCTTGTCCGGCGTCAGTCACTTTGGTCTCCCCATCGACGCCCTCGCCCTCGCCCTAGTCGCCTTCCTCCTCCTCATCCTCGGCGCCTGGCGGTTTTCTAAGATTGAGATTTAGAAAGGTATGCTCATGAAGACCACTAAGAAAGGTGATGAACTCGAATCACAGTTTTTTGCTGTGTTCAAACGAGAGATTGCACAAGGACGATTCTTTGCTGATAAGAACAGATGCAAGATATTTTTGAAAAAGGGATATTACTCGAGAGATCGAAAGAAGAACATTGTTTTCGACATTGCAATAGAGATCTATATTCCTGGTCAGACAACCTACTCGATGTTAGTTCTGATTGAATGCAAGAACTATAATCATCGCGTTCCCGTTGATGACATTGAAGAGTTTTATTCAAAACTCGAACAAGTAGCGGGTGCCAATGTTAAGGGTATCGTCGTTTCTACAAATTCCTTCCAAGAAGGATCGTTCACCTTTGCCAAATCTAAAGGTATCGGATTAATCCGTTACTACCCAAAACGAAAGATAAAGTGGGAATTGACCCGTTCTCCATCTGCTTTGGTTTCACTGATCTACTCAAACAACCAATGGCTAACTGCTTCGAAAGGACTTAAGACGGAGACGTTCGATGGTCGATATTTTGATTGCTATTGCTACTCCGACGAAACATTTACGAATTCACTTCGTGCCTTCTTCTGGAGCCTCCTTTCTGCAGGCGTGGACAAAGATCTAAAAAGAGGTTTGGACAAGATAATAGTAGGATTCGAGGATGATCATCCATTTGTCGAGTATCGTGAAGACCAGGACATTGAAGCGTGTGCATTGTCTCTTCTTCAAAGTATTTCCTACAAAGAGGGCCCGGTTCCACTTAATTCCATATGCGAATTTTTGAAGGAAGAGAAAGGTCTCGAAGTGACCTACGAACCAACCAATGTAACTAATAACAAAGACGCAATATTGGGAAAAATAACATTTAGCCCGTTAGAGATAAAAATTTTTCGCGGGTTCGACCAAATAAACGAAAGAATCAAGTTCACTCTGGCGCATGAAATAGGTCATCTATCACTAGCCCACTCGCGATACATGACATCAGAATATCTTGACGAGGTTGATTTGGAGCTGGAAAATCCAGCTGAGCTAGGCGTGAAGGACATTATGCGAATGGAATATCAAGCGAACTTCTTCGGCTCCTGCCTTCTGTTGCCGAAGAATGAATTTGCGTCCGACTTCTTCACGCTCGCAGAATCTTTAGGCTTGAGAGATCGTGGTTTTGGACCTCTCTACCTAGATGAACAGTCGTGCAATATTGAAAGCTACTATCGCATGACAAATATGCTGAAATGGAAGTACCAAGTATCGCGGCAGGTGGTGAAACACAGGTTGAAAAAAATGGGCCTGCTAAATGAACGGTCTTCGACATGGAACCTTCAGTCGCCAAACAGCAAGGCGTCTCCGGCATTTTCTGAGAGTTGAGATTTGATGAACTCGCAGTAGTTTTGACATAGTCATACTTAAGCTGAACAATCTGGGCAAGTGAAAGCTTCACACATTCCGCAAGCGCTCTGACTAAACGATTTGCTCGCCGGGACCTTGACCAACTCACGTTGTCATCAGGGAGTGGCTCGGAACGGTCTTGCAAAAACGTCTTCGTCCAATGAGATTGCTTCACGGACGTTGTTGACGCGCTTCTCACGGGTTTTGCCCTGGCTGATGCAACCGAGAAGGCTTGGAAACCTTCCGTGACAAAAAAGCTGTCTTCGCCTGGATACAAAAGAACTCTTCGTTGAATAGATAAGATTAAACCGGATCCTCTGCCCAAGGATAGGTTGGAGTTTCTTACAGAGCCTAGGCGTACGCCGAAGGCGTTTCGCGAATTCGAGCCCAGGGTTGGAGCGCAGCGACTACCCTGGGAAAAGATTGGGACGAGATTTCTGAACGCTGAAAGCGTTGGCGAATGTTGGACCGCAAACGCTTTCAGCGTGCGGAGGAATTTGGTGTGTGCTTGGTTCCTAGGGTTGCGCGAAGCGCGCTAACCCTAGGCTGAAAGTCGCCAACGCCTTCGGCGTAATCGGCGAGGCTACAGTTGAAACGATAGAGCGCCTTATTCTCCGGGGCGGGGGAGCATTTGGGAGGACCACCGGGTGAAGCTCGAACTAAGGCGGTCGAGGATGGCGGGGTGTTTCTTGCTGAAGTCGGCTTGCTCGCGTTGGTCGATTGATAGATCGAAGAGATGTCGCGAGTCTCCAATGCGGACGTACTTCCATTTTCCTTCGCGGACTGCGTCTTGAGTTCTCATACGCCAATAGAAGGTGCGATCGCGAGCAGTATCCAACCCTTTGTAAGACCCATCTGAATCTCTGATTAATGGTAATAGATCGATTCCGTCCAGAGGATAGCCATCGGCGGCGCTGGTTTCGGCGGCAGCGAGAATTGTGGCGGTCCAATCCATCGTGATCGCCATTTGGTGAGTCACGCGATTGGCAGGCGCAACACCCGGCCAACGAATGATCGCCGGCACTCGAATCCCGCCTTCGAGCAGCTCGCCTTTTTGTCCCGAGAAGGGCCACTGATAAGAGAACCGCTCGCCACCGTTGTCACTCGTGAAGATCACTAAAGTATTTCTATCGAGGCCGGAACGCTTCAGCGCCTGCATTACTCGACCGACACCATCATCCAAACTGCGCATCATTTCGGCGTAAAGCTTGATTGAACCGCCGCCGCCCATTGTTACTGGCTCAATCGTTTTATCGCTAAAATTCACCGACTCTCCACCTTTGGGTCCTTGCCATGGCCAGTGCGGCGCCGTGTAATGAAGACTGAGATAGAAAGGGGCAGCTCCGCCTCGAGTATTTCGAGCGTGTCGAACAACGTAATTCACGGCTCGCTCGGTGAGCATTTCAGTTAGATATCCATTCTGTTCGACCGGGGTGAGGTTCTGGTACAAGTCGGCTTGGCCCAAGCCATTCTTGTGCAGGAAATAGTCACCCGCGCCAGCCAGGATTCCAAAAAACTCATCGAACCCGTGGGCGTTGGGTCCCCACTCGGGACGAAAACCAAGATGCCACTTTCCAAACAGCGCAGTGTCGTAGCCACTCTGCTTGAGAAGGGAAGCAATTGTGGGATGGCCAGGATCCAAACCGACGAGATGGTTACTGGCAGGTAACGGTTCTGTTAATCCAATCTTAAGCCGGGCTGGATACCTGCCGGTGATGAAGCCGCAACGCGTTGGAGTGCAAACAGCGGATGCAGAATAAGCATCAGTAAACTTCGTGCCCTGCGTAGCCATTAGATCGAGATTAGGGGTGCGGTAGTCGGGCCGGCCGTAGCAACTGAGGTCACCCCAGCCCAGATCATCGGCGAGGATAAAGATAATGTTTGGTCTGGGTCTTCTCGGACGCGCTGCTGTTTTATCAAACGACTGGCCCAATAAGAGAGATGCACCAGCGGCAGCGGTTTTTACGAACGTCCGACGTGTTAGCTTCATGCGGGGATACTAATCAGCTGAATCAAAGTAAGGCAATGAATTCTTCCACGCTCAAACCTGTCTGCCTGATGATCGCGCGGAGCGTTCCTCGATCCAGTTCTTTGTGATTGGGAATTGTGGTTTGGCTGGGCGGGGATTGCGGACAACGACGATGTGGCTCCCGCGTTGTCGATAAACTTCAAAGCCAATCTTCCCAAGAGCCTTGATGCATTCCGCGCGGCAGTTTGCTCACGCCGCGACCTCGACCAACTCAACGTTGTCATCAGGGAGTGGCTCACCTCTTTCCCGTAGAACTTCCTCGTGCAATGAGATTGCTTCACGGACGTTGTTGAGAGCTTCGTCACGAGTTTGGCCCTGGCTGATGCAACCGGGAAGGCTTGGAACTTCCGCGACAAAAAAGCCGTCTTCGCCTGGATAGAAAAGAACTCTTCGTTTCATAGGTGAGATTCTAAACCGAATCTTCTGCCCAGGGATAGGCCCAGGGATAGGTTGGCGCTCCTTACTAAGACTGAGGCTTCAATAACGATCGCGTTTGCCTTTGACGTGCGAGGTGGCGCTCTTAGCTGCTCCGTTGCGGAAGAATAGTTTTGCTTCTTCGACCTCGGGGCGAGGGCTGTCGGCTTGTCGAGAGAGAGTCATCAGCTTCGCATAATAGACCTTCGCTTCTTTCTGATTGCCAGCCAGTCGCGCTGAGCGGGCGGCGCCGTAGAGGCCGTTGAATCTATTCGGAGCGGTGCGGAGCGAGGTCTCGAATTCGTGGAAAGCTGCGGCCGGTTGTTTCAGTTCGAGTAACAGCTCGCCTAATTGCTCGCGTGCTGGAAGAATTGCCCCCGGGGTCACGGGATGTTTATCGGTCGCATCGTCCAACTCGGCCGCCTCCTGCATCAATCGCAGCGATTCCTCCTGTTTGCTTTCGGCAAAGGCTAACCACGAACTCGCAACCAGTTCCTGAATCCTAACCTGCTTGGCCCAATCGTAATCACCTTTAACTTCAACGAGCGCTTGTTGGATGGCTGCTAACTTCTCCACCTCCTGGCGGGCCGATGTAGCATCACCGGAGCGCGCACTTCCGACCGCGCGCGCGAAGTGAATATGAGCTTCCGCCCAACGAAAGCGCTGCCAGGGGAACGTCGCCAACGGTCCGGGACGCAAAGTCAATTTGGCTGCGTCATTCCATTGACGACGTTCGAGAGCATATCGCGCCGGGATAGCAGTCGCGGCGTAGGCCACCTTGAAAGTCTCTGGATCGGCTCGTGGAATCGCGTTCAATTCAGCGAGCACCGCCAGCGCTTTTTGATCTTGGGCGCTCTGCAGGTACGCGTAAGCTAAATAGTCCATCGCGTGAAACTGCTCGTCCCAGGCTCCGGAAAGATTGTTTCTAAGCGCGAACGTCTTGGCTGCTGCCTCAGCATCGAGGTTCGATCGAATACCTTCCTGCCAAAAACCCAAGCGCGTAAAAATGTGAGAGGGCATGTGTCGCGCGTGCGCCGACGAAGGCGCGATCTTCGCATAGCTGCGCGCAGCTGGAAGCGCGAGGCTAGCCAGCGCCGGAGAGTCATAACTATGAATTAGGTAATGAGTGATACCCGGATGCTGCGGCTCACGCGCCAGGACTCGATTCAAAATCTGCGCCGCCTCTTTTTCGCGAGTGTAATTCTTGTCGCGCGACATCATTCCCGTAGCAATCAACGACAAAGAATAGAAGATGCCGGCTTCGCTGTCTGAAGGATAACGTTGGTGAAGTTGCTTCATCGCGTCGCTGTAGGCGAACGCGCGCGTTCGGTGATCGACGGTGGCAGCGTCTTTGTAAAAGAGCTCAACTGCCGCGATGTAGTCTCGCTCACGCTGCGTCTGTGCGCCGGTGTTCTTTGCCTGCTCAACCGAGCTGGCTCCGGTTTGCAGTTGCGATGCGGTCGGCGGCGCCCACAGGGGATGGTAGTTGCTCATCGCGATGCCCCAGTAAGCCATGCCGCATCGTGGGTCAGTGACTGTCACTTCCTTGAATGCCTTTTCCGCTTCTTCGTATTCGAAAGAATGTAACCAGGCTACGGCGCGATTGAATTGAGTTTGGGCTTTAGGGCTGCAGGAGACAGCGAAGTTTACTCGCCCGAGCTTCTCTGAGGGGTCGTGTCGATGTTTATGTTCGTCTTGCGCGCTGGCAGTGGTTATGAAGGATACAACAAGAGCGATCGTTAGCGTGACGAGGCGTTTCACAAGTAGATCTCCTTTTGGGGGAGGAGAATTTCGGCCGGCCGGGGTTGTTCATAAGCGTTTTATGCGAAAGCGGGTCGGCATGTCAATTGGCGGGCGGTGGAATGTAGCGGCGGTTGTCCCGATACTGTTTTTTAAGCCTGCAGCCTGGAGAGATCGTGATCAGTTTCAGCAGATACCACCGGCTTGCCCGGTGGAGCATCATGGTGGCGGCTAAAGCAAAGACTGAGTGTGCCAGGCCGGATGCCACGGGCTTGTCCCGTGGTATTTCACGATGGTTACTAGTTTCCCGCCTGACTCAACGTGAAAACCACGGGGCAAGCCCGTGGCATCTCCTAATCATCTCCTAAGCAATGGCTGAGCTCCTTGTAGCAACTCATCGTTATCACCACGGGGCAAGCCCGTGGCATGTAAAGCAGGGAATGGGTCCTTAACGCGGTGTTAACAAAATTTCTTAATAAAAATTGAAACAGATGGAGGGGGTTAACCGTCTTAATATTTGACGGCTAAGGCAGGGTGCGGAAATCAGTCGGCTGGAGGCAGGTCAGGACAGCAGCAGTAAGCAGCCGCAGTGGGCAGGTGCACGGGCGAACGAGAAGCGCAAAAGAAAAGTTGAAACCGGAGCTGAGATTTCTGCACTAACTGAGAGAGCTGGAAGTTGTGAGGTCTTTGGCGAGTTGAATGGCAGGCAGCGTAAACATGCGCGAGACGCGCATGCCACGATATGAAGTGCCACAAATCAGGGGGACGCGGGGTTAAGAAACCAGGGAGAAAGTCATGTTGAAAGTAAATGCCAAACAATTAGGAAATATCGCTGTTCTTTGTTTGCAGGGTCACATCGTGAACGGGGAGACGGAAATCCTACGCAATGCCGTGAATACTCTGTGCAGCGAGATTGACGAAACGAGATCGAAAGTTAACGCAGTCATACTCGATTTGGCGCGAGTTAATACCGTCGATGCGGGAGGGCTCGGGGTGATGTTGGCAATGCGTGAACAAGTCGAGGCGAAGGGAATTCGCTTCGAGCTCATGAATGTTTCCAAGTGGGTCAGCCGAGTGCTCGAGGTCTCGCGTTTGGATTCAGTGTTCCGCATTAGTTCTGCGGTTGAGTTCTTTCCTGCTATGTCGCGGAGTGCTCGAACTTCGATTGCTGAACTCGCGTCCTGCGCGTAAGAGCCCGGGGGTAGGATTTAGGGTGTGGGGTGTAAAGGCTAGGGTGTTGGATTTAGGGTGTGGGGTGTAGGCGAGCGGGCCTACACCCTTTTGCGTTAATGGGCGAAGAGCAAAGGCCAAGCGCGTGCGATCATCGAGGCAAGGCACACAAAGGGAGCGTACTTCCGGGAGTCGGTGAAGCGGACAAGTGATAGTAGCCCACCAATTCATCGGTGGGGAAAAATCGCAGGAATTGAATTTGAAAGTCCGTTGCACGGACTCAAAACTTTCGCCACATGGGTGAGAGAAGAGATAGCGAACGAGGTGATGTCGCGGAAAATCGGTCCAGTGCGCTCAATCCTAATTTCGTGCCGGTAATGATAGTTTTTCAGCTCTCCTTACGCCTTATGAACTGAGTACGCTTCTTCAAAGGCATATGACGACTGGGTGCTCGACACCTGGCACAAACACTAAGGAGACAGTTGATGAGATTTCTAAGATCTAAACTCTTCGCCGCCGCCGCGTTGCCGGCGATTCTATTATGTGCTTCCTCCGCGCTAGCCCAACGACCGGCAGGCCCATCCAACATCACCCCGGGTCCGGAAACTCGCGCAAACGTTTTCTGTTGTGTTGAGTGCGGCAAAGGCTTCGGTTCGTGCAATGGCTGCACCGAGTATTTTGAAGGTCACAAGTGCAGTAAGACCCAGATTACCGCCGACTGCAGTATCTTATCGGACAAGGTGTCCTGTTCGCCGAAAGAGACCTCGAAGCCGGGACCGAGTCCATCCCAACATCTGGTTTTTCGGCTAACACCTTCAGGGGCGGCAAAGCCCGAGAGCTTTGACTTTGAAGTGAGAGCGGGAACGATTGTCGGCTTAACCAGGCAAGATGGGACCGGCAAAACCACGCCTATGAAGCCGCGCAACCAGCTGCCCGTGCCTGGCCCTAATGGTTGTCCAGTGGGAATGGCCATGAGTTGTTGGGAAGACGAGGGCAAGGCAATGAGCATCTGCGTTTGCACCGAGAGGAGTCTGTCGCTCAAGGGCCAACCTATGACGCTGATCAATTAGGTCTGAAGGAGTGTGGGTTAACGCCGAATGCTTTTGCTAATCCGAAACAGCGATCGGCGAAAGCCCGGCGGCGTTAACTTATTCGCTTTCATCTTTTCTTGTAGACGTCTGTACTCAGGTACTTCAGCCCGGAATCGGCCAGCAGCGTGACGACCGTGCCGCCGGGGCCGAGTTGCTGGCCCACCTGAATTGCCGCGAAAACGTTGGCGCCTGATGACGTGCCTGCGAAGAGTGCCTCTTCACAAGCGAGTCGTCGAGCCATCTCTTTAGCGTCAGCAGTGGCGACCGGAATAACCTCGTCAACAAGCAGCGGCTCCCAAAGCGGCGGTGTGTAGCCAATACCAACTCCTTCGATCTTGTGCGGGCCAGGCTCGCCTCCCAGCAAGACCGACGATTCCGCCGGCTCAATACAAATAATCTTCACTTCCGGTCTGTATTTCTTCAGCACCGTAGCTACGCCGCGCGACGATGCCGCCGTGCCCACGCTGTGAACAAAGGCGTCGATCACGCCGTTTGTCTGCGTCCAAATCTCTTCGCCGAGCGGGTAATAGCCGGCGATGCTGTCGTCGTTATTTAGTTGATTGATCCAATAGGTATTCGGTTCCTCACTCAACCGGCGCGCAGTCTCGATCATCTCGAGAATCAGTTTTTTGGTTGTTAGTCCGCCTTCACTCGGAACCAAAATCAATTCTGCTCCCAGAGCCTGCATGTGATCTCGCTTTTCCTGACTGAATGCGTCTGACGTGACGATCTTGATGGGATAGCCTTTGGCCGCGCAAACGAATGCGAGTGACGTCCCGGTACTGCCGCCGGTGTATTCAATAACAGTGTCGCCGGGCTTCAAGCGACCGTCTTCCTCGGCTCGTGAAATGACGGCGTGGGCCATACGGTCCTTGAGACTGGCGGTGGGATTCTCCCATTCGAGCTTAACGAAAATCTTAGCGCACTCGGGTGGGACGACTTTGTTGAGTTGGACTAGCGATGTGTTGCCGATAGCTTCGAGAATGTTCATAAGAATGATGACTATCCACAGATTACGCGGATTTCACAGATAATGAGAAGAGTTGGGCGGAAGGTGTCCCACCAATTTTGGGAGATCTTCACATGGCGTCAACCAAACATCTGTGTAATCGGTGTAATCTGCGGCTAAAGTTTTTTGACTTCGGAGCTAAATTAACTCGTCCAGGAGAGTATTACTAACGCAATCGGTGGGCTCGATGTTCGGTTTCTTGTTTGAGGATGAGGCCCGTAACTTTTCCGGCTGCGGTGGTGAATTCAAGAAAGACGGGTTTCTCTCCCCATGGAGCGCCTTTGTCATAAGGGAAGCCATCTACAAAAAACTTTGTGCGGGATAGTGGTAGTAGTTGAACTTCGCTGGGCATCATTCGATTTCCGTAAAACCATCCGACAAATTCTTCTTCCTTGTTGAATTCAATCAGCATGAACATCTCACCTTTGCTGAAAGTAACTCGATGGCGGACAGATCCGTCTTTGGTGATTGCAAACGGAGTGATGCGGATGAGGCTGCCCCACTTGTCGGCGCTGGTCACCTGTTCAGCGGTGGCCAGAGTCATGCAGAAGTAGCTGCGCTCGTGAGAGTGCTCGGGAAGCTGCTGGCCGGCGTTGTATTCGGTTTCACTCAGCGTGAAAGGTCCCAGTTGGCAATTGCTTACCGACTCGCCGTAAAAACCCTGCCTTAAGGGGACTGTATTCCATACTTGTCTCCACCATGAGTTACTTTGGGAGTTGGCGCCTGGATCTTAGTAACATAGCGGGTGGTCGATCGCAAAAGTCTTGCGCATATGAAAACCAATGACGATTACGCTTGAACAGCTGCGGCAGTTTACCGTGGCGCGGAATTTCTTCGAACCAACGACGCTGAAGCGCGCGCTTCATAAGATGAAATTTGTGCAGGCTGATCCGATTCGCTCGCCGGCCCGAGCGCAGGATCTCATCTTGCGCCATCGAGTGAAGGATTATCGAGCGGGTGATCTCGAGCGGCGCTATGCGGAGCTGGATATCGAGGAGGATTTCTTCGTTATCTACGGTTTCGTTACGAGCTCGCTGCATTCGTTGATGCACCCGCGCTCAAGTACGGGAGTTCCGTCGGATGACTCGGGACGACGCTGGCCTGTAAAGCAAAGAAGGAGGGCAGAGTTGCTGCTGGAGTTTGTGCGGGCGCGTGGTGAGGTGCATCCGCGCGAGGTGGATGAACATTTCTCGCACGGCAAGGTGACAAATTACTGGGGCGGTTCGTCAAACGCTACGACGCATTTGATGGATGCGATGCATTATGCGGGTATGCTGCGTGTGGTTGGAAGAGAGAAGGGGATTAGGATTTATGCGGTGAGGGAGAATGAGGCGGGGATAGGCACGAGTGGGAAGGCTGAGTCACGCGGGAACGAGCTCACGGGGGGGAAGGCTGAGTCGCGCGGGAACGAGCACACGGGCGGGAAGGCTGAGGCACGCGGGAACGAGCTCATGGGCGGGAGGCCTGAGTCACGCGGGAACGGGCCCACGGGCGGGACGCCCGTGCCACGCGGGAACGAGCTCATGGGCGGGAGGCCTGAGTCGCGCGGGAACGGGCCCACGGGCGGGACGCCCGTGCCACGCGGGAACGAGCACACGGGCGGGAAGCCTGAGTCACGCGGGAACGGGCCCACGGGCGGGACGCCCGTGCCACGCGGGAAGGGGCTCACGGGCGGGAGGCCTGAGTCACGCGGGAACGAGCTTACGGGCGGGAAGGCTGAGTCACGCGGGAACGGGCTCACGGGCGGGAAGCTTGAGTCACGCGGGAACGGGCCCACGGGCGGGACGCCCGTGCCACGCGGGAAGGGGCTCACGGGCGGGACGCCCGTGCCACGCGGGAAGGGGCTCACGGGCGGGACGCCCGTGCCACGTTTGATGACACGTGTTGATGAGTTGGTTGATGTGGTGGTTCGGATTTACGCGCCGCTGCCGGCTTCGAGTCTGGCTTACTATGTTCGACGATTGCGATATGCGGCGCCGCAGTGGCGCGATGAATTGCCGAACGCACTGCAGCGGGCAAAGGAACGCCTGGCGCAAACAAAGGTTGAAGGCATCAGTTGGTATTGGCCGGAAAACGAAAACGCCGCAAAGAACTCGGTTATTGATAGAGTGCGGTTGCTGGCGCCTTTCGATCCGGTGGTTCACGACCGCACTCGATTCGAGTTGTTATGGAACTGGGTCTATCGTTTCGAAGCATATACGCCGGCGGCGAAGCGCAAGCTCGGTTATTACGCGATGCCGCTTCTTTGGCGTGATCGGATCATCGGCTGGGCCAATCTCTCACTTAAGCATGGCGAGCTTATTCCCGAGTTTGGTTACGTTGCCTCGAACCCGCCACGCGATCGTACTTTCAGAATTGAGCTCGAGGCTGAGTTAGATCGAATTCGCACTTTTCTTGGCTTGAATAGCTGAGCTAGCTCCAAACCGCTATTGTTTCTCGCCTTCTCATGGAGCCGGCCCTGTGGTCCTTTGTATTGGACCAGTTTCAGCTTGCTACTGACCCTGCAAATGATTAACATTCTGCGGCATACAAACCGTCAACACCGTGTGGCCCTCAACCGGGGCCGAATTCTTGTGGCCCAATGATCCACCGGTGAACTGGTTCATTTGTTTTTGGGTTTCTTCCTCTCTTAACCCCGACAATTAGGGAGAAATTCCCAAACGCCATTTGCGCGTGGCTGCTATGAGACCGTCTCGACAGCCAACGCGATGTAATTTTCTCTGCTTGAAAACTTCCGAAGGAGAATAATCATGAAAATAAGTATGGGACGAAAAATCGCCATCAGTCTCGCCTGTCTATCGTTGGCAGTCTTTGCGATGGCCTGCAAGAAAGGTCCCGATGACGCCGCGATCTCAGCTGGCGTGAAAGCCAAAATTGCGGCAGACAGTCCCGCGCTCGCAAACGCAGTAACTGTTGCTACCGCTGAAGGCGTAGTCACACTCACCGGCGCTGTCGACTCAGACGCTATCAAAGCCAAAGTGGAGCAGGACGCGAAGAGCGTGGCCGGCGTGAAATCAGTAGTTAATAATTTGACGGTTAAGCCTCCCATCGTGTTTTCGTCAGATGCTGGGATCAAGACAGCAGTGATGGCTAATCTTGCGAAAGCCAACATCACCGGTATCACCGTGGAAGTTGCCAATGGCGAAGTGACTTTGAAGGGCACCATCGAGCGAGCCAAGCTGCAAGCAGCAATGATCGCCGCCAACGATGCCAAGCCCAAAAAGGTCAACAACCAGATGACCATCAAGTAACAAGGACATCAAGATTTCAGATCCCTGATCTGAGATTTTCTTCACAGAGAATGAGGAGGAATAATCATGGCTTTAGCAGACAAGTATCAGTCGCTGGTTGATACCGCGAACCAAAATGGTGTCGCGGATCTTAATGTCCAGGAACAGGGCGGCGTGCTCTACATTACGGGGGTGGCTCCAAGTGATGCCGCTAAACAAGCCGTTTGGGATGCGCGAACGGCGATGGACCCGGACATGAGAGAGAATGATCTGGTGTTGACGTTGAGCGTGGCGGAGGGAGGCAGTCTCTATGAGGTAAAACGCGGCGACAACCTGACGCATATCGCGCGCGATCACGGCGTCGAGTTGAAGGCGCTTGAAGAAGCTAATAGAGACGTGGTGAAAAATCCTGACCGCATTTTCCCAGGTCAGAAGTTGGTGATTCCGAAAGCTGGTTAAGCATTCGATGGAGGCCTACCCGCAATTCGTGGGTGGCTTTGACTAGGAGCGGGCCCCGGCTAGCTACAGCAGCGGGGCCCGCACTTCTTATTACGCTTAGGGTCAGGATGAAAGGACGTTTCAGATGAATCTGATTTCACAGATGATTACGCAACACCTGGCCGGCGGCGCCAGTAAACAAATCGCGGCGCGCTTGGGCGTAAGCGAAAGCACGGCGAACTCGGCCGTGCAGATCGCCGTCCCGCTGATCTTATCAGCGCTGGCTCGCAATGCCTCGCAACCTCAGGGAGCGCAGGATCTGCATCAAGCGGTCGCGAGCGATCACGACGGGAGCATTCTCGATAACCTGTCTGGGTATCTTGGGAATCCTGAAGGAGGCAATGGCTCAGGCATCCTCGGTCATGTCCTGGGAGATGAGCGGAGCTCAGTCGAAAACAATCTGGCGCAGGCGACTGGGTTGGACCAGGGCTCAGCCGGAAGTTTGATGGAGCTCGTCGCGCCCGTAGTTATGGGTGCGGTGGGTCGGACTCAGCAGCAGAACAACCTGGACTCTGGCGGACTGGCTGATTACCTGGGAGAACAGCATCAGGAGCAGGCTGGCGCCGGAGATGTCATGGGTATGTTGAGCTCGATGCTGGATTCGAATAAAGACGGCAGCATGACCGATGATCTGGCGAAAATTGCCGGCGGCTTCTTTAAGTAGACTATTGATCAGCTCAGGTTGCCACCGCGTAATCACTCAATCTTGAGCTGATCAATCTTGAGCTGTCCTAAATGAGTTAGCCACACATATTCATTCACCCACACGCTGCCGCCGGTGGGATTGAAAAGACTTTTCGGCAAAAGCTCACTTTGATTTCCTCGCCAGCGGTTAGGTAGTAGAATTCGACTAACACTCTGGTCCAGTGAGAGCCGATCGAAGGCCGCGGGATTTCCGCAAGCCCTCGGCCAGGGCTCAAGCGGCGAGAATCTCAATCGATAGGGAGCTGCGGAATGGCAATATCATCATCTTCCGCTTGGAGGTATTGGCTTCGCGTCGGTCGAATGCTCGTAATAGCTCTGTTCTTTTGTTCTCATGATTCCAGCGCCCAATCGCGATCAATTGTCATTGCAGTCGAGGACGCCGCGTCGCCCTGGTCACGCGCGGACGGCACCGGATACGCAAACGATATCGTGGAGGCGGCTTTTAAGGCGGTCGGTGTCCAGGTCAGTTTTCGGATTGTTCCTTACGCAAGATGTAAACGCATGGCTATGAGCGGAGATGTTCCTGCCTGTTTCAGCATGTCTCCCTCGAACGAATTCAGCGACGCGATTGAGCTTTCCGCTCAGCCTTTGTTTACCTGCACGGCCGGATACTTTTACAACGTGAACAAACCACCGCAGGCGTCTCGTCAGGTAAACTTGCCCGCGAACACTGTTGTCGGAACGGTGATTGGATACGAGTATCCCCCCGAATTCGAACGTCTCGTTCAACGTGGCATCATCGTGCTCGAGCAATCGCCGTCTGAGGGCTTGAATCTCAAGAAGCTGGCGCTGGGACGTGTAGACCTTGCCGTGCTTACTTACAACGAAACCAAATCATCGCGATGGCTGATTACTCGAGCGGGCGTGAGCGGCGAGGTCAAAGTTGGTTTCAGCGCCGGCTTCCTGAAGTCTTACATTGGTTTTAGCCGGAAGCACGCTGAAGGCGCGTGGGCAGCGCGTGAGTTCAACAAAGGTCATAAACGGATATCTGCGAACGGGACCCTGCGACAGATCAAGAACAAATGGTCGCGATTGCTGGCAAGTGACCGCTAAGCTGAAGCCAGTTTCGAGCCTCGAAAATTCAATGCCCCTTTTCGAGACGACAGCCCCGCACTCAAATGAAGCGAATCTCCTCAATCGCTGCTCAAAGCCTGCTGGCCGTTCTGCTAACGGTGATCTCGGTTCTCGCTCTCTCCAGTTTCATTGAGCTTAGCGTGCTGAAACAACGCGAGACACGTCTGCTTCAGAATCGCGGCGCTCTAATGACAACACGCATGGCTAACAGCCTGAGTTACACACTTTGGAATCTCAACCGTGAAGAAACACAGCGAGTAGTACTCGATGAGATTGGCTCGGAGGATGTGAGTCGCATCCAGGTCTTCGATGAAAAGGGTGTGCTTTACCTTGGCGCAGTTAAAGACGTTGATGGCACTATCAAAGTGATCGATGGCGGCGCCGGGTCAGCGAATATTGCAGCACCGCCTCAACATACTTTTTCAGAGAACATAATTCACGGCAGCAAGATTGGCAGCGTCAGGCTCGACGTAACCGATACACATCTGCAAGCGGAGCTAAGCAAGCTGAAATGGGGCATCGCGATAAAACTCCTGCTTTTAGTGATACTGCTTTCCGTGGTGCTGCTGGTGGCGCTTCGAGTGTTGGTAATCTCACCGCTTTCCGCACTTGAAAAGTGGGTCGAACGCATTCCTACTGAAAAAGCTCCAACTCGGCTTCGCTTCAAACGCTCGGAGGAAATCGATTCGCTCGCCGAAGCCTTCAGCAAGATGTCTCAGAATCTCAAGGACAAGAACGAAGAGCTCTTCGCCGAGCAGGCTCGCCTCCAGGAAGCCAATCGGCAGATGCAAGTCGAAACCGAAGAGCGGCAACGAGCTGAAGCAGCGGTAATGTTGTCCGAGCAGAAGTTTGAGAAGTCTTTTCGCTCGAGTCCGGTAGCCTTGGCAGTTACGCGTTTTTCAGACGGGACACTTCTGGAAGTCAACGAGGCCATGGAGGAATTCATCGGCTATGAGCGCGATGAGTTGCTGGGACGATCCACCATCGAGTTGGGCCTTTGGCTGGAGCCTGGCGGTCGCGCAGAGATGCTCGCAGAACTTACAAGCGTGGGCTCGATTCATAATCGTGAAATCCAGTTCGTGAATAAGCAGGAAAAGGTTGCGATCGCGAACTATTCGGCTGACCTCATCGAGATCGGAGGCGAGCAATGCGTGCTATCGGTACTTGTTGATGTCACAGCACGCCGGATAGCGGAAGAGTCGCTCAGAGCGAATGAGGCTCTCCTGCGATTGTTTATTCAGCACACGCCTGCCGCAATCGCGATGTTCGATACCGAGATGAGATACCTGCAAGTCAGCGATCGCTTTCTGACGAACTATCACTTGGACGGGCAGAACATTATCGGCAAGTCACACTATGAAGTATTTCCCAACTTGCCGGAACGCTGGAAGCAAGTTCACCGCCGCATCCTCGCCGGCGCTACCGAGCGTTGCGAGGAGGATGCCAACCCTTTACCGGATGGGGGAACCGAATGGCTGCAGTGGGAAAGTCTGCCCTGGCGGAAAGCGAATAATGACATCGGAGGGCTGATTCTGTTCACGCAGAACATCACCGAGCGCAAGCAAGCTGAGGCAGCACTACGTACGTCTGAAGAACGATTTGCCAAGATGTTCAATCTGAGTCCCTATCGAATGGGAATTATTCGGATAAGAGATGGAGTTGTTCTCGAGGTAAATGATTCGTGGGTCAGGGAGACCGGATTTGAACGGGACGAGATACTGAATCGCTCGATCCTGACTCTCGCGGATTACATGGCCCCGGAAATGGAGGATCAGATTAGGAAGATCCTCAAGGAAAACTTTTCGCCCGGCGCCCCGGCAGTTTTTGAAGGTCACTTGCGAACAAAGTTCGGCGATGAGCGTGTCACGAACACGATGGCGGTACGGTTCGATCTCGATGGAGAACCCTGTTATCTGTGGGCCGCGAACGACATCACGGAGCGCAAGCGGGCCGAAAACGCGCTACGCGAATCTGAGACTCGCTATCAATCTCTACTCTATTCGGTCGAGGGGATTGTTTGGGAGGCCGATGCGAAAACCTTTCGTTTTTCTTTCGTCAGTGCTCAAGCTGAACGCTTGTTGGGCTATCCGGTAGAACAATGGCTGAATGAGCCGACGTTCTGGAAAGATCACATCCATCCTGAAGATCGTGCCTGGGCTATTAACTATTGTGTGACGGCGACCCGCGATATGCGTCCGCACGAATTTGAATACCGCATGATTGCTGCTAATGGCAACGTCCTTTGGCTACGAGATATCGTGACTGTGGTGGTCGAAAACAACGAGCCCAAAACGCTGCGTGGATTGATGATTGATGTCACGGCGCAAAAGCGAGCTGATGATGCATTGCGCGCGCTTTCAGCGCGAGTTCATTCCGCTCGAGAAGAGGAAGGCACGCGCATCGCTCGAGAAATTCATGACGAACTTGGCGGTGCGCTGACCGGTCTGAAATGGGACCTGGAGACAATCGATAAAAGCCTGGATAGATCCGGTAACGATCCGGGTCTTGCCGACATGCGCAAACGAATCGGCACGATGACAAACCTGATCGAAGCAACTATCAATGCGGTTCGTCGAATCTCTTCGGACCTGCGCCCCGGCGTCCTGGACGACTTAGGGCTGGTAGCCGCCATCGAATGGCAGGTTCAACAGTTTCAATCGCGCACCGGCCTGGAATGTCACTGGAAGGCTGAGGTGGATGAGGTCGAGCTGAGCCTCGAGCGAGCGACGGTAGTTTTTCGCATCTTTCAGGAGGTCCTGACGAACGTACTCCGCCACGCTGCCGCGACCAATCTTTACGTTACAATCCGGCAGGTCGACGAGCGTCTGGAATTGGAAGTTAAGGATGATGGCCGCGGTATTAGTGATAGTGAGCGAAGTAACCCTCGCTCATTGGGGTTGTTAGGAATGAAAGAACGAGCATTGTTGGTAGGTGGTGAAGTGGAGATTTACGGCTCTGAAGGAAAGGGAACGACTGTGCTGGTACGCGTTCCGCTTGATTCATCTGCGGTCTAAAAGGAGAAATGGATGAGTGTTGCTACGGACACAATCAGACTAGACACCAATTTTGAAAGCCGCCGCGCCGAAAGAATTTTCTATACCGGCATGACGCTTTTGATTGTGATTACGGTCTTTGGCGGCTTTGCCAAAACATTTTACCTAAGAGGGTACTTTCTGCCGGCTCCGCTACCCACGTTGCTCGTGTTGCACGGCATTGCCTTCTCTTCATGGATTGCTTTGTTATTGACGCAAACGTCACTCATTGCGGCAAAGAGAATTGATACTCACCGCAAGCTAGGAATCGCTGGCGGGATTTTAGCGACACTGATGGTCATTATCGGAACGCTTACAGGTATCGTTCGTGCCAAGGTTTTTGACGTTCCTCCTGGAACTTCTCCCCTGACGTTCCTGACCATACCGCTCGGCGATATGTTGGTCTTCGGCATTCTGATAGCGGCGGGATTTTATTGGCGGCGCCGTAAGGCTGCGCACAAAACGCTAATGATGCTGGCAACGATTTCGATCTTGCCGGCTGCGGTGGCTCGACTGCCGTTTGACTTTATCGTGCAAGGCGGGGCTCTCGCCTTTTTTGGTTTACCTGATCTGTTAATTCTGCCGCTGCTCGCATTTGAATACTTCTTTCGCGGGCGAGTTCAGCTCGTTACCATTCTCGGAGCGTTGTTGCTGGTGGTTTCGCATCCGCTGCGATTTGTTGTTGGCAATACCCAGGCGTGGCTGACTTTTGCGACGTGGCTTACACAGTGGACCTAACTCGCCAGGAATTGATCGTCGTAGCCACAGCGAATAACGGCCTACAAAACCCATCCGCAGATTACGCCGATTCCACAGATTCAGTAAGACAGATACATATGGACCTACCTTTGATTCAACCACAATATCTGTGGAATCTGCGTAATCTGCGGATAGGTTTTGAGTGAGCTAAAGCTGAAACCTTTCACCTCTGTCTAACACTAACTGTGTGAGTCGAAAAGAAAGCGCGTCACTTTTTGTGGTCCTGCGGTGTTTAGCTTTCAGACGCACTGAGTTTCTCGACAACTTGGAACCTTGACGCTTATACGGCGTTTTGTATTTGTCAGTGTTAACGAAGCCGGTCCCAAGGCGTGACGGTGTTAGACCGGCAATATTGAAAGCCTCGTTGCTACTTGCGATAGCAACGAGGCTTGTAGGGACAACACAGGTTCGGTTGGTGGCACGAAGATGCATCGTCGACCAACGGCATCTTAGCCTACCTGATAGCCGCACCTCAACCCGGAATCTACTAGTGGCATCGGCATCTTGCCGATGTGGCGGACCACGGGCGAGACGCCCGTGCCACGGCTCGACTTGCCGATGTGACGGACCATGGGCGAGACGCCCGTGCCACGCGAGACTTGCCGATGTGACGGACCACGGGCGAGACGCCCGTGCCACGCGAGACTTGCCGATGTGACGGACCACGGGCGAGACGCCCGTGCCACGGCTCGACTTGCCGATGTGACGACCCACGGGCGAGACGCCCGTGCCACGGCGAGACTTGCCGATGTGACGGACCACGGGCGAGACGCCCGTGCCACGGCGAGACTTGCCGATGTAGCGGACCACGGGCGAGACGCCCGTGCCACGGCTCGACTCATCAAGGAGGCGGAAGATGTTTCAGCGCAGAGTTCTTTCTCAATCCCTCCCCCCGATTTTCTCCATTGTCATTTCCGTTCTGTTAGGCGCCTTTTCGATTAGCTACGGCCAAACATCTGAGTTGGCGGCGCGCTACTACAATCAAGGAATGAAGAAGTTAAAGGCGTCTGACGCTGATGGCGCAATTATGGACTTCACCCGCGCCATCGAGATCAACTCAGGCTTTAAGCCAGGTAACGTGTTGAGCTCTGGCTTACAGCCACTGGCCCACAGCTTCTCAGAAACAAAAGTCGTAATCGTCGATCAATTCACCGCGAACGCGCTTACAGGACGTGGCTTTGCTCTCTTCTTGAAGGGAGACAATAAGGGCGCGCTCGCTGATTGGAACCAGGCAATTCGCATCAGTCCGCGGTTAGCCAGCGCTTACGCCAATCGCGGATGTGCGCATTACGAGCTTGGAGACAAACAGGCAGCGCTTGCGGATTGGACGCGCGCGCTTCAACTTGATGATCGCATTGCTCAAGCTTATGCGAACCGTGGCGCGCTGCGTCACGAGCTTAAGGACGAAGCCGGCGCCTTAACTGATCTCAACAAGGCTATTGAGCTCCAACCGGCCGGTGGCGGAGCTTATTCTCACCGAGGCTTCGTGTGGATCAGAAAGCGAGACTTTGATCGAGCGATTGTGGATTTCAATCGCGCGCTGGAACTCGACCCGCAGATCGTGATGGCTTACCACGGTCGCGGCATCGCTCACATGAGCAAGTACGAACTGGATGCGGCGATCGCAGACTTTGATAAGGCTATCGAGTTGGATGTGCAACTGGTGCCGGCGTATTTGAATCGCGGATTGGCCTTGCTGATACAGGACAAGACCGAAGCAGCCGAACGAGACTTTCGCCGCGCTTTGGAGTTGCGTCCGGAAATGAAGGATGAGCTCGAGGCGCGCAGGCAATTGGCGCTTGAAATAAAGGCCAGGAAGAAATAGCAAAGAACCGAGCCGAAGAAAACTTTAGCCGCAGATTACGCAGATTTCAGTGATTGTGAAAATCGAATCGGCGCATATTCATGCGCAGCGTCGATGTAGGCCAGCTACCATCTGTGGAATCTGCGGATAGCTCCTAATCCTCACCACTCCATCTAACCGCGACTCATTGCCATTCGCTGCATGATTGCCGGGTTTCCCTGAATTACTCAAGCCAATCCGGCACGCTTCAATTCAAATGAACCGTGTATGATTAACAGGATGAATAACAGCGTCCAGCTTGCGTATGGCACGGAGTCGGCCAGCCTCGCGGAAGTCAAAGTTAACTGGCTGAAGTGGGCCATCATCTTTGCCTTCTGGACGCTCTTCAGCATTCTCTACGCAAATCAAATCTATTTTGAAATGCTGCACCAGCCGGGGATGAACCACTCCTGGCTCCGCATAGTCTTTTGGCAATTACTCGTCTGGTATGCGTGGGGCTGTCTTTCGCCGCTCATAATGATACTTGGTCGCCGCTACGCGATCGAGACTCCAAAAATCTGGCGCGGCATTCTCATTCATGTGGTGGCTGCGCTTGTTTTCGCAGCGTTTCACGGAGCGGTCGAGACTTCGCTCAAGATGCTGATTGAACCGTTCGACGTTTGGAGCGATCGTCGGCCTTTCCTCCTGCAGTATGAGTCCAGCCTCCGCAACTTCTACCTGGTTGACGTCCTGGTGTACTGGTCGATCCTGGGGTTTGGTTACGCTTTTGATTACCGGCAGCGCTATCGAGAGCGAGCTTCCATGGCCTCGCAGCTGAAAGCGCAACTCGCGCAAGCGCAGCTTGAATCACTGAAGATGCAGTTACATCCGCATTTCCTCTTTAACACTCTACACACAATCGCCGGACTAGTTCGAAGCAATGAAAGCAAACCGGCAGTTGACATGATTGCCGGCTTGAGTGACTTGCTGCGCCACGCGCTCGAGAATGTTGATGAACAGGAGGTGCCATTGCGTGACGAAATCAAGTTTATCGAGCTCTATCTTGGAATTCAGAAGGTAAGGTTTTCGGATCGGCTGACGCTGCGCATTGAGGCAGCCGAAGATACGCTCGATGCCCTGGTTCCCAATTTGATCCTGCAGCCGTTGGTGGAGAACGCAATTCGCCACGGCATTTCTATGAAGGACACGGCGGGACTCATTGCAATTGAGACTTATCGCGACAATGAAATGCTGCATATCAGAGTTTGTGACGATGGTCCCGGAGTGCAGGCAGGATGGCAGCTCGAGGACAGCGGCGGGATCGGGCTGAGCAATACCGGCGCGCGTTTGACTCACCTTTATGGCGCTAACCATCGCTTTGAATTACGAAATGGAGAAAACGGCGGCATGACTGTCTCGATGGCACTGCCGCTGCGATTCGAGAGCGAGTTTCTCAGCGGCTAATTTGGTCCTTCACGGGCGGGACGCCCGTGCCACGGTTATCTTGGTCCTTCACGGGCGGGACGCCCGTGCCACGGTTATCTTGAGTGCACAGAAACAAAAAATTCGAACCCTGATTGTTGATGACGAAGCTCTCGCGCGGCGCACAATCAGAGATCTGCTCGTTAACGACGAGTCGATTGAGATTATTGGCGAGTGCAGCAATGGCCAGGAGGCGGTCGAGGCGATACGCAGAGAGCTTCCGGACCTGCTTTTTCTCGATATTCAAATGCCGAAGCTGACCGGCTTTGAAGCGCTCGCTCAAGTTGATGTGGAGCGGATTCCGGCGATCATCTTTGTCACGGCGTTTGATCAATATGCGTTGAAAGCTTTTGAAGTACATGCGCTGGACTATCTGCTCAAGCCATTTACGGACCGGCGTTTTGAGGAAGCGCTGAAGAAAGCCAAAGCCAGCATCGAAATGCAGGAAGTAAGCCGGCTGAGCCAAAGCCTGGTGGCTTTGCTCGGAACGAATGCAGCAGTACCACGCCCTGCGGTGAATCCGGTCCAGCCTGAAAAGAAAGGCTTTCTATCGCGATTTATGATCAGATCCAGCGGCAAGGCAGCTTTCATCAAGGCCGAGGATGTCGATTGGATTGCGGCCGACGACTATTACATTAAGCTGCATGTCGGGAGTAAATCGCATCTACTTCGCATCAGCATGACTGAATTGGAAGCGAAGCTCGATCCAAGAAAGTTTTTGAGAATTCATCGTTCTACGATTATTAACTTCGACCGCGTTAAAGAGCTGCAACAGAATCCGAATGGAGATTGTTCAGTCATCCTGCGAGATGGAACGGAGCTGAAGCTAAGCCGCAGCCGGCGCGAACGCCTCGAACGATTCCTCATGAGTGGAGAGTAGGAAAGGGAAAGTAAACAGTGGGAGTGCCGGTGATAGTAGCCTACGATTGCGGTAGTAATTGACGAAACCTATTTCCCTTTGCAGCTTGGCGCCTTGGCGGGACACGTTTGGGTTATCCCGCCAAGGCGCCAGGAACGCAAAGGAGCACACTTGAACATAGGTCACTTCCGTTTCAGCATTACTTAAGAACTCGCAGCCCAAATCCCTCAACTCGCTGCAGCAAGTCGCAACTAGCTGAACTCGCTGTCTAGTTTCAGAGATCTCAAACTACACTCGTCTCATTGAGAGCGGCTTTACCAAAGAAAGGAAATACTAATGAAGCGACGAGATTTTTTGAACAACAGCGCTGCCATGGGAGTCGTGGTAGCAGCAGCAACGGTGCCGGGCGTAATTGGTGGAGGTTTCCTGCTTGGTTCGGATGACAAAGCGGGAAACGGAGAAGTGCCCAACAAACTCACTCCGCCTGCAGACGGAACGATTCCCGTAGCCTTCGCCATCTCTCGAGGCGCCACAGTGATTGATTTCTGCGGGCCGTGGGAAGTCTTTCAGGATGTTGTTCGACCCGGTGGCGGCGGCCCCGCTTTTGACCTGTTCACCGTGTCCGAAAAGACCGAGATGTTGACGGGTTCCGCTGGTTTGAAACTTGTACCTGATTACACTTTCGATAACGCTCCGGCTCCGAAGGTGATTGTGATCCCGGCGCAGACTGGTTCTCCTGCTCTACACGCCTGGCTACGCAAGGTTACTCCGAGCACCGAGGTAACTATGTCTGTTTGCACTGGCGCGTTTCAGTTAGCAAAGGCCGGGTTGTTGTCGGGCAAGGCGGCTACGACGCATCACGAATTCCTCGATCGGCTCGAAAAGAATTATCCGGACATCAAGGTTAAGCGAGGCTTGAGATTTGTCGAAGGCGAAAAGATTTCGACGGCTGGAGGACTGACTTCGGGGATTGATTTAGCGCTGCGCGTGGTTGACCGATACTTCGGACGCGAAGTGGCAACTACCACGGCCTTCTACATGGAGTACCAAAGTAAAAGCTGGATCGTGTAAGAAGGTCCTGGGTCTTTGGTCTCTTTGACCCGTCTCTGTTCTTAGTTCTTGGTTCTTTGTACTTGATCTTTGGATGCAGTCGCTCCTCTTAGTCGGTATAAGAACAACAAGGAATCAAGTACAAAGAACAAAGTTCAAAGACCAAAGTCCGATTTTCTGTGCAATCTGTGGATAGCTATTTTTTGGCCGAAGCGAGTCGAGCTTCGGCCATTTGATCCGCTTTCCGGAACGGCGCGATGCCTTCAGCTTTAGCCTGGTCCAACAACTCTAGCATCGTGTCGTAGAGTTCCTGTACTTTCTCCATCGTATCGCCGACGTCCCAGCCCAACAGGTCGCGACAACCATTGATCATTCCGCCCGCGTTCGCGACGTAGTCCGGCGCATACAGAATCCCCATCTCGTTCAGCACATCTCCGTGTCGTGGCTCAAGCAGTTGATTGTTGGCCGAGCCTACGACCACTTCGGCTTTAAGTTGCGGGATTGAAGTGTCGTTGATGATTCCGCCCATCGCGCATGGAGAAAAAATGTCAGCCGTCGCGGAGAAGATTTCGCCGGGTGGAAGTGAGGTCGCGCCGAATTCTGCAACGAGCTTCGCCACGCGTTCTGCATCGACGTCGCTGACAATTAGTTTGGCGCCGGCTTCATGCAGCTCTCGAGCAAGGTTATATCCCGTACTTCCGACTCCCTGGATGGCAACGGTTCTGCCGTTAACATCAGCTGAACCCCAACGATGCCTGGCGCAAGCCTGCAACGCGCGAAAGACGCCTCGCGCGGTTACTGGCGATGGGTCCCCGGAATGTCCCGGCAAGCCGGCAACATGCCTGGTTTCGAGAGCGACGTATTCCATGTCAGAAGGTCGCGTGCCGATGTCTTCCGCGGTTATGTAACGACCTTTGAGAGATTCAACAAAACGTCCGTGTGCGCGAAAAATTGCTTCGCGATCCTTCGTTTTGTTATCGCCAATCATGACCGCCTTGCCGCCGCCAAATGGCAAACAGGCCATCGCGTTCTTGTAAGACATCCCCTTTGAAAGACGCAGCGCGTCGAGACTCGCTTCCTCATCGCTCGCGTAATTCCAAAAGCGAGTGCCGCCTACAGCGGGACCAAGGGCCGTGCTGTGAATGGCGATGATGCCACGGTAATTGCACGAGGTATCAGCCCAAAGCACAACTTGTTCGTGTTCGGCTTCGGCGTACAGCTCACAAATCGGTTTGCTTGAAGGATTGGCCATATGATTCGAAGCAAGGATGAATTAATCAAAAGGGTTCGTCTTTAGGATTGCGCTCAAAAGTTATTAAGAAATCTCAGGGACGTGAAATCAAGCTGGCGCAACGCGCCGCACCAGGTCTTCGAATCTTGAATCAGACCGCAATGGCTCAAACGCGGGATCCACCTTTAACCAAACCATTTCAATGTCCTTATTCTCGAAAGCCTTCTCGAGCCAAGCGAACGCGAGATCAAATTCGCCCAGCGCTGAGTAAATCAAAGCGATACTGCCTGAAGATAAATAACGCCTGGTAGCCAGGGTCTTCAGCTCCTCCAGCGTCCGCCGTGCTTCAGATTCTTTTCCAGCAGCAGCTTGTGTGCGAGCCAGCGCAGACAAAGTCACGTGATCCCCCGGCGCCAATGAAAGTGCGTGTTGAAGAGTCTCCAAGGCCGCATCGTACTTTTGCTGTTGCGTGTAGACCTTGCCAAGTAATACCTGCGCTCGCACGAACTTGGGATTCAATTCGAGCAGATTGTTGAGCTGGGCTTCACTCTTCTCGTATTGGCGAGCGTAATATGACGCGGCTGCATAGTCCGCGTTGATTGCGAGCGAGAGCGGGTCAAACTCCTGGGCCATCTGCAACTGCGCGACGGATTCATCCACGCGCCCCAGAATAGTTAGCAGCTCGCCATACCAATGATGCGCGGTTGGATAGTTCGTCTTCAAGGCAATCGCTTTCAGGTAGTTTTGTTCCGCAGCCGCCCAGTTCCAGGCAAAGCAACAATCAATAAAGCCAAGCGACGCGTAAGCTTCGGCCATCGCCGGATCAATTTCGAGCGCGCGCAATGCAGCCGCCCGAGCTCGTGGAAAAGATTCACGCGGCGCAATGACGCTGTGCTGGGCGCCGAGCAAGCTGAACGAATCAGCCAGACCCACGTATGCAGGCGCGTAGGTTGGTTCGATGTCAATAGCTTGTTGCGCGTACTCAAGAGCTTTGCGCAGACCTTCGACCGTACGTTGATTCCAGAAATAGCGGCCCTTGAGGTAAACCTGAAAGGCTTCAGGGCTGTCGGTGTAACTCTTCTTGATCTGTCTTCGTTCTTCGCCGCTGAGCTGCAACTCGAGCGCATGGACTACCTGTTCGGAAATGGAATCCTGAATGGCGAAGATATTAGTGAACTTCTCGTCAAACTTTTCTGCCCACAACGTGATTCCGTCTTTCACACTGACCAGTTGCACCGAGACGCGAACGTTCTCACTTTCTCGCTGAATGACTCCCGTCAAAAGCGCATCGACGTTAAGTTCTCGTCCCACCACGAGCGGGTCGTCTTTTGGCCCGGTGTACTTTAATACTGCCGAGGTCGGTCGCACCTTAACGTCGCGAATGCTGCTCAATCGCATGATGAGAGCATCGGCCAAACCTTGCCCGAGAAAAGTTTCGTCGTCGCCTTTGTTGATGCTTTTGAAAGGAAGTACGGCGATGGACGCCATCGAAGGCGAGGAAACTTCAGCTGTGGAAGTTTCCGCTGACGCAACTTCCCGGACTGGCGCTACGAAGCGATAGCCCACTCCCGGAAGCGTGACGATGTACCGGTGTTCGTTCTTCTCTTCGCCGAGCGCCTTGCGTAAAAGAAAGATGTTTTGCGCGAGATTACTTTCCTCGACAAACGTGTCTGGCCAAATGGTTTCAATTAAAAGATCTTTTTTGAGGACCTCGCCTCGATGGGTGACGAGAAACAGCAGAATCTCGAATGCTTTCGGCGACAATTGAATCGTGTCGCCGTCGCGCAGCAGTAGATACCTTTCCTGATCAAGGCGGAATGGTCCAAATTCATAAACGGCTTTTGCGGGTCTAGACATTTCCATCTGAGAACTTATGAAAAGTATTTAGTCTGGTCTTGATGACTTGTGATGTCATTAAGGCGTACCGTTCCGGCTGATCCGCGGGGAGTTATGCTGTGTTCGGACATTATAAACGATCAATTGTGATAAGCGGTTCCCCGGCACGCATACGCAAATTCGGATGGAAGCTATCCACAGATTACGCAGATTACACTGATTGTTTGGCAGCGGCTGAGAATCTTGAGCCATAAATTATTCAGTAGTACTGTGATCAGTCTACTGTTCATTTTTCGCGGTCTTCAATTATTTTATGGCCGCTATGCTTTAGCTTGTCGTTGTCTCCGAAAACAGACCCCATGCAAGGTAACGACAAGCTAAAGCATATCGGACACCTCCGCCGGCGATAGCGCTGTAGATGAAGAAGGTCCTTGGGTCTTAGGTTTTTGGTCTTTGATTTGTTCTTGGTGCTTGGTTCTTTGTTCTTTGTGCTTGAGTTTCAATGTAGTTGTTTCATCTTCATTGTGGCAATAGGTCAACTGAACTGAGCAGCAAGCACAAAGAACTAAGCACAAAGGACCAAGAACAAATCAAAGGCCTCAGACCAAAGACCCAAAACCTTTTTGGTACAAATGATCAAATTAGTCATCTTCGATCTGGCAGGCACAACGGTGCGCGATAATGGTGCAGTCGTGTCGGCGTTCTCGAGTGCACTCAGAAAGCATGGCATCGAAGTGGACGATGCCCGGATAAACGCTGTTCGCGGTTCATCAAAACGACAAGCAATCCTTGAGCTGCTACCAGAGAGCCCGAATCGAAAAGAACTCGCTGAAACGGCGTACGCTTCGTTCGTTGAAATACTGGCAGCGACTTACAATGGCAACGGCGTTTCTTCGATTGATGGCGCCGCACAAGTTTTCAAAAAGCTGAGAGCTGAAGGCGTGCTGGTAGCGCTCAACACTGGTTTTGATCGTCAGATTACGGATTTGCTTCTTGATAGGCTCGGATGGACCGGCGACAACATCGATGCAGTTGTGTGCGGCGATGAAGTCCATCGCGGACGGCCATGGCCCGAGTTAATTCACGCCGCTATGCATCGAACTGGAATCTCGAACCCCAATGAGGTCGCAAACGTGGGTGACACCATTTTGGATCTGCGAGCCGGACATAATGCTGGCGTAAAATGGAACATCGGTGTCTTGACCGGTGCGCATGATCGAACTCAATTGGAAAAGGAGCCGCACACTCACATTCTCCCGTCGGTCAACGATGTCCCGAGTTTATGGGGTTCATAGATCGCAGTCATGCCCTCTCCAATCACACCTGAAATCAAATTGCTGAGCGAATGTTCGCTAGCGGATGCTTTGCTGGCGTGGAACGAAGGATTCAAAGGCTACTTCGTGGACATGACTATGAGTCTGGACGACTATGTTTCTCGGCTCCATTATTTGTTCGTCTCGCCTGAGCTGTCGTTAATTGCTTTTCATGCAGGCCGGCCGGTGGGTTTTCTCCTGAATGGTATTCGCGTGAACAACGGCAAGACGGTCGCCTGGAACGGAGGCACCGGAGTCTCGCCTGATTTACGTGGCGCCGGAATTGGAAAAGCTCTCGTGCAAGCTGCGCTCGAGCTTTACCGTAAAAAGGAAGTGGAAGTAGCCACGCTCGAAGCTGTCTCCACAAATGAACGAGCAATCAATCTCTACAAGAGTCTCGGTTATGAAGTCGTCGATCGGCTAATCTTTTTGCAGCGCGATGGCGAGGTTGACTTCCCGAAAGCCACACAAGGTTATTCGGTAAGAGCTTCAACGCCACACGAAGTTGGAGTGCTGGATTTTTATGATGAGTCAACGCCGTGGCAGACTCAGTGGCAAACGTTAACCCGTAATAATGGTGAGGCATTGATTGTGTCTGCTTCTGATGGCGTAGAGGTTGGTTATGCGCTCTACAGAAAGCAGCTGGATGCGCAGGGAAGTCTTATTGGGATTGCGATGCATCAATGTAGGGTCCGCGCTGGTCTCGGCGTGGACGAAGCTGAGGCGGTAGCGATTTGCGCGTTGCGACAGGTTTATTCACCGCTGGAAGTTGATTGCCACCGCACTACTAATAATTTCAGCAGCTCTCAAGCTCGAATTCTTGGGATTCTTGAGAGTGCAGGTTTCACCACTTTCATCGAGCAGGCGCATATGAGCATTAAGCTTTAGAGTACGACAGGCTGCCAGCCTGTCGTGGTTTCGAAGGCATTTACGCTTAGGAACGAGCGCGCTGTTCATGAACAGTTACTGTAGGGAACGAGCTGCAGGCTGGCAGCCTGCAGTACGAGAAGCGTGGCACGGGCGTCCCGCCCCGTGAACGTCGCATCATGGGCGAGACGCCCATGCCACATAACGCGGAGGAGGAATCATGTCCGACCAGACGATTAAGTTATTGCGGGAGCTGATAGCGATTGATTCTGTAAATCCTTCGCTTGTTCCCGGAGGCGCTGGTGAACGACAAATCGCCGAGTCGCTCGAGATGTCTATGCGTTCGATCGGCATGGATGTAGCGCTCGAGGAAGTAGCCCCCGGTCGAGACAATGTCATTGGCGTTTTCGAAGGCCGTGAGCCCGGACCGTCACTGATGTTCTGCGGTCATTCAGACACCGTGGGTGTCGAAGGCATGATCAGTCCATTCGATCCCGTCCAGAAGGATGGAAAGATTTACGGGCGCGGCTCAGGCGACATGAAGGGCGGCGTGGCCGCGATGCTCGAAGCTGCCCGACTGATCTCGGAAAACGGAGGCTGGCGCAAAGGGCGCTTGATTCTTGCAGCTGTCGTTGATGAGGAATACCTAAGCATCGGCGCGGAAGCTCTCGTAAAGAACTGGCAAGCAGATGCAGCAGTAGTCACGGAGCCCACCGGCCTGGCGGTTTCAGTAGCTCACAAAGGTTTTTCATGGATTGAGGTCACAACCGAAGGTCGAGCCGCACACGGTAGTCGCCCGCAGGAAGGTTGCGACGCAATTATTAAGATGGGCCAGGTGCTGGCTCGCCTCGATGGCCTCAATCGCAAACTGCAATCACGTCCTCCTCATTCGCTGCTCGGCTGTCCTTCGTTGCATGCTTCATTCGTCTCCGGCGGTCGAGAAATGTCTACGTACCCCGACAGGTGTGTGCTGAAAATGGAGCGCCGGAATCTCGTGGGAGAACCGGAAGGTACAGCGCTGGCCGAGGTTGAAGCGATTCTAACTAGCCTTAGAACCGCAGACGCAGAGTTTAGCGGCGCGGCCAAACTTCTATTTGAACGCCCTCCTTACGAAACGCCTCACGATCACAAGCTCCCATCGATGGTTGAAAATGCCACCCGAGCTGCCGGTCGCGATACGTCACGTGAAGGCATGACTTATTGGACTGACGCCGCAATCCTGGGCCAGGCGGGAATTCCCTCGGTCATATTCGGGCCGGGTGGATTTGGCTATCATGGATTGGAAGAATACGTGAATGTAGACGAAGTACTGATTTGCCGTGACGCGCTGGTTAATCTGGCGCGCGAATTCTGCGGGTAACATGTACCGCGAGCTGCCAGCCCGCAGCTCCTAGTTTATGGAAGGCGACAAATTTCGGGAGGCTGCAACAGGCTGGCAGCCATGTCGTATATGGGTCCTTCTAATAAGCTCTAAAAAACCTTAATTTGGATTAAATACTTTTTGGGCTCGTCTCGGCGATCATACGCTCGCCATATTTCGGTTTAGCGGAAGCTGCTTGGAGAAATTGGTATGGCGGACGCTCGCACCTGGATCTTCTTTTACGGCACGTTTATGGATCCCGCCATTCTACGGTCACAAGGGATCGATTGTGACGAAGTAATTCCGGCCAGGGTGACTGGATACGAGTTGCGCCTGAGGCCTCGAGGAAATCTCGTAGCCAGTGAACGCGGTGTCGTGTATGGATCCATTGCGAAAATCTCGCACGATGAGATCGCGAAGCTATACCGAAATCTCGACGAACGGTTCGGCTTGAAATATCTACCGGAAGCGGTACTTGCTGAGACGCTTGACGGCGCGTTGAGGCCGGCGCTTTGTTACATCGTGCCGAACATGAAGGACGGTGCTGCTGAGCCTCAATATATTGACCAGATGATCGCCGCAGTGAAGGCGATAGGATTGCCGGATTGGTACGCGGACCAAGTTAAGTCATTGGGCTGATTCGCGTGGGCGACGCGTGGCACGGGCGTCCCGCCCGTGGGTTCGCCGCGGCACGAGCGTCCCGCCCGTGGGTTCGCCGCGCATGTCACAGGCGTCCCGCCCGTGGGTTCGCCGCGTGGCACGGGCGTCCCGCCCGTGGGTCGCCGCGGCACGAGCGTCCCGACCGTGGGGTACGTCACATCGGCAGGATGCCGATGCCACTTATGTTGAGAATGAGCGCAGTCGCAAAAACAAACTTTGATGTAACGGCAGCGCGACGTGAGACTCCCGGCTGCGAAAACGTCCTGCACTTCAACAACGCGGGCGCATCACTCATGCCCGAGCCAGTGTTGAATGCGCTCGTCAATCATCTCAAGCTCGAGGCGGCGATTGGTGGTTATGAAGCCCACGATCGCGAACTTGCAGCGCTCGATCATGTTTATGACGCTGCTGCCAAGCTCATCAACTGCGCACCGTCGGAGATTGCGATAATCGAAAATGCGACGCGAGCCTGGGACATGGCCTTTTACTCGATTCCTTTCAAAGAAGGCGATCGAATCCTAACCGCCAGCGCTGAATACATCAGCAATTACATTGCCTACCTGCAAGTAGCGAAACGCACTGGCGCCGTCATCGAAGTCATCCCCAACGACGAACACGGTCAAACGTCAGTTGAAGCTTTGCGCGCAATGCTGGACGAGCGCGTGAAATTAATTAGCGTCACGCACGTTCCGACGCATGGCGGCCTGGTAAATCCCGCCGCAGAAATCGGCAAAGTAGCTCGAGATGCCGGCGTGCTCTACCTTCTCGATGCTTGCCAGTCGGTGGGCCAGATGCCGATTGATGTGGAGCAGATTGGCTGCGACATCCTTTCCACAACTGGACGAAAATTTCTGCGTGGCCCTCGAGGCATTGGGTTCTTGTATGTACGGAAGAATCTAATTGAGCAGCTCGAGCCCCCATTTCTCGACATGCGCGCCGCGCGCTGGACTTCCCGCGACGAATATCAAATCTCTCCCGATGCGCGGCGATTTGAAAATTGGGAGATGTATTTCGCGGGCAAGAGAGGACTAGGAGTGGCGATTGATTATGCGATGAGTTGGGACGTGGCGGTGACCTGGAATCGCATTCAGTATTTAGCGGAGAGGCTGAGAAGTCGTCTTACCAGTCTGGGATTTGTTGACGTGCATGACCTCGGGAAACAGCGCTGCGGCATTGTCACTTTTCAGGTTCAGGGAATGGACTCAGCGGTAGTGAAGCGTCGCCTCGGAGAAGATCGAGTTAACGTTTCGGTTTCATTGGATAATTACAGCCGGCTCGATCTAGCGGAGCGCGGGCTTAGAAATCTGGTGCGAGCTTCGGTGCATTATTACAACACTGAAGAAGAGGTTGAGTGGTTCTGTGATCGAGTGGCAAAGCTGAGGTAGTGGCACGGGCGTCCCGCCCGTGTAACTGTGAATGCCACTCAACCCACGGGCGGGGCGCTTGGGACACATCACGGGCGGGGCGCTTGGGCCACATCACGGGCGGGACGCCCGTGCCACGCAACCCAACGGGCGGGACGCCCGTGCCACGCAACCCCACGGGCGGGACGCCCGTGCCACGCAACCCCACGGGCGGGACGCCCGTGCCACGAGGGAGTCATATGCGAATACCTGAGTTTGCTCTTGATCAATGGCTTAACCATTACCACTTTTCCGACGACCGTCCGAAATTCGACTTTGCGTCGTCCACCGGACCACATTGGACTCTCGGAGACATCTTCGGATTTCTCAACGACGAGGAGCGCAGCCGCATCCTGGAAACCGAAGTGGTTTATTCAAGCGCCTCAGGCTCGGCATCCTTGCGGCAAGCGGTCGCCGAAATGCAGGGCGTCAATGCGGACGAAATTCAAATTGTCACCGGAGCATCCGAGGCGCTACTGATTCTATTCTTTCTCGCCGCCGAGCCCGGCGCCAACGTCATCCTCCCGTTTCCTTTGTTCCCATCAACTAATGTCAGCGCCGGTTTAGCGGGTCTCGAGATTCGCTACTATCACTTGCGAAAGGAAAACAACTTCCGCATCGATCTTGATGAGATAAAGAAACTCGCAGACGACAAAACGAAATTGTTACTGGTTAACTCCCCGCACAATCCAACCGGGACGACACTTACAGATAACGAACTACTCGACCTGCATGATTTCGCGGTAGAGCGGGGCATTACGTTCGTTTCAGACGAGGTCTACCACCCGATTTATCATGGTCAGAAAACGAGTTCGGCTTCCATTCTGCCTCGAGCCACCGTGTTGGGAAGTTTCTCAAAAGCGCTTTCGTTAAGCGGACTGCGGATTGGCTGGATTGTTGAGCGAGACTCAGATCGGCTCGATCAGTATGCTCAAGCTCGGGGCTACTTCACGATCTCGAATGCGCCGGTTGCGGAGAAAGTTGCCGTAATCGCGCTTCAGCACCGACAGACGATTCTGGAACGCTCACGCTCAGTCGCAACTGCAAATCTCAAGCTGCTTGACCAGTTCTTTGCTGAACACGAAGCTGATCTTGGTTGGGTACGGCCGCGCGGAGGTATGACCGCATTCCCATGGTTGAAGAGTGGAGTTAATGCGCGTGAGTTCTGTCGCGACGTCGCAGCGCGCGGAGTCCTGCTGGCGCCGGGTGATTGCTTTGGAATGCCCGAATATTTTCGGCTTGGTTTTGGCGTCTCCGCGGAGGGATTTACCGAAGGGTTGGAAACGATCTCGACGTATTTTAAGGAACTGCGCAGAAGTAGCACAGCAAAGGCTTTCGTATGAGTCCAAAGTCATTGCCGACTGATTTGTTAGCCACAGATAAACGCGGATAACACGGATATGATCTGATGGCTTTTCAATCCGTTTCATGCACATTTATCCGCCGCTCTCTGAATAGGTAAGTTTTTCAAATCCGTGTCATCTGCGTTTATCTGTGGCTGAATATTCTTGACGCCCCGACTTTATGGTTCACGGTTTACGCAGGTGGTACTGACTTGCTGACACGGCTGGTACACGAGTGTGAATGAAATAGGACGATTATCCAAGGATCCCCATGAAAGACGATCTTGAAAATGCCGGCTTACAAACCAAAGTCCTTCATCAAGCCGATGCGCTCAACGATACTCATGCGTTAACGCCTCCAATTTGGCAAACCACAACCTTCAAGGCCGACTCGCCCGAGCATCTCGCCGCGTTGGGTGAATCAACTCGTCCTGCTGAGTTCTACACCCGCTACGGAAATCCTACTCATCAGCAAGTTGAAGCCACCGTAGCCGCGCTTGAAGGTGGTGAAGCAGCACTCGTCGCGAGCTCAGGCATGGGCGCCATCTTCGCGGCCGTGATGATGTTGCTCAAAAGTGGAGACCATGTTGTCGCTCAGCAAACTCACTACGCCGCGACCACGAAGCTCTTTCGAGATTTGTTGCCGAATTGGGGAATTGAAAGAACCTTTGTCGACCAAACCAAGCTCGATCAATTTGCCGATGCAGCGCGTCCCAACACCAAGCTGATTTACATCGAGTCGCCCTCGAATCCGCTTTTGCAGCTCACCGACATACAAGGTGTAGCCAATCTCGCAAAACCGAAGGGCATTACTACGATCATCGATAACACCTTCGCTACGCCGGTCAATCAGCAACCATTGAAGCTGGGAATCGATGTGGCAGTTCACGCCGCGACGAAGTATCTCGGGGGACACCATGATCTGATGGCCGGTGTGGTCGTATCAACGAAATCATTCATTGACGAGGTTTGGGATTTTTCGCTCATGTCCGGCTCGATTCTTAGTCCTTTCGACGGCTGGTTGTTGCTGCGTGGAATGAAAACTCTGGGGTTGCGCGTCGAATGTCAGAACCGTAACGCGCAATCGCTCGCTCAGTTTTTAGAATCGCATCCGCGCGTCGAGCAGGTTAACTATCCGGGCCTTGAATCTCATCCGCAGCATGCTCTCGCGCGGCGGCAGATGAGCGGATTTGGCGGGATGATGAGCATCGTGCTCAAAGGCGATAACGAAGCCACCCGAAAATTTATCAGTAAGCTGAAGCTGGCAAAGTGCGCGGTCAGCCTCGGTGGCGCCGAGACTTTGATAACTCAAGCAGCCGCGATGTGGAGTCATCAGCATTCGGCTGAGCAGCTCCGCGCCACCGGCGTGAGTGAAAGTTTGATTCGCATCTCGGTAGGAATTGAAAGCGAAGGCGACTTAATCGCCGACTTCGCACAAGCATTGGAGTGAAAATGTCCAACAGGCTGCCAGCCTGTTGTTGTTCTCGAAGAGTCTCTTCCAAAAAACCTGCAGGCTGGCAGCCTGCAGTACAAAACCAAAAAGGCTAATCATGCTCGACATTTTTCTACAAGATGTTCGTTATGGCGGACGTGTGCTTATCAAGAGGCCCGGCTTTGCCGCGGTCGCGATACTAACTTTAGCGCTCGGTATTGGAGTCAACACGGCGATCTTCAGCGTCGTGAACGCGGTGCTGTTGGCGCCGCTGCCTTATGGCAAGGTTGACGAGCTGGTCGTGATTTGGAGGACTACCCTCGCTACCAGAAACGATCAACTGCCGGAGTCGGCGCCAAACCTTGAAGATGTGAAGCAGCAGAATCAATCGTTCGAGCAAATTGCTGCGATTAGAGCCCAACAATTTGTTTTTACCGACGGTGATCAACCCGAACGTGTGGGCGGAGCTCGAGTGGCGGCGAACTTGTTTTCTCTGCTGAAAGTCGCACCGATTATTGGTCGTGATTTCTTGCCCACCGAAGACCAGACTGGAGCCGAACCAGTGCTAATCATTACCCACAATCTCTGGCAGCAGCGTTATGGAGGTAATCCCAACGTTATTGGTCAACGTTTGAACGTTGATGGCAAGCCTTACACTTTAGTCGGCGTCCTGCCCGCAGGAATCTATTATCCAAACCCGGAAGCGAATGCTTATGTGCCGCTGGTGATTCAACCAAAAGAGATTCTGCGCGGCGCCGGGTTTTTGCGCCTGGTCGGCAGATTGAAGCCCGGTGTGTCGATTAATAGCGCTCGCGCTGAGTTTGATGCCATCGGAGCCAGGTTGGGAGAACAGTATCCGGCGGCGAACAAGACTCTTGGTTACAGCCTGGTGCCATTGCACGAGCAGGTGGTTGGACCAATCAAACCAGCACTGATGGTGTTGTTAGCAGCGGTGTGTTGCGTACTTCTGATCGCATGCACGAACGTGGCAAACCTATTGTTGGCTCGAGCGTCTGCCCGACGTACGGAATTCGCAATCCGGGCTGCGCTGGGTGCGACTCGCACTCGACTTATTCGGCAGATGATCATCGAGAGTTTGTTGCTTAGCTCAATTGGCGGTGTCCTGGGTCTTTTGATCGCACTCGCCGGAGTGCCGGCCATCGTCAGCATCAGCGAGAACAGCATTCCGCGCGTGAGTGAAATCGGCATCAACTTACGAGTCCTGGGATTTACCGCGATTGTTTCGCTGGTCACTGGAGTGCTCTTCGGCATCGTGCCGGCGTTGAGATCATCCGGTAAGCAAACCGCTACAGGCTTGAAGGAAGGCCGTCGGGGGATGACCGGCAGCGTGCTACATCAGAGACTTCTCAGCATGCTCGTGGTTTCTGAGGTTGCCATCGCGTTGGTATTGCTGGTTGCGGCTGGCTTAATGATTCGCAGTTTCTTCTCATTGAACCGAGTGGCGACCGGTTTCAATCCAAGAGGAGTCCTCACTGTCGGTATCGGACTTCCTGCGACTACTTATCCCGACTTACCAAAGCAGGCTGAGTTTTACAATCGGATGGTTTCCGAAATCCGAATCATGCCGGGCGTCGGATCCGCTGCCGCTGTCATCCGATTGCCAATGATGAGCCAGGTGGCGACGACGAGCTTCACCATTCAAAGCAAGCCCGTGCCTCAAGAGATGGCTCCCAGCGCCGATTACCGCGCCGTCACAACAGACTATTTCAAGACAATGGAGATTCCCATTCTGAAGGGCCGGGATTTCACGGACCGCGAGATGAAGGAGGCTCCTGACGTGGTTGTCATCAACCAGACGATGGCGGCTCGCTTCTTTCCTGAGGGGAGTCCAATCGGTCAGCACATTCAAATTTTTCCGGATCCCACTCGATGGCGAGAAATTATTGGGGTAGTAGGTGATGTAAAGCACGCGAGCCTGGAGGCGGAAACCAATCCGACCATCCACATCCCAATGGTTCAGAATACTTATCCAAATGCTCTGCGAAACATCTACCTGGTAGTCCGAACCACGGGGGAGCCGAAAGCTTTGGTGCCGGGAATTCGAGACAGGGTTCGAACTCTCGACAAGGACATTCCGCTTTCACAGGTGCAAACTATGGAAGAGATCGTTTCGAGGTCTCTTTCGCAACGAAGGCTTAGCATGTCTTTGCTGATAATTTTTGCGGTGTTGGCAGCGCTGCTCGCGGCAGTCGGGATTTACGGTGTAATGGCGTACATCGTGGCTCAGCGCACTCACGAAATTGGCATTCGCATGGCGATGGGAGCTCGAGCAATAGATGTCCTGGCAATGGTGCTTCGAGATGGTGCAAAGCTGACCTCAGCGGGCGTTGCCATTGGATTGATCGCTGCTTTCGGTCTGACACGTGTCATGGCCAGCCTGCTATTTGGCGTCAGCGCAGCGGATCCGATAACCTTCGTTGTCATTTCCGTGTTGCTGGGTGTAGTCGCGCTGTTGGCGAGCTACGTTCCCGCGCGGCGAGCAGCAAGAGTTGATCCGATTATCGCTTTGAGAAACGATTGAGGTGCTGTCAGTAGCACCTGCGATGACGGCCAGTGCGCCAGGAATTTGTAGGTGCGGGAAGGGCTCGCGGGTCCGTTCCTCTCATTCACACCCGGTTTCAACCGGGTGGTGGGAGTAGCGACAGCGTCTTCTTAAACCGTTTCAACGGTTTCTAGTTCTTGGTTTGGAGCAGCTTTGCCCGAAAAGTCTTAAATCCCACCTGCGGCAGCTGGTGGTTACTTCAGGTGCAACCTACCAATGTTTGATGTCGTTGTTACTGAATCCCACCTGCGGCAGCAGGTGGAGGGTTCAAGTCCTGTCTATTTCCGTTTGAGAACTTGCGAGCGAGGCTGCACTTGAAACATCCCTCAGCTGCCGCTGAGGGGATTCAAAGGACCAATCCCAGCCTCTCTTTGTAGGTCGAACTTGAACGATCCACCAGCTGCCGCAGGTGGGATTTAAGACTTTTCGGGCAAAGCTGGTTGGAGCAGAAACCGTTGAAACGGTTAAAAGGGTTTTCCAGAAAAGCTTCCACCCGGTTGAAACCGTGTGTGAATGAGAGGGGTGCACTGTCCGCTCGACGCCCGTGTCGAGATTGATCTCATTGCCACGCGGAAGTGACTCGATGTACTGCAGGCTGCCAGCCTGCAGTTGGCTAGTTAGTCTTCCAACCTCCAGTCAGGGTAAGGTGCCGCGACAGGCTGGCAGCCTGTCGTACAAGTATGTTTTGAAAACCTCTTCTGGTATCTTTACGTAAAATCTTTTCAAGTCACTATTTTCAACACAGGAAAAATGTCGGCAACGGAAACTACCCTCCAAACAAACGTCGCCAAATCAAGCGAAGCTCTCGATAGCTGGGTGAGAGAAATCATTCAGTGGCATTTTGATCCAGCTACCGGGTGCCCCTTCTGGCTGGATTACGCGGCCAAGCTTGATTGGGATCCTCGGAAAGAAATTCAAACTTACGGAGATCTGAATCGCTTCGGATTTTTCGAGGACGAATGGTTGCGCGGACGCGACGTGCGCCGTTGGGTGCCGCGTGGATATGCCGGTCGCGCTGTCTACACGTTTGAGACAGGCGGCAGTACCGGCGTGCCGAAATCGCGCATCAGCATCGATGACTTTCGCATCGATTATGAAGCCTTCAGCGATACGCTTCCCGATGAGTTCTTTCCGCCCGGCTCTGACTGGTTGTCGTTGGGACCGACCGGACCGCGCAGATTGAGATTAGCGGTGGAACACCTCGCGCAGCATCGCGGCGGAATTTGCTTCATGGTGGATCTGGATCCGCGCTGGGTCATTAAGCTGCTCAAGATGGGCCAGCCGAAAATGGCTGAGCAGTACAAGCAACACGTGATCGAACAGGGATTAACGCAGCTGCGCGCTCACGATAACATTCATTGCTTGTTCACGACGCCTAAGTTGCTGGAGGCTCTTTGCGAGAAAGTCTCGCTTAAGAAGCTCGGCATCACAGGAGTGTTTTGCGGCGGTACTGAAATGACGCCGCAATTCCATCGCTTCGCCGTGGAAGAGTTGTTGGAAGGCGCCTACTTTGCGGCGACGTATGGCAATACCTTGATGGGGCTGGCTGTGCATAAGCCGCGAGATCCAAGAGACAACTACGCGATCATCTACTACCCGCCTCATCCGCGCGCGATGATTGAGGTCGTCGATCCGGATCAACCAAACCAGATAGTCGACTATGGCGCCACGGGTCGAGTAAGGCTGACTACGCTGACGAAGGAATTCTTCATGCCGAGGTTTTTGGAGCGTGATGAAGCTGAACGGGAGCCTCCGTGCGAGTTGTATCCGTGGGATGGCGTGCGGAACGTGAGGCCGTTTTCGAAATTGCAGACGAGTGTGGTCGAAGGGGTGTACTGATTGCGGATTGGTGATTGCGGAATGCGGATTGGCGTGACGGTCGAGTTGAGATCTGTGATCTGTGATCTGAGATTTGATCTGAGATTTGTATCTGAGATCTGAGATCTGAAATCGAAACACAGCATTAACAAAATCAACGACTAAAGACCAAAGACCAAAAACAAAAAGACTAAAGACAAAACGCTAAAGAGCAAAAACAAAGCACAAAGAACAAAGACCAAAAATCAAAAAACAAAAGACAAAAATGCTTCATCTTCCTATCCTAAGGCATGGTCGGCCATACAAGAGCCTCGACGTCGCTCGGGTGCCGCACCATCGCAGTCGCGAAGTGTTTGCCGAGATCAGCCAGGCCAACGTTGGTCTGATTCGACGCGACTTGCGCGATCAAGCGGCGGCGCGCGCTGCGCTCGCAAGCCTTTCGACCGCTGAGCTCGTAGACATTTGTAAGCGGGGCGCCGAACATTTTGCGAACGAGGAACTGCCGTTAGGGGATGACTCCCAAACTCCACAAGATTACGTCGAACAGGTTTCCGCAACTACGGGACTTCCGTTTGTGCTGGTGCGGCGCAACATGCAGAAGATTCGCAGCATGTTCGCCGAGATGAAGAACGTGCTGAACGGCCTGACCCGCGGGCTTTCATGGGAAATTCTGGATCGTGGCTTCGGAGAATTCGACGGTCGCACGCTCAGCTTTTTTCCACGAACCGAGTCATTGGGCGTGGTGCTTCCGAACAATTCTCCGGGCGTCCACTCCCTTTGGATTCCAGCAGTCGCGTTGAAGACTCCGCTCGTCCTCAAGCCTGGTAGCGCCGAGCCCTGGACTCCCTACCGCATCATTCAGGCTTTGATAAAAGCGGGCGCGCCAGCTGAAGCGTTTTGTTTCTACCCGACCGACCACGCCGGAGCCGGTGAGATTCTCAGGACCTGCGGTCGAGGCATCGTCTTCGGTGATTCATCGACAACAGGCATGTGGGAGAACGATTCGCGCATCGAGATTCATGGCCCGGGCTACAGCAAAGTCGTGATTGGCGAAGACTGCATCGATGACTGGGAAAAGTATCTTGACGTGATGGTCGCTTCGATTGCAGATAACGGCGGTCGATCATGTGTCAATGCCTCCGGAATCTGGGTGCCGCGAAAGGCGCGTGAGATCGCCGAGGCCCTTGCAGAGAGACTGGCGAAAATTTTTCCGCAGCCGGCCGATGATGAAAACGCCCGGCTCGCACCGTTTGTTGACGCAAATGTAGCCAGTCGAATCAATCGAATAATTGATCAGGGCCTCGACGAAGCTGGCGCCACAGACGTGACGGGCGCTCATCGAGAAGGTGAAAGGTTGAAAGTTTCGGATGGATGCTCGTACCTGCTGCCCACCGTCGTGTTGTGTGACGAGCCGGATCACACGCTCGCGAACAAGGAGTTTCTTTTCCCCTACGCGAGCGTGGTAACAGCCAGGCAGGAAGACCTGCCACAAGTTCTTGGTCCGAGCCTCGTGGTAACAGCCATTACCAATGATCAGAGATTAATCAACAAGCTCGTGTCAGCGCCGAACGTCGATCGCTTGAACCTCGGTGTTTTGGCCACCAACCAAATCAGCTGGGACCAACCTCACGAAGGCAATCTTTTCGATCATTTGTATGCGCGCCGCGCCTTTCAAATCGCCATGGCCGGGTAAAGATGAGGTATGAAGATTCTCTATCTCACCGGCGGCGCGGGACAGATGTATTGCGGCAGTTGCCTGCGAGATAACTCCCTTGCAACTGAACTGCTCGCTCGCGATCACGATGTAATTCTCCTTCCGGTTTACACTCCCACACGCACCGACGAACCCAACGTCAGCAATGACAAAGTGTTCTTTGGCGGCATCAGCGTCTATCTCGAGCAGTACGTTCCGCTGTTTCGCAAAACGCCGCGCTGGTTGGATCGCGTTTGGGATTCCGGCCCAATGTTGAAGCTTGCTTCCAAAAGGTCCATCTCGACGAGTCCGAAGATGCTCGGCGAGCTCACCGTTTCGATGTTGAAAGGCGAAGGCGGCTTCCAGCGTAAAGAGATCGAGAAGATGCTCGATTGGCTGAAGAGTGAGCCGCTGCCGGACGTGATCAGCTTGCCTTATACGTTGCTGATCTCGCTGGCCAAGCCGATCAAGGAATTATTGAATCGGCCCATCTGCTGCACGCTCCAGGGTGAAGATCTTTTTCTGGACGGACTGTTGGAGCCGTACCGCAGCGAATCGATGGCTTTGATTCAAAAGAACCTCGAGCACGTCGACGCCTTCATCGCTGTCAGCCAGTACTACGCTGACTTCATGGCCGACTACTTGAAAATTCCGGCTGCGAAAATTCATCTCGTGCCGCTGGGAATCAATTTAGAAGGATTTGATCGACCTGCTCAGCGTCAGACGCAACCTTTCACGGTAGGTTATTTCGCTCGCATCGCTCCGGAGAAGGGACTGCACAATCTCGTCGAGGCCTACAAACTGATGCGGCAGGAAGTACCGGAGGCACGGCTCGAGGTCGCCGGCTACATCGCGCCCGAGTTTCAAACTTATTTGCGAGATTGTGAGCGTGTCTTAGCCACTGCCGGCTTGGGAGCGGAGTTTCACTACCATGGCGCTTTGGATCGCGATCAGAAGATTGCTTTCTTGAAAACGATTGATGTTCTTTCCGTGCCGACTACGTACGCCGAGCCAAAGGGGCTTTTCCTGCTCGAAGCGATGGCCTGTGGAGTTCCAGTCGTACAACCTCGCCATGGAGCGTTTCCGGAGATTATCGAAAAGACGGGCGGAGGTTTATTGGTTGATGCTGAGAGTCCCATTAAGCTTGCGGAGGGACTGGCGAAGTTGTATCGCGAGCCCGAGCTGGCTAAGAGTTTGGGCTCGAGCGGCTATGAACGAGTGCGGGAATTCTACAGTGTCGGACGGATGGCTGATCGCGCGCTCGAAGTCTATGAGAGTATGACGCGGCAAGCTGCGGCTACGGGCGTTTAGAGTTCAATCTTTAGATTGCGTGCTGCTTAACGACGCAATCTAAAGATTGAACTCTGAACACCTGTTGGGGAGGTTGAGTTGTTAATAGTCGACAACGTTTCCAAGGAATACCCAGCGCCGAACGGGAAGCTACACATCCTTGCGGATGTTTCACTCTCGTTGGCGCCGGGCGAGGCAGTCTCAATTATGGGGCCGTCGGGCAGCGGTAAAAGCACGTTGCTCTACATCCTCGGTGCGCTTGAGCCGCCCACGTCGGGAACGATAACGCTTGAGGGCCAGAATCCTTTCAAGCTCAAACAAAAAGAGCTGGCGGCGTTTCGAAACAAGCAAATCGGATTTGTCTTTCAGGACCATTGCCTGTTGCCGCAATGTTCGGTCTTCGAGAACGTGATGACCCCGACCCTGGTCGCAAGCTCCGGTAACTCCTATGCGGAGCGCGGACGAGAACTGTTGGATCAAGTTGGATTAGCCAAGCGGCTTGAGCACCGTCCTGCCGAACTGTCCGGAGGAGAGAAACAACGCGTGGCGCTCGCGCGCGCTTTGATCATGCAGCCGCGATTGTTGCTGTGCGATGAGCCAACCGGAAACCTCGATCACGACTCAGCCGAGTCGGTAGCCTCTCTGCTACTCGAATTGCACAGCCGTCAGGAAACGATCCTGGTTGTCGTCACTCACAACGCGGAACTTGCTGCGCGCTTTCCCCAGCGGTTCGAAGTTTCAAATCAACAGCTCAGGCGATTGTGGGTAGTGCCCTAATTTGGAGTGCGCCGACCTGTCGGCGCTTTGGTCGCTGCGACCTGTCGCAGCAAGTTGTCGAAAACGGCACATTACCAAGCAGCGCGGCGTCAAGCCGCCGCGCGAAAGCGGTGACAGGTCACCGCACTCCAAATTAGGGCACTACCCGATTGTGAGTTATGCGAGTCACCGGCCTGCTAAAAAACAATCTCAAGTATTACTGGCGGACTAATCTCGCCGTGGTGGTTGGTGTGGCTACAGCCGTAGCTGTGCTCGCCGGCGCTCTGCTTGTGGGTGATTCTGTTCGAGCCAGCCTGCGAGATATTTTTCTGCAGCGTCTCGGAAAGACTGACCACGTCATCACGGCTACAAGTTTTTTTCGTGAACAACTGGCCGCTGATCTTCAGGGCGAGTCGCAGTTTGCCGCCTCAGGCTTTAATTCCGCTTGTCCCTTGATTTCGCTTCAAGGTTCCGTCAGCGAAGCGAGCGGAACGCGCGCCGGTGGTGTACAGGTCTATGGAGTTGATGAGCGGTTTTGGAAGTTTCACGGCAGGGAAGGCAAACAAGCGCCGCAGAACCGGGAAGTTTTCATAAGCAGCAGTCTGGCTCGTGAGCTTAACAGCAAAGTCAGCGATTCACTGTTGCTTCGTATCGAGAAACCTTCGGACGTGCCGCTCGAGTCGTTGTACGGTCGTAAAGAAGATCTCGGTAAGACGCTGCGGCTCAACATCAAGGAAATATTGGCTGGCGAGGAGCTCGGGGATTTCTCGCTTCGTCCTCAGCAGGGAGCAGTTCGAGCGGTGTTTGTTCCACTCGCTTCGCTTCAGCGCGAGCTCGACCAGTCTGGTCGCGTGAACACAATCCTGGTCTCAGAAAAAAACTCGTCAGCGTCAGACTCAGTCCAGTCTGAGCGCACCAATAATCTACACAAAGCTTTGCAAGCCGCGGCCAGGCTCGATGACTACGACATTAAGCTGCGTCCGTTGCCAGAACAGGGAAGCATTTCGCTGGAACGCAGCAGCACACTGATCGACGACGCCTTGAATGAGAAGGTGAACGAAGCCGTCGCGAACTCGTCCACGTTGGTCTCGCCAATCTTTTCGTACGTCGTAAATGAGATCAAAGATGGCGAACACAGTGTTCCGTATTCGTTGGTTACGGCGTTGGACGAGCGAAGCTTTAGCTCGTTTTCAAAAGGGCCTTCACAAGCTAGCGAACAGCCGCCGATTATTTTGAACGAGTGGGCTGCTCATGATCTCGGCGCGCGCGTAGGCGATTCGGTCTCGCTCGATTATTTCGTCTGGCAAGACGATGGTCGTCTGGCTACGAAGACTGCCGGATTCAAGGTTGCATCCATTCAGCCCATTGCCGGACTCGCGGCGGATCGCAACCTGGTTCCCGAATATCCCGGCATCAGTGAGTCAGAGAGCATGGCCGATTGGGATCCACCTTTTCCAGTCGATCTCGATCGGATTCGCAAACAAGACGAAGATTATTGGAAACAGTATCGCACTACACCAAAAGCTTTCATTCAGCTCGAGGTTGGTCAAAAGCTTTGGCAGTCGCGCTTTGGCAAGCTGACTTCAATTCGCATAAGCCCTAGATCGTCCGAGACGGTTGAGGAAGCCGCGCGCACTCTGGATCAGAAACTCAACTCTACATTGAATCCATCGTTCATGGGGTTCATCGTTCAGCCGGTGCGACAGGACGGCCTCAATGCATCCAGAGGCGCGACGGACTTTGGCGAGTATTTCCTTTATTTCAGCTTCTTTCTTGTAGTGTCAGCGTTGCTCTTAACGGCGCTTTTTTTCAAATTAGGAATTGAGCAGCGGCTGCGCGAGATTGGAATCATGCAAGCGGTGGGCTTTCCCGCCGAGAAGATTCGGGCGCTGTTCCTGATCGAAGGCCTCTTGTTGGCAGTCGCGGGAAGTTTGTTGGGATTGCTGGGCGCAATAGCCTATGCACAAATGCTGATGTATGGATTGCGCACGTGGTGGGTGGGAGCTGTTGGCACCACCATGCTGACGCTACATGTGTCGCCGCTGTCATTGCTCTTCGGCGGACTTGGTGGAGTTATCACCGCGCTGGGCTGCGTTTACCTTACTCTAAGACGGCTTCGCAAAACCTCCACGCGAAGTTTATTACTTGGCGGCGCGACCGAGTCAATCACTGCAGCTGCAAAGGTTAGTTCGGCGCGCGTAGCCATCGCACTTCTATTGACGGTGGTCGGCTTCGCTTTACTGCTGGCGGCGTTCTTTCATTCGATCAATCAGACAGCAGGATTCTTTGGCGGTGGCACAATTCTGCTGGTTGCCATGTTGTGTTTCTCATCAATCTGGTTGAGAAAGCCTTCGAGAAAACCAATTCAAGGAACCGGATTAGGATCTGTATCGCGGCTGGGCTTTCGCAGCACGACCAATCGACCGGCTCGCAGCGTTTTGTGCATAGCTTTGATTGCCTCAGCGACGTTCATAATTGTTGCCGTTGATGCGTTCAGAAAAGATCCGCAGGTTACGGCACACGACAAAAAGTCCGGCAGCGGTGGATATCCTCTGCTGGCTGAGTCGCTCTTGCCGTTGATTCATGATCCGAACAGTGCCGAAGGTCGTGAGGCCCTGAACCTTTCGGGCGATACCAACACCGCAGTGCTCGCCAATGCCCGGATTACTCGCTTTCGCTTGCGACCCGGTGATGATGCAAGCTGCTTGAATCTCTATCAGCCTCATAATCCGCGCATACTCGGTGCTCCCGAGGAATTTATTCAAAGCAATCGTTTCGAGTTTCAAAACTCCGTCGGTACATCACCAGAAGAACAGAAAAACCCCTGGCTGCTGCTGAACAGTGAAATCAAGCGCGAAGTGCAGGATGGCGTTGTTCCAGTGATCGCCGACGCGAATTCGCTGACTTATGTTTTGAAACTGAAGCTCGGCGACGAGTTCGTTTTGAATCGTAGCGAAGGCCCGTTGCGCCTGCGCATCGTGGGCGCTTTGTCCGACAGCGTCTTTCAAAGCGAACTGATCATGTCTGAAAATAACTTCAAGCGAGTCTTTCCTCACGAAGAAGGTCACCGGTTTTTCCTGATTGATGCTCCCGAGAAAGATCAGGCAGCGGTCTCGGCGATTCTCGAAGATCGGCTCGCCGATTTTGGGTTCGATGTGATCCCGACTGGCGAGCGATTAGCGAGTTTTCATCGTGTCGAGAACACGTACCTTTCAACATTTCAAATGCTTGGCGCTCTTGGGCTGCTGCTGGGCACGATTGGTATGTCGGCTATCTTGCTGCGCAATATTTTGGAGCGACGGCGAGAACTGGCATTGCTGCGAGCGGTGGGGTATAACTCGACGCACTTCACCTTGATGATTACGGCTGAGAATGCGCTGTTGCTTTGTAGCGGTCTTTTGATTGGGGCAGTGGCCGCGGCGCTCGCCATTGCTCCGGTATTCACGTCGCGCGGCGGTCGAGCGCCGAATATTTCTTTGGGTTTGTTCCTGCTGACGGTATTAGTATGCGGGTTGAGCGCGGCCATCGTGGCGACCTGGAGCGCCTTGCGTTCGCCGCTAATTCCCGCGCTTCGATCTGAGTGAAGTAGGACTAGCCACAGATTACGCAGATTTCATAGATTAGAGCTTTGTTCTTAGTGCTTTGTGCTTTGTGCTTGGGTGGTAATGAGGCTGCCTCCCTACGGTCAAACACAAAGAACAAAGTACAAAGAACAAAGATCGCATTATGGAGGTGTAAGAATGCTGAAACGCATTGCTGTTACCTGTCTTCTTGTCGGCGTGTTTGCTATCGTTCGGGCAGAGAACTGGCCGCAGTGGCGTGGGCCAAATTTGAACGGCATTAGTAATGAAAAAGACTTGCCGTGGAAATGGTCGCCGGAAGAGAACATAGCCTGGAAGCTCGCGTTGCCGAGTTGGAGTGGCTCGACACCAGTGATTTGGAATGACCGGCTGTTTTTGAATGTTGCGGAGGGCGATGATCTTTATTTGTGGTGTGTCAATCGCGCGAAAGGCGAGTTGCTTTGGAAGAAGCTGCTCGGCGGCGGTAACACCAAGATGAGGAAACAGAATATGTCGTCTCCTTCTCCAGTTACCGACGGCAATAATGTGTTTGTAATGACTGGAACTGGCATCTTGAAAGGATTCGACTTTAGCGGGAAAGAACTTTGGACACGAGACATCCAAAAGGACTACGGTGAGTTTGGCTTGAATTGGGGTTATGCGTCTTCGCCGCTTCTTTTTGAAGATTCGCTTTATGTTCAGGTGCTACATGGGATGAAGACTGATGATGCTTCTTATGTGCTCAGGATCGATAAGAAGAATGGCAAAACTCGTTGGCGAGTCGAGCGGCCAACCACCGCGATTCGAGAGTCACCGGATTCCTACACCACGCCCACGGTAATTCGAAACGGCAAGAATACTGAATTGGTTATTACCGGCGGTGATTGCGTCACTGGACACGATTTGAGCAGTGGCAAGGAGCTTTGGCGAGCGAATGGGCTTAATCCGGATAACAATCCTTCATATAGGATTGTAGCTTCGCCGATCGTCTTTGAAAACATTATCTATGCCCCGACTCGAGTGCGGCCGTTGCTCGCTCTGCGCGCCGGCGGTCGTGGTGACATCAGCACTTCGCATGTCGTGTGGTCTACAGCAAATGGACCTGACGTGCCGACACCGGTAACTGACGGGAAGTACTTCTACATAATCAACGACCGGGGGATTATGTGGTGCCTCGACGGGAAGACAGGCAAAGAGATTTATGGACCTGAGCGGATCAAAGCTGGAACCTACAGCGGGTCGCCGGTGTTGGCAGATGGCAAGATTTACGTGACGAACGAGGATGGCTTAACGACAGTCATCAAGGCTGGTCCAAAGTTCGAGGTTCTCGCGGAGAATCCGCTCAATGATTACTGCTTGAGCTCCCCCGCGATTTCTAACGGGCAGATTTTCATTCGCACGGCCCAGAATCTGTATTGCATCGGAAAGCCTACGAAAGGTTAACTTGATCGTCTTTGCGCTTTCCGGGCGACACTAGATTCCCGCAAAGGCGCCAAGCTGCAAAGTGAAACCGCTCGATGAGGAATAACATGAAGATAAGAATTGGTTTGGTGATCTGTTTGTTATTGGGAATAACTCTCGCGACTTCAGCTCGCGTCACTGCGCAGCAGTCGGAACTTGGGAAGGTGGACTTTCCGACTTCAGGGTCACCCAAAGCTCAGGAGTTCTTTCTTCGCGGTCTCGCTGCGCTCCACTCGTTTTGGTACGAAGAAGCTGCGGAAGCCTTCCGCGAAGCGACTAAGACTGATCCCGAATTCATGATGGGTTATTGGGGCGAAGCGATGACTTACAATCATCCGCTGTGGTCCGAACAGGACACTCCTGCAGCGCGCCTCGTGATGGCCAAAATAAAGGACACCCCCAAGCTGACTGCTCGTGAACGTGCTTACCTCAGTGCGGTGAAAGCCCTGTACGGCGAGGGTGAAAAACATAAGCGCGACGAAGCTTACTCAGCGGCCATGGAGAAGATCTATCGAGAGTATCCCGACGACCTCGATGCGGCCGCGTTTTATTCGCTGTCGTTGCTGGGGCTCGGGCCTGATGGCGAGACTTATCGAGTGCAGGCACGCGCGGGCGCTATCGCGCTGGAAGTCTACCAGCGCAATCCCAATCATCCCGGGGCCGCGCATTACATCATTCACGCTTTTGACGATCCGGACCATGCGATTCTCGCGTTACCGGCCGCGAAACGTTATGCGAGTATCGCTCCCGAAGCTCATCACGCGCGTCATATGCCCTCGCACATTTTTCTGCAGCTGGGTATGTGGCCTGAGGCTGCTGCTTCGAATGAATCAGCCTGGGAAGCTTCAGACACCTGGATGAAGCGCAAGCATCTTTCGCCGAGTGTGCGCGATTACCACAGTCTGCATTGGCTTATGTACGTGTACCTGCAACAGGGCCGCTATCGAAAAGCTGAGGAACTGCTCACATTGATGAAGCAAACGCTGGCTGGACCGACTTATGACAACAAGTTGCGACCGGGCTACTACGAGAACAACTACTCGAACATGGCCGCAGCGTTTGTTGTCGAAACTGAGCGATGGAATCTGGTGAACACACTTTTCCCGGCGTCAGACTCTGCCGAGGCCGCCACGGTCGCCTCGACTGCCACGCATGGTGCGCACGGCGCCGACACGAATGGAACACAGGGAATGACTGTGCGAACGGCTAACAGTGGACGTCGATTGCCGCTGTTCGCGCGTGGCCTGGCTCAGGCGATGACGGGCCATCCTGAAGCCGGCAATGCAGGCTCAACAATAAATGAACTCGAGGTAGCTGCCGTAGCAGCATCTGTGAAGGGCGACAACGATAAGGCCATCGAGCTAATGAAGAAGGCTGTGGAGCAGGAAGAACAGATGGGCCCACCATCCGGTCCTCCCAGCCTGGTCAAACCAGCACATGAGTTGTATGGGGAACTATTACTTAAGGCGGGCAATTCTCAGGAAGCTGGCAAACAATTCAATGGTGCTCTCAGACGGCAACCAAATCGAGCTCGATCATTGTTGGGCGCCGCGCGCGCCGCAGCGCAAAGTGGCGATAAGGCGGCGGCTTCAAGTTTCTACACACAGTTTCTCGAACAGTGGAAACAAGCCGATGACGACCTACCCGAACTTCGCGAGGCCCGCGCATTTTTGAAGAAGTAATTACGAAGGTAAGCTCACCAGGTTGGATTCAACCCAGCTTTGCACGAAAAGTCTTAAATCCCACCTGCGGCAGCTGGTGGATAGTTCAAGTTCGACCTACAAAGAGAGGTTAGGATGGTCCTTTGAATCCCCTCAGCGGCAGCTGAGGGATGTTTCAAAGTGCAGCCTCGCTCGCAACTTTTCAACGGAAATAGGCAGGACTTGAACCAGCCACCTGCTCCCACAGGTGGGATTCAGTAAACAACAACATCAAACATTGGTAGGCTGGACTTGAAGTAACCACCAGCTGCCGCAGGTGGGATTAAGACTTTTCGTGCAAAGCTGATTCAACGATTCAACCCCTCTCATTCTCACCCGGCTGAAACCGATGAGAATGAGAGGGGCGGCTCTATCTCGCCCCGTCTCCCTATCTCCCCTTCGGGTTTACTTTGCTTTCACGTCGAAGGCGTAGATCGTGTCCTGGTCACGGAGATACAGGCGACCGCCGGCGACGACTGGATGCGACCATGTTGGCAGATTGCCTTGCGGAACCGTAAACCGGCCAGTCTCCTTATAACCAGTTGGCGTCGCTTCAACTAAACCAACCACTCCGTTCTCGCTAAAGCAATAGAGATGTCCATCGGCGAAAACCAGTGAACCTTTACCAACGCTGCGGTTCTTCCAGGCGACCTCGCCGGTATCGAACTTCATCGCTGTCAGCATGCTGCTGGAGAAGCCGTACAAATAATCTCCAATCAACACTGAGCTGCTGTGATGATTTCTCATCTCCTTGGTGAAATAGACTTCCTGGGCTTTGCCGTCGGCCTTGATCTCAACCATGCCGCCGCCGTTTCCGTAGTCTGACGAAATAAAGACCCGGTTGCCTCTGACCACGGGCGTGGCTGCATTAGCCACGTCGTTAGCTGCTTTTGGATAATCCCACAAGAGCTTGCCGTCGTTGAGATCCAAACCAACAGCGCGAGTATGAGTGAAGAAGACGACCTGCGTAGTATTGCCCACCTTCACTGGCATGCCGGACGAGTAACCAGATCGATCACTCTGGCTTTTCCAAATCAGGTCGCCGGTCTTCTTGTTAAGCGCGACGATGGAAGCGCCAGGCCCGCCCGGATTGACCAGCACTTTGTTGCCGATAACCAGCGGTGATTCGCTAATACCCCAGGTGATGTTTTGGCCGCCAAACTTATCGAGCACGTTCATCTTCCAATTGATTCTGCCGGTTTTGATGTCGATGGAAGAAAGGTCGCCGTTGCCTCCGAGCGAATAAGCGGTGTCGCCGTCGATGGTCGGCGTGCCTCGCGGTCCGTCGCCCCGATCGTTGCTGAACGCCGTTCCGTGCGCGGTGGCCCAAATTTCTCTGCCGGTGGCCAAATCAAAGGCGATGACAAACTCCTTGTCGCCACGCAGACCCATCGTGTAAATCCGGCCTCCTGAAATTGACATGGTTGAATAACCACGGCCGGCGCCCTGAGTTTTCCAAACCAGCGGCGGCCCATCTTTGGGCCACGCCTGCAATAAACCCGTCTCCCTGGAGATGCCGTCGCGATTAGGTCCTCGCCATTGCGGCCAGTCTGCTGCAACTTGAGCAACGGCTTGGACCGAAACGCAGGTAACAATGATGGCCAGGAGGACAATTGTTTTGATTCGGATCATTACTCTCTCCTTACTAAAAAAGAGGATCAATTGTTAAGGGAGACGAGACATCTATTATTGCCATTTCAAATTTTCATTGGTCATTTTTGCTTGGCGAGCTTTGCGCCTTCGCTGGAATAGTTTCTTGATTTGGTTTTCAGCTATTCCCGCAAAGGCGCAAAGCTCGCCAAGTGGCTTACGCTTGCGGCTTGAAATACAGAACCATGCCAGCGCCTGCCGCAGCCAAAACAAAGCCGAGATAAAGCAAAGGGTTCGGCGCTGTCTTAGGCGGATGCTGCCACATCGAGAAGAGCACGTTGACGACTGGCGCTCCCGCGAAAACCAACGGCATCACATACGTCGGCAGCCCGCCAGAACGAAACGCGAAAATTATGCAAATCGCGCCGAGCGCTCCGAGTGCGCCGCCGACCGTCGCCGCAACAGAACCTTTCATCGTGAATCCCTGCAAACCACTTTGCGTCGACAGGCTCACCACCGGGACTAATACTCCAATCAAAAAATAAGCCACGCCAACACAAAGCAGAGCTCGCATGGGACTGCCTAAATCTACTTGACCGCGATGCAATACCGGTCCGTATAACCCCCAGGCCAGGGCGGCGCCCAGCGCAAAGAATATCCAGGTCATTATGAAACCTCGCTCATGAAGTCTTCAGTGCTAGATCTTTGTTTGGTTAGAATCTACTAACTCTGAAAAACTACCGTCCGATGTAGAAAACTTGGCTGAAATCAAAGAACAAAGATTCAGATTCGAACGTAGTAACACGGGTAAGCGCACAAATAGATGCCTGGCCGTTTGACGCGAGTGCTATGACATCTAATACTGTGCATCTTAGCAGTCAGTTTCAAGATTTTGTCAGAAAACTTTCGACTTTTGCGGAGAAACTGCTAATTGCGTCTACTCAGGTCCGGCAATTCGTAGAAATTACAATTCAAGGTTTTCGGGTTCGGATGAAAGCGTTCCACGTTCTCGTAAATTATCCAAGATTGCGTAAGGGGAGATTAACTTTGAAAGTCACTGCCTCGAAAACTCTTGCTTTGATTATGATCCTGGCCGCGTTTGTCACCGTGAGCAGTCAAACCCATAAAGGTTCGATAAAGGGAGTCGTGTCGGACCCGCAACGCTCGGTGATACCAGGCGCGACGATCAAATTGACGCGTATCGAAACCGGAGAGGTTCGAGACGTGACCACCGGCGATGAAGGTCAGTACACGATTACAGCGCTTGAACCCGGGAGCTATAACCTCGAAGCGGATGTCAGTGGCTTCCAGAAAAGCGTGATCAATCTGACCCTGGTGGTTAATCAGGAATTGCGCGTGGACATCTCAATGCAGTTGAGAGGTCCCGACGCAGTAGCTGTGACCCGCGATTCGCTGGTGAAGACGGAGTCGGGCTCGCTCGGAACTGTGATTGAAAACCGTCAGGTTGTTAGTCTGCCGCTCGACGGACGAAACTTTTACGAGTTGACGCTCCTGGTTCCCGGTGCAGTGCCGGCGGCCCCTGGTTCAGCCGGCTCTGTGCGTGGTGATTTTTCATTCAGCGTTAATGGCGCGCGCGAAGATAGCAATAACTTTCTTCTCGATGGTGTTTATAACGTCGATCCTAAACTCAATACCTTCGGGGTCAAACCACCGGTTGATGCTATTCGTGAGTTCGAGATGTTGACGAACGGCTATGACGCCACCTTTGGACGTAATCCGGGAGCGCAAGTCAATGTTGTTCTAAAATCAGGCGCCAACGAATTGCACGGTTCTCTGTTTGAATTTCATCGCAATGCAGCCCTGGACGCTCGTAACTTCTTTGCCCCCGCAAGTGAAGGGAAGCCAAAGTACATTCGTAACCAGTTTGGCGGTTCGATTGGCGGAGCCTTAATCAAAGACCGGACGTTTTGGTTCGCAGATTATGAAGGAACGCGTTCGCGGGAAGGCATAACTCGAATTACCAACGTTCCCACCGCGCTCGAACGATCTGGCGATTTTTCACAGAGTTTGTTCAGCGCGCCTATCGATCCATTTACCCAATTGCCGTTCCCGAACCGGCGCATCGATCCGGCGCGCATCAATGCTGTTGGTCGAGCGATAGCTGCGCTGTACCCACTACCGAATCGCAATGTGCCTTTTCAGAATTTTGTTTCGTCACCGACTCAACGAGACCGGAATGACAGTTTCGATGTGCGGCTCGATCACAGGCTGACCAATCGTGCCGATCTTACTTTCCGGTACAGTTTTGGAGATCGAAATCTGTTCGAGCCTTTTACCGGGCCAACCTTTTCTCTGGTGTCTGGCTTTGGCGACACAGTCAAGAGACGAAGCCAAAATGTGATGGCAGCGCTTACACACGTGCTGACTCCGAATCTCGTGAACGAATCTCGCGTGGCTTTGAGTCGCGTGGCCGGATCGGTTACTCAGGAAGCCAGTCGCGTTAATGGCAGCGTTGGCTTGCCTGTGATCTCTCCGAACGCCAGGGACGCGGGCCTGAGCTTTATCACCATCACTGGTTTCTCGCCCGTCGGCGACGAGGGAAACAATCCGCAGAACAGCGTTACCAACGTCTACCAGGTTCTGGACACGGCAAGTTACGTGCGCGGAAATCATTTAATTAAGTTTGGCGCAGACCTCCGCTTTTCGCAGCAGAATGCCTTTCGCGACGTGGAATCTCGTGGCCGTCTGCAGTTCTCGCCCTTTGCCCAGATATCAGGCAATGCTCTTGCAGATGTACTGCTCGGGTTCCCGCTACTAACAAGTGTGGCGCGAGTTGATAATCCGCAGCACTTACGGACGCAAAGCTATAACTTTTTCGTCAATGATAGTTTCCGAGTCGGTCGGCAACTCTCGCTAACGTTGGGTCTCCGGTACGAATACAACACGCCTCCCGTCGATGCGCAGGATCGCGCGAACGTATACGACCTGGCAACGCATAGTCTGGTTCGAGTTGGCACGAACGGCGTTCCGCGCGGCGGCTTTGAACCGGATAGGAACAATTTTGCTCCACGAGTGGGGTTTGCATGGACAGTCGGCAGGGATCAGAAAACCGTATTGCGCGGCGGTTATGGAATCTACTACGACCAGTCACCGCTGGCTCCGGGCGAGGCGCTCTATTTCAACTCGCCGTACTTCGATAACAATATTTTCTTTTCGTTACCGGGCTTGCCGTTGACGTTGAACAATCCCTTTCCCAGTTTCTTCCCATTCCCGTTACCGGATTCAGCGCTGGCCATTCAGCGCGACATGCGAACGGCTTACATGCAGCATTGGAATTTGAATATGCAACGTGAAGTAGGTCGGGATGGCGTGCTGGAGGTGGCATACGTTGGCTCGAAGGGAACGAAGCTCTTGACGGCTCGTGACATTAATCAGCCGCAGCCAAGCGCCTTGCCGCCAGGATTGCCGTTTGTTCCTCGTCCGGATCCACGCTTTGACGATATTGATCTGCTTGAGTCGCGGGCAAACTCGAATTACCACAGCCTGCAGACAAGATTCCAGCAGCGGTTTAGCAGAGGCTTGACGACGCTGCTGTCGTACACCTTTGCGAAGTCGATCGATGACGCTTCGAACTTCTTCAGCAGTGCCGGCGATCCGAACTTCCCGCAGAACAGCTACAACTTGCGCGCGGAACGCGGACGCTCGAACTTTGATGTCCGCCATCGTTTTTCTGGGAGCTATACGTATGACCTGCCGTTCGGACGCGGTAAGTCTTATTTGTCGGACGCGGGTTGGGCTACGACGTTGTTGAGTGGATGGCAGACGACAGGGATTATTACTCTCCAATCCGGACGGCCTTTCACCGTAGCTTTGCTTTCAGACATCGATAACAGTGGTACGGGTCGATCGATTCTCGGGTTTGGCGCTAATGACCGGCCTAATGTTGTTGGGGATCCTAACGTTGGTTCGCGAACGACTGACCGCTGGTTCAATACTGCAGCGTTCGCATTTCCGCCCCCGGGAAGGTTCGGTAGTGCCGGCAGGAATATTCTGGACGGTCCGGGATTTAACAACGTGAACGCGTCACTGGTTAAGAACACGGCGCTGACCGAGCGGGTGAATCTTCAGTTCAGGGCTGAGGCGTTCAATCTCTTCAATCATCCAAACTTCAATCTGCCGGATAATTTTCTGGGGTCGCCAACGTTTGGGAGGATTACGTCAGCTCGCGATCCCCGTCATCTTCAGTTCGGATTGAAGCTGCTGTTCTAGTCCGACAAGCTGCAGGTTGTCGTGTCATAAATTCAAGGATGGTGCTTTGCGTTCTTGGCGCCTTTGCGGGCAATCCAAACGTTTCCCGCAAAGGCGCAAAGCTGCAAAGAAAAACATCGCCCCTTCAAAGTGAGAATATGAACATGCTTTCCGTTTTGCGAAAACTATCGTTAGTTACAATCCTGGGTTCGATTTTGGCGCAGCCCACTGTGGCCGACTGGCCGCAGTGGCGTGGACCAAATCGTGACGCCAAAGTCGTGGACGCCAAGTTACCAAATACCTGGCCGAAGACTTTGAAGGAAGAGTGGAAAGTCCCGGTGGGCATCGGACATGCTTCACCAGTGGTTGTCGCCGGCAAAATCTACGTGTTCGCAAGACAGGGCGATGAAGAAGTATTGATGTCGCTAAACGCTGCTACAGGAAAAGAGATTTGGCGCTCGAGTCAGCCCATTGAGTACAAGATGCACCCCGCCGCGACGGGACATGGCAAAGGTCCGAAATCTACGCCCGTAGTGAACAAGGCTAACGTCTACACATTTGGTATTAGTGGAGTGCTTTCTTGTCACGATGCGGCTACTGGAAAAGTGAAGTGGCGGCGGGAATTCTCAAAGGAATACAAAGAAACTTCACCATGGTTTGGTGTCGCGATGTCACCCGTGATCGATAACGGTGTGCTGTTCGCGCACGTGGGCGGACATGACAAAGGAGCGCTCACCGCTTTTGACGCTGAGACCGGAAATGTGAAGTGGAAGAATGATCTTGATGGCCCAGCTTACGGATCGCCACTCGTTGTCACTCTCGCCGGCGTTCGACAAGTTGTGAATTTCACTCAAAAAGAATTTATTGGGGTCGATGCGGCAACCGGCAAATTGCTCTGGCGACTGCCGGCCAAATCGCAGTACGAAGAAAACTCACCGACGGTGGCTGTTTACAAAGATACGCTAATCATTTCACGTGAAGCGATGGGATTGTCCGCCATTCGAGTGACCAAACAAGGCGCCGAGCTGGTGCCGCAGGAAGTTTGGAACAATAAGGATAATCAACTGTATCTCAACTCGCCGGTCGTGCAGGGCAACGTGGTGTATGGAATGAGCTCTGCTAAGAAGGGCCAGTTCTTCGCAATTGATGCCGATACCGGTAAGACTCTGTTGCAGAGTCCGGGAAGGATGGGCGAGAACGCTGCTATTCTTAATTTAGCCGGCAAGGTGTTGTTCTTTTTGACCAACGACGCAAAGTTGATCGTGCAACCGATTGGGCCAGCTGAGTATGCGCCGCTGGCTGAATACACTGTTGCTTCCAGTCCCACCTGGGCGCATCCGGTTGTGCTCGGAAATCGTATTCTGGTTAAGGACGAGAATACTCTGGCATCGTTAGCGATCTCGTAAAGTCTTAGCCACAGATTTCGCGGATTACATTAGTAGTCTTCGAGGCCTTCGTTGGTTTGGACTTGAATCCGTGTCATCTGTGTAACCTGCGGCTAAAGGGTTTTTGAATATTGGAGTGGAGTCATTCGCAATGAAAAAGAGCGTGTTGTTCTGCAGTTTACTTTTGATTTCGGTTATCTCAATAGTGTCGGCCTTTCAAAAGCCGAGTTTCGTCGGTGATTGGAAGATGGATCAGGAACGGAGCTTTGGCTTGCCGCCCAATCAGCGTCAGGCGCTCAAGGTCTCGCAGGCGGGTGATCAGATCGACTTCGAGATAAAGCTGATAAATCCTGATGGCGAAAGTACGATTAAGGACAGCTACATTATTGATGGTAAGGAAAGAGATTTTGTGCCTCAGGGACCAGCTGGACCGGTGCCGAATGCAAAAGGGAAACGCTCAGGGAATTGGCTTCCGAATGGGCGAGGCATTGCTGTGGATGAACAAACCACGACGGAGACTCCAAAGGGTCCCGTCACAAATAAGGTTACGCGCCGCTGGACTATCTCACCCGAGGGCGAGCTCGTGATCGACAATTACGTCGACACTGCCACCGTATCCTACGAAACCAAACGCATCTTCAAAAAGCAGTAATTTAACGGATTTCTTTTTGGACACTCACTTTCGTAGGGCGTATGCCACGGGCTTGTCCCGTGGTACTTCACGCACGCCGCTAAAACAAAGCCGGTGGTTATTAAGGGAGATGCCACGGGCTTGTCCCGTGGTACTTCACGCACGCCGCTAAGCCAAAGGCGGGGCTTTTAGGGAAGATGCCACGGGCTTGTCCCGTGGTACTTCACGCTATCGTGTAGACAAGGGTGCGCCAGCGTGAGGAACCACGGCGCAGGGCCGTGGCATCGAGGGAGCCGTCCATGATGCTTTTTGTAGCGGCGAGCGTGAGGAACCACGGCGCAAGGCCGTGGCATCGGTGGCACCGATCTAGACAATCCTAGTTTGCGGCGATGTTATATGCAGCCATCTCGGTGGCATTTCTAACCAGCAGACGACCTCCGGCGATCGCGGGATAGTTCCATGTCTTCCCTTCGATGGCCTTGAACCGCGCGACTTCCGAGCGCTGATCAGGTATCGCTCGCACCAGCGCGAGCTCGCCAGCGTCACTGATGACAATCAGATTTCCGCTTGCGAGCAAGACCTGTCCATAGCCATATCGCCCGTCTTTCCATTTGCGCTCACCAGTATTCACGTCTACGCAGGTGAGAATTCCTTCATCCAGTCCGTAAACATAGCCGTTGTGAAGAACTGAGCTATTGAACTTGTTCTTCATGTTTATGTTTTCCCAGATTGTCTTGGCGCTGAAACTCTTCCCGCTACCCGAGACTTCCATTAGCGCGGCGCCTTTGCCATATCCTGAGGAGATGAAGAGCCGGTTCTTATCAACAATGATTGGCTGAGAGACATTGATGCCCATATCGGTATCCCAGAAATTGCTCCAGAGCAGGGAACCATCTTCGGGCGCCAGCCCAAATACTCGCTTGGAACTAACAACCAGAATCTGTCGCCGGCCGGCCAGGTTAACCAGCATCGGCGAGACGTAAGCTTGAGTGTCGCTTTGCGATCGCCAAACTGGAGCCCCGGTCATCTTGTTATAAGCTACGACCGATTTGTTTGCCGTACCGCCGGGAAGAACTACTACTTTGTCGTCGACGATAAGCGGCGAGGCGGACTGGGCCCATTGCAAGTTACCGGCTTGATTGTCACTCAGAATGTTCTTGCCCCAAAGAACTTGTCCGGTTTTCGCGTCGAGACAGCGAAGCTCGCCCGTCGCACCCAGTGCATAAAGTCGACCCTCGTCCCATGTCGGAGTCGATCGCGGCCCATCTCCAGTCTCGTCGGTGTACTCAGCATTCCACCCTTGAACCCAGAGTTCGTGGCCATTATTAATGTCGTACGCGGCAACAACTTCCTGTTTGCGGCGTTGCTCGAGTGTGTAGGCGCGACCGTCGGCAACCGTCAGCGAGCCATAGCCAACACCAACTGGCTCTTTCCAAATCGGCGCCAGCCCCTGAGCCGGCCAACTAGTCATGACTGGCATTTCGTCGTACAGCCCGTCACGATTTGGTCCGCGAAAGCTAGTCCAATAATTTCGAGTCGCATGCGCAGCCGAAGTATCCGCAGCAGTGGCTGGAGCTGCTGGCTGGCCATTTGCCGCTGGAGATGCACCAGTAGCTGGTTGCGCCGCGGTTGCGGGAGCTGCGGGTTGAGCATTCGAGGCCTGAGCCTGCTGCTCAGCGCGGTGCTGCTCGACTTTCGCATCCTGGGCGGAATGGCTGCTCGAGCTGCAGCCTGCGGCAAACAGGCAAAGGCCCACTATCAACAGAATCGAGATATTTATGGCCGGCGATTCGTACCAGAGCTTCGTTACTTTTGACTCGAACATGCCGCGACTCCTTTGTTAACGGAACTGAGTGAACAGAATTCACCTGTAGCTAATCATACGCAAACTGTGTTGGATCTGTTAACAGTTAGACGTTGAGTGTCGTCTGATTGTTCCGTCGGGTTTTAGTGGCCGATGGCGAACAAATTGTGCTCTGCGCGAATGAAAATTCGCCCATCCGCAATTGCCGGCGACGCGTAAACGGCTTCGCCCAGCGAATTTGTGTGCAGCACTTCGTGTTTCGGACCGGCTTTCAGCACAAAAGTATCGCCTTCCTCGCTCGTCAAAAGAATCTTTCCTTCAAACGCAACAGGGGAGGCCAGGAACATGGTGGGCTTGGGGACTCTGCCGCCTTCGTACTGGACTTTTCCAGTAGCGGCGTCAAGACAGGTGATGGTGCCATTGCCGGTCATGAGATAGACGTAATCGCCGTAGAGAATTGGCGATGGTACATAGGCCGTGCCTTTGTCGTAGGACCAAACGAGCCGAGGTGTGCCGGTAATATCGCCGCTTCCGCCAGCTCGCAAAGCAAGCGCGATTTTCTTGGGAGAGCCCGAGCTGACAACCACGAGATCATTCGAGACGACGGGTGTCGGAACTGCGTTGCTATCCAGACCTTTGTGCCGCCAAAGTTCTTTTCCGGTGGCCGGGTCGTAAGCGATGATAAATTCAATTGCCGCCGTGACGAGTTCCACTCGATTGTTGGCATGAACCAGTACGGGCGTTGTCCAAGTGAGATCGACCGGACGAGCAGTGTGCCAGACCTCTTTCCCCGTCTTCTTATCAAAGGCTGCAACGAATGAGTGCCCACCGCTGTCGTCGCACTGCATCAGGACGAGATTCTGGTAAAGGATTGGAGACACGCCGTAACCCACGCTGGCGGTGCTGAGAGTACCCAGATCTTTCTTCCAAACCAGCTTGCCATCGTAGTCATACGCGTATAAGCCTTCACTGCCAAAGAATGCGAAAACGTACTTGCCGTCGGTGGCTGGTGTTGACGAGGCAAAGCTCCCTAGCTTGTGCCGGCTATCTTTCACTTCACCTTCATAGGCCACCCGCTGCCACAAGATTTTTCCAGTCTCACGATCGACGCAGATGACTTTCATTGTGTGAGTAAGATCAGCTCCCATAGCGTCAGGGTGTACAAAATCACCGCCATAAAGTTTGTGAGTGACGCCAGGCGCGCGTCCAGGAATCTGTTTGCCGTCGAGGGCTGTAGTCAGAAAGATCTTCTTGCCCCAAACAATCGGAGATGAATGGCCGCGGCCTTCGATTGGCGTTTTCCACTTCACGTTTTTAGTGCCGCTCCATTCAGTGGGCAGACCGGTCTCGGCAGAGATGCCTTGGCCAGTCGGTCCGCGCCATTGTGGCCAGTTGGGGTCGGCAATCGCGGTTGATGTGAATACTGTTAGGGTGAACAGGAGGGTGAAAGTGGTTCCGATGAGCTTATGCCGCGTCATGTATTTCCTTCGTTTGAGATCTCAGAAGTCAGTTGCCGATCGCGTACAGATTCTTTTCGGCGCGAATAAAGATCTTTCCATCCGCGACAGCCGGCGATGCATACACCGGTTCAGCAATTGAATTAGTAGCAAGAATCTCGTGCTTTGGTCCGGCCTTGACGATAAAGGTATCGCCGTCTTCGCTGGTCAAAAGGATTTTTCCGTCGAAGGCGACTGGTGAAGCAGTAAACGTTGCTGGAATAGGAACGCGGCCACCCTCGTATTTGACTTCGCCGGTGCGCGCGTCAATACACGTGATGATGCCTCGATCCGTAGTCAGATAAAGGTAGTTATCAAGCAGAATTGGCGAAGGCACATACGCAGTGCCTTTCTCGTATTTCCAAACGACGGCATCACCCAAATCGCCGCTGCTGCCAATCTTAATTGCCATGGCCACTTTGGCGGGGAATCCCGCGGAAATAAAGACCATCTCGCTGTTTGCTACGGGCGAGGGAATCGCGTTGCTCTCGACGCCTTTATGACGCCAAAGCTCTTTTCCGGTAGCGGGATCATAGGCAATTACGGCCTCATTCCCGGCGGTGATTATTTCCGAATGTTTACCGTTGGTGACTAATAAAGGAGTGGCCCAGCTGGCCTGCACTTTGCGAGCAGTCCTCCAGGCTTCTTTGCCGGTGCGCTTGTCAATCGCAACCATGAAGGAGCTGGCGCCACTTTCTTCGTCGCCTTGAATGATCAGAAAATCGCTCGCGATAATTGGGGAAGTGCCCACACCCATTCCGAACGTACCCAGTTTGCCAACCTGAGTTTTCCAGGCGAGCTTGCCGTTGAAGTCGTAAGCGTACAAGCCCTCAGTACCAAAGAAAGCGTAAACAAGCTTGCCGTCGGTAACAGGCGTGGACGAGGCGAACGAGGCTTTGCGGTGACGATTGTCGTAAGGAGTGCCTGCGAACGCAGTTTGCTCCCACATTACCTTTCCGGTATCGCGGTTAATGCAAATGACTTTGAACAAGTGCTTGTGATCGGCGCCGACGCTGTCGGGATGGAGGTATTCTTTTCCTTCATCAATGTGTTTGACTGCGGTGGCGCCGGGAACGACCTCGCCCTCCACAGCCGTGGTGAGAAAGATCTTATTATCCCAAACGATTGGCGAAGAATGACCGCGTCCGGGGATAGCCGTTTTCCACTTGATGTTCTTTGTCGGCGTCCAGTCGGACGGCAGGTTTTTCTCAGTCGAGACACCCTGCCCGGATGGTCCGCGCCATTGGGGCCAATTAGTGCCGCTCGCCGCTCCCGAGCTCGTGGCAAGAATCGCGAGAGTAGTAAGAAGGCCGGCGGCTATCATGGTTCGTCCGAGCAATTTCATATCAGATTATTCCTTTTGTAGGGCAGACCTGTGTGTCTGCCCTTTACCTTGAAGTCCACCCAATCAGGGCAGACACGCAGGTCTGCCCCTACAAATCTCAATTACCGTTCTTGACTTTGGCAGTGGCGCCTTCGCCAAACGCGTAAACGTTCTTGAGGCCGCGCACGATTACGAGCCCATCAGAAATCGCCGGGGTTGCCATCATCACTTCACCGACAGGATTCGTTGCCAGCAGCTCGTACTTCGGACCAGTCTTGACGACAAACACATCGCCATCTTCACTCGAGAGGTAAAGCTTGCCGTCCGACGCTACGGGGGAAGCAGTGAACGCTCCGCCTTTGCCGCCAAGCCGCTCCTGATATATCCGCTCTCCAGTTTTCGCGTTGTAGGCAGCCAGCACGCCCTGATTTGAGCACGTGTAGAGAAAGTCTCCATACACAACCGGAGTCGGCATGTATGGACCACCTCGTTGCTTGCTCCAGGCGATTGCGTCACTCGATTCCTTTCCGTCCTTAAGCGTGATGTCGCCGACAGCTCCGGGCTTGATCGCGTAGATCGGTTGAATGGGGGCGTAGCCGCTGGTAACAAAGATTAGATCCTGGGCAACGAAAGGTGTCGGCGTGGTCACTTCGGAATTCGGAGTGAGGCGCCAAAGCTCTTTGCCCGTGATCGGATCGTACCCGCGAATAGCTTTCGAGCCGTTCGTTATGACTTCTGGACGAGTCTTGCTGTCGTAGACGGTCGGTGTGCCCCAGGAAGAGATTTCTTCGCGGGGAGTTTTCCAAACCAACTTGCCGCTTTTCAAGTCGTACGCGGCGATGAATGAATCCTTTTGTACGTCGGCTTGAATAATGACAAGGTCTCGGAAGATTACCGGCGAGCTTCCATGTTCCCACTGGTAATCTGCGTCGTAGAACCATCCGGCATCCAAAACGCCGAGGTCCTGCTTCCATTTCAGCTTGCCGTTGAGGTCGTACGCGTAAAGTCCATGAGAGCCGAAGAGCGCTACGACATATCTGCCATCCGTGACTGGAGTTGAATCCGCGTGAGTGGACTTCGGATGGCGCTTAACTTTGGGTACTCCGTCGTACGCGACTTGTTCCCAAAGGATTTTGCCAGTGTGCAAGTCTAACGCGTAGACCTTCCACGTATGACGCGGATCGTCTTTAACGGGTTTGACGTCGCCGTAGAGACCGTAACGAGTTTCATCTTTAGGGCCCGTGGTTACGGCCGTCGTCACAAATACTTTGTTGCCCCAGACAACGGGGCTCGAGTGGGCCAGTCCCGGAATAGCGGTCTTCCAACGGACGTTCTCCGACTTTTCAACATTCCATTTCGTTGCGGCAGTGTGTCCCTCAACTACTCCGGTCGCGCCTGGTCCGCGGAATTGGGGCCAATTCTGTGAATAGGCGGCGGACGCGGTGAAAAGACAGAGTGTTATCAGAAGGATGAATTTCATTTGGTTTACCTCAAAAAAAGTTATGCACTTGGACTTGATTGTAGGGGCGGACCTGCGTGTCCGCCCGGTTGTTCAATTCAATGCGGGCGGACACATAGGTCCGCCCCTACAAAGTACCAAGGCTATTGCACGCGCTTGAAAACAGTATTGTTCGGACCTTGCTTAAGGTTGAATCCAGTAACCTTGTCACCTTCGACGGTCATCGTCATAAGCATGCCATCGAACTCAACCGGCTTGAACGTAACCTTATCAATTGCGAAAAGGGAAATTGGCGGACGGCCGACCGGCTGCGCACTCAGCTTGCCTTCCTTCAGCGTGACGTTGATGGTACTCGTCTCGCTCTTGTAGCTACCAACGTACGTTTGCAGGATAGCGGCATCGATGCTGAGCGGTGGTGTGGCGCCTGCTTTTTTCAGCATTTCGGCAATGGTCGCCGCCTTCGCTTGCCCCTCTTTATCGTCACTCTTATCACGCGTGGCTGCCACGAGCGCCGCCGTCAAGGTTTCCGGCTTTGCACCTCCCTGGGCCAGCGCAATCTCGACAAGTTGAACACTATCGCCACGAGTGCCGTCCAGCAGGACTTCATCAACGCTGTCTGGATCCTTCGCCAGAATCTCCTTCACTACCTCGTTATGCTCGTTTTGCACTGCCCACGAAAGGGCGTTAGCGCCATAGAACGTGTCTTTCACTTTTACATCGACGCCGCGCGCGAGCAGAATTTTGGTGACTTCAAGATTGCCACGCTCGGCGGCCTTGAAGAGAGCGGTCATGCCGTAACGAAACTTAGCGTTAACGTCGGCGCCCTTATCGAGCAGAGCCGTCACCGCCGTGGCGTCACCAGCGCGGACCGCATCGAACAATTTGTCGTTCAGTTCCTGCTTTGTTTGCGCGGATGCGATCGGAGCTAAAAGCAAGGCGAGGAAAAGAGCAGCTGTAGTTTTCATAATCGAATCTCCTTATGCGACAGGCTTTCAACCCGTCGAAGTCGCTAAGGGCAACTCGTCAAGCTCGAAATCTTTGTGTTTTCTTAGAGCGTGTAGCTGCGGGCGGTCAGCCGGCAGTACTTGAGCTATCACTTCACGACTTGACTCAACTTCAGAAACAGAAACAATATCTTTGTGCCGATCCAGCAGTATGGTCAAGAGAAATATTCTGAATCACTGCAACGGGTGTTTACGTATCCTACATCTTTAAGGTTGCAGTGTGCCCGGCAATCGGCTTCAATCAATTTCTAACTTAATCTACTTTTGAGTTCTCATGGACGGAAATCCGAAATGACTAAGCTACTTTCCATTTTTTTGAATACTGGCGCCGTCTTATTAATTGCATTTGCGACAGTCAGCGGCAGCGATTGGACGGAATATCGCGGCCCCACCCGCAACGGAGTCTCCGCAGAAAAGAACCTACCGACCCACTGGTCAACCGCCGGTGAGAACCTGGCTTGGAAAGCTCCATACGGGGGCCGCTCGGCGCCAATCGTTATGGATGGTCGTCTCTATCTGCAGAACACGGCCGGTAAGGGTGAGTTGGAGCAGGAACGGTTGATGTGTTTCAACGCCGATACCGGAAAACTGCTTTGGGAGCACCGCTTCAACATGTACCTGAGCGATGTGCCACCGCACCGCGTGGGTTGGGCATCACCCGTCGGCGATCCTTCCACGGGAAATGTGTTTGTGTTTGGCGGCGGTGGAACGTTGTTGGGCTTGACTCGTGAAGGCAAAGTATTGTGGGAACGCTCGCTTGGTGAGGACTTCGGTCTGTTGACTACGCACGGTGGTCGCACCGTTTCCCCGATAATCGAGGGCGATCTCTTAATTGTTAGCGCTGTCACTTTTCAATGGGGTCAACACGGCCGCGGCGCTCACCGCTTCATGGCGTTCGATAAGAAGACCGGTGAAACGATGTGGATCAGTGCGCCCGGTGGCAGACCCTACGACACCACTTACGCGCCACCGGTTATCGCTAGCGTAAATGGGATGCGTTTGTTGATTCAGGGAGCGAGTGATGGCGTGGTGCATGCGATCAAAGCCCAAACAGGTGAGCCAGTTTGGAAGTATGAGATCAGCAAGCGCGGAATAAATACCGGCGTAGTAGTTAAAGACGGCGTCGCCATCCTGACCCATAGCGAAGAAAACCTTGGTTCCAATGAAATGGGAATGATGGTGGCGGTGGATGCGGGAGCTAAGGGAGACATCAAGAAGGAACAGATCAAGTGGCAGACATATGGTTGGCAGGGCGGCTATTCATCTCCAGTGCTTGATGGCGACCGGCTTTATCAAATCGATAACGGCGCGAATCTCGGCGCCTTCGATGTGAACACCGGCAAACAACTTTGGTTGCAGAAGCTCGGCACCATCCAAAAGGCCTCGCCGGTCTTTGCCGACGGAAAATTGTATGTCGGCACAGAGGACGGCAAGTTCTACATCATCCAACCTTCAGCCACCGGCGCCAAAATTCTCGATGAGCAGCAACTCGGAACCGCGGCTCTCCCGGAGATAATTATCGCCTCGGCCGCCGTTTCAGATGGCCGGATATTTTTCGTAAGTGATACGAATCTTTACTGCATTGGTAAGAAGAATGCGGGCGCTCGCACAAAACCTGTCCCGCCAAAAGAGGAAGTAAATAGTAACGGTACGCCTTCATATGTGCAGGTCGTTCCGACTGAACTGATTCTTAAGCCTGGCGAGAAGGTGAACTTCCGCGCGCGACTTTTTGATGAGCTCGGAAACTTTATTCGTGAAGAGCCCAGCGCTACATGGTCGCTCGACCAGCTAAAAGGTACGGTTGCCAACGGCCAGTTTACGGTTGGTTCGGAAGCTGTAGCTCAAGCAGGTTTGGTGAAGGCTGCGGTTGGAACTATTAGCGGCTCAGCGAGCGTGCGCGTCTTTCCGCCGCTTCCATGGAGCGAAGATTTCGAAAGTTATGCGGTGAATAGCGGACCTCCCTATTGGACGGGCACCAGCGCGAAATACAGCGTTCGCGAACTTAACGGCAACAAAGTATTCGCGAAGTCGACGGAGGGTTCGTCGCTGGTGACTCGTGCTCGTGCTTACTTCGGACCATCGAATTTCGATAACTACACCGTCGAATCGGATGTCTACGCCACCCAGAAGCGGCGTCAACAGGGGGATGCTGGGGTAATCGCTCAGCGTTACGTCCTGACTTTGTATGGCAACAGTCAGGCTTTGCATCTGGAGCCTTGGCAGCCGGAAACAATCCGTACGGTCAAGGTTCCGTTTACCTGGAAACAGGATACCTGGTATCACCTCAAGTTGATGGTGGAGAACCTGCCGGACGGCAAAACTCGCGCACGCGGCAAAGCCTGGGCGGTGGGGGAGCCAGAGCCATCAGGCTGGTTGGTCGAGCGAATCGATCCAATCCCGAACCGCCAGGGTGCGCCAGGCGTGTTCGGCAACGGACTTTCAGATGTTTATTTTGATAACTTGAAAGTCTACGAGAATAAATAACGCAGAGCACGTGTGTTCTTAGCCTCGGTTGGAAGTGATTGCGCGGGCCCAAAGATAAGCCAATTGCTCACCGCTTGCGAGAAGAGGTAGACGCACGGGTTTCGGCGAAAAGGACAAACAATGATTCTAAACGCACGACGAAATAATCAAAGTCATAGTCATCGGAATTACTTTCAAAAGTCAGGTGTCGCGGTTCTGGTCCTGGGCATATTGTTGGCCGTCTTTTGTCTGGCGCCGGCGCCAGATGTCTCAGCATCCGATCCCGGAAAAGGCGATTGGCCCATGTGGGGAGGTACTCCGGATCGAAACATGATTTCGAATATGAAAGGCCTGCCCACGAGCTGGGACGTCAAGACGAAGAAGAACGTCAAGTGGGTGCAGGCGCTGGGGTCGCAAACATATGGCAATCCCGTAATCTCGGGCGGCATGGTCTTCGTCGGAACTAATAACGAAGGCGTTCGAGATTCGAAGGTGACCGGAGACAAGGGCATCTTGATGGCGTTTCGTGAATCGGATGGGGAGTTCATGTGGCAGGCGGTCTCAGACAAGCTCGCCGCCGGACGCGTGAATGATTGGCCTTATCAAGGCATTTGTTCTTCGCCACTGGTGGAAGGCAATCGACTTTACTACGTGACAAACCGCGCGGAGTTAGTAGCGCTCGACACTCAGGGCTTTCGTGACGGCAAGAACGACGGAGTTACTGATGAAAAATTGAAGTCCGACAAAGACGCCGACGTGGTCTGGCGATTCGACATGATGGAAGAGGTCGGCTCTCTTCCGCACAACATGGCGAATTCATCGCCCGTCTCGTTCGGCGATCTGATCTATGTCGGTACTTCAAATGGCCAGGATGAAAGCCACGTCAACATTCCTTCGCCAAAATCGCCATCGATCATTGCTGTGAACAAGAACACCGGCAAGTTGGTCTGGGAAGACAACTCGGTCTTCGACAAAATCCTGCACGGCCAGTGGTCGTCTCCCACGGTTGGCAAAATTGGTGGGGTGGATATGGTTGTTCATGCTCAGGGCGATGGTTGGATTCGCGGCTACGAAGCTGTAAGCGGAAAGAAACTTTGGGAGTTCGATACGAATCCTAAAGAGTCAGTTTGGCCGAAGACACGAAACGAGCTTATCTCTACACCGGTTATCTACGAGGATCGCGTTTACATCGCCAATGGTCAGGATCCTGAGCACGGTGAAGGCGTCGGACATATGTATTGCATCGATGCCACCAAACGAGGCGACATCACCAAGACCGGCGTCGTCTGGCACTATGACAAGATTCGCCGCTCGGTTTCGACTCCTGCAATCAAGGATGGAATCGTATACGAAGCTGACTTCAGCGGGTTTCTGCACGCGCTCGACGCCAAGACCGGCGCCGTCTATTGGACCCACGATCTCTTTGCAGCGATCTGGGGCTCACCAATCCTGATTGACGGAAAGATTTACCTCGGCGATGAAGACGGCGATGTGGTGATATTGCAGGAAGGCAAGACTAAGAAAATTATCGGTGAGATGAATATGGGCAGCTCAGTCTACTCAACACCGGTGCCTGCCAATGGAACTCTATACATCGCCAACCGCAATCAGCTCTTCGCTCTGGCGGAAGGCTCCGCGGCAAAACCAGCAGCGTCCGACGCCAAACCGCCGGCGCCAGAGGCTAAGCCAATAACGTCCGCTGCCAAACCAAGGACGCCGTCAACTCCTAATTGACACAATTACAGAGCAACCGGGAACTGTTTATGAAACGAGTTCTGACCCTGTGTCTCTGTCTCCCCTGGTACTGTGCGACGGCTCGCGCTCAAGACTGGCCGTCTTTTCGCGGGACTAACTTCTATTCCCGGCTTGTCTCACGCCAGCCCGCTCGTCTGGGGCAATCAGTGCTGGGATCATCGGGGATGGCGGTAAGTACAAAAACCTTTTCCGACTTCTCCGCATTCCAGGATGTAGGCAGTTTTACGCCATCAACAATGGCGACCCCGGCAATATCCGGCGGATTACTGATCGCGCGTGCTGACAATGTTGTCTACGCGATCGGCGAGAAATCATGACAGGTTTTGATTTTCAACCCAAGACTCGAGTGGTCTTTGGAGCCCGCGTAATTGAGCGACTGGGTGAGCTCGCGCGCGGACTGAGTCTCCACCGAACCTTGCTCGTAGCCGATCACGGCATGGTCGCATCCGGCCACGTCGACGAGGCTGTCGCGCCGCTGCATGCTGCTGGAATCGAAGTTGCGCGTTTTCACGATTTTGAAGTGAATCCCGATACGCGAATGGTTGAAGCCGGCAGAGACTTCGCAGCGCGGGAAAAGATTGACTCGATCATAGGGTTGGGTGGCGGCAGCTCGCTTGATTGCGCGAAGGGCATAAATTTTCTCCTGACTAACGGTGGAGTCATGCAGGACTACCTTGGCTACGGGAAGGCGACGAAAGATCTGCTCCCGATGATTGGCATACCCACCACGGCTGGAACGGGAAGTGAAGCTCAAAGTTACGCTTTGATCTGTGACGCGGTAACGCATGTGAAAATGGCGTGCGGCGATCCGAAGGCTGCGTTTCGAATCGCCGTCCTGGATCCACTGCTGACTGTGTCTCAGCCGCAGAGCATCACCGCAACCGCCGGGTTCGACGCGATTGCACATGCGGTCGAGACTTATGTCACAGTTAGTCACAATGCGATTTCCGATGTGTTTTCACGCGAGGCCTGGGCAAGGCTTTCATCCAATTACGAGAAGGTGCTGAACGAGCCAGGCAACATAGAAGCTCGCGGAGCAATGCAGCTGGGCGCGCATTTCGCGGGAGCGGCCATCGAGCACTCGATGTTGGGAGCAACTCACGCTTGCGCCAATCCCTTGACTGCTCATTACGGAACGGCGCACGGCGAGGCGATAGCGATGTTGTTGCCTTCAGTGGTCCGCTGGAATGGAATCGTGGCCGGGCCGCGCTACGCTGAGCTGTTAGCGATGAGCGGATGGCAAGGTAATGCTGACTCAGCGGCAGACGCTTTGGCGGATCGATTGGAAAAACTAGCAGTGGCTGGGGGACTTTCAAACAAGCTCAGCGACGCGGGAATCGTCGCGGGTGATTTGAGAATGCTGGCTGCGGAAGCTGCGCAGCAATGGACCGGTCGTCACAATCCGCGACCGTTTGATTTCAACGGAGCTCTGGAGGTTTACGAGTGGGCGTATTAAGGACAAGTAAAAAGGAAAAAGTAAAAAGGCAAAGGTACAGCAGAAGCCGGTCAACGTCGGCAACTTCGGAGCCTTCCGCGTTGAGTCCGAAAAAGAGCAATTTAATCAGAGTTCGCTTTTGGTCCGTACTTTTTACTTTTACCTTTTTACTTTTGACTTGCTTTCCTGCCGCGCTTCGCGGCCAGGATACGCCGGCGACTAACTGGGCACAGTTTCGAGGGAATTCATCGCTTACCGGCGTCTCGCAATCGACGGTGCCGGCTAATCTCAAGCAACTGTGGACCTATGAAGCGGGTGATTCGATTGAGTCTTCGGCTGCAATCGTGGGTGGTACTGTATTCGTCGGTTCGCAAAAGGGAGAGTTGGTTTCGCTCAATTTGGAGAACGGCTCGGTCTACTGGAAGTATTCTACCGACTCGCCAATTGGTGAATCCTCTCCTGCTTACAGCAACGGCGTTGTCTACGTTGGCGATCTCGGCGGCTATCTCCACGCGGTAAATGCCTCAGACGGGAAAAAGATTTGGGCGTTCAAAGCCGGCAACGAGATCAAGTCATCACCTGTAGTCGCCGGCGATCGTGTTTTGATCGGATCTTACGATCAGTATCTGTATTGCTTATCGACGCGCAATGGCTCAGTGCTCTGGAAGTTTCGAACCGAAGGCCCGGTTCATTCAACGCCAAGCATTTCGGATGGCATCGCTTACTTCGCGGGCTGCGATGAAGTCTTTCATGCGGTCCGATTGTCGGATGGCAAAGAAGCGTTCAACGTTTCTTCGGGAGCTTATACGGGAGCGTCACCGGCCCTTCGCGACGGCTTTGCTTACTACGGAACTTTCGAGAACGAAGTCTTGATGGTGAAGCTAGCTGAGCGAAGCATAGGCTGGCGCTATCAGCATCCACAACGAAAGTTTCCTTACTACTCGTCAGCCGCGGTGCTCAACGACAGAGTCGTATTGGGCGGCCGTGACAAGTTGGTTCATGCGCTGACAAGAGCAGGAAAGTCAGCGTGGACTTTTGCGACTCGAGCTCGGGTGGAATCTTCACCGGCAATAGCGGGTGGGCGAGTCTTTATCGGTTCGAATGACGGCAGGTTCTATGTGTTGAATCTTGCGAACGGCGCTAAGGTGTGGGAATTCAATGCTGGTTCGCCTCTGTCGGCGTCGCCCGCGATTGCGAACGGGCGCGTCGTTATTGGGTCCCAGGATGGAAGACTGTATTGCTTTGGCTAGTTTGAGATCTGAGATTTGAACTCTGAGATCTGAGATCTGAGATCTCAGATCTGAACTCTGAGATCTGACAGCGCTCCTACAGTACTCCTCATTTGACTTAACCCGCTATTTCCGCTTAGAAGAGTTGTGATCCAATTCCACTTCGTAAAGAGGCAAGTTACTTATGAGGACACGCATTGTTTCCGTCGGCCTGGGTATAGCTTTGCTGAGTTTGCTGGCCTGCGAGCCGGCGCCGGCGCCTAATACAAATCAGCCCAACCAGCCTAGCAGTTCAGCCGCGCCGGCAAGCCTCCCTGGACCGGCAGAACTCAAGCCTGCGCTCGACAGCATCACCGCCAGCGACATTCTTCAACACACAAAGGCGCTATCGACTGATGAATTCGAGGGACGCGGTCCGGGAACCAAAGGTGAAGACCTCACGATCAAGTACCTCACGGAACAATTTCAAAAATTTGGTCTCAAGCCCGGCAATCCCGACGGCACCTATGTTCAGAATGTGCCGCTGACAGGTTTTACGGCTCAAGCCACTGCCTCTTTCAAAGCCGGCACGAAGACAATTGATCTCAAGTTTCCGGAAGACTACGTGGCCGTTTCGCGACGCCAGGTTCCTGAATCAAAAGTGGAAAACTCCGATATCGTTTTTGTTGGCTACGGAGTGGTCGCGCCTGAGTATGGTTGGGATGACTACAAAGGCGTAGATGTGCGCGGCAAGACCATCGTCATGCTCATTAACGATCCGGCAATTCCAGACCCGAGCGATCCAAGCAAGCTTGACGACAAGATGTTCAAAGGCAAAGCGATGACGTATTACGGTCGCTGGACTTACAAATACGAGATGGCGACTGAGAAAGGCGCCGCCGCCGCGATCATCATTCATGAGACCGGCCCCGCAGGCTATCCCTATGAAGTTGTATCGGGAAGTTGGTCTCGCGAGAACTTCGACATTCAAACACCGGACAAGAATATGAAACGGCCCGCAGTCGAGGCCTGGATTACGCTCGACCGTGGGAAAGAGTTGCTGACAGCCGGCGGCCAGGATTTCGACGCGCTCAAAAAAGCGGCGCTAAGTAAGGACTTCAAACCAGTGACGCTGAATGCCAAGGCGAACTTTGATGTGAAGAACACGCTGCGTGATATCAACTCGCACAACGTGGTGGCAAAACTGGAAGGCTCTGATCCTGTCTTGAAGAACGAGTACGTGATTTACTCCGCGCACTGGGACCATTTGGGTCGAGATCCAAAACTGCAAGGCGATCAGATTTTCAATGGCGCCATCGACAATGCGTCCGGTTGCGCTGCGTTGCTGGATATCGCGGAAGCGTTTACCAAGCTGCCTACGGCTCCGAAGCGTTCGATCCTGTTTTTGTCAGTAACGGCTGAAGAGAAGAATCTGCTCGGTTCAAAATACTATGCAACGAATCCGCTGTATCCGCTGAATAAGACGCTGGCGAATATCAACATGGATGGCGTCAACCAGTGGGGCAGGACGAAAGATGTCACCATGGTTGGCGACGACAACAGCACTCTGGTGGATCTGTTGCGCGAGACTGCCAAAGAACAGGGACGAGACGTGAATCCCGATCCGGAACCCGAAAAGGGATTCTATTACCGGTCGGATCATTTTGAGTTTGCTAAGCAGGGTGTTCCCGCGCTGTATCCTGATTCAGGAGTGAGTTACGTCGGCAAAGATGAAAGCTTCAGCAAGCAGAAGCGCGACGAATACACGACCAAGGACTATCACAAGGTCTCGGACGAAGTTAAGTCTGACTGGGATCTAACCGGCGCAGTTGATGATGCCCAATTGCTGACGACGATTGGTTATCGTGTTGCCCAGGCGGACAAGTTTCCCGAATGGAAAGTCGGCAGCGAATTCAAAGCCAAGCGCGACGCCACCATGAAGGCTGTGAAATAAAAGACTTCCTATCCGCAGATTACGCAGATTTCGCAGATGTTTTGGAGGCTCACCCCTCAAGCTGTCTAATAATTTTCTAACATCTGTGAAATCTGCGTAATCTGTGGATGGTATTTTTTAGCCTTGCGGGAAATACTTCTGGACAGTCTCGCGACTGGGCTTAGCAGTAAGCATCGAGACGACGATCATCAGCAGCACGGAAATAATCACCATTGGCACTACGGGCATGAATCCAAACACGGCGGTGCCGCCCGGAGTCCGCGTTATTACCTCAACTCCACCAACAGTCCAACTCACAATTGACGGTCCGGGCGCGGGCGCAGGTACCGCGTGCTGATAAAGAGCGACGGCTACAACAGCAGACGCTGTCCACAAAGTTACTGCCAGAGCGCCCCACTTAGTACTGCCTCTCCAGAACAGCGCGGCAACGAGCAGTGGTGACAAAGCTGCAAATCCCGAAAACGCGTACTGTATTGCGAGCTCGAAAATAGTCTCCGGTGCTCGTAACGCAACTGCGTAAGCCAGCAGAGTAAGAATGACCACGAACAGACGCCCGGTCTGCACCTGGACGGATTCCCCAAAGCGACGCTTACCTCCATAGTGGGCGAAGACGTCCTCCGTGAACATAGTCGATAACGCAAGAATCTGAGAATCGCTCGCCATCACCGCAGCCATAATCCCCGCACCAAGCAGACCTGCGAGCCAAATCGGCGCATAGCGCTGCAATAGCAGCATGATCACGTCGTCACCCGCAGCTTGTTCACGCAGCTCATCGCGAGCTTCAGGCGCCATCGTTCTTCCCTGCGTGGCAAGGACTCGCCGCGCCTCCTGCTTGGCCTTGATTTGCGGCACATCAGTGACGCGATTGGCCATCACTCCGAGGAACACGCACGGCGCCCAAATCGCGAGGATACAAATGGGATAGAAGATGACGGTCTTCTTGAAGTGGTTCATTTTCTCAGCCGTCAAGCAAAAGATCAGGATGTGCGGAAAGGCGATGGCTGAAAGCGGGATGAACGTGTAACTAAAGAAGTACAAAGGCGAGATACGCTCGCGAGTCAGCAACGGCGCCAGGGGCGAATTCAACATCGCTTGCGTCGCACTGCCAAACCCACCCATGCCGACACCAATCACGATGATGGCGATGGCGCCGAAAAGAAGAAACAAAGTGGTCTGGAAAGTATTAACCCAGGCGGTGCCGCGCATGCCTCCAAAGAAGACGTAGCCCATCACGACCATGGCCACGATAGCTCCGCCGAACCAGAACGGAACCAGTCCGCCGCTGATCGTGTAGAGCGTGGTCCCACCTCCCATAATGCCGATGATGATGTAGGGCAACAGCAGAACTGCTTGCACAACGAAAATGACCGTACCGATGTGGCCGCACTCCCAACGATCGCGGAACATCTGCACCGGAGTCATGAATCCATACTTCTTGCCTAACGCCCAAACGCGAGTGCCGATGAAAAAGATGCTCAGAGGTATGACAAGTCCGGACGACGACGCCATCAATCCGAACGTAACAATGCCGTTTGAGAATGCGTGACCTGACGAGCCCAGAATCGCAAAGGCCGTCATGTTCGTGCCGAACAACGAAAAGAGAAACACGAATGGACCCAGGGAACGGCTGGCGAGAAAATAATCTTCCGCTTCTTTTTTGCTCTTAGCTTTTCGGAAAGCGAAGATGCCGATGTAAAGAACCGTGGCGAGATAAAGGAAAACTACGATTGCTGGAATCAAGCGTTCGTGCCCTCCTTTTCTGAGCTTTCAACTTCTTCTTCGAGGTGGCCAGGCCAGGCAAATTTGACGAGCAGCCACATCACTAATGATGCTGCTACTGAAAAGGCTCCCTGGTAGAAGAGACCGATGGGAATGAACCCAAATACGAGCGGATACGGAGTTCGCCAGTTCCAGAAGTCCTGATGAAGCACGTACAGTGCTACCACAGCTAAGACCAGCAATATTCTCTTCATAAATTACTTATCTTTGCTTGAACCGAAACTTGTACGACAGGGCAGCCGGCCTGTCGATAATCTTGAAAGGCTCCCACGACTACCGCGAATTGACATCTTGCGAGACTCGCCTTAATAGCATGAAAACTTCAGCTTTGCCTAGCAGAAAGTGATAGACCTATCCACAGATTTCGCAGATTACTCAGATGTTGGGATGAATCATCATCCTAGTTGAGCGGATAGTTTTACTGAATCAGTGTAATCTGCGGAATCTGTGGATAGATTGTTTTGATCCGTGCTAAGTGTAATTTGACTTAACGGCGCTCTTTCGCTACATTTCTACACGTTCGCAAGCGATTACGCGTACTATATCTATTTTTGGTAGGAGCTCCGGAAGACCTTCGTCATGAATCGAACCACAACACGATTCTTTACGTTTTGATGAATCCCGACCAGTCGGGACTCGCGGACGAAGGCGCTCCTATCGAAACCGATCAGTTAGTAGTAAATCGTAAGTGGTAAATTCAGGATCGTGGGACGCCCAAAGCAGCGAGTCCCGACTTGTCGGGATTAGCGTGCGTGCACCTCTCTGCATGCGCCTTCACCGCGGATTAGCACTTACGAGGTAACAATGAGCGAGATTAACGTACAACTTAAGGATGGTGGCTCAGCGCAGCTTGCCGCGCCAGTTACGGTTGGCGACGCCCTAAAGCAGCTCGACCGTGACATTGCCAAACAAGCTCTGGCAGCGCGTGTCAATGGCGCTGAAGTAGATTTAGCTTACACGCTGGAATCTGCCGGCAATGGCGATCCACTCAACATCGAGCCGGTCCTGCCGCAGACGTTGGCGGGGCTCGAAGTTTTGCGTCACTCGACTGCACACCTACTCGCTGCGGCGGTGCTCGATTTGTATCCCGGAACTCAACTCGGCATTGGCCCGGCCCTTCTCGACGATCCGCGCTACGGCTTCTTCTACGACGTGATTGCGCCAAAAGTGTTGACTGAAGCTGATCTGCCTGTCATCGAAAAGCGCATGCGCGAGATTGCCAAGCGCAGTTTGCCTTATCGCCGCGACGAGATTTCCAAGGCGGCCGCGCTGAATATCTTCCAGGAACGAGCTGAGCCGCTGAAGTGCCGGCTCATTGACGACAAGGGCGGCGAAACGGTCAGCGTGTATTACATCGACGGCTCGCCCTTCATCGATTTTTGCCTCGGGCCCCATGTGCCGCACACGGGCAAGCTGCGCGCGTTCAAGCTGCTATCGCTAGCCGGCGCTTACTGGATGGGTGATGCCGAGCAGCCGCAGATGCAACGTATCTACGGAACGGCTTTCTTCAGTCAGGAAGAGCTTGATGCCTGGCTCAAGCAGCGCGAAGAAGCGGAGCGACGCGACCATCGCAAGCTTGGTCGGGAACTGGACTTGTTCTCGATTCAGGAACAGTACGGCCAGGGTCTCATCTTCTGGCATCCGAAGGGCGGAGCCATTCGTCGCGAAATGGAAAACTACATTCGTGAAGAGTTGGCTAAGCGAGGCTACGGGCAGGTTTTTACGCCGCACATAGCCAAGCGCGAGCTTTGGACGGTTAGTGGACACGAAGAGAACTACGCTGACGCGATGTTTTCGCCGATGGAACTCGAGGGCACGGAATTCAGACTTAAGCCGATGAATTGTCCGGGCCATATTGGCATCTACAAGTCCGCGCAGCATTCGTACCGTGACCTGCCGTTGCGTTACGCAGAATTGGGCACGTGTTACCGAGCTGAGCTTTCCGGCACGTTGCATGGGCTGATGCGTGTCCGCGGCTTTACGCAGGATGACGCGCACATCTTCTGCACGCCGGCGACGCTGCATTCAGAGGTCGTGAATTGCATTGATTTCGCTTTCGACCTTCTGCGCGCGTTCGGCTTTGAGAAGTACAAGGTTGAGCTGTCCGTTAAGGGGAGCGATACGACCAAGAAGTATCTCGGCTCTGAAGAGGACTGGGCGAACGCGGAAGCCGCGCTCACGGTTGCGCTTCAAGAGCAGAAGCTTGACTTTGAGCGGATCGAAGGCGAGGCTGCGTTCTATGGACCAAAGATCGACATCAAGGTCGAGGATGCAATCGGACGTTTGTGGCAACTGACGACGGTCCAGTTCGACTTCAATTTACCGGAGAGGTTTGAGCTCGAGTACATTGGCGAAGACAACAAGCCACATCGGCCGATAATGATCCACCGAGCCTTGTTTGGTTCGATGGAGCGCTTCTTCGGGGTGTTAATCGAACACTATGCAGGAGCGTTTCCGCTTTGGCTGGCTCCCGTCCAGGTAGCTGTGCTGCCCATCACGGACCGAGTCAACGAATATGCGGAGAAAGTCGCGGCTCAGCTGCGCAAGAACGGAATGCGAGTTGAAACGAATCTTCGCAGTGAAAAGATCGGAGCCAAGATTCGTGATGCTCAAATGCAGAAAGTTCCATTCATGCTCGTTTTGGGCGATCGTGAAATGGAACAGGAACAGGTTGCGGTACGCGAGCGAGTAAAGGGTGACATCGGCGTGATGTCGTTGGATGAATTCGGGGAAATGGCGCGCAAACTCATTGAGTCACGCGCCCTCACAAATAGTTAGTTTCAAGGGTCGAGTCCCAGCTTTCAAACGTGAAACCTGGAACTTGAAACCTGAAACCTCTGACTGAGGAGGTGCAGCAATAGCTACAGGCTTTCGAGGTCGCGGATCGCGACCGGATCACAGACGGCTTCCAACCGTACGCATCAACGAGCGAATTCGCGTTCCCGAGGTGCGTGTAATTGGCGAAGAAGGTGAGCAGCTTGGAGTACTGGGTATTCAGGAGGCTATCCGCGCGGCGCGCGATCAGGGTCTTGACCTTGTCGAGGTAGCGCCGACCGCTCAACCACCGGTTTGTCGAATCATCGATTTCGGCAAGTTCCAGTACGAGCAAAAGAAGAAAGCAAACGAGGCAAAGAAGAAGCAGGTCACGATCACGGTTAAGGAAGTCAAGTTTCGACCCGGCACCGATGATCATGACTACGACTATCGCATGAAACATGCCCGCGAGTGGCTGACTGAAGGCGATAAGGTAAAGGCGACTATTTGGTTTCGGGGCCGTGAAATGACTCACCGCGAACTCGGCGCCAGAATCCTTGAGAAACTGGAACGCGATTTGTTGGACGTTGGTGAGGTTGAGGCAAGGCCGCGCATGGAAGGGAATCAGATGTTCATCATCTTTGGACCAAGGCGGCACAAGATGCCTGGAAAAGTCGAGTCCGGCAGTCCCGGTGAAAGACCGAACCCCGGAACCGGTGGAACGCCAGGACCAACGCCCCCAAGTGGGCAGTAAGCAAGGTTTTCGTCTTTCGCAAAGCAGAGACGGCCAGGCGAGATGTAGTGGTTAGCTCGCTTGGGAGTGCACGTGCGAGCGGAAGAGTTATTTTGACAATTCGTCACATGGAGTTGTGACCAGGATTAGATGGAGGGCAATTATGCCAAAGCTGAAAACACATAAAGGCGCAGCCAAGCGGTTCCGCACAACTGCGACAGGGAAAATTAAGCGCGGTCATTCGCATGCGCGACATATTCTGACGAAGAAGACGAACAAGCGTAAACGTCTGCTCGACATCGACGCCCTCGTGTCTAAGGGCGATCAGAAACGCGTGGAAGCAATGTTGCCGTACGGCAGGGACTAATTGGAGATCTTTGATCTTTGTACTTTGTTTGTGAAATCGGTGCAGCGTGGTTAGTTCGAGAACCGTCGCTATCACTTACTTCAAAGAACCAAAAACAAAGAACTAAGAACGTTTTTTAGGAGGAGGCAAAAGATGCCTAGAGCAAAACGTGGAAATAAGCGTCTTGAGAGACGAAAGAAGATATTAAAGCTAGCGAAAGGTTATCGCGGCACCAAGTCAAAGTTGTATCGCTCTGCGAAGGAATCGGTTGAGCGCGGGTTGAACTTCGCTTACACCGGCAGGAAATTGAAGAAAAGAGATTTTCGTAGCCTGTGGATCGTTCGTATCGGCGCGGCAGCTCGCTTGAATGGACTTAACTATTCACAGTTGATGCACGGACTGAAACTGGCCGGCATCGAGCTCGATCGAAAAGTTCTTGCCGATCTGGCCGTTCATCAGCCGGAGTCATTCAAGGCGGTGACCGAACAGGCAAAAGCAGCGATTGAAAACAACCAGGGACAAAAGGCAGCTTAGGATTAGCTATTGCTAATGGCTTCAGGTCCCGTAGGGACCAAATGTTTATAGAAACGATTCCTCTCTATTCCCAGTCCCGTTTTGTGGGTCACGAAGATTTCGTCCCTACGGGGCTGGGATGATCGTTTGCGGGGCAACTGTTCTATAAACATTTTGCCGCTAAGCGGCAATTTTCTTTTGCAGGTTGAGGAGACAAACTGGTAGTGCCCGATCCGATTTCCATATTGGAATTAAAGTCCGAACTTACGGCCGCCGAGCAAGCTTTCGAGCAAGAGTTCAAAGACTTCGCACGCTTCGCCGATCCTGCCTTTGTTAAGACCGGCGAGGTTCCGGGAGCGATAGCGGTTCTTCCCAATCGAGTCCTCGAACTTCAAAGCCATCAGAACAGACTTGCTCAGCTCCGAACAAAACATTTCGGGAAAAAGAGTGCACTTGCCACGGCCAAGAAATCCATAGGCCGGGTTGCTCCTGAGGAACGAAGCTCTTTTGGGCAGCTCGTACAACAAACTGAATCGAGCCTGCTAGAGAAGCTTGAACTCGTCGAGCAAGCGCTGCATGCCCGAATAGAGATAGAGCGGACTAAACGCGAGAGTATTGATGTCACGCTGCCCGGACGTCGTCCGCGCCGCGGCCACCTCCATCCAATTACGCTGCTGCGCGAAAGGATTGAAGACATCTTCGTCTCGCTGGGTTATGCGATCGAAGACGATCGCGAAATCGAGACTGACTTTTACAATTTCGACGCCCTGAATATTCCGCAGAACCATCCGGCGCGGGCCGAGCAGGACACCTTCTACACGACAAGTGGATTGGCGTTGCGCTCGCAGACTTCAACCGTCCAGATTCATGCCATGCAGCGACGCGGAGCGCCTGTGCGCATGATTGCCCCAGGTCGAGTCTTCCGGCGTGATACTCCGGATCCGACTCACAATCCAATGTTTTTTCAGGTTGAAGGACTGTGTGTGGACCGCGGCATCTCGATGGCGCACTTGAAAGGCACGGTAGCGGAGTTTCTGCGCCGTATGTTCGGACCGGATACCAGGACTCGTTTCCGGCCGTCCTACTTTCCGTTCACTGAGCCGAGCGCCGAGTTCGATTTCAGCTGCTTCAAGTGTGGCGGCGCGGGTTGTCGTATCTGCAAGAACTCGGGCTGGATCGAGCTGGGCGGCTCCGGCATGGTGCATCCGAATGTTTTAGTGGCTGCTGGTGTCGATCCGAATGAGTTTTCGGGCTTCGCTTTCGGCCTCGGGATCGATCGAATGGCTAGCTTGATGTACAACCTCGATGATATTCGGCTCCTGTTCGAAAATGATATTAGGTTTTTGTCACAGTTTGAATAGATGAGAGCTTGAGCTGTTTTGAGGCTTGGCCGTTTTTGATCTTTGGTCTTTGATCTTTGTTCTTTGCTTGTGTTGGCCAGCTTGACCCGCGCCTTTAGAAGTTCAAGTTTCGGCAGTTTCAAGCACAAAGAACTAAGGACCAAGAACAAAGAACAAATATGAAGAGCAAAGACCAAAGATCAAAAACCAAAGACCTCTTTTAGACAATGTTAATTTCCAATAACTGGCTTCGTGAACTGACCGATACGATTTTGTCACCGCAGGAGTTGCGCGAGTCGTTGACCATGGTCGGTTTGGCCATTGATGCCGTCGAAGATAAGGAAGACGATCAGATTCTCGACGTCGAAGTACCTTCGAATAGACCGGATTGCCTGTCACACATTGGCATCGCTCGGGAAGTATCTGTTATTGAATCCGGAAAAGTAACTTTGCCCGCGGCGATGCCGCCAAAAACGTCGGGTCGAACTGCCGACGATTCTTCAGTAGAGATTCTCGCTGGCGATCTCTGCCCACGATACGCTGCTCGGCTGGTCCGAGGCGTGAAGATTGGGCCATCGCCCGAATGGCTTGTTAACCGTTTGGAGGTAATCGGTCAACGACCGATCAACAACGTCGCCGACATTACCAACTACGTTCTTCACGAGACCGGTCAGCCACTGCACGCGTTCGATCTGGCGAAGCTTGAGGAACGGCGCATTGTTGTTCGCACCGCTCGCGCCGGCGAGAAGTTGAAGACGCTCGATGGAGTTGAGCGCAAGCTCACGCCAGACATGCTGGTCATCGCTGACGCTGCTCGACCAGTTGCGCTCGCTGGAATCATGGGCGGTGAAGATTCAGAGATTTCTAATCAAACCACTGATGTGCTGATCGAAAGCGCGTACTTCAATCCTGACTCAGTGAGGCGTACTGCCCGAGCGCTCGGCATGGATACGGAAGCATCGCGACGATTTGAGCGTGGCGCCGATTTCGGGGGCATTCTGCGGGCACAGGCTCGTTGCGTTGAATTGATTTGCGACATTGCAGGTGGAGTGGCCGCCGAAGATGCTCTCGACGTTGTTGAGCAACCGCAGGCGACTCGCTCGGTGATCTTTCATTACGCGCGTGTGCAAGCGTTGACGTCGCTTACTGTAGCCGAGTCTGAGATGCTGCGTATCCTCCAGGGTCTGGGGTTTGAATTGACTCAAAAGACCGAACAGTCTGCGACGTTCATTGTGCCCAGCTGGCGTGTCGATGTTGAGCGTGAAGAGGATTTGGTTGAAGAGATTGCGCGTCACACCGGTTATCACTTCATCGGTTCTGAACTTCCGCCCGGTCAGTCGGCAGGCGAGTACCAGCACCATGAGTTGAAGCGTCGAGCTTTGCGAAGGTCCTTCGCGTCAGCCGGCTTTGATGAGGCCATCAACTTTAGCTTCATCGACAATGCCTCGAATGAGCTGTTTGAGACGGTGCCGGAGTTTGCCGGATCGCAAAGCGATGGTGGCGCAGTCACCTTACGAAACCCGATCCTGGAAGACGCGGTGACTATGCGTCAGAGTCTGCTTCCCGGGTTGCTCAGCTCGTTGCGTAACAACCTGAATCACGGGCAACGAGATGTCCGTTTGATCGAAGTTGGGCGTATATTCGCGATGCAGGGAGGCAAACAGCTTCCCCTCGAACTCGAGTCGCTCGGCTTTGTAGTTTCTGGTGGAGCGGTTGAAGAAGGACGAGCACAAGCACCACGCGAAGCGGATTTTTCAGATCTCAAAGGCGCCCTGGAATCGGCTATTGACGCGATGAAACTTGGACCGCTGACTTTTGAGGCTGGATCTCAAAAGCATTTGCGTCCCGGTCAAACTGCGATCATCAAAATTAAGAACATGATGATTGGCAGCATGGGCCGGCTTGCAGAGTCGACTGCTTCTTCATACAAGTTTCGACAACCAGTTTATGTCGGTGAACTCGATCTGACCAGTTTGCTTGCTTCAGTAGAAAAGCCGATTCGGTATCAAGCGCTGGCACGATATCCATCGGTCTCGCGTGACGTCACGCTCCTGGTTAAGAGGGAAGTTGCTTTCAACGATCTCATTCAGGCGATCAACGCCCAGGACTTGCAAGATTGTCGCAATACTCAACTAGTGGGAACTTACGAAGGGGCAAATATTCCTGAAGACAAACGGGCTGTCACTCTTCGCGTTGAGTATCGCTCGGATGAACGGACCTTACGAGACGACGAAGTTGAAGAGATGCACCAGCAGATTGTCGGCATTCTTGCCAAAAAGTTCGACGCAGAGCTTCACTAATACCCGTCAAAAAATAAATCTCGCTTCTTCGTTGAATGAGTCTTGCGCTCGCGAGCGTGAAGCCGCATAATCGGACCGCTTCAACGGGTTCATAAAATTTGTCTTTGGAGAGAACAGATGGTTGGTCTATCAGGATTGGAAAAATTCTCGCACCTCGAGGACAAGATCTATCGCACGATAGAATTAACCAAATCACTGAGACAGGAAAACGAGAACCTTCAAAAAGAACTTTCACTGATGCGCCGGGACATTGGCAACGTGCTGAATGAAAAAGAGCGTTTGGAGACGCAGGTGGAGAAGCTGCTTGCCGAACGCGATATGATCCGGATGAAAGTCGAAGCCATGCTTGATGCGGTTGCGGCGATCGATCCGGAAATGGCTGAGGAGCTGAGATGACCGCTGGGACAGGTCAGATGAATTTGAGCAAGACCGGAATGGATGCAACGACGACTCCTACTGTACGGGTGGAGATTTACAACCAGACGTACAACATTCGCTCGGACGGCGATACGGAGTACATTATTCAATTGGCTGAGTTCGTTGACAGCCGCATGCGCGAGATTTCCTCAGGCACTCTTACTGTAGATTCCCTCAAAGTAGCTATCCTTGCCGCGCTCCACATCGCGGATGAGCTTCACCGGCTCAAGCATCTTCATGAACAAGCTGATTCCCAATTAGCCGCCCGCAGCGGCGAGTGTGCTGAAATGCTGGACAGGCTGTTAAAGGTTAGAACCAGCCTTGAGCAGCAGCATGGAAATGCCAGCGGCATGTCTTTCGGGTGAGCCCCCCTAATTTGAGTTGATATCTGCGATTTGAGATCTGAGGATCCGCCGATCTGAGATTCTTAGAATTCCTCTGGATTTCTCCCAAAATCGTCCAAAACCAAGTCAATCTAAGGACACCAACGATCTCAGATCTCAGATCTCAAATAATCTCAAATCTAAAATCTCAATCAGAACCAAAATATGCTAGTATCCCACCGGCAGAGGGGATCTTCTGCAAGGCTCGTCACCGAGTTACGACGATTGAGCCAACGCCGACGAATAGGGAGACCAACGCCGCATCTGCCAGTGCACTTCTTCATTGATAAGAATTGCCAGAGGCTGCGGTAGACACAGGTCACCCACCTGCTAAGCAGGTTCAATCTCGGCTTCGGAACGACCACGCGGTTTTCCTTCTGCCAAACTTCAAGCCGTGAACCTTGACCCGTGAAGATAAGCCCCGGCGCTATTCACGATTAGTGGTTCGCGGTTAATTTTTTAACCTATGAACGTTCTAATGATCGGCGATGTCGTTGCCAAGCCCGGCCGGGTGGCCGTGCTCGAGCGCCTGCAGGATTTGCGCGAGCAGTACGCCATCGACCTCGCGATCATGAATGCTGAGAACGTCGCTGGCGGTTTTTCCATTACTCCCTCACTCGGCGAGCAGCTGTTTGCGGCTGGAATCGATGTAATGACGTCGGGCAATCACATCTTCGACAAGCGCGAGGCTATTGATTACGTCGAGAAGCAACCGCGTCTGCTGCGGCCGGCTAACTATCCTCCCAACACACCAGGCAGCGGCCTTTGGATCGGTCAGGCCAACGGCATCGATGTAGCGGTGATGAATTTGATGGGCCGCGTGTTCATGCCTCCTTGCGACGATCCTTTTCGAATTGTCGACAAGCTACTGGAGTCAGTGCCAGCGGATGTGAAAGTTCGAATCGTTGACATGCACGCAGAGGCGACCTCCGAGAAGTCAGCGATGGGATGTTATTTGAATGGACGTGTGTCCGCGGTAGTGGGAACTCATACACACGTGCAGACAGCCGACGAAGCAATCCTGTCGCAGGGCACCGCTTATCTGACGGACGTGGGTATGACTGGAAGTTATGCCGGAGTGATCGGAATGCACGCTGGCGACATTATCAAGCGCTTCACCTCAGTGACGTTTCGGCGGGCGGATCACGCCACGGGACAGTCGCGAATTTGTGCGGCAATTATTGATATCGATGAGACTAGTGGACGAGCCCGCGAAATCAAGAGGATCAATCTAAGCCACGAGTCCTAAACGTACTGCAGGCTGCCAGCCTGCAGTTGATCTGAACAGGCCACACGTACTGCAGGCTGCCAGCCTGCAGTTGATCTGAACAGGCCACATCCTGAACGGGAAAGTTGCTCGATTTCCGCTGCTGATTGAATGGCGCTGCACGATGAACAGGCTGGCAGCCTGTTCTACTATTCGGGGCCTTCTTTTTCCGGGACGAGCTCGCCGGTAGGCGTGGACTTGACTATCGGGGCGGACCTTAGCATTTGGGCATAGCCATCAGGGAATGAACGAACGCGGCCCTCTCCGTCAGTGATGACGTGGCCCGTTTCACCTTCGGCGATAACCTGACCGTCTGAGACTCTAACAATCTCGTAACCGAAACGAAGTGACCGGCGGCGCATCTCAGTTATCCGAGTTCGCACCAGCAGCTCGTCGTCGTAGAACGCAGGCGCCTTGTAGCGGCAGTAGCTTTCAGCGACCACCAGAAAGGCGTCGTCGTTGCTTTCCATATCGCGGTAAGAAAACCCTCGAGCGCGGCAATATTCAGCACGGCCAATCTCGAACCAAACGAGATAGTTGGCATAATAAACAATGCCCATTTTGTCCGTTTCAGAGTATCGTACGCGGAGGAGGGTCTCGTGCCAGTCGTCAAAGATTGGTTCCTGTTGGGCAGGGCTTGTCATTTGAGTAAATGCCTCTCAGACCCTCGCTGGCAGAGCTAGTAGAATCAGGTCAATTAGTGCGTTTAGCGGACTATAAGAGCGGAGAGCCGAATATGTCAAAGAGAATCAGGATTCTGGCAGTGCTGGCCATTGCCATCAGTCTCCTGAGCAGTTCGATCTTCGCTCGTTATCAGGCGGTGCCGCAGCGGAAAGCGGCAGTCATTGCGGCCGGTAACGCGAGAGGGGCTCCACTTGCCGCCACCACGGCTGCACTCCTGAAAGAGACCAGTCTGATTCGAGAGTTGCCCATTTTGCATCCCGTCAAAAGTGGAGCGCAATCACGCATCGACATTGAGCGGATGGTGGTTCGTAATCTCGACGAGCAGACCTCACCAGCTGAGTCACATGCTACTGAGCAGACGATGAAGAAGCTTGGCATGGCTCCGGCCGATTTCCACTATCGTCCATTTCTGATTGGTCTTTTGACAGAGCAGGTGGCGGGCTATTTCGATCCTAAGCAACAGGAGTTCTTTCTCGCCGATTGGATTGATCTCGAAGGCCAAAAGCCGGTCATGGCTCATGAGTTGACTCACGCGCTCCAGGATCAACATTTCGACTTGCGACGTTTTCAAAAGTGGCCGAGAGGAGATTCGGACGCGGAGCTCGCCGCACACGCGCTTATTGAAGGTGATGCCACGCTGGCGATGAGGCTTTACATGGCCAGGAATCCGATGGCTGAGATTGCCTTCAAGCGGACTTTTGGTTCGGATAAAACACCTTCGACTCAGTTCAAGCAGGCTCCGCGGGGTATGCGTGAATCACTCGTCTTTCCTTATCAGGAAGGATTTGACTGGGCTTCTGCGGTTTACAAGAAGGGTGGTTGGGCTGCGGTGTCGAAGGCGTTTTCAGAATTGCCTCAATCAACCGAGCAGATTCTGCACCCTGAAAAGTATTTTGCGAAAGAAGCGCCGGTCAAGATTGAATTAGCCGATGTTCGAGCTCAACTAGGCATAGGTTGGAAAAGAATCGATTACGACGTGCATGGTGAGTGGAATTACTATCTGATTCTTGACCAGTTCCTGAATTCTAAGATCGATTCCAGGAGAGCTGCTGCGGGCTGGTCCGGCGATCGATATGAAGTGTACGAGTCTACGACCGGAAAAGTCTTCATGGTTCAAGTCAGCGAATGGGACACAGATAATGACGCGCAAGAATTCTTCAACGCTTACGCAAAGAGAACTCAACTACGATATGCGCTTGGCTCGGGAGCAGAAATGGCTGACACTCACCGTCGCGAATGGAATACCAGGGAAGGCGTGGTCACGCTCACCATCACCGGCCGGCGTGTCTTGATCCTCGAGGGGATTCCCAACGGAATGGACGCAGCCACCTTGGAACGTAGGTTTTCCGATTGAATAACTCGTGTCTGGGTTCAGTTTCAGCCTACAACAAGAACTTGAGATCGGCTCTTTTGAAATCCCCTCAGCGGCAGTTGAGGGAAGTTTCAAGTGCAGCCTCCCAACAAATCTGTACAGAAATGGCGGGACCTGAACCATCCACCTGCTTACGCAGGAGGGATTCAGTAACAACGATTTCAAACTTTGGTAGGCTGGACCTGAAGCATCCACCCGCTCCCGCAGGTGATATTTAAGACTTTTCACTCAAAGCTCATAAAACTCGTGACTGAATTCGCCGGAATACTCCTCACCCTGCGGATGAGTTTTTCGGCTCCCCGTGATATTTTGAATCCCACAAAGAAATACGGAAATTGGCGGGTGGGTAACTGCTCAAAACAGATTAGCCGCGGATAAACGCGGATCATGCGGATCTGAAAAATACTTGCTATTGCTGATCCGTGTCATCCGCGTTTATCCGCGGCTAAAGTTACGGCTACAATGTCTCGAAAGCATCACTGTTTTCGAAGACCGGAATCTATGAAGAGATCTGAAGTACGCTCGGCCGTCCAATCGAATGTGCGCCTTCGCGAGTTGACTGCTGACCTCAAGCAGCTCGAGGCGAAGCTCCGTCGCGGCGGGGGGCCGGATAAGGTCGAACGCCAACACAAGCAGGGTAAGCTTACTGCCCGAGAAAGAATTGACTTGTTGGTTGACAAGAAATCGTACGTCCAGGAAATCGGGTTGCTGGTCGCGTACGATCAATATGAAGGCGGGGCGCCGGCCGCCGGTGTGGTGACGGTGATCGGCAAGGTCATGGGTCGCGAGGTTGTTATCGTCGCGAACGATGCGACCGTCAAAGCCGGCTCGTGGTGGCCGGAAACGATTAAGAAGATCTTGCGCGCGCAGGAAATTGCGATGCGCTCACGCGTACCGATTATTTACCTCGTCGACTCTGCGGGTGTGAACTTACCTTACCAGGGCGGAGTCTTCCCGGGTCAATACGGGGCCGCTCGAATTTTCTATTACAACTCGATTATGAGGCACTATTTGAAAGTGCCGCAGATCTCCGCAGTCATGGGGCCATGCATTGCCGGCGGCGCTTATCTCCCAGCGCTCTCAGACGTGATCATCATGGTGGATGGAACGTCTTTCATGGGATTGGGCGGAGCAAACCTGGTAAAGGGTGCGACTGGCCAGACAACTGATAATGAAACTCTCGGTGGAGCTCGAGCGCACAATGAGATTTCCGGCGTGGCCCACTATCGAGTCCCCAAAGACGAAGCTTGTATCGATAAGATTCGCGAGTTTGTATCCGAGTTACCACCCCCGCCACCGGCTCACGTCTCGATAATCGAAAGCTCAAAACCGGCGCGTCCGCTCGAGGATCTGTATGACATTATTCCTGAGGACCATCGTCAGCCTTACGACATGAGACAGATTCTGGCATGCATTCTCGACGGCGGACATCTCGATGAATTTCAGGCCGACTATGCCAAGGAGATGATCACGGGTCGGGCTCGGATTGCCGGAATTCCGGTGGGAATTATCGCAAACCATCGCGGGATGGTTAGACCCCCCGGAGGCGGTCCACCGCGTTTTGGCGGCATCGTTTACACCGAGTCAGCCGAGAAAGTCGCTTACTTTATTGAGACATGTAACCGGCATCGCACGCCGCTGTTATTTATTCAGGACGTTTCAGGCTTTATGGTTGGGGCCGAGGCTGAGCATTCAGGGATCATTCGCGCCGGAGCTCGATTTGTCGAAGCGATGGCCACTGCCGCAGTGCCAAAGTTGGTCCTTACTTTGAATCACGCTTCAGGCGCTGGTTACTACGCGATGTCCGGCCAGGGCTTCGATCCGGACTTTATTTACAGTTGGCCCACGGGTCGCATGGGAGTGATGGAAGGTGACTCTGCCGTGCAAGCAGTATTCGGAACAGAGTTGGAAAAGCTGAAACGACAATCCCAGGAGCCTGATGACAAGTTAACCGCCGAGATGGACAAGGTGCGTGAAACCTATGAACGAGAGCTTGATGCGAAGTATGCAGCGGCTCGCGGGTTTGTAGACGCAGTGGTTTCGCCCGAGAATACACGTGATGTGTTGGAGCTTTCGTTGCGAACAGCTTTGAATTATGGTGGCCCTCACCTTGGCCAGTTTGTTTTGCCGGCGACGATATGAAAACGTTTTTGGTCGTAGCGTTACCAGTTTCTAAAGTTTGAGTTTGATGCAGAAAAGCAGTATCTAGCCCCCGTTGATTGTTCGCCTGGTGCGGCAGCGAACCTGAAACGATTTCAACACCACCAGGAGGTATCGCCCCATGATTAAAATTCTCAGAATTAAGTCCGCAGCCGCGAGATTAGTCTTAGCTGGAGTAATCTCGATTTTGATGATTGCTTCGGCAGCAGGAACGCAGGGTTGGAGTGGCGGTATTGGCCAACGAGGTTCGGCCAAGCCTGCTACGCAAGCCAAACCTTCTTCCAAGACCACGTCGACTGCAAAGAAGCCTTCAAGCAAGCGCAGTTCCGCGCAAAGCCCCAAAACCACTTCCAAAAAGAATTCCAGTAGCGCTGGTCATCAAAAGAAAACTGCGCCGACGATGAGTACCGCTGCGACGGCCCAAACCGCGACCACTCCGGCAACAAGAGGAAGTCGAGAACGGCGAGTAACCGATGCAGGATCAACGGCAGCTACTGAATCAGCAAGCCCTGCAGCGATGGCAAAGTCGGGCAAGTGTAATCCTGACAAAGACGAGCGGGTTGACCTCTCAGGAAGCTATGGCGGCGTCATTAATTATCCCGCCGCCGGCATGTCAGGCAGCGCAACGTTAACGATTACCGGAAATAGATTCACATTGAACACTGGCTCAAGGACCGAAACCGGTAACATCACTGCGATCGCAACCTGTAACTACATCGCTGTTGCCATGATGTTTGGTCAGTGGAAAACCCCACAGCCCGGAGAGGTAGTAATGCCGCCGTTGCCAATGCTTTCTCTAAGGGCTATCAAAAAAGCCGACCAGCTGGCATTGAAAGCGTCAGCTAGCGAGCGTCGCGAGTTTTTGTTCGAACCAAATCAGAAGAAATGAGCCCGCGCTAACGGAGCACCAGGCGGAGCACTAGTCTAATAATGAAAGAAATGATTCGCGTTGCGGGTGGCCAGGGATTTTGGGGCGATTTGCCTGAGGCTCCGGTTCGTCAGGTTGAAGGCGGCCCGATTGATTACCTCATGCTCGATTACCTTGCCGAGGTAACGATGTCGATCCTGCAGAAGCAATTCTCGCGCGACCCGTCAGCAGGTTACGCGAAAGATTTTGTTTCTCTCATAAAACAGATTCTCCCGGCTTGCGTCGAAAGAAACATAAAGGTGACCGCCAACGCCGGAGGAGTCAATGTCGAAGGATGTGCCGCGGCGATAAAAGAAGTCGCGCGCGAGCTGGGTTTATCCGGAAAGTTCAAAATGGGAATCGTTACGGGGGACAATTTGTTGCCCCGGCTCGATGATTTTCTGGCGCGCGGAATAGAACTTCGCAACATGGATACCGGTGAACCGCTCGCTACTGTCCGCGATCGGATTCAGAGCGCAAATGCCTACCTCGGCGCCTGGCCCATGGTCGAAGCGTTGAACCGCGGAGCTCAGATTGTCATAACCGGACGGGCGACCGACACGGGTTTGACGCTCGCGCCGTTGATTCATGAGTTCGGCTGGCCAAACGACGATTGGAATCGATTAGCTGCAGGTACCATCGCCGGACATATCATCGAGTGTGGCGGCCAAGCTTCCGGCGGGAATTGCCAATACGACTGGCGAAACATTCCCGATCTCGCGAACATTGGCTTTCCAATAGTCGAGGCTTCGCCCGATGGATCATTTGTAATTACCAAACACGAAGGAACCGGCGGTTGTATAAATATCCCGTGCCTCAAAGAGCAACTTGTTTATGAGATGGGAGACCCTCACGAATACATCACGCCAGACTGCGTAGCTGATTTCACGACCATTCACCTCGAGGACGCAGGGCGTGATCGAGTTCGAGTTCACGGCATCAAGGGGCTCGCAGCGACCGAATTCCTCAAGGTGTCGATTAGTTACTCGGCAGGATTCAAAGCTGTAGGCACGCTGGTGTACTCGTGGCCCGACGCGTTAGAAAAGGCCCAGGCAGCTGACAAAGTGCTGAGGCAACGGCTCGATCGGCTCGGACTAAAGTTTGACCTGATCCAAACAGAGTTTGTGGGAGCCAGCGCGACTCACGGACCTTTGGCTGGCGATTCGTCTCGGGATTTGGCTGAGGTTCAACTTCGGGTTGGAGTGCGCGGGGACAATCGCGCGGCAGTCGAAAGATTCACCAAAGAGATCGCGCCGCTTATTCTGACCGGTCCTCCAGCAGTTACAGGATTTGCTGGCGGCAGGCCAAAAGTGGAGGAGATCGTGGCGTACTGGCCGGCGTTGATTCCGAAGACTGAAATTCAGCCTCGAATCGAAATCGTTGAAGGCTAGAACCGATTGCGGATTGGGGATTGCGGAATGCGGATTTTTGAGATCTGAGATCTGAGATCTGAGGATCCCAGACTTAAGATCTGAACCAAATTCTGAAGCAAATTATGAAAGTCCAACTAGTAACTCTGGCACATGCGCGTTCGGGCGACAAAGGTGACACAGCCAATGTCGGGCTTATCGCTCTTCAGCCCGAATACTATCCAGTGCTGGTGCGTGAGGTCACTGCCGCACGTGTCAAGCAGCACTTCGCCGGAATAGTAAAAGGTGGCGTCGATCGCTTTGAATTACCAAACCTTGGCGCACTGAACTTTTTGCTTCATGAAAGTCTTGGTGGCGGTGGGACGCTCTCACTCATGACTGACGCACAGGGAAAGACTTTCTCAACTGCCTTGCTTCGAATGTACATCGAAATTCGCGACGACGAAGCGCAAGCTTTGGGGTTAGCCGGTTAGGCTCCGCAGTAGTGGAATGTGGGGCTGAGGCTGACCTGACCAACAATGAATTCGACGTGACCAATGTCCGCGCTTCCCATTACTCAAAACTTTGCCCAGCTCGAGAACATTCGCTTGCATTACGCTGAATGCGGCAGCGGCAACGATTTGGTGATCCTGCTGCATGGCTTTCCCGAGTTTTGGTATTCCTGGCGTCATCAGCTTCCGGTAATCGGAGAAAAATTCCACGCAGTCGCACCCGATCTGCGCGGCTACAACCTCAGCGATAAACCGCCACGGACTGAGGACTACCAGATCGAAGCCTTGATAGAAGACGTGCTTGGATTGATTCGGTATTTCGAGCAACGAGAGGCGGTGATAATTGCTCATGACTGGGGTGCGGGGCTCGCGTGGGCGTTAGCGCAACGTCATCCGGAAGTCGTGAAGAAGTTAGTAGCGTTGCAAGTACCTCCAGCCAAAGCCTGGCAAGTTAACTTCACGCTGCGTCAATTCCTGAGTAGTTGGTACATGTTCTTCTTTCAACTTCCGGGCATACCTGAGTGGTGGGCGAAGGCGAATGATTTTGAGCGATTTAAGAAGATGTACCGCGAGACGAGCTTTAGACCGGGCGCATTCAGCGACGAAGATCTCGACAGATACATCGAGGCTTTGAACCAGCCTAACGCCTTAACCAGCGCCTTAAACTATTATCGGGCCAACGTCTTTCGCTCTTTGTTTGATAAGAAGAAACGAGCCGCTGGCGATTCCAGGGTTAGAGTGCCCACCCTGTTCATCTATGGCGAGCGCGATCTGGCCGTCCTGCCCAGTACGGTGCGTGGCGTGAATCGATTTGTTGACGCTCCATATCGCGAATTGCGAATTCCTGACAGCGGCCACTGGGTTCAGAATGAAGCTGCCGAAGAAGTAAATGCTGCGATCATGGATTTTCTGAATGACGACGCAACCGGGAAAACAGAATGAATGAAGACTCTCAGCCAGTGCTTTACTCAGCCGCGGATGGAGTTGCGCGAATCACGCTCAATCGGCCCGAGAAGCGTAACGCACTCAACGATGCTGTGATCGCAGGAGTGGCCACCGCTCTAAAAGCGGCTCACAAAGATGCCGCCATCCGAGTGGTGATTATCACTGGAGCAATGAAAGAGTTTTGTTCCGGCGCTGACCTCGCCGCACTTCAAAGAATCGCCGGTGCGTCAGTCGCCGACAACGTTGAAGATGCTCAATCACTACTGAATCTCTTCGTTACAATTCGTAATCTTCGAGTGCCCGTCATTGCAGCGGTCCGTGGCCGTGCACTGGCTGGAGGATGTGGACTGGCGACGGCGTGCGATATCGTGCTTGCTTCGACGTCGGCACGCTTTGGTTATCCGGAAGTAAAGATCGGGTTTGTTCCAGCGATGGTGATGGCAATCCTGCGCCGCAATGTCTCAGAGAAGCGAGCGTTTGAGTTGATCGTACGCGGCGGCGAGATCGGCGCGCTCGAAGCCGAACGAATCGGACTAATAAATCAAGTCTTTGAAGACGACAGTTTCGATGAAAACGTCGATGAATACGTTCGCGTATTCCAGAAACTAAGTCCCTCAGCAATTACACTTTCCAAACAACTCCTCTATCACATGGATGGTCAAACATTCTCCGAATCAGTGCGTGCTGGTTTGGACCTCAACGTCATCGCTCGGATGACGGATGAGTGCAAGAAAGGAATTGCGCGATTCCTGCAGAAGGAGTAGCATGACCGCGGCATCCAAAAAACCGTCACTACTTTCAAGAAATCGCAACTTGGGCCACCAAATAACCACCAACCCCAAACCGTTTCCTGATCGCTAGTTTCGGTATTCCCGCAGGGTTGTCGTAAATAAAAATAGTTCAGACTGGTTTCCTAACCGCGAGCAGTTGTGTGCTGCTCTCCACCCCTTAGGAGGATCTCCATGCACAGCAAGAGAACAGCGGGCAGTTTCGGATTGCCCGAAAAAGTAGCGCTCTGCGCGTTTACTTTACTTATTCTATGCAGCGCAGTCTTTGCCCAAGGCACTGCCAGCAGCGGTTTGAGCGGTACGGTACTTGATAAGAATGGAGCCGTTATCAAAGGCGGTACCGTCACGGTGACCAATAAGGATAATGGTCAAAGTCGGAGTACTACAACGAATGACAGCGGTGAGTATCGTTTCGACTTGTTGGCTGCAGGCCTGTATGACGTCAAAGCAAGTGCGACGGGATTTGGTGACATATCGACAGAAAATGTACGCGTATTAGTCGGCCAGACGAACAACCTGGATTTTAATATGAATCCAGGCGTCCAAACCGCAAGCGTTACTGTCAGTGCCGGCGACACCGAATTGGTGAGCAAAGAGAAAACCGATATCAGTACGAATATTACTCCGCGAGAAGTTCAAGACTTGCCCTTAAATGGTCGCGATTTGGGAAATCTTGCCTTCCTGGCGCCGGGTGTCAAACCGGTGGACTCTTATGATCCCACTAAGCGCCGAATTGCGGTATTCGCCGTAAACGGTTCGAGTGGTCGCAATGTCAATGTTACGGTCAACGGGATCGACAACAAAGATAACACCGTCGGCGGTCCGGTCATGCAGTTCCCGCTCGAAGCGATTCAGGAATTCGTAATTAGCACCCAGCGATTTTCGGCAGTAAACGGTCGCAGCGAAGGGGCGGCGGTTAACGTCGTCACCAAGTCCGGAGGCAACCAGTTTCATGGATCCGGTTTTTTCTTTTTGCGCGACAAGAAGTTAAATGCCAACGAGGTTGATCCTTTGTCGGGCATCAAGAAGCCGGCAAAACCACCTTTCAATCGCAAAATATACGGCGGCTCGATTGGCGGTCCCATCAACAAGGGCGACCATCCAACGTTCTTCTTTTTCACCTATGAACGACTGAAGGAAGCGACGTCTATTCCGGTGAATAGTCTGGCCCAAACGGAGTTGGCCCTGGTTACCAGCCTGGGAGCTAAACCGTCTCCAATCCTGCCCACGCCGTATAAGGATAGGCGCTGGAATGCTCGGATCGATCACAGTTTCAATTCAAGTCACAGCATCTTTGCCAGCTTCAACGATCAGTCCAATCTGGGACTGAATGACCAGGCAACGGCAAACAGCGATCTAACCGCGGGCAACTTCACCAAGAATCGACTCTTGCTCGGGAACATTACTCTGAATTCCGCCTTCTCAAGTAGTGTTGTGAACGCAGCTACCGTGGGTTATTCATACTGGAACAACTTAATTGACACTCCGAACCTGGTACCCACCTTTAATTTTCCGGGTGGGATCACGTTTGGCACCAATACGAATGTGCCGCAGCAGTCGTATCAGTCGAAGTTCCAGTTCAAAGATGACCTTTCAATCAATAGGGGAGCGCACACTTTCAGGACAGGCTTCGACTATTTGTACGAACCCAAGTTGGGAGGCTTCTTCAAGTTTAATCCCACACTCCAAATTGACTTCCTGAATCTTCCGAGCTTTCTGGTCGCTCTTCCGGCAAAGTTCGCGACGGCCGGACAAGTAAGTGGTATGTCGGCGACGGCGGGCGACCCTTATTTTAATCTACCTGGTGGCGCCAAGATGTTCGGTGTCTATTTCCAGGATGATTGGAAAGTAACCCGTAACTTGTCGCTGAATCTGGGGCTACGCTATGACAAGGACTTCAACCTAATCGGCACCCAGGCACAGGAGAAAAACCGGACTTACCTGGCACTCAAGGCAATTAATCATCCCGCCGCGAGGGCGCTGCCGCATGACGATGGTCGCGACTTTAGCCCGCGCGTGGGTTTCGCTTGGGATATCAGCGGAAGAGGAAAACATGTGCTGCGCGGCGGCTATGGCCTTTATTATGGTCAGACGTTCCTGAACATTCCTCTCTTCATGATTCAGCAGATCAATCCCACGATCTTCGCCGGAGTCTTTGCTATCACGGGTACCGACATCGTGCCCGGCACCGGTATCAAACTTTCGGACTGGCGCTTTGGAGTTGACCCGTTCCCGACCATTCCGCCCCCGCAAACTCAACTTGCAGCGGGTAACGTCGGGCGAATAATGGATCCCGACTACCGGAACCCTTACACACAACAGTGGAACTTGGGATATTCATTCCAGCTGAACTCGTACTCAGTTTTGGAAGCTGAATACACACATGTGCTGGGTTTGCACGAGTCCAAGACCATCAACATCAATCCGCAGCTTCGCCTTATCAATGAAAGCACTGCGCGGGTACTTGACGCGGCCTTCACGGCGAAGGGGACACCGGTTCTCGGCAGGATTGATCTCGAGGCCTCGGTGGGTCGCTCTCGTTACGACGGCATGAACATCAACTACCGCCGGCGGCTGAAGAATAACTTTACCGTAAACGCGAGTTACACTTTTTCAAAGGCGGTGGCCTACAACGGCAACGCCGCTGCTTTCAGGAATCGCGCGTTCAATCCATTCACCCTGTTCGCCGCTTCAGAACTTGGACCTACCCCGACCGATACCCGCCATCGGTTGACGATGAGCAGTGTTATCAACCTGCCGTATGGTTTCCAGATTGCACCAATCCTGCAAGCTGAAACGGCGCGGCCTTATACGGCGGGCTACGGCACGCTGGATGTGATTGGGGCCGGTAGCGGCGCCGGAACTTCGCATGCGATCGTTTTCAACGATCGAAAGGATGACCTGCTGGCTACCTTCACCAGCTTTGGAGTGAATACAGTCCTGTATCGCAACTGCTTGCGGACGGCGCAATGTTCAATTGTTCCTTTTGACAACCTGCGTGGGCAGCCGTTCATCCAGCTGGACACTCGCGTGACGAAGAATTTCCGCATCAAAGAGCGTTCGACGTTGTCTGTGATTTTCCAGGTCTTCGACCTGACAAACCGGGCGAATTTTGGTAACAACTTCGGAACCAATCTGCGCACGCCTGTTAACTTCCAGAAGCCAATTAATTTCATCACTCCAAGCGGAGTGATCGTTCCACATAGCCTGTCAGCAGAATTCGGTCTCAGGTTCTCGTTCTAAACCATCTGATTGCTGGGCTCATGAGAGGTGGCGGAGAAATCTGCCACCTCTTTCTTGTTCGCTCGCGATCTGAATCGCGTGGTCCAGGATGGGATCAGCGAGGCTGCTTACAAGACCAATTTGAAGTGCTTCCGCTGCAGTAAAACGTTTCGCCGTGAAGAACAATTCTGCGGCGCGGGCCGGACCAATCAAACGCGGTAATCTCTGCGTCCCACCCCAACCGGTGATGATTCCCAAGCTTGCGCCAGGGTGAGCAAAAATCGCAGTGCTCGAGGCGATGCGTATGTCACACGCCAAAGCCAGGTCGAGCGCGCCGCCCATGCAATAACCATTGATGGCTGCAATTGTAAGCTGCCTTGCGTCGGCTATGGTTTGGAAGATTTTCTGGCCGCGCTCGGAGAATAAACGAGCTTGTACCTGATCTGATTTCAGCGCAGCGATTTCTCGAAGGTCAGCGCCCGAAGCGAAAACATCGCCAGAGCCGGTGAAGATTATGGTTCGAATCTTATCTTGCGCGCTGATGTCGTTAAATACCGCGGCGAGATTAGTAAGGGTGTCGTAAGAAAGGGAATTGCGGCTGGCCGGTCGGTTGAAACGGATGATGGCCAGCTCACCATCGTATTCAGTCTCAACACTAGACGTTTCAGCGACTGTCATTCTCGCGGCTTAACATTTTCACGAAGGAACTTCACGATGTCCTCAGTTGAGGTGCCGGGCAAAAATACGGCAGCCACTCCGAGCTCGTTGAGCTTAGGAATATCTTCCTGGGGAACTATCCCGCCGACCAACACGAGGCAATCGTTCATGCCTTGATCTCGAAGCAGCTGCACGATACGAGGACAAAGAGTGTTGTGAGCGCCGCTAAGAATGGAGACTCCGACGGCATCAACGTCTTCCTGCAAAGCGGCTGCCGCGATCATCTCCGGAGTCTGGCGTAGACCGGTATAAATCACTTCCATCCCGGCGTCCCGCAGAGCTCGCGCGATGACCTTGGCGCCACGATCGTGCCCATCGAGTCCGGGCTTGGCTACTAATACACGAATCTTTCTTTCCGACATGCTCAGTTTCCCAATAAGACCGCCAGTGGGCCATCACGCTTGATGTAAGACTTCAGCGCTGAATAGGTAAAGAAGTAACGTCCGTCAGGTTGAAGTGCCTGAATCACATGTGGAAATCCTGCATCGAAGAGAAACGTCAACCCGTTGTTGTTCACCTCAAAGTCCTCTAAATTCTCCTCCTGGAATTTCAGCTCTGAAAGGCTGCCCTTTAGCGACTCACGCTGTTCTTTATCAAGCTCTTTGTCGCCGGCAACTACTTTTATGAGGTCACGAATCTCCATCTGTAGTTTGTCGTTGGCCATCTGCACCAACTTCTTCCTGGACATATTATCAAAGGCTTCGGCGGCTGTTACCACTTTGCCGGTACCGAGATTAATCAACAAGTGTTTGAATTGCGTATCGGGATAAGCTCCCGTTCCGCTCTGTGAGAAGGTAATGTCCAACAGATTCTTTTTGTTGTAGCCAACTTTGTAATCGAACTCTTCCAGCCAGGCGTCGTCGCGATAATCGTTTAAGCTGCTTCCAAAGACATTTTTTACAGCCAGGAGTGACTGAACGTTTTTCTGTGCTTGTGGATTACTGAGCCCTGTCACCGTCGGATAACGCACGACTGCGACCTTACGGTCCGGAAACTCACGAGCTAACTTTGGACTTCTTCTAAGCACTATCCGCCGTGGAGTAATGATCGCGCTGCCGGTTGTTTGGGGTTGCGCCGCGATTTGGCTGGGCCAGGTCCCAATAAACAAAAGTGCAAGTGAGGTCGAAGCGATAAGCTTGAAGTTTAGAGTCAGTCGCATCAGAGATCAGAACGCCGGCTCCTCATAGACTCCGTAGATGTCTCGCAGGGCTGAACAGATTTCTCCGAGAGTTGCGTACGCGCGCACTGCCTCTATAGTCGCGGGCATCGTGTTCTCCTGCTTGCGAGCTACAGATCGTAGTTTCTCAAGAGCGTTTGCGACTTGACCCGAGTCTCGTTTGGCCTTTGTCTGCTCGAGCCGTTCTAACTGGTGGTGACGTACCGATTCGTCGATGGTCAATATTGGAATTTCGGATGTCTCTGCCGACATCTCGTACTTGTTGACGCCGACAATAATCTGTTCGCCGCGCTCGACGGCTTTTTGATATCGATATGCCGAATCCTGAATCTCGCGTTGTGGAAAGCCTTTTTCGATGGCTTCGACCATGCCGCCCATTGCATCGATCTTTTCAAAGTAGTCCAGCGCGCCCTGTTCCATCGTGTTCGTAAGCGATTCCAGAAACCATGAACCACCCAGAGGATCGATAGTATTTGCGACACCAGTTTCTTCGGCAATTATTTGCTGAGTTCTCAGGGCGATGAGCGCTGCTCGATCGGTCGGCAAGGCCAACGCTTCATCGTATGAATCCGTGTGGAGGCTCTGGGTGCCGCCGAGCACGCCGGCGAGTGCCTGGATCGCCACTCTGACGATGTTGTTTAAGGGCTGCTGGACTGTCAGCGATACACCAGCGGTTTGGGTATGGAAGCGCAGCTTCAAAGTTCGTTCGTTAGTTGAACCGAAGCGCTCGCGCATGGATCGAGCCCATATTCGGCGGGCTGCGCGATACTTTGCGATCTCTTCGAAGAAGTCATTGTGAGCATTGAAAAAGAAGGACATGCGGGGGACAAATTCATCGGGACTAAGGCCAAACTTCACGCCCCAGTCGACATATTCAATCCCATCACGAAGTGTGAAGGCGAGCTCCTGAATGGCGGTCGCACCAGCCTCACGAATGTGATAACCGCTAACCGACACGGGGTTATACTTCGGTACATGTCTAGTACAGAACTCGAAAGTGTCAGTGACGAGTTTCATCGCCGGTCGAATGGGGTAAATCCACTCTTTCTGTGCGATGTACTCTTTAAGAATATCGTTTTGAAGCGTGCCCGATATCTTATTCCAAGCAGCGCCCTGCTTTTCTGCCACGACCAAATACATGGCGAACAGGACTGAGGCAGGCGCATTAATCGTTTGTGAAACCGTGACGCCTTCAAGCGGAATGCCGTCGAACAGAACCTCCATGTCCGCAAGAGAGGAGACGGCGACGCCACATTTGCCTACTTCACCCTCTGATAAAGGCGAGTCAGCGTCGTAACCCATCAAGGTGGGCAGATCATAGGCTACTGATAGTCCTGTCTGACCTTCTGCTAACAGATATTTGAAACGAGCGTTGGTTTCTTCGGGCGTGCTGAAGCCTGCGAATTGCCTCATCGTCCAAAGCTTTCCGCGATAGCCGGTGGGATGAATGCCGCGTGTATATGGAAACTCGCCCGGGTAAGAGATATCGCGGTTTACGTCGGTGCCTTCTACGTCTGCGGCCGTGTAAAGACGATTAACTTCCTCGAGGGAGACGCTTTCAAAACGTTTTTTTGACTCAGGCGTCTTTTTGAGAACGGGCGCGAGCGTTTCTGTCTCCCAGCGCTCTACCTCAGCTTGCTCTGGCGAGATCTGTTTCGTTTCAGCCATAACGTAATTAGTTATAACACTTTCAGCGAGTTGAGGTGGATATTAGATGAGCGCTATGGACGTGTCAAACTCGAACGATTTTAAGTATTCACTCCAAAAGAAAGGAGCGCGGTTATGATTTACATCACAACCGCGCCGCTCGGCAGGGACCCGGGATGCGTGGCTTCAAGCAGGGAAACCGAAGGTAGGCAACGGGCGGATAAAAGATAATTGCCAGCGCCAAATGTACAAACAAATACCCCCTAGTTCATTCAACCGGAACAATGATCTCATTGGCTCGCGCCATGTTAAGTTGAGTACGCGCCGCGGATTCGATTGCTTTAGGGTCGGTGCTTAAACGCTGAATCTCTGTTTGAAGGATCGTATTAGCTCGTCTTAACGAATCCACATCCTGCTGCATGCGCGAGAAATCGCTTGAAGCGCTGCGCATTTCCCCGAGCGTTCGTAGTGTCACGGTCACACAAAGACCTAGGGTTGCCAGCATAATCATTCCCAAAAGCACCCAGGAGGGAATGATTCCTCCTCGTCGACGAACTTCAGCGCGAGTGCCAATGATTTCTATTGATAACTCTCGCACTGATGGCAACGCCGGAGCAGTTCTCGGCAAAACTCGTTGCGAACGAATGCGATCATCAACCCAGTAAGAGTGCGCGACCCTGCTCAAGGAGCACCTCCAAATCCGTTGGTTCTGTCCTGGTAGTGCGAATAGACTTTAGCCCGCGAGGGCTGGTCTTCTGTTTTCAAAGGGACGAATGCTTACGCCTAGCTGACTGAGCGAGTGCGCCGAGCTTGTGGTACGGTGCCTTCCCAATTGGAAGGTCATTAGCCGTTTAGCATTTAAGGGGCTGCTTAACGGCTGGTTAAAAGAACCACAAGATAGTTGGTGTTCCGTGGTGGCTGACCCCAACCGAGTGTGCACCGCTGTCAATTGCCAATCCGTTGCCAGTCAATAAGTTAGCGGCAAGGTGGCCGGAGGTTATCACCGGTGCTTAAGGGTGTAAAGCTATTTCTCTGACATCGTTTGAGAGCGCTAACCTTAACATTTACTTCAACTTAAGCGCGCTTAAAGCCCTTAAAAGGCGAACGCAAGGCGTACGGCAATTGCCAGACTAGAGGATAGTGTTAAATCTTGTTGACACTATTGGTTCTTGAGTCTTAGACTCGGTTCGCGATCGAGTCACCCGGCGAATCGATCGCGGGATACTTTGTCAGCGCGAAATTCAGGCAACGACGCTCAACTCGCAGAAGCGCAACTCGCTCCCTCGCCCCTTCCTCTCGCCAGGTAGTGAAAACAAATCATTAGGAAGGGCTCTGAATGTTCGAATCTTCCGATTCCGAGAGCACCAATCCCTCGTTAAGTCAGCAATCAAACCTGCCGATCGATGCCATCGTGAGGACAGTCTGCGAGGCTGCACTCGCCGGACCGGAATGTCTCTACGAGGCGATGCTCAAGCTCAGCCTTGCAGTTGAGGCTGTCGCTCCGACTTATGGCTTATCGATTTGGGGGATAAGTCTACACGGACCGCCGCGAGTGAAATGGGCTGAAGGTCTTGATTCAAACGAGATGGACGAAGCCTCGCAACTCGTAGCTTCCGTCCTTGCCGCTTCCAACGACTTGGCGAGTGTCAAAGTTGGTGACATCGCTATTTGCATTCCTCTCGCCATTCCCTCTTTGCGACGAGACGGAGCTGCGATCTACGCGCGCTGCATTCGCCCGCTTACAAGCTCACAAGCTAAGAGCCTCAGATCGATAATAGGGGTAACTCAACTCGCTCACGCTTATGCCGCTACCAGGGTCGAGCCCGTCGCCGACGAGGTCAGCACACAAGCATCGGTGGCGAGCAGCAGCTTACCGGGAATGGTTTTTTCGAGTCGGGCAATGTCGACGGTGGCTCTCGCCGTTGAACGCATCAAGGATTCTGAATCACCAGTACTAATCACGGGTGAGTCCGGCACGGGCAAAGAACTGATAGCACGGGCCATCCATCGTCTTAGCAAACGAGCCGATCGTGAATTCATTCCTTTCAACTGCTCCGCAGTCCCTGCTGAGTTGGTTGAGAGCATTTTATTCGGCCATCGCAGAGGCAGCTTTACAGGAGCGCTGACCGAGAATCAGGGTCTAATCCGAGCCGCAGAAAACGGAACCCTCTTTCTCGACGAAATCGGTGATTTACCACTGCCGCTTCAACCAAAGCTGCTGCGATTTCTACAGGAAGGCGAGGTTCACACGCTCGGCGAAAACGCGCCGCGTCGAGTCAACGTGCGCGTGATTGCAGCCACTCACAAAGAGCTGCAGGGACTGACCCGCGAGAATCTCTTCCGCGAAGACCTTTATTACCGCATCGCGGGCTTACAGATTTCGGTGCCGCCATTGCGCGAGCGTCCGGAAGACACGGCCATGCTGATTTCTCATTTCGTCACACATTATGCGCGACGAAACGATCGTCGCATCGCAGGAATCTCGGGTGATGCGATACGCGCGCTCGAGTCTTATTCGTGGCCGGGCAATGTCCGTGAGTTGGCTGCTGAGATTGAACGCCTTGTTCTCTATGCTGAAGAGGGCGGGTTCATCGGTAGAAGTCATATTCATCCTCGCATACTCCCAGCTGATCAAACTGATAGCCCGGAAGCAGAGGTCAGCCTGGAAAAGCTTTTGGATGAGTATGAGCGCCGGGTAATTACGCAGACGCTTAGAGAACATGATTGCAATGTAGCTCGAACGAGCGCCGCGCTTGGCCTCGGTTCTCGGCAGACTCTCTACAAGAAGTTGAAGCGTCTTGCGATCGATGTCGGAGAGTTCCTGCAGGAAGACACCAAACCTGGACTGCAATTTCGCACGCCACCCGCATAAGCCAGTATTTCGAACCCAAATGCTGACGCACCAAACAAGTTTGTTACTAAGCCCAATGTCTAATCGTCCGCTAATGCCGGATTTTGAATCGCCCTCTTCAATCACTAATGCTCATATCAAGTATTTTTTTCTTTTTGCTTGCCCTCTTGCTTCACGAAACCGCTCACTTTGCCGCTGCCCGAGCGTGCAAAGTGTCTGTGACTGAGTTCGGTCTCGGCTGGGGACGCAGGCTCTTTGGATTTCATCACGGAAACGTGAGGTTTGGGCTTCACCTCTTGCCTGTCGGCGCCTACGTTCGCTTTAACCTCGCCGAGCTCCAACAACGCCCCCTGCCCCAGCAAGTCCTCGTGCTGCTGGCTGGAATTATCGCGAACCTGATCGCAGCCAGTGTTACCGCCGGATCCAGGTTCAGTCTGATGAACTTTTTGCTCGCCGCCACGAACATTCTTCCGCTCTACCAGCAGGATGGGTGGAAATGCGGCATGGTGGTGCTGCGAAGTGTCCTTGGCCGCAAGAGTCCAGTAGTTGAGTGGACCTTTACCATCACCGGGACGGTACTGAGCCTGGCTTTGGTTTGCGCGCTGATGTTGCGGCTGTTTCGTATTCATTAAAGGCAGGCTTCCATTTTGGGAGATGAATCACGCATCGATTGGCGATGGGGCGTACTTGTCACAATTGTGATGACGTTGCTTTCCCTTTATCCGCTAATACATTTCCGGATCAGTAGAGGCGGAAACTGGCATGGCTCTTACGCTGCCATTGAAGGCGTGGGCGATGAGGTTGCGTACTCTGCATATGTGAATGCCTTGATGGACGGGCGGCCGCGGCGTAACGATCCTTACAGCGGACAAGACGACAACCAGGTAAAGCAACAACCGGAGTCTCTATTCTCAATCCAATTCTTTCCAGCATATCTAATAGCTCTCTTCGCCAGGACTTTAGGAATATCCGCAGCTTCAGCTTTCATTATCCTGACGCCTTTGGCGGCTGGGCTTAGCTCGATAGTCCTATTCTGGTTTCTCTCGATGGCCACACGAGATAGCGGTATGGCTGCCGCTGGAACGATTGCCGTACTTTGTCTTGGTACAGTCGTTGGTGGGCACGGGCTGTTCGCAGGCTTCTTCGGAGTTGAGCCACTCTACAACTATCTAATGTTTTTGCGCCGTTACCAGCCGGCTGCCTCTTTCCCGTTATTCCTGTTGTTCTTCGCTTTGGTTTGGCAAAGTTTGAGATCGCGCTCCTGGGCCGCGCGCAGTGCTTTTGCGATTATCGCCGGCTTAACTTTTGGTTTACTTGTTTACTCATACGTCTATCTCTGGACCGCGGCGCTTGCCTGGATCATCGGACTGGGGATTGTTTTGGCAGCACTCAGGCCTGAAGGATGGAAGGTTCAGATTCGGGCTCTCGCTATCACCGCAGGCATTTCTTTTCTCACACTCATCCCGTTCGTCGCTTTGTATGCAAGCCGTTCCACGAGTCTGGAGTCGGTGCAGGCTCTCGAGTCCAGCCACCGTCCGGATCTGTTCAGGCTTCCCGAGCTGTTGGCATTCGCAATCATTGGCATTCTGGCGGTAATGATTCGGCGCAGACTGGTGAGCTTGCGGAATCTCACCGTGCAGTTCGCAGTTTCATTCGCGTTGCTTCCTTTGCTCGTATTCAACCAGCAGGTGCTCTCGGGACAATCTCTCCAGCCGATTCATTACGAGATGTTCGTCGCGAATTACGCGGTGCTAATCGCACTGGTTTTGGTAATCGGCCTTCTGGTGAAGCGGCGTCCTGGTGTTCCGATGGTGCGACGTAAAGCAGTTTTAATCATCGCACTCGCAGCTTTTGAGTGGGGAGCTTATGAAACTTACGTGGCGACCCAGCGAAGTTTGGAGTTCGCCAGTCGTTTTGATGAAGCGCGGCCGGTCGCCTTGCGATTGAAAGAGCTCAGTAACGACAGCGCCTCCGATCGAAAGACAATTCTGTCCTCTGACTTATTTGCGGCCGACGTTTTGCCGACCACTTCCTCGCACGCGATTCTTTGGGCGCCGCACATGATGGTGTTCTCAGGTGTGAACACGCTCGATAGCAAAGAACGCTTTTATCAGTATTTGTATTACACCGGCATCGAGCCAATTGAGCTCGAAGATATTCTTCGCAACAGACATGAGTACGGTTTCGCTGCTGGACTCTTTGGTTTCGAAAGAACAATCAAAGGCTTGAGCCTTAATCCGAAACCGATTAGCGGCGCGGAACTGAACGAGGAATTGAAGCGCTATGCCGACTATTGTTCTTCTTTCTCTCATGAACGTGCTGAACAAACGGAGCTTTCTTACCTGATCACGCCCGCGCACCAGGGTCGCAACTTCGAGAATCTCGATCGGTGGTACGAACGAAATGGTGTCGAGCGAATCGGCAACTTCGAGCTCTATAAACTCCGCTTACGAAGCGCACATTCAACAAATGTGCAAACCCAAGCGCCGGAAAAAACCTGGTAGCCGCCTAAGACAATGGTCACAAGTAATGAAGACATTTCGATTGAATTAGTAGACGGTGCAATCGCATCGCTCTCGCCTCGCGAGACAACGAGTGTCTCCTATCTATCGGCGAGATCCTTGCTGGCTTTTGCATTCCTGTTAGTCATCTTTGCGCTGGCTTGCCGTCCGATTGTCGATCCGGATTTCTGGTGGCACCTCAAAACGGGCCAACACTTGCTCGAGTCAGGGAGCATTCCGCATGCTGATCTGTTCTCCTCGATCTTCGTTGGTAAGGAATGGATTACTCACGAATGGCTCTCCGAGGCGCTCCTGTACGCGATTTATCGCTCGGCTGGATTTGGCGGGCTGATTGTCACTTTCGCTCTGATCATCACGGTGGGATTCTCGCTTGTATACCGGCGCTGTGCGAAGCGTTCGGGGCATGTTTACGTTATCGGGTCGGCCGTGTTACTCGGAGCGTTGGCGTCGGGACCAACCTGGAATGTTCGTCCACAGATCTTCTCGTTCCTTTTCGCAAGCGTCTTTCTAAAGTTGCTGGAGGACTTTCAAGCTCGACGTGCGAGGCGTTCCATTTGGTGGCTGGCGCCGTTGATGCTGCTCTGGGTCAACATGCACGCCGGCTTTGCTGTCGGGATAGCAATAGTTTCTGTTTTTATCGTGGGAACCGCGTTGAATTTGCTCATGCGGCGGAAGCCGCTAGAGAAAGTCTGGCGTCGAGTTCGCACTCTCATTTACGTTTTGGTCGCTTGCCTAGGCGTCATCAGTCTGAATCCGAGCGGACCGCTGATCTACACATATCCGCTACAGACGCTAACGTCACCGGCAATGATGAAATTTATTGAAGAGTGGCGCTCCCCGAATTTTCATCAGGCCATGTTTCAGCCGTTGGCGTTCTTTGTAGTGGCGCTGGTCGCGGCGCTCGCGTTGTCTCGAAGAAAAATCAGCGCGGTCCAGTTATTACTTCTTTGCGGAACGACGTGGGCGATGTTGCGGTCCGGCCGCAACGTTCCTTTTTTTGTGCTGGTTGCTACGCCGTTGTTGGCCGAGCATGCCTGGCATTGGCTTTCGGCGCAAAGCTGGGGGAAATGGCTGACAAAGCCGGAGCCCGAGATGCGCCATGACAAGATGAAGCTCGCATTGAACTGCTTACTTCTCGTGCTGGTGCCTTTGAGCTTAGTTGTGGTGCGCGCGCAAAAGGTCATAGCGGATCAAAGAAACGTCGAGGCCGAGAAATTCCCGCTCGAAGCTGTAGACTTTATGCGGACACAGAATCTTCCGCAGCCGATCTACAACGAGTACCACTGGGGCGGGTATCTCATTTGGAAGCTTTATCCAAATTATCGCGTTTTCATTGATGGTAGGGCTGATGTGTACGGCGATGCTTTCTTCGAAGAATTCATGGCGACTCACGCAGGCGAGCTCAACTGGAAAGAGAATCTGAGCAAGCACGGCGTACGCACGGTTATGATCGCGCCGGATTGCCCGCTTGCCAGTCTCTTGCGACAAGATCAGGCATGGCTAAATAAGTTTGAAGATCAGCAGGCAGTGATATTTGTGCGCAAGTAATAGTTAACCACCTTCAACTTTCAAGATCTGTAGGGGCGGACCTATGTGTCCGCCCTTTTGTGTGAGCGGACCAACACAATTCGCATTTACACGCGGGCGGACACATAGGTCCGCCGCTACAAGTTAAGAGACGTACCCTCATCGCTAATCACCGTACTCGCTTGTCAACCGACGGCGACAGGGCAGTTTCCTTCTAGAAACTGAGCCTTCTTGCGTTTTCAGGTAAACAAGACCTCAACTTCCTCTCCCGACCTTGTTAACCCAGGGCGACAAGCGACTCCCTGGACCACGCAGAAACTCCAGCAAATCTGTAGAAAGACCTCGCGCAAAGCCATGGCACAACTGTTGTAAAGGAGCTAACTGTCCGAAAGGCTAGCGAGCCATTGGGCAAGTAAGCCAGAGGGCAGGACAAAAGCCATGAAGAGTATGAATCGCAAAATCTTGTTTTCGTTACTCGGCGTCGCCGTAGCAACACCTTTCCTGATCATCGCTTTAGTTGTGGGCTTGCGGGCGACCGCACTCGCCGACAGCCTGCAAGGTGATCTGTTGGTGGTGGTGCTGGGGTTGGCAAGTGTCGTCGCAAGTTTGGGAGAGGGCCGAATTGGCCTCAAGCGTGAAAGCGCCCCGGCGCGATGCGATAGCGTCGACTCCGATCGAGAACGAGATTTATCCGGTTTATCTACCCTTAATCCTGGCTACTGAAACTTGTCCTACCTGACGGCGGACTTGAGGCCGCACGACAGAGGACGAAACGTCAACACCTAACCAATCTAAAGGAGCATCGAAATGATTAAGAACTTTCTTAGAGACGAAACCGGTCTGGAACTTTCCGAATACGCAGTGGCGGCGGCTTTGATCGCTTTGGCAGTTGTTCTTGTGTTTGGAACCCTGGGCAAGAACATTGGCGGCGTGATCACCAACCTCGCTAACAACATCAAGTAGGTCGAAGATCAAAGCGAAGCGGAGGGCGCGCCGGGCCAATTCAAAGCAAAGCGCGCACCTCCACCTTCGCAGAAGGAGGAGCAATTCCCGTGTTACGAACATTTTTCAAAGACGAAACCGGCCTTGAGATGTCGGAATATGCAGTTGCTGCCGCTTTGGTAGCTCTCGCAGTCGTACTCGCATTCACAGCAATTGGTAAGAACGTCGCCGGCGTGATCACCAATCTTGCCAACAACATCAAGTGACTTCAGAAGCAATCGTCGCAGCAGCGACTTGGTTTCATACCGAATTCGGCGGAGACAGGAAAAAGAGATGTCCCCTTCATTGACTGTCATAAGCGCAGCCTTCCTGGTGCCGCTGGCCTTCATTATTTCTTACTACGATATTTGTTATCGGCGCATACCGAATCCGTTTGTGCTGGCGACGTTAGTCGTGGGCTTTTTCGTCAACGTCGCCTTTGCAGGAATGAACGGCGCGCTTGCAAGCCTGGGTGGCTGTGCGCTTGGTTTCTTCCTGATGTTTGTATTGCACATTTTCGGAGCGATGGGAGCCGGCGACGTGAAGTTATTCGCTGCGATTGGAGCAGTCGCCGGCGCCAATTTAGTCCTGCCGATGTTCATCGTGGTCACCTTAACCGGCGGACTCCTCGGCGTAGTCTCAATGCTTCGCACTGGACAGGTGCGGACGACGATGCTTCGAGTGTTTCACATCGTCATCGGTCTCCTGCCGGGACAGCGAGTCCCACGTTTTGCCGTTCCGACCGACCGTAAGCTCACCATTCCTTATGGAGTCGCAATAACTTTCGGGAGCCTGATTTCCATAATTCTTTTTCGCGCGTGGTAGGCAGCGTCCGGCCGCGGCTTCGGTGCTGCGGCGAGCGCTCAAACTCATCAGTCAGCAATTCCAGCTGGCCTAAAAGGGAGATAAGCAAATGCGGAACAAACGATTTTTTCTAGTCCTGGCTGGGGCGCTCATATTTGGGCTGCTCGCAGCAGTGTCTGTCAGTCGCTACCTGTCGAGCGCGCAGGCCTACACCAAAAATTTGAACCGCATCGCTGTGGCGAAGGTTGCGATTCCAGTGGGCACCAAGATCATTCCTGAGCACATCATGATGGTCCAGTTCCCTAAAGAGTCGACTCCCGATGGCACTTTTGAGATGCCGGAAAAGCTGACTGACCGCGTCGCCGTCGTCAATATCGCTCCGCGCGAGCCCATTACTGAATCAAGGCTCGCACCTGAAGGAACGGCTGGCGGACTATCGGCCATTATTCCCGAAGGCTATCGAGCAATGACCGTTAAGGTCGACGATGTTGTTGGCATTTCCGGATTCATCATGCCGGGCACGCTCGTGGATGTCGTGGTTGTAATTCGCCCCGACGACAGTAGCGCTCAGGGTCCCATTTCCAAGATCGTTTTGCAGAACATCAAGGTACTGGCGAACGGTCAAAACATTGATAAGCCTGAGAACCAACGAGACGCCAACAGTGTCAAGATTGCAACGTTGCTGGTTACACCGGAACAGGCTGAGAAGCTGGCCCTCGCGTCATCAGAAGGCAAGTTGCAACTCGTGATGCGCAACTCGATCGACCAAGGGGACGAACAGACCACGGGCGTCAACAAACGCACTCTGCTTACTGGAGAGCACGCATCGCAAGCGCCGGAACCTGGTTCGTTGAAAAGCGAACAACCCAAGCCTGTCTCGAGACCCGCGCCGCGCCCGCGCGTTCAGCCGGAAGTTAAGTCTGCTCCAGCGACCCCTCCACAAGCGCCAAAAGCTTCAGTGGAAATGATTGAGGGAGCCAAACGACGAAATGTTGATTTTCCGTAATTGATAGCGAGCCACTCGCATCCGCGAGTGGCCCTCGCTGTGTTACGGCATTTGGATTGAACCACCTGACTCATTGAAGGAGCTAATCATGCAAAAGCGTTCCGTAATTTGGACCCCGACCCATGTGATTTTGGCGTCGCTAGTTTTAGTAGTTTTCGGATGTGTTGCCCAGGCGCAGGAATCGTCTTACAAAGCCTCTTTCAAGGAGAAAGAAGCAGTGGCGGTGAATGTGCTGGTCGGCCAATCGCGCGTTATCAACTTCGACAGGCCCGTCGGACGCTTCTCGGTTTCGAACCCTGAAATCGCGGAAGCCATATTGGTTACTCCTGACCAGGTAATCGTGAACGGCAAAGCTTTTGGTCAGGTGAACTTCATCGCCTGGGAGCAGGGAACCGGTTCGTATCTCGTTTTTGACGTTTACGTGCGCACCAATCTCTCGCTGATCGATTCTCAGATTCGCGCGCTGTTTCCGAAAGACGATATTCGGTTGAGTCAGGCGAATGGTTCGGTAGTCTTGTCCGGTAACGTCAGCGATCCGAAAGTATCGGCCCAGGTTCAGAGTGTCGTCGAAGCAGCTGGATTCAAGGTTGTGAACATGCTGGGCTCGCCGGTGAAAGGCATGGCCCAGGTGCAGTTGCAAGTGCGCGTTGCCGAAGTAAGCAAGAATCGCTTGAAAGATTTCGGCACTTCGTACGCTTACCAGGGCGTTGGCTCAGGTGTCTATGCAAACAGCGGCGCTGGTCCCAGCTCGCTCAGTAACGTGACGAATGGCGTCCTGACCGGAAGTCTTTCACAAGCGCTGAACTTGTTCATTCTCGGCGGCAACACGGCTGGAATGATTCGAGCGCTGCAAACCGCAGGCGCCGTGCGGCAGCTCGCCGAGCCAAACCTGATCGCAATGGATGGCGAACAAGCGAGCTTCCTCGCCGGCGGTGAGTTTCCGGTGCCGATCGTTCAAGGCGGCGCTGGCCAGAACACGGTCAGCATCATTTTCAAGGAATACGGCGTCCGCCTGAACTTCAAACCCACCATTATCGATGAGGACCACATTCGACTCACGCTGGAGCCCGAAGTCTCGACAATCGATTTTGCGAACGGCGTGAAGTTCGACGGCTTCTTGATTCCAGGCCTGAGGACGCGACGCGCCAAGACCAGCATTGAACTCCGAGATGGCCAGTCCTTTGCACTCGCAGGCTTGTTGGACAACAGCGAGACTCGTTCGCTTTCCAAAGTACCGGTGCTCGGCGACATTCCAGTTTTGGGTGAACTTTTCAAATCGAAAACTTTTCAGAAGAACGAATCCGAGCTGATGTTCATCGTTACCGCTCAGCTGGTCAAACCAGTGAACCCGGATGACATTCCCCAGATGCGCGGTATTGATGGCTTGAAAAAAGGATCTCCATTAGGAGTCGAACCGAAGGGTGAAGGTATTCAGGGACAGACCGGTCATTCGATTTCGGGTGCGAGCAACACCACCGCTCCGGCTGAACAAAAGCCGGCCGAAACGAAGGCTACCGAAGCTCCGAAGACCACTTCCACGGGTGAGACTGGGACGAAAACTACGCGGATGAATCCAACGCTGCCAGTTGCGCATCCTTCGCGAGTTTCGCTCGCAGAAGCCGTAGCCTTATTGGTTCCGTAGTGTACGACAGGCTGCCAGCCTGTCGCGCGCGACTTAGGTAAGAAGCTTCCAGGTTAAAGAACTACTGCAGGCTGGCAGCCTGCAGTACAACGAATCAGGAGAAGAGATATGCGAGCTAAACACACTAATGATCACCGCAAAGGTGAACGTGGCGCCGTGTTGGCTTTGTCCGCCGTCGCCATGCTGTCTCTACTTCTTGCTACCGGCCTCGCAATTGATATCAGCCACTTCTACACAGTCAAGGCTGAAATGCAGAACGCGGCTGATGCCGCAGCAGTCGCTGCAGCTTCAAAGCTGAATTCCACTACCGGTGGAATCAACTCGGCGGTCCTCGAGGCCACGAAAGTACTCAATAAATACGATTTCAATAACAACAATGTGATGGTTAGCGCTGCCGATGTTACGTTTTCGCAAAATGTGAACGGGACGTACGTTGACCAGGCAACCGCCGGAGCGAATGCGACGAACATGCGTTTCGTGAAAGTTACTATTCCACCGAAACCCTTCAACGTCACCTTCGCCGCAATCGTTATTAATCGGACTCAAAATCTGGGCGCCACCGCTACTGGCGGGATGTCGGTGGGTCTGACGATGAACAAGTTCTATTCGGCTTACACGTTCGTCGAATCAGCAGCCAATCCGATTCAACCCGGCGGTGTTTACACGCTCGCGCCCAAGGATTGGAACAATGGCTCGCCGACCAGCTATCGAATTTTGTCAGGACCTGGCGGCGACATGGTTACCACGGGTTCAATTCACGCCTATGGATACATGGGCAGCAGCTACAACGTTGCTCACCTGACTGGAAAATCACCTGTGGGGAATCTCACCGCACCGAGCATGTGTCGTTACGCTCAGATTGGAACCAACACTCGTTTCGGTGATTACTCAGTCCATCCAGGAGCTAACAACATCGACGAGCCGCCCGACACGATCATCGACGAGACTTTGACTTACGCTCAATACGCAGCCAAGCAAGGGACGGGTGTCAAAGAACGAGCCGATGGCATGCCGAACCGTCGCATCATGACTCTGCCGATTTCTCTGGACACTGCATACGACACTTCGGCTGGAAGCGTGACGGCAAACGACCTCGGGGCATTCTTCATTCGCAAGAAAGTAGGAACCGATTGTGCACTGGTCGTCGAGTACATCCCCAATCGAATCGCGGTGCCGGTAGGAACCTACACACCGGGCCAAACCCAGATGGCTGGTTTGGCGATCCCGGTTCTTTACAAATGATGTACGACAGGCTGCCGGCCTGTCGGGTGTACTAACGAGAAGTGAGTCAGGCACAGGCGATCTGCAGGCTGGCAGCCTGCAGTACAAGAAGGTGGAACGATGAGGGAACGATGAGAATAATCAGAAAGTCATTCGAATTAAGACGTTTTGTTCGCAAAGAACGAGGCTCTCAACTTGTTGAACTTGCAATCGTGCTGCCGATCATGCTGGTTTTGATGGGCGCAGCCGCCGAGTTCGGCAGATTCTTTTACACCTACAGCACTCTTCAGAATGCCGTTCGTGCAGGCGCGCGACACGCTTCGAAGTGGAAAGCAGATGAACCATGGGAGTTTCCCGAGACCAGCAGGATGGTCGTCTACGGTGATTTTAGCGATACCTCCAAAGGTCCCATTTTGCCTGGTCTAAGCACTGCCAACGTTCAAATCGTTACCAATGGAGCATCCGAAAACTGCGTCGATTCCGTCACCGTAAAAATCATCAACTATAGGTACACACCCATTTTTGACGTAGGTACGTTGACGGGGATACCAGCGCTCTCTTTGAAGATCAATCTCAATGCGAGCTCAACCATGCATCAGTTATTCAATGGTCCTAACCAGGGATAAGGAGCGCGAACATGTTTATGCGAAGGAAGAAAAATGAACGCGGAGCGAGCTTGCTCGAGTTATCCATTGTTGCCTCGATTTTCTTCACTTCACTCTTTGGCGTGCTCGAGTTCGGCCGCCTGTTGTGGACGCATAACACGCTGCGTGACGCTGCTCGTCGCGGAGCCCGCTACGCCGTAGTTAGAAAGAATGATGCCGCCGGCATCGCCGCAGTCAAGAACATGGTTGTTTACGGTGATCCCAACGCGAACCCGGCCACGGCGACGCCGGTTGCCTCAGGCTTGACCACCAGCAATGTGCAGGTCGATTACGCGAACTTCAACGGGATTCAACTGAGCGCGCGAGCCAGCGTCAGCATCATCAACTACCAGTTCAAGTTTTCCGTTCCGCTGATTGGGGGCACGATGAACATGCCTTCCTACCGAACGTCACAAACGGGCGAAAGCGCCGGCTATATACCTTGTGATATCGGCAGCGCAACACCGTATGCTCCCTGCAGCATTATTCCTAATTAACTTCCGTGCGTCAGGGCTGCCAGCCTGACAGGCACACAACCCCCACAGGCTAACAACCTGTTACTCAACGACGAGCGAAAGTTCGTCGGAACAAAAACATGACAAAAATGATCACAATGGTGGTTCTAAGCGCCGGTCTCGAAAACTTCAAAGAGCTCCGGCAAGCCCTCTCTGCTGACGATCGCACGCGACTGCTGGCGGGTGGCAACGATACAGATCAACTCTATGACGAGATTGTGCGGTTGAAACCTTCAGCCGCACTCATCACGCTCGATACGAATCCTGAGCAGGGAATTGACTTCATCAAGCGGCTGACAGTCGAACGGCCGGCGATGACGGTCGTCTCGGCAGCCAAAACGGATTCCTCCGATCTCATCCTCCGCAGCCTGCGTGCCGGCGCTCGCGATTTCATTCGTCTTCCCATTGTTCACGACGAACTCAAAACCGTGCTTGACCGAGCGTCAGAGTTCGCCGCCGATCAGGAAGAGGTGCCGAAGAAAAAGGGTCGCATGATTTCCGTGTTTTCGAGCAAGGGCGGTTGCGGCACTTCTTTCCTCGCGACGAACCTGGCGGCCTCGATGTCAGGCCGAACCGTTCTGGTCGACTTGAATTTGCAAGCGGGCGATCTGCCGTTGTTTCTCGGCGTCGATCCGAAGTACTCGATCGCCGACATGGCTGAGAATCGAGCTCGCCTCGACGAGTCATTAGTCAACAGCTTCATCACGCCTTACTCATCTTCGCTTTCATTGCTGGCAGCGCCAAAAGAAGTAGACGCAGCCGATGATATTGAGGCGGAGCATATCTTCGAAGTGCTGCAACGGCTGCGAGAGTCTTACGAGTTAGTCGTCCTCGATCCGCAGCACACTTTCGACGCCATTACGCTTGCAGCTTTGGACCAGTCAGATGAGATCGTCCTGGTTCTGACCTTGGATATTCCCGCAATTCGTAGCACGCAACGAGCGCTCGAGATCTTCGACCGTCTCGGCTATCCGCGCAAGAAGATTCGAGTCGTGGTGAATCGCTGGAGCAAGCAGATTGACCTCGATCTTCAACAGGTCGAGAAGTTTCTCGGCGAGGCGGTTACCGGCTTCATTCCCAGTGATTATCAGACCGCGGTTACCTCCATAAATCTGGGTCAGCCGCTCGTTCAATCGGATTCGAACTCAAAGATTGCGCAAGAGATACGGCGTCTCGCAAAGATTATTGGGGGCGGCTCGATAGCTGTCGCACAACCGAAACCCCAGCGCACGTTCTGGAGTTCACTGTTGCGGCGAACCGAGGAACAGCCACCCATTGGTTTTCAAACAACTTTAGAAAAGGTCTAGTCGATTAATAGCCATGGCACTTCGTGAAAGATTCATAAAAGAAGCAAGCATGCCCGGCGCCGTTCCCGGAAACAGCGCCGATCAAAACGGCAACGGTCAGCACACATTCCAGGAGGTGAAGTCACGGCTTCATCGCGCGCTGATTAATCGAATGGATTTGACGAAGCTAACGTCACTTTCTCCGGAGCAACTTCACGGAGAAGTGTCGAGGCTTGCGGAGAGTGTGCTGAACGAAGAGGCCATGCCACTTTCGGCGATGGACCGCGAGCGACTCGTCAATGAAGTGCAGCACGAGCTGTTTGGCCTGGGCCCTCTCGAGCCGTTGCTGTCGGACTCGACAATCTCAGACATCCTGGTTAATTCACACAAGACGATCTATATCGAGCGCCGCGGGAAACTCGAGCAGACTAACGTTGCGTTCAAGGATGACGAGCACCTGATGCGAGTAATCGAACGCATCGTTTCGTCAGTCGGCAGACGCATCGACGAGTCTTCACCGATGGTGGACGCTCGACTTAAAGATGGCTCGCGCGTGAACGCGATTATTCCGCCACTCTCGATTGATGGCCCGGTACTTTCAATCAGACGTTTTGGCGCTGAGCCGTTGCGCATGGCGGCCTTGATCGAAAAGCGCGCCCTGACCAAAGACATCGCTGACATGCTCGAGATGTGTGTGAAGGCTCGCTTGAATTGTTTGATCTCAGGCGGTACTGGCGCCGGCAAGACCACCTTGTTGAATGCGCTTTCAGCATTCATTCCTGAAGATGAACGAATCGTCACGATCGAGGATTCGGCCGAGCTGCAGCTGCAGCAGCCACATGTAGTCCGGCTTGAGACTCGCCCGCCCAACATCGAAGGCCGCGGCGAAGTTACGCAGCGTGATCTGGTCAGGAACGCTCTTCGTATGCGTCCCGATCGAATCGTCATCGGCGAGGTGCGCGGCGGCGAAGCCATTGACATGTTGCAGGCAATGAACACAGGTCATGACGGCAGCTTAACGACCATACACGCCAACACGCCTCGCGATGCGCTGGCTCGTATCGAGACGATGATTCAAATGACCGGGATGCGGCTGTCAGATCGCGCGATGCGTCAGCAGATCGCTTCAGCGTTGGATCTTGTGGTCCAGGCAGCGCGACATGCCGACGGCTCACGTCGCGTTACCTCCATCTCAGAAATAACCGGGATGGAAGGCGAGACGATCACAATGCAGGAAATATTTCTTTACGAGCGAACCGGAGTTGACTCGCAAGGTCAGGTATTGGGCCGCTTCCGCTCCACAGGCATTCGCCCGCGTTTTGCCGAAAAACTCAAAGCATGCGGAATGCAACTGCCCCGCGTCTTTTTCGAGGACATGTAGAAAATGCTCATCTCGTTCATCGTCTTTGTTTTCGCTCTCTTCCTCGTACTCGCCGCGTACGTCGGCGCGACTCGAGGCTCAGATGCCAAGCGCCAGCGCCTACGCAAGCGTTTGAATGAAGCGCTACTTCATTCAGCTCACACGGAAGACGCAGAAGTCGTTCTCGCTCGAACGGAATTGATGAGCGAGATTCCCTGGTTGAATCGAGTCCTGATTGATCTGCAGGCGACTCTGCATTTGAAGAAGATGCTGGACCAGGCGGATCTTCACATCACGCCTTCACGGTTGCTGATGTTCTCGGGACTGGCGGGTATTTTGGCAGCGCTGGCCGTATCGATGATTAGTGTCAGCCTGTTGTTAATTGTCGTAGCCGGTATTGGCGCTGCCGCAGCGCCGTTTATCCACGTCTGGTGGACCCGCAGGAAACGGTTCGATCACTTTCTTGAGAATCTTCCTGATGCGCTCGAGTTAATGAGCCGCGCTCTTTCGGCCGGGCATGGCTTTGCCGAAGCGTTACACATGGTCTCGACCGAAATGCCCGAGCCGATCGCAACTGAGTTTCGCAAAACCTACGAAGAGCAGAACCTCGGATTGTCTTTAAAGCTCGCGCTGGAAAACTTGACCGATCGGATACCGCTTCTGGACCTGCGGATGTGCGTAACAGCAGTTCTTATTCAAAAGGAAACTGGCGGCAATCTTGCGGAGATTCTGGAGAAAGTCGCTTACACGATTCGCGAGCGCTTTCGAATCATGGGTGACCTGAAGACATTGACTACGAGCTCGCGACTATCAGCGTGGATCCTTTGTGGCCTGCCAATTTTCGTAGCCTTGGCAGTCACATTTCTAAACCCTGACTACATGAGCGTGCTCTGGAAAGACCAAAGGGGACATTGGCTGATCGGTGCAGCCATGATTCTCCAGGTCTCCGGGATGTTGGTTGTCCGAAAGATCTTGAACATAAAAATCTGATCTGCTTGGTTCTTTGTTCTTTGTAGTCGAAGGCCATTAAGGGTGAGCGGTATCAACAGAGAACCTCGAACGAGTTTAAGAATTTGCGACAAGATTCAGAACGACGGAGCACAAAGAACTAAAGACTAAGAACAAAAGACCAATGCTATTAATAATCACCTTCACAACTTTCGTTTGCATCTCGCTGGTTCTGATGGGCGTGTATTGGCTGGTGGTGAAACCGCAGAGCGCAGCAACCGAGCGGCTCAAAAAGCTAAACAGCGGTTCAGCGACCACGGCAACATCGTTTTCAATTACCGAAGACCAGAGCCCCACGACTGAGCTTGCCGAGCGGCTTGCGTCTCCACTGAATAAGCTCCTGCCGCCATCTGCATCTGAAGCGAAGAAACTGCAAAAACAATTAATGCACGCCGGCTTTCGCTCCCCCAGTGCCGTGGTGATTTTTCGCGCGTTCCAGATCATTTCCCTGGCGGGGTTGCCGGCCCTGGTGGCGATCGGAACCGCAGTGGCTCAGCGACCCATCGGCTCAGCACTGCTGTTGATTCTGTTTGCCTTCATTATTGGATTCTTCATTCCCCGTTACATCTTGCGGCGCATGATTCGCTCGCGACAATTAAGAATCCGCTGGGGTCTGGCAGACGCGTTAGATTTGATGGTGATCTCTATTGAAGCAGGCCTCGGCCTTAACGCTGCGATGTTGCGCGTCGCTTCAGAGCTCAAGGAAGTTCATCCCGATGTCAGCGAAGAGTTCGAGATGGCCAACCTCGAAATTCGCGTTGGACGTGAACGTGATGAAGCTTTGAGAAATCTCGCAGAGCGCACCGGCGTCGATGATCTGCGCAGTCTGGTCGCGATGCTTATCCAGACCGACAAGTTTGGTACCTCGATCGCTCGAGCCATTCGAGTGTTTTCAGATTCGCTGCGCACCAAGCGTCGTCAGCGGGCTGAACAAGCCGCACAAAAAGCCGCCGTGAAATTGCTTATTCCGCTCGCGTTGTTTCTGTTCCCGACGTTGTTTATCGCCATTCTGGGACCAGCCGCCATTAACTTGTTGGACACGCTGGGCAAGATGAGTTGAAGGAGAAAACCATGTCTACTCGAACCATCATCGCAATCGTTATCGCCTTGATTCTAACCATCGCTGGGACGGCAATGTGGAGCGCCGGGACCACCGATCGCGACGGGGACACGGATGTCAACGTGATGGAAGATTCCGGATCGTTAGCCGGCAATGTTGGCGACTCAAAAAAGGGAAATAAAGTCGCCCGGATTGTAGCCGCACCGTTCAAGGCCCTTGGAAAACTTTTTGGGCGTCACGACGACGGCAAGCTCAAGCGAATGACTGAAAAGGACGCCGACAAGTTCGAGAGTGTTGGCGTCGCGAAAGTCGACGAAGGACGGTCAGATCAGAAGGCGCCGGCGGGCGGCTCGGCCCGCGAACACCTGGCAGCTGGACGAGAGTACTTGCAAAACGGTCGCATCAACGACGCCATTGCGGAGCTTTCAGCCGCAGCTTCGCTGGATCCAAAGCTTAGTGAAGCTCATAACTTGCTTGGGGTCGCCTACGATCGAAAAGGGATGGGTGACCGCGCCAAAGAATCTTATGAGAAGGCCGTTAAGTTCGATTCCGAAGACGCTCAGACCCTGAACAATCTTGGGTTTTCGCTCTATCAGAACGGAAACTATCGCGCCGCGGTTGACCGTTTGAAACGCGCGGCAAAGCTCGCTCCAAATGACGAACGAATTCTGAACAATCTCGGATTGGCGCTTTGCCGCTTGGGCAAGTTTGACGAAGCGTTCAGGAACTTTGCGCGTGCTGGTGGTGAATTTACTGGAAACATAAATGTAGCCACGATGCTTGAACGATTGGGTCGTGATGATGAGGCCATCAAATATTACCAGGCAGCCTACCGGATTGATCCGAACAGCTCGTTAGCTTCCCGCAGACTTGTCGATCTTTATCAGCGCACCGGGAGGCTCGGTGCGCCGAACGCTCCAACCGTCGAGTCCGCTGCACTCGCAATCGGAAAATAGAATTCAGCACGACGGGGTTAGCGCGTGGTCGGCATCCGACACCGTCCGCGCTGCAAGTGCCGGGTGATTCCCCTCCGCTAACCCCGTGGTCCTGACACGTGGCACGGGCGTCCCGCCCGTGGACGCACCTTGGGAAAAAACATCATGATGTCTCAAACCGCAATTCTTTCTCGCTGTGAAATCGAAACTATGGGGCCAGTCGTTCCTGAGGAACTCTCGGAAACAGGAGTTGCCGAAGGTTTCCTGGGTGACCTGGTCCTTAAGCACGTGGCCATGATGGCTGAGCCCACTACGAACGCAGTGGCTGAAAGAATGTGCCTGCCGCGAACTCTTACCGAGGAGCTGCTGCAGCAACTTTACCGGGAGAAGCTGATTGAGGTTCGCAAGCAGACCACAGTTGGAGCAACTCGTTATGCGATGCTCGATCATGGATGGGATCGTTTGGCGAGGCTTCTTTCAGTTTGCGGTTACGTGGGACCAGCGCCCGTTTCACTTCCTGATTACACGCACATGATGAAGATGCAGTCGATACCGTCACATCCAGCCGTAATGGAAGACGTGAAGGAAGCGTTTCAGGATCTTGTATTACCCGGCTCGCTGTTACAGACGCTTGGCTGTGTAATCAATTCCCGGCGATCACTCTTCCTGACTGGCTTGCCAGGAACGGGAAAGACGGCGGTGGCTGAGCGCATTAACAGCGCTCTGCACGGACCAATCTGGATTCCTTACGCGATTGAAATTGACGGTCAGATAATCCGAGTCTTCGATAATCACTGTCACCAACATGCGAGCGATGACGTTACTCCGGCTGAATATGATCGTCGCTGGGTTTTGATTAGCCGGCCCATGGTTATCGTCGGTGGCGAGCTGACTTTGGAGAATACGGATTTGACGTGGAGCTCAGCGGCAAAGTTCTACGAAGCGCCTTTCCAAATGAAGTCGAATGGCGGGACTTTAGTAATCGACGACTTTGGTCGTCAGCGAGTTCCACCACAGGACTTATTGAATCGATGGATCGTTCCGCTCGAGCGCCGCGTCGATTATCTGGCGCTGCATACCGGAAAGAAGATCGAAGTGCCTTTCGAACAGCTCGTCGTCTTCTCAACCAACCTCGATGAAAACGATCTCACTGATCAGGCTTTCCTGCGACGAATGGGCTACCGAGCCCGCGTCGAGCCGCCGACGCCGGCGGCTTATAGCGAAATCTTTGAGCGCACCGCGCAGGTCCGGGGAATCGAATGCGAAAAACCGGTGTTGGACCACGTGCTCAGTAAATACAAGCTTGAGCAGCGTCAGATGAAGGGCTGCGAGCCCCGAGACTTACTAGACAGGTCAACAGACCTCTGTATTTTCGAAGGGCGGCCGCTCGTTCTGACAAAAGAAATCGTCGACACTGCCTGGCGAAACTACTTCGGGACTTCGCATACATTTGCGCAAACCGAAGTTCAAAAAATGAGAAACGAGAGAACTCAGTCAGATCCACTCGATTTGTAGAAAGAACACGGGACACATTTCATGAAAATACGACGAGTGATCTGGGGTGGCGTAGTCCTATCGTTGCTGGTGATGGTAACAACCGGCAACGCGGCGTCACGTCATGGCCGGAGAACGGCCGCAAAGAAAACGACCAGCAAGGTCGAAGCTGGTCCGAAGACCGAACCACTCCAGCCAAACGAGATCATCGCCAAGCTCACGGACGGGACTTCTCTTCGACTAATTGACGCTCACGAAACTGAACAGGGCATTTGGTATCAGCGCAGCGGAATCACCTACCTCGTCGAGCGCGTTCGCATCAAGACAGTCGAAAGATGGTCACCGCCAAAAACTACGGACGAGTCAAACGAGACGCCGGAACCAGCGATACGGAACGCGGGAACGCCACCGGTGTGGATTTATCTGGTTGGCGGCGCCCGCATGGAAGTAGACACTGCTACAGAGTCGACCGCGGGCGTCTGGTTTACGCGCGGGCCGATGAACATCTTTATCGAACGCAGTCGAATCGACCGAATTGAGCGCGAAGACCTGGAAAGCCTCGCTAAATCCAACTCTTCTAGTAAAGAGAGACGCTGGACGAGCGGAAACTTGAAAATTGATTCCTTGATTAAGCAAAACGGAGCGAAGCACGGTGTGGATCCGTACTTAATCTTCTGCGTCATGGAACAGGAGTCTCACTTCAGCTCTCGAGCTGTTTCACCAAAAGGCGCTCGCGGCCTGATGCAATTGATGCCGGGAACCGGCGCTCGTTTCGGTGTCAGAAACCCATTTAGCCCGGCTGAGAACATCGCCGGCGGCACGCGGTATCTGAAACAGCTGATGAATAAGTTCAACGGGCGGGTCGATTTGGTTTTAGCGAGCTACAACGCTGGTGAAGGAGCGGTGGTGAAGTTCGGGAGCCGAGTTCCACCCTATCGCGAGACGCGAGATTACGTGAGGAAGATCAGCTACAAGTACCACGGTTCGAAGAAAGCCGAGGCGAACCATCCTGAGAAAAGAATTTCACCGTCAGCAGGGCGTTAATTCACCGATGAAGTTTTGCTTACCAAGATGCGCCATTGTCCTCGCGTGCGGACTGCTGTTGTCAGCCAGCTCTGCATTTGCACAACAGCGTAGCGAGCCTCTAACAAATTCCGCCGTCATCAAACTGGTCCGTGCCGGCTTCAAAGATAAGACTGTTATCGCCATCATCCACTCGCGCCCGAATAAATTTGATCTCAATCCCGATCGCCTCATCGAGCTGAAGCGCAACAACGTCAGCGAAAACGTCATTCTCGCGATGCTGTCACAGGGCGCAGTCTTCACGTCAGGAGATGACCTCGCCGACGATGCCTTTTTTCAGGATGGTAATAGCAATCCGAGTCGTGGCGCCGATGGGAGCAAAGATGAAGGCGCGTCAATCTTTGGCTCAGGCGGCTCTTCAAAAGGTGAGGTTAAAGGACGCGGCATGAGTGGCGCCCATGAAGATCAGACTCAAACCACCGGATCGGCAACGGTGCGCATCCTGCGTCCGCCCGTGGAAAACGGCTCGGCGGCGGTGCGACTCGAGAAAACGCCGACGCTGACGAATGAGTCCGTCGTTCAACTGGTCGAGGCAGGTTTCTCAGAAGGAACAATCATAAAGCGAATTGAGAAGTCACCAGTCGAATTTGATCTATCGCCGGCAAAGCTGACCGAGCTTCGCAAAAAGCGAGTCACGGAGTCTGTAATCGCGGCTATGACTGCGGCTATGGGTGAGACTCCTCAAGCGCCGGCGAGCTCTCGTGAGAAATCCAGGGAGAATTAAGTTGCGATGTCTTTGCTCCGCAACCCACGTCTCCTCCTAATCCTGTTTCAAGTAATCGTTTGTTCCGGATTGGCTACGGCGCAGCGGCCTCTTCCCACACCGCCGCCTCCACCAATTCTCAAGCAAACACCTAAGCCTCAGGTTCAGGAAGTCGATCCGAATGACATCGTGAAAGTCGATACGGCGGAAGTCTTGCTGCCAGTCACCGTGCGCGATCGCAACGGAAGATTGGTCGAAGGCCTGACCCGAAAAGACTTTCGTGTCTTTGAGGAAGACATCGAGCAGCCGCTGAGTGAGTTGAGTCTTCGCCAGGTCTCAGTCGATGTCGTATTGATGGTAGACACGTCATCGTCGGTCGCCAGCAACCTCGATGACTTTCGCAGTGCTGCGGACGGCTTTGCGCGCGCTCTCGACGTCCAGGATAGAGTTAGCTTGATTCAGTTTGATGACCGCGTGCAATTGCTGCAGGATTGGACCACGAGCAGAGTTCAGTTCCGTCGCTCACTTCTTCGCGTCGCGCCCGGGATGTTTACTCGCTTCAACGACGCGATAGTACTGACGGCGAGCGAGCAGTTCCAAAGGAGCAGCGCGCGGCGAGCAATCATCATTCTCACGGATGGAATTGACAGCGGCAGAGGGGCCAGCTTCGAAGCGGCGCTGAAAGCTGCTCTCGGAGCTCAAGCCGCAATTTACGTCATCAGCAACATCGAGATCGAACGGGGAGAGAAGCGAGCTCAGCTCACAACCTTGCTTGCCGGAACCGACTCGGCTGTGCGCTTCAATCAATTGAGGATTGATGATCTTCGTCTTGGCCTGGAAGCGCTGGAGGCCAGCGAAACCAAGCTCACAGACCTTACCAAAGCCACTGGGGGCAGACTCTACAAACCTCGATCGTTTAATGATCTGGCTGACACTTACGCTGAAGTCGCTAGCGAGCTTCGGCACCAATACGCCGTCTATTACTCACCGCTGGATCGCACTCGAGATGGACGTTTTAGGCGGGTTCGCGTTGAGACTACTAGTTCAGAACATTTAGTCTCTGCCCGAGCCGGATACTTCGCTCCCGCTCGTTAGATACCTCATCCTCTTCCACATTCCTGAATTGAGCCGGTAGCTGTCTACTCAACAAGACAGCGTGTCCACAATTGTCACCAGTTTTTGATCGCTGGGCGCCGCATTCTTTCAAAAGCACCAGCTTTCGTGATGACCTTAAGGCGGCATGCATCTTGCCGCAGGTTTGTCGAAGAAAAGTCAAAATGTTCGAGGCCTGTTCCGGTTCTGAGCGGCGACGATACTTGGGCCTCGGGTGCTTTTCTCAACGGCTCCTTATTGCGATAAAACCTGGTCCAGGTCGATACGCCGGCCTTACGCAGACTCCGGCGTCTCTAATTCGCGGAGAATCTCATGCCCCTCCCGCACAGGATCTCATCGGTTCCAGCTTACTTTCTTTGCGTGCTCCTTCTGTCAATTTCCCATCAGGCAGTGGCGCAGACGTCTCCAACTATCTCGTTCAGCGCCAACAACTACGTCGTTTCGGAAAACGGGTCCAGCGTGGTTGCATTTGTGACTCGTGGAGGTGATCTCTCTGCTCAGTCCACGGTTGACTTTGCCACCAGTGACGGTACGGCGGCGCAAAGAAATAAGTATCTGGTAAGCGCAGGCACGCTCAAGTTCCTGCCCGGTGAGTCCAGCAAGACAATTAAGATACTGCTGATCGATAACACCATCCGCGACGGCAGCAAGTCGTTTACGATCACTTTGAGCAATGCGACGGGAGCCACTCTTAATGCTGCGCTCGCGATGACCACAATAAATATCACCGATGACGACACGAACCGAATCAACACTAACGCACTCGATGACAGTCAATACTTTGTTCGGCAGCAGTATCTCGATTTTCTCAACCGGCAGCCGGATGCACAGGGCTTGGCTTATTGGACCGGGGAGTTGAACAATTGCGGTACGAATGCCGTTTGCACTCACAACCGCCGCATCGGCATTAGCGCTGCCTTCTTCATGCACGAGGAATTTGCGCAAGTTGGAAACCGTCCGCGTCCCGCCTCTCTCGAGTTTCAGCAGACCGGCGACGTGATTTACCGGCTCTATCGCGCAGCTTATGGGACGCTGCCTGGCGCACCCAGCCGAGCCAATCTTCTTTATGCGCAATTTATGCCGGATCGAGCTCAGCTCGTCGGCGGTCCTCAGCTCGCACAGAACACGATCGATTTTACGAACCAATTTGTCGCGCGCTCAGCGTTCAAGACTTCCTATCCAGACGCGATGACGGCCTTGGAGTTTGTGAACAAACTTTTCGACACCGCCAACCTCACTCCCTACACAACCGAACGGCAACAGGAGGCAGATGCTTTAGCGAACGGCGCCAAGACACGGGCGCAGGTTCTCTTGGATGTGATCGGCATTGCCGAGTTCGTCCAGCGTGAGGCAAATCCTGCGTTCGTCTTAAATCAATATTTCGGCTACCTGCGACGCAATCCGGATCAAGCAGGCTACGATTTTTGGTTGAACGTTCTTCAGAATCGAGACCCCAACAATTTCCTGGGGATGGTCTGCTCGTTTATCACCTCGCGCGAATATCAAGAGCGGTTCAGCACGGCCACCAGCCGTCGAAACGCTGACTGCCTCAACAATGGTCCCACCAATAATCGGGCACCAGCAGTGGACGGCGGCTCGGAACGGACCACGACACTGCCGAATAACACTGTGAACCTGACCGCCACTGTTGCTGACGACGGTCAACCCTCGGGAAGTTCGCTGAGCTTTTTTTGGAGTAAGGAGAGCGGCCCGGGTACGGTCACTTTTAGTCCTCCGGACCGGAAAGACACGGTCGCCACGTTTAGCGTGCCGGGCATCTACCTGCTGCGCATATCCGTCGATGACTCCCAGTTGACGAATTACGATCTCATTACCGTGACGGTGCGCGCGGCGGGCGACGTTAGCGGCCCGACCCTCACTTTCAATCCGGCGAACGGTACGACGGTGAATTCGACTACTCCGCTCATCGAAATCAACTATCTCGATGACGACTCCGGCGTCGACACTACGACTCTTCTGCTGACCATTGATGGGACGAACTACACCAGTCTGTTCACGATTACCGGCACGAAGGCGTTCTATCAAGTGGCGCTCGGGGGAGGCCAGCATACGATTCAGGTTAGCTTGCGAGATCTAGCCGGCAATCTGTCGCAAGGTACGTCGCGGTTTTCAATTTCGGTTTTTCGATCTCTGCCGGAAGCGATTCCAACGACGGGTTCTGCGCCGCTGGCAGTAACCTTCATCACCAAAGGGGAATACACCGACGGAGCAATCAATCGTTACCGGTGGGATTTCCAGGGCGACGGCATCTTTGACACCAACGATCCAGGCGCCAGGAATTACAGCCGCACCTTTACGCAAAGGGGCACATTCAATGCTGTACTCGAGATCCTCAACGATCGAAATCAAATCGCCACCGCTACAGTCACGATCGTGGTTACAGGCAGCCCTCCGGTGGCCAACGCCAGCGTCAATCCTTCAAACGGCGCCGTTCCGTTGAACGTCTCGTTTATCGGATCAGGTACGGATAGTGACGGCACCATCGCGAAATTCGAATGGGACTTTGAAGGGGACGGTGTCTTTGATTTCAGCTCGACAAGCACCGGGAACACGAGTCACACGTACAGCACCGCAGGCACTTTCAATGCGGTCTTCAGAGTCACTGATAACACCGGCCTAACTGGTACGGCCACGGCGACGGCAACAGCCATTCGCACTGGACCGCCGGGCTCGCCTACGGCCACGATTAGCCTGCCGGCGAATCCGCTCACGATTACAGCCCCAACAACCGTCAATTTCAATGGCAGTGGCAGCGATCCCGGAGGGTCGATCACGAAGTACGAATGGGACTTTAACGGCGACGGCGTCTATGAGTTCTCCTCGACCACTGGCGCTGCGACCTCGTTCCGTTACGAGTCGCCGGGAGCTTTTACTGCGGCTCTTCGCGTGACTGACGACTCGAACTTAACTGGAATAGACACCATCGACGTTACGGTGAATCTGCCAGTCAGCCTCGCGCTGAATACTGATACGTGCAAGCCGCTGCAAGGTGGGACGATTAATGTAAATACTTTTCAGGGCGCTACTACGCCGGTGACGATCTTTATCCGGAACCGGGCCGGTCAGACAGTCAAGACGCTCGTGAACAATGTCTCGCGAACTGCCGGAAACTATTCGGATACCTGGGACTGCAAGGACTCCACCGGCTCGATTGTTCCGGAAGGGGCCTATTACGCGATCCTGCAATACGAGGCTAACGGGCAAACCCGAACACTGGATCTGACTAACACCACTGGAGGGACGTTCTACAATCCCACCTGGACCATGTCTACAACCGGTGGACCGGCGTGCAGCACCTGTCCATTCAAGCCTCTGGAAAACAACTTTCTAAAAGTCGACTTTGTCCTTCCCCAGGCGTCCGAAACAACTGTTTCGATTCGGCTCTTCAATAGTATCGCGGAAGTCGTCTTGCTGTTCGATCGCAGGCTCTACGGCCGCGGCACTTACACAGCTTTCTGGGACGGCACCGACACGTCGGGACGGATTGTCACTCCACCTGCGGGTGAACAGTTTCTTTGGGGCATGACCGCGTTTACGTTCCCGACTAACGGCATCTTTGTCGAAGCAGCGCCGCAGCTTACGAATGTGACGGCGAATCCGAACTACTTCGATCCCGCTACGGGCAACTTTATCAGTCCCCAGAGCCCGACGACGAAGATCAACTACATCCTTTCGAAACAGGCGTCAGTGTCGCTGCAAGTATTTCGATCCGGCACCAATACCCTAATGCGCAATATCGTTCAGACTGGTGTCGCTGCAGGCACGGGCGTCATCGAGTGGGACGGGCGTGACGATAATGGCATCTTTGTCGACAAGGGCGATTACCGGCTTGCGGTGAAGGCGACAGATGCAACGGGGAACCAATCGATTGTGCGCTATGTGCTCGTGCGGGTTTTCTACTGAGTTGAGTTGAGTTCAAAGAAAGGAGAGAAGGGAATGCGAAGAGCTTTCAAAAGCGGACACTCCGGGATGCTGCTACTGGCACTCCTGGGCTGTTGCTTCCTTCTCGGTCAGGCGCACGCAGCACGACCGGATCTCACGGTCGCAGATTATTGCCGGCTAACAGTGTCGTTGATGGAATTGTCCGTTCAGGAATGGCAGGAACGCGTGCCGATTGCGCAACGAAACAAAGGCGATCGCCGAAAGCTCGAAGCCGCGCTGAAAGAGACTACGAAGAAATACGAGGATCGACGCGGAGAGGCTTATCAGCGGTTTGCTGTGGACCAACGCACCTATCTTCGATATTCGAGCGACCACAAGACAGAAATCGAGAGTTATCTGGAGGAGAATCCGGACGTGCAAAGCTCGATCAATGAACTCAAGGCTCAGATCGACAACCTCATCCAGCAGTTCGAATCCGCCGCCTCAACAGGAGGAGAGAAGCAGTGAAACTCCTACGCCTCTTGTCCCTGACACTCATCTTCACGCTGGTCTGTAATTCGGCGGTTTTGGCATTCCACGCCCCACCCTGGGACACCGGCCATAATAGTTTTTCGGGTGACCCCGGCGACAATAACACCGACCCCGGCACCTGCGACGGTAGTTGCGACAGTTGTCCCTGCTCCGGCAAGGCCATGTCGCCAGTGGAAGCCGCAACAGGGGATTTCATCTATAGCGAACCAGTCCTCTTCGTGTCTGGGCTCGGCCCTTCAATCGATCTTACCCTCACCTATAACAGTCAGGACCTTCGTCGCGGACCATTTGGGGTAGGATGGGTTAATCCATACGAACAACGCATCATTGAAACCACAGACGGAATGCAGGTTTTTGCCATCTACTACATGGCTGATGGTAAACGTGAACGATTTACCAGGAATCAGGACGGGACTTATACCTCTCCACCGCGCCTTTCCAGCACGTTGACGAAGAATCCAGACGGCACTTTTGCGCTCCGCAATAAGTACGGCGAGGTAAGACGCTTCGATGTCCAAGGGCGGTTCGAGGCGCTGGTTGACCGCAATGGAAATACCCTCGGCCTCAGCTATGACAGTGTAGGGTTCATGACTGGAATCAGAGATGCGTCGGGTCGTACCGTAACGTTGACAAAAGGTGCGGACGGACGGGTCGAGAGCATCAGCGACCCGGCGAACCGACGCTTTCGTTTCGCATACGATCCATCTGGCAATTTGACGCGTTACATCGATCCAATCGGAAGTGTTACGACCTATCAGTACGACGCGGCGAGTAATATGACGGCGATGTCGGATCCACGTAACAATGTTCAAGTACGTGTGATCTACGACAGTGTGGGGCGAGTGTCACAGCACGTGGATGGTTTGGAAGTTTGGACATATTCATATTCGCCTTCGAGCAAGCGCACGACAAAACGCGATTCACAGAACAACAACTGGACGTTTGACTATAACGATAACGGTAACATAACAAAAATAACCGATCCGTTCGGCAGGGCCACTCAATATGTTTTCGATGTTAATCTCAACGTCACTCAATATACCGACAAGAACGGTAGAGTGACCAAGTACACTTATGACAGCGCCGGCAATCAGTTGACCGTAACGGATGCGCTGAATAATGTCCGCACAGCCACCTATGATCCGACCTTCAATCGTCCTATCGTAGTCCGAGATGCATTGGGCAATCAGACTCGCTTCGAATACGATGGGCGCGGCAATGCGACTAAAGTCATTAATGCGAAAGGCCAGGTCACGGAGTTTCGTTACAGTGTCAGGGGGCAGTTGCTCAAACTCATTAACGCTGCGGGTCGTTCATTTAACTTCTCATACGACGCTAACGGAAATCTTACCCAAACCATAGATCCGCTCGGAAATATTAATACCACCACATTCGATGTGCTTGGCAGGTTTCTTACTACTACTGATGCGGAGAGCCATACTACGCAGTTTGTTTGGGATGACGATGAAAGACTCATTCGAACTACGAACAGCACCGGCGCATCCACAATGCGGGAGTATGATCTTTCCGGGAATCTCACTTCAATTACTACTCCGAGTGGCGCCAAAAGCATTTTCGAATACGACTCTTTGAATCGTCTCACTCGTTCCACAAATCCCATCGGTCAAATCTCAAACTACACATATGATCGGCGCAATAATCTCGCCTCCAAAACTGATGCGAAGGGTCAGACCATTACTTACTCCTACGATTCGCTTGATCGACTGACGCGCAAGACTAAACCAGATGACACAGTTAACTTTACTTATGACGGGGTAGGCAATTTACTCACCGTCATCGAGAATGACAGCAACCTCAGCTTTACCTATGACGTTTTGGACCGAGTCACTGAAGCCCGAACAATCGTAACGGTCGGGCAGCCCGCAACCGTTGTTCGGTACTCATACGATGCTAACGGTGACCGGAAGACGATGACCGATCCTGCTGGTGGGGTCACCAGTTACACATATAATTCCATCCAGCGTTTGAGTGCGCTTACAGATCCTTCAGGGCAGCAATTTACCTTTGCGTACGATGAACTCTCTCGGCGTACTCGCGTGGATCGACCTCTTGGATTGTCCTCGCAATACACCTACGATGATAACGGTCGGCTTACATCCCTTGCCCACCAGGGTGGACCGGGAAGTTTGTCATTTGCATACACGTATGATCGCCTGGAAAACCGTCTCACAAAGGTGGATGAGCAAGGACAAACTTCATTCACTTATGATGCGCTCAATAATTTGACTGCGTCTACACCGCCGCCAGGGAATCAGACAGAGTCCTACGCCTACGATTCAATTGGTAATCGAACGATGTCCTATCTTTCGGCCTCGTATACCTACGACGCCGCCAACCACCTCCTGTCGGATAGCGCCGCTGATTACACTTTTGACGCGGCCGGAAACTTGATCCGCAAGACCGAACGAGCGACAAGCAGGATCACTAACTATACTTACGACTCCGACAATCAACTGGTGAAGATCGATTTTCCGAATGGCACCAACTCAAGTTACAGGTACGATGGCATCGGGCGCAGAATCGAGAAGAACGTCAATGGCCAGATTACACGATACGTGTACGATGGACGGAACATACTCTTTGAATATGACGGATCAACATTCGCCGCACGCTACACTCACGGCCCAAATACGGATGAAATCCTCAGTGTCGCTCGCGGTGGGGTGACCTCATTTTTCCAATCGGACTCGCTTGGTTCGATCACTCGAGCGGTCAATTCAAGTGGAATTGCCGGCTCATATGTTTATGACTCGTTTGGTCGCATTGTGAATCAAAGTGGAACCGTACCTGGGCCTTATGCCTTTCAGGGACGGGAATATGATGTCGAGTCCGGTTTATACTATTTTCGGTCGAGGTATTATGATGCGAACACTGGTCGCTTCCTCACCGAAGACCCTACGACGTTCGCTGGCGGTCTGAACTTCTACCGCTTCGCCGGCAATAATCCAGTTAACCGCCTCGATCCCATGGGTTTGGTGGATGAGCCATCTGGTACCTCATCTCTGGATGATTTGATCGATCTAATTGACAGTATCCAAACGGCTTTAATAGCGATTGACATCATTGACGGTGGTCCAACGGGAGAAGGAATAGTCCCGGCTGCGATTCTGCAGTGTGTCAAGAAACCGCTAAAGAAAAAGGTTAAGCAAAAACTACGGGAAGCTTTTGAAAAGCAGCTTGCCAAGGACGGGCGAAAATCACTGGAAAAGTCGCTACGATCACTCGAAAAGAGACTTGCCGAACATCTCGAAAAATTGGCGAAGTACAAAGCGGCAGGCGGCAATACGAGTTCGGTGGAGCGAGAAATTAGAACCTTTGGTGATCAGATTGAGGCCCTAAAGGATATACTCTCGAAATGATCGATACCTCAGGCAGTACCAATCCTGATGACGAAAATCATAACGTAATAGATTTCATGGCGCTCGCGGCTCTATTACAGCAATGTCCCGAAGTCACTCGTTACGACACGGCAGAGGAAGATGAAGCCTCGACGCTAGCACACGATTTCGCTGATTTGGAAGAATCGTTTCGCGAGATCTTGTTTAGCCTGTTTCCTCAATTGATGAATCGAGACGTCGACAGTGCAAAACGGTATGATCTCCTTTTGGATATCGGCGAGGAATTCCGTCACATTTTGTACCACATAAAAAACTCGAAATTCTACGACCACCTCGATTAGCGGCACTGATTCCTGAAAAATGCTCAGTGGTGCGGGCCAACATAGCAGCATCGGATGATGAAGAACTGCTCTCGGCAACGCAGCTAATCCTCAGCAACAATGATTCATCTTGATGTCGAGTTTTATTGAACGACAGAAAGTTGGTGGTCGCGATTCATATATGCCTCATAAGCACATCCCCCTTCGCCTCATTATCTTTCTGCTAAGTTCCCTTTCCATCATCAGTTTACTCTTGTACTTCCTTGGCGTAGGTAGCTTTGTGACATTGGCGCTGGTCCTTTTCCTAATAGAAGCCATAGCCTTCATTGGAATCTTAGTAGTTGCGCGTGGCGTAGGAGAGGCGCGGCGTCTATTAACCTTGGGTCTTTGGGCGGGGGCACTGGCGACGTTGGCGTACGATGTGGTACGCATCCCGGTGGCGCATTCGGGGATTCCGGTGTTCAAGGCGATCTCGTATTTCGGCACCGTGCTCCTCGGTGTTCAGGCGCCTACGCCGCTGTCGGAAACTCTGGGTTGGGCTTATCACCTCTCGAATGGCGTCAGCTTTGGCTTGATGTACGCGGCGCTGGTCAGCAAGCCGCGCATTTATTCTGCCATCATTTGGGGGTTGACCCTCGAGGCGGTGATGCTCATGACTCCGTACGCGGAAGTTTTCGGTTATCGGCGCGACGCGAAGTTTTTTGTCATCACGATCGGGGCCCATGCAGTTTATGGAGCGGTGCTTTACCTCGGGCTGCAGTTGTGGCAGGGAACTGCAGCCTTTTCGCTCAAGCCGTCGCACGTTGCGTTGGGTCTGCTGCTGGTCCCGGTCGGGATTTCGCTGATTGCCCTCGATTCTTACAGACGCTACTCGAGAAGTCTCCCGCCGTCGCCGCCGGCTTACATCGGACCGCATCTCTATACTACCTGGGACGTGCCGGAGCCGGATCGCATCGTCGCGATGTGGATGACCAGGCGCTTCGTCGATCCGAAAGCGACCTTTTATTTCATCAAGCCGTTTGAAAGAATTCGATATGGTCAGCCGTTCGATATTCCTGAAGCCGAAATCCGCCGCCACGGGATTGAATCGGCTACACAGTTTCTAGTGGCGCGCCAGGGTTTGAGCAGCGACAAGAAGTTGGACGCTTTCGCCCGGATGACTTATCTGAACGAGATTACGCCGTGGATGCTGGCCTCTGATCCGCAAGCCGGACAACTCACACAGCAATTACGACTCGCAGCGGAACAGCATTGTGGAGAAGCGTTGAGACCGGAATGCACAGAATCACTTTTCAAAACGCTTGACGCGCTTTATGAAGTCCCGTGATTATTGCCTATCGGTTTTCGAGCCAGGCTTCCTCTGACTGAGGCACGACATGCGCATCTCACGAACCCTTTGGACCATAATTGTATTAGTAATATTCCTAGCGGTAGCCGGCTCCTACCTTTATCGGCGAAACCAGCGAAGCGGTAATTCGGCGTCTCCCGATCAAGCTAACTTGCCCACCAAGCCTCACAAGGGTCGCCTGGCGTTTGTTGCGAATCCGGATGGCAATTGGGAATTGTTCACAATGAACGGTGATGGAAGTGAACTCACTCAATTGACTCAGACTCCCCTGGACGAACGCACGCCGGCCATCTCGCCAAACGCTGAACAGATTGCGTACTCAACCAGCGATGGGACGCTCTGGCTAATGACTATCGCTACCAAAGCTACCGAGCAAATCCCCTTAACTCCCGGCAGGTACGGGTACCCGGCCTGGTTGCAAGACGGCAGCGGCATTGTGTTTACGTCCTACAAATTCACTCCTGGAAACGAGGATGCCGACTTCTTTATCTATTCTTTTCGCGACCGGACCCAGCAACCGTTCCTGACTCAAACTGGTCCGCAGGACTTTGCGTCGTTGTCACCTCGCGACAATGCACTCGCCTATGTTTCGTCAATAGCAACTGTATTGCCGCATTTGGGAAGCAAGATCACGCAGCAACTTTGGGTGGTTGCTCAGGATAGTAAACCCGTACAACTCTCGGTCGGCAGTAGTACCGATGCCCAACCGTCATGGTCGCCAGACGCGAAATGGATCGCCTTTTCCTCCGGACGCAGCGGAACATCAGACCTGTGGCTGATATCTCCAGATGGGAAGACACTGAAGCAACTCACCAACAGTCAGGCCGCGGAAACGAGTCCCTCCTGGTCACCTGACGGGCGCGAGATTGTTTACGTGTCAACGGACTCAGGACGGATGCAGTTAATGACGCTCGACACCAGCACTCTACAGAGCAAGCCGCTGTCGCCTTTTGGCTCCAAGCCGGTGGATCTGAAGGATCCTTATTGGAGATAAGGAGTGGACCTCATGAAGCAATCAATTCCAATTGCGATCCTGCTGTGCACACTCGGCCTCAGTGCGTGCACCAAAGAGAACACTGAAGTTATCACGCAGGCTCCCGGCACTTTGCAGAACTCGCGTGGCCTCAGCATATTCGAGGTGGCGCTGTCCTCGCCAAGCTTCAATCCATCGCATCAGGACAAGATCGAGTGCCGTTACAAGCTATCTCGCGATGCCCGCGTGACAGTGAAGATCTACGACGCAGACCAGCAGCTCGTGCGCGAGCTGGTTTCTGAACAAGCCAGAAAATCCGGACCCAACAAAGAGATTTGGGACGGCAAAGATATGGATGGTCGAGTCGTTCCCAATGAAGCCTATTTCTTCAACATCGAAGCTCATGATTCCGAGGATAACAACGTCGTTTATGATCCCATGACGTTCAGCGGCGGTGAATCCGCGGATCTGACGGAAGGCCAATTTGATCGGGCCAACGGGACGCTGAGTTACAAGTTGTCGCAACCCGCGCGCGTCTTGCTGCGCGCCGGCATACCCGGTAGCGCTTTGCTCAAGACGGTGGTGGATTGGAAGCCGCGTGTTGCCGGCGAGATCACAGAATACTGGAATGGCAAGGATGAGAATAACCTCATCGATGTCTCGACGGCTCCGAACCACCGGCTGATTCTTACCTATATGACTCTGCCGGAGACAAGCGTGATTACAGTCGGCAATGATCAGTATGAGTATTCAGCTTACAAGCGAGGCCTGAAATCCGCGCGCCCTGCGAAAGAAGAGCGGCCAATGATGAACGGTCGCAAGCTGTCACCGCATTTCTTGAAATCTCGCCTCACTGACCGGGCGTTCAAAGTCAATCTCAGTTTTCCCGAGCTGCAGATGCCAGCACCTGACGGGATACCGCTAGCTAGTCAAAAAGTACTGGTGCGCGCCGAAGTTCCCAACGAAGATCGAGAGGTTCTCCTGAACCAGCAATATGAAATCATTATCTTCGTGGATTCGGTCTTTCACGCGGAGGAAGAGCGAGGTCATTTGCCGTTCAACTATCCCCTGGAACTTAAGGATCTCCCTCCGGGCGAGCATATAATCACGATCAACGTGATTACCTTCGGCGACCAGATCGGCATCGGTAGCAGGAAGATCAGGGTAGGCTGAAGGCGGATGGGGGAGCCTACAGTTTCGTTATCGCTCCGCGACTCCGCCGGTTGATGAGGGTTGCTAAAACGACACACATCGCTCCAAAAAATCTATTGCGGGCGAGAAAGACACACGCCAACGACTCCTTGGCTGGGGAAATCCCAGCCGCAAAGATAACCTAAACTTTATTATTGCCTCAGTTACGCAGACTTTCGACCGTGCGGCATGGTCATTGCGAAGTGGTTTCTGGAATTCTGTGGCTATCGTTGTATGCACTCCCGTCCGCGGCTTCCAGTTTTCATTCTGAAAAACAACTAAAGAGGCAAAGAGAAAATGCGACCTATCAAACATGCGGAGCGAAGCCTAACCAAAGTGGCTGGCGCCGTTTTTGATGCTATTCAAGTAATAAATAAGTACAAGCCAAACCCGTCCTTCACCCCAAAGTGGTCCGATAAGCCGTTGCTGAAATCGTGGCAAAAGACAAAGCCAACCCTGGGCTGGCCACGAACCACCGATTCGCTCTGTCCGAACTGCGTGATAGAAGCTCGTGAATCGATTCTCAGCGGCAAACAAGATGTTTCAGTCTTGATTAATGAGAAGGTCGGAGAAATCAAAGCGCAAATTATCGAGCGCGATGGCGAGATTTGGATGGTCAAGGATTGCCCGGTGCATGGTCATTTCGAAGATATGATGGCCATCGACGCCAAGTTTCTCACGCACATCGAGAACATGTTCCCCGGTCGCGATATTCAATCCCACAACGACGAGAAGTTGCACAATCACGGCACCAGCACGATCAAGTATGGTCGAGGCGCCGTGCTCACCGTTGACCTGACCAATCGCTGCAACATGATGTGCGACCCGTGCTTCATGGACGCAAACCAGGTTGGCTTTGTCCACGAGCTGAGCATGGACGAGATCAAAGAGATTCTCGACAATGCAATCTCCATCAAGCCACGCCGGCAGATGTCGGTGCAGTTCTCAGGCGGTGAGCCAACCATCTCTCCACACTTTATCGAATCGATCAAATACTCACGCAAAGTTGGTTATAACAGCGTTCAGGCCGCCACCAACGGAATCGAGTTTGCGAAGAGCAAAGAATTCTGTCGCGAAGCAGCCGAAGCCGGCTTGCGCTACGTTTACTTCCAGTTCGACGGCATCGGCAATGATGCTAACAGCCATCGCCAGGTGGGCAATCTTTTCGATGTGAAGCTGCGAGCCATCAACAACCTGCATGAAGCTGGTGTTGAGATTGTGTTGGTGACGACGCTTGTCAATGGCATCAACAACGACCAGGTTGGTTCGATCATTCGCTTTGCGCTCGACAATCCGAAGAAGATTGCGTTCCTTTCGTTTCAGCCCGTTTCATTCACCGGTCGCGATGAAGAGATCACCGCGCAACGCAGGCTGCAGCAGCGGTATACGCTTTCGCACCTCGCGCATGACGTAAAGAACCAGGTTGGCATCACGGAACCTACTCGAGATTGGTTCCCACTTTCACTGATGGGCGCGTTCGCGGATTTTGCGGACCTCGTTCACGGTCCCGATGCCGATTGGGGACAAGTGTCATGCGGCTGTCACCCGAACTGCGGTGTCGGAACCGCGGTGATGGTTGATAAGGAAACCAAAGAGATGAGTCCAGTGCCGGAGTTCTTGAGCATTCCTGGTCTGGTTAAGGACATGCGTAAGATCACGGATGCGGCTCGCGGCAAGTGGGCTTCGAACGTCATGATGGGTTTGGCGCTGCTGAAGCACTACAACCCGTACAAGTCGCCTACACACTTCACGCTTTATGAGCTCTTTAAGAAGTTCGACAAATCCTTCGGCCTAACCGGCAAGAATTACGGGAAGGTGAGTGGTGATCGAACCAAGGACGACATCGCGCGCCGTCGCGCTGATCGCTGGAACTTCCTGTTTATTGCCGGAATGTGGTTCCAGGATCTGTTCAACTACGATTTCCGACGCACTGAAATGTGCATCATCCCCTACGGTACGCAGGAAGGCGAGATTTCCTTCTGTGCCTACAATACGGGTATCGGTTGGCGGAATATCATCGAGAACATGCACCAGAATGCGACCGTGGCCAAGTGGTATGAAGAGCACGGACGTCACGAAATCTTTGCTGGTGGTAAGGAAGTGAATCTAAGCGATAACACTCATAACCTGATTCTCAATGACGTTGACCTGGCGCGGCCGCATAAGCCGGAGATGGAAGGTCCGAAGACGGCTCACGAAGAAGCTGTGATGATGCGTAAGCTTTATCAGGAGATGGTGCTCAAGCAACAGCTCAACACCAAGGAATCTGATAAGCCAGTCCAGATCAAGGGTCTTAGTCGCAAACCAGTCGAAGTGGCCGAAACTGTCGGCGTATAAGCGTTCCTACATGTGAGTCCGATGTTTGCGGAACCCCGCGGACAATCCGTTCGCGGGGTTCAAGTTTGCTTGGCGTAGCGTAGACTTCAGTCTGCGTTCTACTCGAAAATGAGACACGTTGTCAGTGGGCACTGAGTGAGTCATGGCTCAAGTCCGGAGATTAAGCTTGTTGCTATCGACTTGAGTTTAGCTGGACGATTTTGGTTTTTGAGAAAGTCCGTTGTTGGCGACGTAAACACAGACTGAAGTCTGTGCTACCTTCCGGCAGCCTGACCGCAAGGCTTTTGATTCAAGTTTTGTTTGGCGTAGCGTAGACTTCAGTCTGCGTTCTACTCGAAAATGAGACACGTTGTCAGTGGGCACTGAGTGAGTCA
>Ga0134125_10000052_pt1 | contig 170348 bp, 154 predicted proteins | sample KB31751_FD_96464 | JGI IMG/M metagenome (GOLD analysis project Ga0134125, IMG submission 96464) | Terrestrial soil microbial communities with excess Nitrogen fertilizer from Kellogg Biological Station, Michigan, USA - KB3-175-1 | ecosystem: Environmental > Terrestrial > Soil > Unclassified ...
ACCAGGTCGGCAGATTGTTGGCCCAAGCGACGATTCAGCCGTACAAAGTCGGGTAATTGGCCCTGCATGGCTTCGCGAATCAGCCAGCGATCCCGGCCGGTCGCCGGATCGATGAAAACGCGGTCCGGAACCGAAAAGCAGAAAGAGAGAACGCGCGCGTCTCCTGTCGGGTCACGCGTATCGATTCCGATAGCCGCTCCGAGTTCCGCCTGACTGGCTCCCCCGAAATAAAGACTGGGGGCATATCCCATGAAGCGTTGACCCAACCAAAGATCCACGCCATGCGCGTGCCGCGCGTCCATTTCGTCAAGGTAGATCGACATCAGGTCCAGCCGCGTGGCGAACGCCGGATGGATCGCCGTTTGCCGAAAATCCCGGCGCGCAAGCCGACGGCGCCGCACGGAGCGTCTGATTCGGGAGGGTGTGTAAATCCGCAACCCTTGTGAGAGCCAGCGGCGCAATCCCAAAGCACGCAGCCGGACGCGCGTCGGCTGCAATGAAAAATTGCCGGCCCATGAAATGCCTTCGTTGCCTCGGTTGCCGGTCAATAAAACGGTGCAACCCATCTCGGCTGCCAGCCTGCGCAGTTCCAAGATCCAGAACATGCTACCAGCCCCGTGCTTCGGTTCCAGTGCGATCTGGAGAGCGCGGCGTATCGATCCGATCGGGCAAACGCCAGCCGCGTCCACGATCGTGAGATCGACGTTCGCGGCGCTCCCTGCAGTCGCCCTCGCAAGCGGCAGTTCATCCCCAAAACGCTTGCGGACGTAGGGTTCGGTGTCGAATTTTGGCGCGGAGGTGAATGCACTGAGGCGTAACTCCTTCTCACCGAGACAACGCGCCGCCGTTACGGTAACAGCCCCCGAGTCCAGCCCGCCACTAAGTGTAGCGCCGGTAAGGCCGCTTTCTGGTAGCCGGTCCCGCACCGCCATCTGGAAGATGTCGAGCAATGCGTGTACATAGTCCTGTCGCGGAAGGCGGAGTTCTGGCGTGTCTTCCAACCGCCAGTAGCGTCGGACGTCCGTTCGTCCTTCCCGGAACGTCAGGCAATGCGCTGGCGGGAGGCGCCTGATCGGTTTGTGAATGCTGCGCTCCCCCAAGCTTGTGCCGGCAGAGATAATGATTTGCGCGAGATACAATTCATCCAGCTCGACTGGGGATAGCCTGAGTCGAAGAAGCATGTGACGGGACCACGAGAAGGCGATCGCCGTTGGTGTTGTGTGGTAGTAGAGTGCTGTATTTCCTGTATGATCGCGGGCCAGAAAAAGCTGCCGGCTTTTCGGGTCCCAGACGGCGAAGGACCAGTCGCCGAACAGGTGCTGGGGAGTCCGCTGCCCCCATTTTAACCAGGCATGATAGACGAGGGTTGCGTCCGTTGTTTGGAGTGCTGGACGCGGCAAACCCAGCTTTTCCATCAATTCAGATCGATTATCAACCCGGGCCGCCGCCGTGAATAGCAATCCGTTCGGATCCGCCCATGGTGAATCCCTGCGGCCACGCGTGCCTGCCCCGAAGCTACAATCCGCCCCCAAACAGGCCGCTTCAGATACTACAATCCCGGACGAGCCGTCGGCCTCGCGTCTGCCCAGTTTTTCGAGAGACTCAGCAAGAACAGGAGGCGACGCAACGATCCCGAATACGCCGCTCAACTAGCCGTCGAGAAAGAGTCACCATCGAAATTGGCCGCCAAGTTCCCATTCTCCGTCCGCGCGATGTCAATGCGCGAGATGACTGGCCGATGCCAGGATTTCAAGGTCACTCCGGATTCCACTTGCGACCCGGCAACTTCATTCTGTTGAATATTGTGATCAGACATTGTTGTCCTCCAATTCGTAATCTTAATTCACGCGGGTCAAGAAGTCCGCCGCCAGCAGTTCCGAAACAAAAGACTCCACATCGCGTAGTGCCGTCGCTTCGTCAATATTGTAATCCGAAGTGATTAATTTTGCCACGGTTTCGGCATCGCCGTGCCGCATGAGTAATTCCCAGATATCCGCACCCACTCGATCCAAGCTCACGTACCGCTGGTTCACCATATTCAGCAGGAGAATTTCGTCGCCAACCTTCTGATACAAAACGGAATTGCCGATGCCCACAACCTCTTTCAACATACGATAACCGGTCAGCCGACAGTCGGTTTGGTCAATGATATGTTCGTAAGCTTACCACAACGGGCTCACAGTCGTCATAGCGAGTCATCGGCTCCAAGACTCCGCTGACAGGCCAACCGTTTGCAGGGACGACCGCCCAGACGGTTTTCCAAGGCGGCCGGCAACGGGCGCGGCTGGTCTTACTCCGCCGGCGAAGTGATATTTTGATCAGGGGAAAATGCCAGTACACATCGCAGCCTTCGTAGCATTAACAGCATTGGTGAATCTGGCGCGCAGAGATGCGTGGCCGTTTACACGGTACCCTATGTTTTGCGGGTATAAGCAGGCGCAAGATGTCGTCGTCCTGTGCCTGGCGCTGGAGAGCTTCGACGGATCACTGCGATGGTGGAACCCACATTTTTACCGCTACGTGGACGGCATCAGCGGGGCGTTGGTTAACGCAACGGACGAAAAGATCGCTCTCTGCGTGGATCAGGTCAGGCGACTGCTGCAACTCGAATACGGAGATATCTCCTGGTGCACCGCACTCCGGCTGGTCGAACGCCGTTGGGTAAATGGAGCGGCCCAGGATCGTGTAGTCAAAGCGTTCACGCTAAATGGCATTTCTCTCGCTGCTAAGCAGTGATCCGGCGCGCTTGTTTCTTGTCGTTTACTGCGGAACGATCGCTCTCCAGATGCTCGTGCATTTCAGGGATCAACTGAATTTCTTTCGCACCGAGCCTTACCAGATCTATGGCGGTCCGCCGCGTCTGCTGGGTATTTTCCCGTTGCCTCACGTGAGGGAGAGCCTGTTCTTGTGGGCTGGAATCCTGTTCATCATTTCGCTGGCGGCGGTCACGTTCAACTTCGCCATGCAACCAGCTCTCGCTCTGGCGGTCGTTTCCTTTGTCATATATTTCCCTCCAATCCTTCCGCTCGCCTATATTCAGCGGAAAGTCAACCTCATTCCAATCGTGCTGGCGGCGGCCCTGCTGGCGCCGTCTGATCTTCTGCCCCTGACAAGGCTGGCGGTCGCCCTGGTTTATCTCTCTGCTGGCGTTGAAAAGCTCCGTACCGCTGGTTTCCGTTGGGCCGACGGAGAGAGCCTCCGCGCCTATCTGGTGGAAAACTACCTGTTCCACAGCCGGCCGCAAACCGTTTTCCTGATCGAGCGACGCGGGCTTTGTACGCTCCTGAGCACCGTCGTTCTATTTTGGGAATTGTCGTTTTGGCTGGCGATCCTTTCGCCCTCCGTCGCCCTTATATATGCGATGTTTGGCCTGCTGTTTCACTCCGGCACATCGTTAACCATGCGCATTCACTACTGGATCTACTTCGGCCCAGCGTATTTTGCCTTTTTTGTGCCCTTCCTCACGAGGCACGCTTCCTGACAAGAGCCTCCTTGTGGGCCCTAAAGGTTGCGGCACTGTTTGACGATCCATTCGGCGGAGACACAATCGATGACTACTTTCAAGTCCACCGTCAAACTTGGAGCCTGGGGTCTGGTTTTTCTGCTCGTTAATTTTTCGCCCGCGGCCCAGGCGGCCGCCGGCCCGACAATCGCATTCTCCGGTTATTTCGGCGGAAGCTCGCAGGATGCGATTACCGCGGTGACCGTCGACAACCAGAACAACATCATCGTTGCCGGGTGGACGAACTCAGCCAATCTTCCTGTATCGAGTGGGGCAAGGCCGCGCAGCGGTGGCGTCGATGCATTTGTCGCCGGTTTTCGGCCTGACGGCGGCGGCTTGATCTTTTGCACTTATCTTGGCGGTTCTGCCGATGACCGAGCTTTCGCCGTTATCACCGACGCAAGCCGCAATATTTACGTAACCGGGTGGACCTCATCCACGAACTTCCCGGTCGTCAACGCTCTCCAGCCTCACTTGAGCGGACCGCGCGACGCTTTCGTCACAAAGCTGACTGCAGCGGGCGGCTTCGTTTACAGCACCTATCTCGGCGGCGGCGGCGTCGATGTCGGATATGGCATCGGCGTGGATTCCACGAACGCGGTAACAGTCGTCGGCGACACAACTTCGACCAATCTCAAGGTCACCGCCAATGCGTTTCAGCCCACCTCCGGTGGCGTCCAGGATGCCTTCGTCGCCAAAATTTCTGCCGCCGGAACGTCGCTGGCCTATCTTAGCTATCTGGGCGGCAGTGGAGTGGAGCACGCGAGTACGGTGAACGTATTTCCCTCGGGCGGGATTACGATCGGGGGCTCCACATTCTCGACCGACTTCCCAACGATCATCCCGTCTCAGCCGAGTTCAGGTGGTGGGCAGGACGGATTCGTCGTCCGGATCAATCCCAGTCTTCAGGTCTACTTCAGCAGTTATCTCGGCGGTTCGGGCAATGATCAGGTCAACTCGCTCAGCAAGGACGCTGTGTCCAACAACGTCATCGCCGCGGGAACGACGAGTTCCCCGGATTTCCCGGTCACGCCAGGAGCGCTGCAGACAACCTTCGGAGGGCAGACCGACGGATTTGTAGCGCGTATTTCTTCAACCGGAGTGCTCCTCCAGGCGACATACCTCGGTGGGTCACTGAGCGATGGGATCACGGCGATCGGATTGGACTTCAGCGGACAGGCAATTCTATCCGGCTATACGGTCTCCCAAGACTTCCCCGTGCAGCGCCCGATCCAGAATGCCAACGCCGGAGCCATGGATGCGTTCGTGATCAAGCTGAACAAGACGCTTTCCAGCGTAGTCTTTGGCACCTATGTCGGCGGCTCCGGCAACGATCAGGGCAACGCGATCGCGGTCGACAGCCAAACGTCGATCATCATCGCGGGCCAAACCGGATCCCCTAATCTTCCCGTGACAGGATCTCTAGCGAAACGCCCGCCGTCATCCCTCACCTCATTTATCACGAAGATCACTCCCTCTTTCACTCTCGGCGTTGCCTATGCCAACCAGGCACAGAAAGCATTCACCGCAGATCCCTGGCATGTGGCTTCCTATACCGCCTCGACTCTGTACGGGAACGCTACTGACACAGCAGTCGTTGGCGACTGGACCGGCTCCGGCGTCAAGCGCATCGGTCTCTTTCGCAACGGAACGTGGATTCTCGATACGAATGGCAACGGCGTCATCGACGCGGCCGACAAGACCGTCGTGTTCGGCCAGGCTGGCGATGTTCCTGTCGTGGGCGACTGGCGAGGCATCGGACAGATTGCACTTGGTCTTTTCCGCAACGGGACATTCATCCTCGACCTGAGCGGGCATCTCGCCGGCACCCCAACCGGGCTGCAGGATGCGACGTTTGTATTCGGTCAGGGCGGCGATGTTCCTGTCGCGGGCGACTGGAACAATTCCGGAACGACTAAAGTCGGTATCTTCCGCAATGGCCTCTGGCTGCTCGATTCCAACGGCGATCGAGCGTACACAAGCGCGGACCGCAGCTACACCTACGGCAAGGCCGGCGACGTGCCGGTGGTCGGCGATTGGGACAGTTCGGGCACGCCGAACAAGATCGGGGTCTATCGCGCTGGCATCTGGCTGCTGGATTACGATGGAGACGGCGTTCTGGGGACGGCCGGACTGACCGAGATGTCAATCGGGTTCGGGTTCAGCGGTTATTCGCCGCTCGTCTTCTGATTTCTTCTTCGATCTACCAACACACCTGGTGGGCCGGTTCCTCACGGATTCGGCCCACCACGCATTTTGCGAGCAACGCGCCGTATTTATCAAGCCCCTTGATGAATACTATTGCCTTTCATCTATCGACTCGCGCGTAAATTCCGACTATTCTCGAAACCTGAAATAGTGTGAGGATTTGACGTGTTGCCTCTGGAAAAAGCTCTCAGTGACACTTCCGCCAAAGACCGGAATACTCTGATCTTCGACCGCCACTACGGGCTCGATGGAAAAGGCGGCGCTAATTTCCAGCGCATCGGGCACGAAGTCGGCCTGACGCGCGAGCGTGTGCGCCAGATCGTAGCGGAATTCGAGGGCCGTCCACACTTCAAACCGGAAGCGGTCGCCGCCCTCGACGCGGTCATTGCGAACATCGGCGCGAGTCTCCCGGCGCCGGCCGCAACGATCGAGAAGAAATTGCAAGCCGAGGGCCTGACGCTCAAACCGTTCCGCCTCGAAGGCGTTGTGAACGCCGCCCGTCTGATCGGCCATGCATCGCCGTTTCACGTCAGAACGCTCCAGCGGAAAAGATATGCCGTCGCAGCGGGGTATCCGCGCTTCGGGGACATCGTCACGCGCGCGCGCCACCGTATTCGGCGCCATGGCATGGCTTCGCTCGCCGCATGCCTCGCGTCGCGGGCGAAAGCGCACGCCAATCAACGAGAACTGGACCTCGTCGAGGCCATCCTTTCAGCACAGCGCGATTTCCGCTGGCTCGATGAGCGCACGGGTTGGTTCTGGTTCACCGGCACGACGCGAAATCGCGCGGTCAGCCGCATCCGGAAAATGCTCGCCGTGGCCAACCCGCTGACCGTCGGCGAAATCGCCGCCGGCCTCGCGCGCATGAAGTGCCCGATGGCGCCGCCCTCCACGCTGGCGGAATTCTGCCGGCAAATTCCGGGCCTCAACATCAGCGGCGACATTATTACAGCGGACCCCGCGATCGAGATCGACGAGGTGCTGAACCAGACCGAGCAGAATATTTTCAACCTGCTGGCCGCGCACGATGGATGTATGTCGAGCTCGGAACTGATCCTGAGGTCGAAGGCGATGGGGGTGAAGCGGCCGACGTTTTATCAATGCGTCACATACTCGCCAATAGTGTCCCGTTACAACCAGGGACACTATCGCCTCATCGGCGCCTCGGGGGCGGATGAGACGGTCCATGCCCGCGCGTCGTATCAGGAGCGGCTCACCCGGGCGGAGAACGGCACGATTGCAACGCCGGGCCACGCCAGAGCCTGAGCGGCGCCACCCCGGGCGGAATCAGTGGGTTCTGACCTTCGCGTCTTTCTTGTGCAGGAACAGATCGGCGATAACTTTGCGGAACCACTGGCTCGCGGGGTCGTGCCGCAAGCGTTCGTGCCAGATCTGGTAGATGTAATACGCGGGAATTTCAAACGGCAGCTCGACAAGCCGAATCTTGCCGGCCTGCGCAAAGAAGGTCCCCAGTTGTTCGGGAAGGATCGCGACCAGATCGGTGTTCGCGATAATCGGCCCCAGCCCGATGAAGCTGGGCACGCGAAGGCCGACCTCGCGGCGGATTTTCCGCGCATCGATGGTTTCTTCCACCACTGAATGACCTGTGCCGGCGGTCGTGATCGCGACGTGCGATTCCGACTCGAACTGGGCGATCGACAGCGTCTTTCCCACACGTGGATGATCGGCGCGGACGGCGCACACAAACCGGTCTTGAAACAAGCGCTGTCCGCAGAAGCCGGCGCCGCGGGGCGGAATGAATCCGACGGCGAGATCGGCTTCGCCGGATTCGAGCATGGAATGGGTGCGATCGCCAATGGTGCGCAGCGTAACGCTCATTGAAGGTCCGGAGCGCCGCAGCCGCTTCAACAGGGTGGGCAGCAGCGTCAATTGCGCGATGTCCGTGGAGCAAAGCTGGAAGATTCGCTCCGATTTCAGCGGATCGAACACGGTGCGGTGTTCGATCACCTGGTGCATGTAGAACTCGGCGTTCTTCATCACCTCGATAAGCTCGGCGCCGCGGGGTGTCGGCTCCATGCCGACCGATGTCCTGACAAAAAGAGGATCGTCAAAATGGCGGCGCAGCTTGGCCAGCGCCATGCTGACCGTCGACTGGCTAAGCGAAAGATTCAGCGCGGCAGCGGAGACACTCCGGGTTCGATGCAGTTCGCCCATCACCGAAACCAGCCGCAGATCGATATTCTTCAACATCAGCGCAGGATCGACCCCCCCGAAACCTCCGGAATGCCGCAAATGCATGCATTTCCAGATGAGGTTCAGTCTATACCTGCCTCTCGCATCCTGTCAACGGAGACGGACTTCCAATCAGTGTTCTGAGCCGGATTCGGCCAGCATCGAGCTCAGGCACCTATGTCCCCAATTGGCTTGGCGCCAGGGACACGGCGGACTAATGCATGCATTCTTGTCATTTGCCGCAAAATGGCGAGACTTTCCGCGCGCATGATTGATATGCAGTATCGGATGAATTGATGGACGACCGAGAGCGCCGCGACCGCGTTTTAAAAGGGCTCCTGTGCCTGGCAGCCTGTATTTGACGCCGGTCCGGCGAAAGGCAATTGATATGGCAGAGGCGTGTGGTGCATCAATTACATTGATTATTCTATCAACGAATTACGATTGACACCGGTATATCCCATCATTAAGCTGACCGTCGCTTGTAGCTGTTGAGGGGCCAGGAGCAAGTCCGCCGGAGGGGGCCGGCGCCCATTTGCTTCTGCTGACAAGGGGGACATTCCGTCATGAAAAGAGTGCTTATTGCGCTGAGCGTTTTCGCGCTTGCGCCTTCGGTGTTTGCCCAGACAGATCGCGGCACACTAACCGGCACCGTTTCCGATCCCGCGGGCGCAGTCGTTCCGAACGCGGAAGTCGAAGCCAGAAACGCACAAAGCGGGGAAGTATTCAAGACCGCGACCACCGGCACGGGAAACTTCACGATCCCGAATCTTCCGGCCGCGACCTACGCGCTGTCGGTCACGGCAGCGGGATTCAAGAAGTACGTACGCACCGGCATCGAGGTCAGTGTCGCGCAAACCATTCGCGCGGACGCAGCGCTTGAAGTCGGCGCGAGCACGGATACCATCACGGTTAACGCAGAGGCTCCTTTGCTCAAAACCGAGAGCGGTGAGTTGAGCCACAACATTCAATACAACCGCGTCGACGACATCCCGCTGCTGACCCTGGGGACGGGCACTTCGCTCGGTAATATCCGCAATCCTCTGCAGGTCGTCACGCTGCTGCCCGGCGCGACATTCTCCAATGAGAACACGCTGCGAATCAATGGCCTGCCCTCAAGCTCGCAGGCGATCCGCATCGAGGGTCAGGACGCGACCAACGGAATGTGGCGTCAGATCAATCAGAACGTGCAATCCGGAGTAGACGCGATCCAGGAAGTCGCCATTCAAACCAGCAACTTCGCGGCTGAATATGGGCAGGCGGGCGGCGGATATTTCAACTACACGATGCGGTCCGGCAACAATCAATTCCACGGAAGCGGGTACGACTACATTAATAACGAAGTCCTGAATGCCGGCACGCCGTTTACCGACGCGGGCGCCACCAACAGCCTGAAGACCGGGCAGCATGTTCGCAACGTTTCGCGGCGCAATGATTACGGATTCACGCTGGGCGGGCCGGTCCTGCTGCCGAAAATTTATAACGGTCACGACAGAACGTTCTTCTTCTTCAATTTCGAGCAGTTCCGGGAAGGCCAGGTCAACCGCACGAGTGTCGCCACGGTGCCGACGGCCGCCTATCGGCTCGGCGATTTCAGCGGCGCGCAACTCGGCTCGATCGGGCTGACGGATTCCCTGGGGCAGACGCTGTTCCAGAACGAAATCTTCGATCCGCTCACCCAGACTACCGGCCCTGACGGCGTCGCAGTCAGGAGGCAATTTGCCGGCAACGTGATCCCACCGAGCCGGATTGATCCGGTCGCCCTGAAAATCCAGAGCCAGCTTCCGCAGCCGCTGGGCCCGTTGTCGACAGCGTTAATCAACAACTACTCGGTTCCCGCGTACAGCAATTACCGCCACACCACGATTCCATCGCTCAAGATCGACCACCAGGTGAGTTCGTCGATTAGAGTTTCCGGCTATTGGCAGCAGACGCACACGGCCTCGCCGAGCGCCAACGGCTACGACCCGGCCGTTTTCCCGTGGTCCGCTCCGGAGCCTACCGACACGACCAACAACACCGAGCGCATCAACTGGGAGCAGACGATTCGGCCCACGCTGTTGTTGCACGTCGGAATCGGAATGTTCCTGACGACCCAGCCGGCCATCCCACCGTCATACGATCAAAAACAGCTGGGGCCGACGTTCGCGCCGTTCTATATCAACCAATACCCCAACTTCACCGGGATCAACGATTTCAGCCGGGGCGGAACGAGCCTCGCACTGGGTAACGGCTTTGCCGTGAAATATCTGCGCGACATCAAACCGACGGCGAATGTCAACCTGACCTGGGTGAAGGGCAATCACACCTTCAAGGTGGGCGGCGAAATGGTCGCCGAGGGTTTCCCGCAGCTCAATTACACGCGCGCCAACGGCCAATACGGTTTCGGCCAGAATCAGAGCGGCGATCCGTGGGAATTCAACCGGGGCACATTCGCGTTCACCGGATTCGGATATGCCAGCTTCCTGCTCGGCGCGCCCAACTCGGTCACGGTTTCCCAGGTGACCAATTCGCGCATCGGCAACCACTCTTTCGGCTTGTTCGTGCAGGACACGTGGAAGGTGACGCGCAAGTTCACGCTCGATTACGGGCTCCGTTACGATTATGCGACGCTCCTCTCGGAAGAACACGGCCGCATGCAGGACGCCTCGTTCTCGTCCCCCAATCCGCTGGCGGGCGGGCGTCCCGGCAACGTTATTTACGGGGCCACTTGCAAATGCGAGCTGAACCACAACTACCCCTATGCGCTCGGCCCCCGGCTGGGCGCCGCCTATCAACTGAATTCGAAGACAGTGTTGAGGCTTGGCACGGGGCTGGCGTACTCAACGTCGCCGAATAATGCGTTCCTGTCGTATAGCGTCCCGGATTTTTACACGTTTACGTCCGCTGCCGGTTCATACCTCCCGGTGTCACAGCTCTCGCAGGGTAATCCCTTCGCGCCGGGCAACCCCGCCGGAAACGCGCCGATAGTCTGGCCGGATTTCAGCCCGCACTACCCGGTGCCGTTCGGCGGCAAAACGCCTCCGTCGTCGCCGTTTATCTCCATCGATCGCAACGCCGGCCGGCTGCCCCGGATTTTCCAGTGGAGCATCGGCATCCAGCGTCAGCTCACCAACACGCTGCTCGTCGAAGCTTCGTATGTTGGCAACCGCGGCGTTTGGTGGACGGCTCCGGTGCTCGCGACGTATAACTACAACGCGCTCACCCCGCAGGGTCTGCTGGCCGACCGGCAATATGGCGCCACGCAGGGTCTGGACATTGCCAACGCGACAGATCGCGGATTGCTCAGCCTTCCGATCAGCAACCCAAGCGTCATCGCCCGCTATCCCGCGCTGGCAAATCCGGACAACGTTTATCCCGGCTTCCCGTCGAATCAGCCCCTGAACCAGGCGCTGCGCCCGTATCCGCAGTGGTTCGGTGTGCCGCCCTTCCTCGGGCCGCCGCTGGGCGACACGTGGTACGACTCGCTGCAGGCGAAGGTGACCAAGCGCTACTCGCACGGCCTCGATGTCCAGGGCGCATTCACGTGGCAAAAGGAGCTCTCGCTCGGAGCCAACTCCGATACGTCGTATCTGACGCCCCAGGCCCCGATCATCAACGACGTGTTTAACTACGCGCAGAACAAGCAGATCTCGGGCTTCAGCCGTCCGCTGCTGCTGGTCATCTCGGGCAATTACACAACGCCGGCGCTTCACGGTGACGGACTCGCGCGAAAGACGATGTCACTGGTGGCGCGGGACTGGGTTATCGGAAGCGTGCTTCGCTACCAAAGCGGCGCGCTGATCCGCTCGGCGGCTTCGAACAATGCTCTGCTGTCGCAGCTCGATCGCGGCGCGACCAATAACCCGGCGGTGTGGGGCGGCGGCGCAACGCTGCAGAATGTGGTTGCCGGCCAGCCTCTGCTTCGGGTGGATCCGAACTGCCACTGCTTCGATCCGAATACGACATTGGTGCTGAATCCGGCCGCGTGGCAGGATGTGCCCGCGGGGACGTTCGGAACCGCGGCGCCTTACTACAACGGCAACCGGTGGCAGAGGCAGCCGGGCGAATCCATCAGCCTCGGGCGCACGTTCCGGATCAACCATGGGGACAACTTCCATGGCGCGCTCAACATCCGCGCGGAGTTCCAGAACATGTTCAACCGCGTGTTCTACTCGGCCCCATCGGCAACCAATCCCCAGGCGGCGACGACTTGCGGTTCGGGAGGCTCAGCGACTGCCGGCGCTCTGAAGCCGTGCTCGGCCGGGTACGTGACCGGCGGTTATGGATACGTGAACGTCGTCAATGGCGCGGGCACGTCGCCCCGCACCGGTCAGATTGTGGCGCGATTCACCTTCTAACCACTACTTGAGCAACAAAAGGGCCGGCTCCGCCGCAATCGGAGCCGGCCCTCGTTTTCTCGTCGCGGCTTTCTGCTTCGCCCGGTCCGCGGCCAATCCACGGATGAATGCGTACGTCGGGATCGCGAGGTCGGCCCATTACGTGCTACTTGCTGGCGGCGAGAAGGTCTATCCCAATGCAAACGACCGAGCAGAAAACCGCACAACGGATGAATAGCCAGCCATTCCTCACAGATGTCACTCAGTTGCGAGCGCGGGCGCAGAAGAGTATTGAAAGTGGTCCCGTCACGCCCAATTACGGAGGTGATGTGAAGCAGACGATCGACATCCTGCAAAGTGTTCTTGCCACCGAAGTGGTTTGCGTGCTGCGATACACCATGAACGCAGTGGCGGCGTCCGGGCTTTCGAGCGAGAGCGTCAAGACCGAGTTCGACGAGCACGCGAAGGAAGAGCAGGATCATGCGCGACAGGTCGCCGAGCGAATCAATCAACTGGGCGGAACGCCCAACTTTAATCCGGAAGGTTTGGCTTCACGGTCCGCTTCGCAGTACAGCGACGGCGGTGGGAAGCTCGTCGAGATGATCAAGGAAAATCTTGTCGCCGAACGGATTGCGTGTGAGCATTACCGGGAGTTGATCCGGTTTTTCGCGGAAAAGGATCCAACGACGCGGGTGATGATGGAAAGCATTCTCGCGAAGGAAGAAGAGCACGCGAACGACATGCTGGATTTGCTGAACTCGCGGCAGGAGTAGCAGGCGAAACCAAAGCCCGCGAAGGCCGCAGAGACGCCGGAGCCTGAGTTGAACAAATGCCGGCGCTATATAATTGCGGTCGCAATGGTAAAGAAAGCATTCCTTCTTTGCGCGATTCCGCTCGCGCTAACCGCACAGGTCAAAAATTACGTTACGGTTACCCAGCAGATGCTGGAGAATCCCAGTCCCGGGGACTGGCTCATGTTCAGCCGGACTTACGATGCGCAACGGTTCAGTCCGCTGAAGCAGATCACGAAGCAGAACGTTTCCCAGCTCAAGATGATCTGGACGCGCGGCATCGGCCCGGGCCAGACTGAGACGATTCCGATCGTGCATAACGGCGTGATGTACGTCGTGGCGCCAGGCGCGATCGTGGAAGCGCTCGACGGCGCGACGGGCGATCTGCTGTGGCAGTACAAACGCAAGGTGCCGAACAATGTGGCGGCTTCGGCGCGCACGAAGTCGCTGGCAATTTACGAGGACATTGTTCTTTACACGGCGCCGGACAGCATGGTGGTCGGGCTCGATGCGCGCACCGGCGAGCAACGCTGGGAGACGAAGGTCGACGGCCGGCAGAACACATCCGGACCGATCGTGGCCGACGGCAAAGTCATCAGCGGCGGCGCGTGTTCCGGCAATCGCAACAACTGCTTCATTTCCGCGCATGACGCGCTCACCGGCAAAGAACTCTGGCGGTTCTACACGACTCCGGGGAAAGGCGAGCCGGGCGACGAGAGCTGGGGCGGCGCCGATGTGAAGAACCGGCAGGCGTCGACGTGGGGCCTGCCTGGCACATACGACCCCGTGCGCAAGATGCTCTACTGGGGCATCGCCAATCCGATGCCCGACCAGCGCATTCTGCGGCACGATGGCAATCCCGACGCGGTTTCCCGCACAGCGCCGGCCGATCTTTACAGCAATTCCACGGTGGCGCTCGACGTGAATACGGGCAAACTGTCGTGGTATTACCAGCACCTGCCGGGCGACGACTGGGATTCCGACTACACGCATGAGCGCACCCTGCTGCACACTGCCGTGGCGCCGGATCCGAAGTTCGTGAAGTGGATCAATCCGGCTATCAAAAAGGGTGAGCAGCACGATGTCGCGGTGGCAGTTGGCGAGGCCGGCGGAATTTTCGAGCTGGACCGCGCGAACGGTCAGTTCCTGTGGGCGAATCCGTTTCCGTTCGACGATCCGAACTCCGTGCTGGCGGGAATCGACGTGAAGACCGGCAAGACCGAGATCAACTGGAACAACGTTTTCAAAACGCCCGGCGAGCATCACGTGATCTGCTACTGGAATACACGGAGCTACTGGCCGACCGCATACTCGCCGAATACAAACTCGCTCTACGTTTCCTACATCGATAACTGCCGCGATTTGACGACGCCCGGTCCGGCGGGGCGCGGGGGATGGAAGGTGATCCCGCGGCCCGGGAGTAATCCGAATGCGCTGACGGGAATCGCGAAGATCAATCTCTCGACGGGAGAGACGCTGCGGTTCGACGTGGGGCGCACGCCGGGAAATGGCGCGCTTCTGACGACGGCGGGAGACGTTGTATTCCATGGCGACATGAACCGGCGCTTCCGCGCCTTCGACGCGACGAACGGAAAACAGCTTTGGGAAACCGTGCTCGGCGGAAACGTTTCGGTGTCGACCATCAGCTATGCGGTGAACGGGAAGCAGTACATCGCCGTGATGACCGGGAACAACTTGAAGGTGCCGGAGTTGCTCGGGGAATTTCCGGAGATCAAGATTCCGGCGGATCACAACGCGGTGTATGTTTTTGCGTTGCCGTAGTTGAGGGGACGGCTAAGCGAGTGGTCTTACCGCCATTGGAGGTTTCTGTCTCGGATACCAGCATCACCGGAGGCGGTCATATCGAGCGTCGCCTTCGGCGGCGCTCAGAGTGAGGTGCGTCACGCGGCCGCTGGAATCCGTGTGGAACTCGATGGTTCCGGCCGTGCAATCGAAGCTCGTCTCGCTCTGCGGAATCAAGGGAAAGTCCTTCATATAAAGTTGCCCGTCAAGCAGGGTAACGACCTGCTCAGGGCCGAAGAAATCCCTGGAGGAGATGACGCCGTCGCGGAATTCGTATTTCCCCGCGTACCCGGCGAGCACTGACGAGCTGGGATGGGCAACTGCCTTCGCGGTGCCCACCAGATGCTTCGTATCCTGCTCGTCTTCGTTGCAGACGTACTCGAGCATGTCGCCGTCGGCTGCGTAGTTGACGGCAACCGAAATCGTCAGGGGTTTGGTCAGCGTCTCGGGATCGTCGTAGGTCACCTCGACGCGCATGTGTCCGAAGTCGGTGCGGCGGAATTTTTCGGTTACGCGCAAACGCTCGGAATGCGGATGCCCGACCATGTCGAGCCACGTCTTGTCGTTAAACCCTGCCGATTCAACGACCAGGGTATCGCCGTCCCAATGCCCGATCGAATAGCCGACCCAGGTCGGGTTGGGGTCTTTCGGCAGCGCGCGTCCGTCCGTGTAGATCTGGCGGTAGCCGCCGAGCTCATAAAGGAGCGCGATCACCGCGGGCGACTGCACAATCCGGTAAAAGCGCGTCGATCCGGCCGCGAAAATCGCCTGCGGGCCCGCCGGCAGGCAGTGAGTCACGGGATTGTCGTGCCGGAGATTCACGGCGCGCTGACGAAACAGCGCCTGCGCGGCCGGACGAAAGATCCCCTCGTCGTTTATGTCCTGAATGACATCGAAGCGATAGGGAGTCAGTTCGGGCCGCCAGAGTCCGGAGAGATCGGGCTTACCGTCAGGCATCCGAGGCAGCGGCGCGGTGAGATTCGGCTTCCCATCGGCAGTGCGCGGGATCCCCGGAGTCGGCACGTTCAGCCATTGAGCCAGCACCGGCGCACTAAGAACGACGGCGAGCATGATGAGGCGCATCGGCCTTAAGATGATAAACCCGCGCCGTCAGAGAAACCAGCGGCTCGCGAAGAACGGACAAGCGTTGCGCGGCCGATGCGCTATATACTGGCCGGCATGTTTCCGATCGATCGCTGGTACGTGGCCGGGTTCTCGTGGGAGTTTACGGATAAACCGGTAGCGCGCACACTGCTGGGGCAGGCTGTCGTGCTATTCCGCGCCGATGGGCAAATTGCCGCGCTGGAGGACCGCTGCTGTCACCGGCATCTTCCGCTGTCGTGCGGAACCCTGGAAGGAGCAGCGGTCCGGTGCGGCTATCACGGGCTGTTGTTCGCGCCCGACGGGCGCTGCATCGAGATTCCCGGCCAGGCGCACATTCCGCAGATGGCGCGCGTGCGCGCGTACCCGGTGACCGAGCGCAACCAGATCGTGTGGATCTGGATAGGACGCACGCCCGAGTCGCAGCCGGACCGTGAAGCGCCGGCGCATCCCTGGCACGACGACCCGGGGTATGAATTCAAGGGTGACGTCTACCACTACAAGGCGCCGTACCAATTGATTCACGACAACCTGCTCGATCTGAGCCACCTCGGGTACGTTCACACGCGGACGATCGGAGGCAACGCGAAGATTCACGTCAAGCCGGAGATGACGGTCGAGGATGGGCCGGAGTGGGTGCGGGTGGTCCGGCACATGCGGGATTCCGAACCGCCGCCGACCTACATCGAGGCGTGGCCGTTCGCCGGGCGCATCGACCGGTGGCAGGAGATCGAATTCCACGTCAGCCACTTTCTGATCTGGACGGGCGGGATGGATGCCGGGACAGGTGACCTGAACGATCCGGCGCGCGGCGGATTCCACATGCGGGGGTTCCATGGGATCACGCCGGAGACGGCATCGACGAGCTTCTATTTTTGGACGATTTCATCGAACCGGAATCCGCAGCGTCCGAAGAATCGGGAGACGATTTATCGTGCGACCGGGGCGACTTTCGACGAGGACCGCGTGGTGATCGAAGCGCAATATGCGAATTGGGTGAGATTCCCGGCCGGGCAGGTAATGGGGATACAGGCAGACGGCCCGCTCAATCGCGCCAGAAGAATTGTGGGGCGACTCGCCGGGGCGGCGTGAAGGCGGCGTCTTGTGCATACTGGTATGCACCCGCAGAACATCACAATTATTGATAGCCGCCATCAACATTCTGGCTTTGACTCCGGCGAACCAAAAGCATAAGTTTCTGTATTTCACCGATAGGGGGTCCAGATGGTACTCAACGGATGTTCCGGTAGTCGGGCCGCGCGTGCGGCCGGTGCGGTGTTGGCGCTTGGGCTTATGTGGTCCGGGCTGTTGAACGCGCAGGGAAATTCCAGCGCGTCATTGCAGGGCACGGTCACGGACTCCGGGGGCGCGGTTGTACCGAATGCGGCCATCCAGATCAAGAACATTGACACTGGCCAGGTACAGCAGCGGCCTACCGACGCCCAGGGGCGATACACCATTGCGGACCTCCCGGTTGGAAACTATGAAGCCCAGGCCACGAAGCAGGGCTTTCAGACCACGGTGCGCCGCGGGATCACGCTGACGGTCGGCCAACAGGCCGTCGTCGATTTTTCGCTGGCAGTCGGGCAGACACAGCAGACCGTAACCGTCGAAGGCGCGGTGTCGCAAGTCGATACGGTGTCGGCGGGCGTGTCGGCGAATGTCGAGCAGCGGCAAATCAACGACCTGCCGCTCAACGGCCGCAACTTCACGGATCTCGTCGCGCTCGTTCCCGGGGTAGCCGCGGGATCGCAGATCGGTAACGGCGGCGCGAACCTGCTCTATGGTGTCGAGAACAATTTCAGCGTGTCGGGCGCGCGGTCGGAAGGCCAGGCTTATCTGCTCGACAGCACGGACATACAGGGCTTCTGGAATCACGGCTCGGGCTCGGGGGTGATGGGCACGACGCTGGGAATCGAAGCGATCGCGGAGTTTTCGGTCCTCACCAATACTTACGGAGCGCAGTTTGGCGGCAACGGCGCTGTCGTCAACTCGGCGTCGAAGTCGGGCACCAACAGCTTCCACGGATCCGCCTACGAGTTCTTCCGCAACAGCGCGCTTGACGCCCGCAACTTCTTCGATGGCGCTTCGAAGCCGCCCTTCCGCCAGAACCAGTTCGGCGCGACCTTTGGCGGACCGATCAAACGAGACAAGCTGTTCTTCTTCGTGAACGACGAAGAGCTGCGGAAATCGCTCGGCCAGACCGTCGTCGCGCTCGTGCCGGACGCCAACGTCCACAAAGGTATTCTGAATGGCGCGCCGGTGACGATCAATCCGGTGATCGCACCATTGCTCGCGCTTTATCCATTGCCAACGACGACTCTCGCCGGCGGCGTCGGGTCAATCTCGCAAGTCGATTCGCAGGTCGGCAACGAGAACTATCTGCTCGCTCGCGTCGATTATACGATTTCGACCAAAGATTCGTTGTTCGTTCGCTACGTGCGCGACTACGGCGACATCGTGTCGCCTTTCCTCGGATCGCCGCTGCCGCCGCGCTGGCCGGAAGTGGGTCAGACCCGGAATCAGTTCGCGACAGTCGAGTGGCGCCGCGTTATTTCCGCGACGCTCGTGAACCAGCTTCGCTTCAGCTTTACGCGCACGCGCGAGACGGACGTGCAGCAAAATCCGGATCAAATTCCGGCACTCGATTTCTTCCCGGAACGCCACCAGAACGGCGGCGTGAACGTCACGGGCCTTTCATCGCTCGGCACCAGCATCTACGCGCCGCTTCTCGAAGTGCAGAACAAATTTCCGCTCTCGGACGACCTCATCTGGACGAAAGGCGCCCATACCCTCCGAATCGGCGGTGTGTTCAGCCGCGTGCAGAGCAACTTCCAGCAACAAGGGTGGTGGGGCGGCTTCTACAGCTTCCCGAGCCTCGCCGGTTTCCTCGCCGGAACGCCAAGTCTCTTCCAGGGGCCGGAGCCGGGCCAGACCGATTCCTATCGCGACTTCCGCGAATTCGAAATCGACAGCTACATTCAGGACGAGTGGAAGGCCACGCCAAAACTGTCAGTGAATGCGGGAGTGCGGTATGAGTTTGTCAGTAATCCGACGACGAACGTGCATCCGCTGAACAACCTGATCAACCCGCCGTTTGGAACGTTCCAGCGCATTCCGAACGTTTTCAAGAACAATCCGTCGGTCAGGAATATCGACCCGCGCGTCGGGCTCGCCTACGACCCATTCGGCGATCACAAGACCTCGATCCGGGCGGGATTTGGGATTTTCTACAACCCGATTCGCGCGCGTTCCTATGCATCGGGCTACTACTTCAATCCGCCGTATGCGCTCGCGTTTGTGCCGCTGCCCGCGTTTCCGAATCCATTCCCGGGCGCGCTGCCGCCGCCCGCGCAACTCGTCGGCGTGGACTACAACACGAACGTCACGCCGCACATGTATCAGTGGAACTTCAATATTCAGCGCGAACTGTTCCCGTCGACAACTTTGACGGTCGGCTACGTCGGATCGCGCGGGCTGCATTTGTATGCGGCGCGCGATATCAATCCCGTGCTGCCGTCGACGGTCGGCGGAGTGACCGTGTATGGCGTGCCGCGCAGTGCAACGGCGACTGGAATCCTCAGCAACCCGCGGCTGAATCCGGCGGGGGCCTCGCTATCGAGCGAAGCGCCGGTGGGCGATTCGAGTTACCACTCGCTTCAAACAGGATTGAACCGGCGCTTCTCACATGGGGTGCAGTCGCAGCTTTCCTATACGTGGTCGAAGTGCATGGATAACGCCTCGGGCACGTACGGTCTCGAGGGCGGCATTCCCTGGACGGTTCCGCTGAACGGCTCGTTCGATCGCGGGCGATGCCTGTTCGATCGCTCGCAGGTGTTTCGCGGCAGCGGTGTTTACGCGCTGCCGTTCAAGGGGAACCTTCTGGTGAGCGGTTGGCAAATGAGTGGCACGCTCGCCGTGCAGACCGGCTCGCCGTGGAACGCTGTGATTGGATTCGACCAGAGCGGCGACACGATCGGCAGCCAGCGCCCCAACTTGATCAAGCCCGCCGACACGCTCATGCTGAAGAACGTCAACCAGTGGATGGACCCGTCGGGCTTCTCGCTGCCGGCTCCGGGCACTTTCGGCAACCTGCAAAGGGACTTCCTGACGGGGCCGGGTTTGGTCTCCCTTGATTACTCCGTCATGAAAGAGACGCCGATCAAGGAGAAGGCGCGCCTGCAGTTCCGGGCGGAGTTCTTCAATATCGCGAATCATGCCAACTTCGGTCTGCCGAATGCGAACGTATTCGCGCAGGCGGTGAATGGCGGCGGCACGGCGAATCCGACGTTCGGGAAGATCACGACGACGACGACCTCATCGCGGCAGATTCAGTTGGCGTTGAAGCTGACGTTCTGATACTGTCTGGGCTACCATGAGACCCATGCGTAGCCCAATCGTCTGCCTGCTGGCGACGTCGCTGTGCGGAGTGATTCCGGGCCAGGTTCGCACCGGATCGATCAGCGGAACAGTTGCCGATCCGGATGGAATGGGCGTGCCGCAGGCAAATGTCCAGGCGACGCGCGTTCCTCAAGGCACGATATTCAAAGCGGTGACAGCCGTCAATGGCGCCTATTCGCTCGCGCAGCTTCCCGCGGGCATGTATGACATCACGGTTCCCGCTTTCGGGTTCACCTTTCCGAAGCTCGAGCAGAAGGGCGTGGAAGTGAAGGCCGGGCAAGCGACGCGTCTCGACCTTCATCTCGTTTTTGGGGGCAATCTGGGGACGCCGGGCGATGACATCGCCTCATTCGTCCGCAGCAAAGTAACCCGGAACGGGCCGGCTCCGCGGACTCGCGATGGCAAGCCCGATTTTTCCGGTGTCTGGCTGGGGAACAACGCCGACTCTGAAGACGTCCAGCTTCTGCCGTGGGCGGACAAGATCGTCAAGGAACGGCGTGCGCGCGGCGGCACGGGAAATCCGGGTGAGTCGTGTTTGCCGGGCGACGTCCTGCTCATCAGCCCCTTCCTGTATAAGGTGATTCAGACGCCTTCTGAGATGGCGATTCTGTGGGAAGGCAATGTTCCCGGCGTGACGCAGATATTTTTGGATGGGCGTGGGCACCCAAAAGTTCCGTTCCCGAGCTGGATGGGGCATTCCGCCGGACACTGGGAGCGCGACACGCTGGTGGTGGATACGGTCGGGTTCAACGATATGAGCTGGGTCCGCCTGTTTCCGCATACGGAAATGATGCATGTGGTGCAGCGGTATCGGCGGCCGGATCTGGCGCATCTCGAGAAGGAACTGGTAGTAGAAGATCCGGGGACGTTCGTAAAGCCCTGGAAGATGCATGTGACCTGGGATCTCACGCCGAGTGAGGAGATTCTGGAGTACGTGTGCAATGAAAGCGAAAAAGACGCGGTGCACATGAAGAGCAGGTAGGTGTTGGAGGGGATGCGCGCCGCGCAAGCCGCCTCGAAAGGCGGCTGCGGCCAGAATTGGCCGCCCCACAATGCTGGCGTTAGTCTTCGTCCGACCGCAGCTTCGCGAGCACGCCGAGATCTTCCAGCGTCGTCACATCACCTTTCACTTCACCGCCCGCCGCAAGCTCGCGCAGAAGCCGCCGCATGATCTTGCCGCTGCGTGTCTTCGGGAGCGCATCCGTGAAGCGGATGTCATCCGGCTTTGCCAGCGAGCCGATTTCTTTCGCGACCCACGCGCGCAGCTCGGTCTTCAACTCTTCGCTCGGATCATTGCCGACCTGCAGGGTCACGAAAGCGACGATGGCTGAGCCTTTGATCTCGTCCGGACGCGCCACCACCGCCGCCTCGGCCACACGCGGATGGGCCACCAGCGCCGACTCGACTTCCATCGTGCTGAGGCGGTGTCCCGACACGTTGATCACATCGTCTACGCGGCCCATCACCCAGATGTAGCCGTCTTCGTCCTGCCGCGCGCCGTCGCCGGTGAAATAAGAGCCGGGAATCTGCGACCAGTATTGCTCCTGATAACGGGCATCATCGCCCCAGATCGTCCGCAGCATGGCCGGCCAGGGCTTGCGTATCACGAGATATCCGCCCGAACCGGCGGGCACAGGCACGCCTTCGCGCGTGACGACTTCGAGCTTGATGCCCGGCATGGGGCGGGTGCACGATCCCGGCTTTGTGGGTGTCGCGCCGGGAATGGGACTCACCATGATCCCGCCAGTTTCCGTCTGCCACCATGTGTCGACGATCGGGCAGCGGTCGTGACCGATGGTGCTGCGATACCACATCCACGCTTCAGGATTGATCGGCTCGCCGACGCTTCCCAGCAGCCGCAGCGACTTCATCGGATGCGCCGCCGGCCACTGTTCGCCGAGCCGCATGAACGCGCGGATCGCCGTGGGCGCCGTGTAGAAGATCGTGACCTTGTGGCGATCGATCATCTGCCAGAAGCGGTCGGGCTGGGGATGCGTGGGTCCGCCTTCGTACATCACGACGGTCGCGCCGTTCTGCAGCGGTCCGTAGACCACGTAGCTGTGTCCGGTGACCCAGCCGATATCGGCGGTACACCAGAAGACGTCCTCGTCCTTCAGATCGAAGACCCACTTCGAGGTGATGTAGGTGAAGACCGCGTAGCCGCCGGTGGTGTGCAGGATTCCTTTCGGCTTGCCGGTCGTGCCGGAAGTGTAGAGCAGATACAACGGGTGTTCGGAATCGAGCGGCTCGGCCGGGCAATCGTCGCCGACGGTCTGCATCATTTCGTGCCACCAGTGATCGCGTCCGGCAACCATATTTTGCGGGCTGCCGGTGCGCTGATAAACGAGCACGGATTTGACGGTCGGACAGCGCCCGAGGGCATCGTCGACGGTGGGTTTAAGTTTGATCTCACCGCCGCGCCGGAAAGTGCCGTCCTGCGTGATGACGGCGACGCACTGCGCATCGTTGACACGGTCGACGATCGCCTGCGCGGAAAAGCCGCCGAAGATCACGGTATGGGTCGCGCCAATACGCGCGCAGGCCAGCATGGCGATGGCGAGTTCCGGAGACATCCCCATATAAATCGCGACACGGTCCCCGGTTTTGATACCAAGACGCTTCAGAACGTTGGCGCAGCGCGCGACAGCGGAGAGTAACTGCGAATAAGTAAGAGTGCGAATCTCGCCGGGTTCGCCTTCCCAGATGATGGCTGCCTTGTTTCGTCTCCAGGATGCAACATGCCGGTCGAGGCAGTTGTGCGAAAGATTGATCCTGCCGCCGACGAACCACTTCGCCCAGGGGACGTTCCATTCGAGAACCTTCGTCCATGGCGTGAACCATTCAAGATCGCCGGCGATGCGTCCCCAGAAAGCTTCCGGATCACGGTCTGCTTCGGCGTAGAGGCGTTCGTAATCCGCCATGCTCTTGATGTGCGCGGCGGCGCTGAATGCGGCAGGCGGATCGAAGACCCGGCGTTCGTTGAGACTGGACTGGATGTCACTCGTGGAGGGCGTCATAGCTGAGTCAGAGAAGGCTGGCCAACGCCAATGATATCCAGGCGGCTAGTGACGCTTGCGATATGCCAAAAGCAGAATTCCGGTGAGAACCAGCAGCGGCGGCACGAGCAGAATCAGAATTCCGGAATTCAGGACGCGCGAACGCTCAAGCTGCTGGGCGGCGGCCGTCCGGTAGCACATCACGCACTGGGCGAGGACGGGCGTCAAGCTCATATTTCCCCGAGAGTCGCGTTCGTCAGATACAGCGTGAACACCAGGATGATCCAGACCAGATTCAGGAAGTGCGAGTAGATCGCGACCGCCACGATATCACGGCGGCGCACGTTGCTCGCGACGACCGTCATCCAGGAAACGCAGGCACAGACGGCGATCCAGTGCGCGCCGGTCAGTGCGAGGAAAGTGCCGCCGAAGGAAGTGTCAGGGCCGAGCCGCACGAGAAAGATCAGCCGTACCCACTCGACGATCTCGAGGAAAAGGAAGGTCAGCCAGCTTGCGATACCGACGGCGATCCATCGGACGGCGGGCTCGCTATCGGTGGAGCGTGCTGCGCGTGTCGCCATCTCGAGTGTTGCGCTGCCCGATACGGCGAACATGGTCAGCGCGGCGGCCATAATCAGTGAGGCGAAATGGAAGGGCTTCGGCCATTCCTCCGAAACCGAGCGAAGATAGAACATCACGGCCAGCAGAGCGGCGAAGAAAGCGCAGTGCCCGGCGACGACCCAGAGAGCCGTCCGGCGCGTTTTCGTCGCGTAATATTCCGCGAGATATTCTTTCAGGCCCAAAATACGAAGAGCCCCATGATTCCGAGCCAGAGCACGTCGAGGAAGTGCCAGAAGATCGCGCTGACAGTCACCATGGTCCGGCGGCCCGGACCGAGTTCAAAACGGAGCGCGCGGTATTCGACGTAGAGCACGACGGCGAGTGCCCCCACGACGTGCGCCGCATGGGCCCACGTCAGCACGTAGAAAAAAGAGCTGCTGGGATGTCCGCTCACGTAAAAGCCGCGCTCTTCGAGCTCACGCCACGCCACCACTTGACCTGCGAGGAAGGCGATACCGAGCAGCGAGCCCGCGGACCACGCCCAGTTGAACGCCACTCGATTCCCCTTGCGAAGCAGCCGGCGGCCGGCATCGATCGCGACGCTGCTGAGCAGCAGGCCGGCGGTGTTCCAGTAGAGGATGTGAGGAAGGCCGAGATGTCCCCAGTCGTTGTTGAGGCCGCGCCGGACGACCATCGCGCTGACGAAGGCGGAGAACGTCATCATGCTCGCGCACATCAGCACGACGATGCCGGTTATGGAGGTTTGGCGCGAATTACCGGGGACGGACCGGTCGTGGTCTTCACCGCCTCCGCCGCCGGTCGGGAGGTCGGGAACGATGGGTGGCGGCGCGCCGTGGTTCGACTCGGTCAGCGTGCGGGCCATGACTCCAGTATCTCCAAAGGCCGCTGACCCGCGGCGCCGATATTTTGCAGGACGCACCCGCGAGCACACGGCATCTCCACCGCCATGTCTCGATGAGTCTTTGGGTCGAGCCGCCTGGGGAGACTCAGTCCGGGCCGATTGTTAACGGAAGTGGTATAGCTCCTCACGCACGAACCAGGGTATACGGGAGAAGAGAGATAGCCAGAGCGGCATTTCGGTCAATAGAGAGATGAGTTCACAGCGGCCGGTAACCGTAGATCGTCGCGAGGTTTTCGTGGTCATTCCGACGTTCAACGAAAACTCTGCGGTGCTTCGCTCTACTCTCACCGATGTTGTGAACAGCGGATATTCCGCTGTGGTCGTCGACGATGGCTCAACGACCCCGGCTCAAGAGTGTCTTCACGGTCTGCCCACCCATTGCCTGCGGCATGCCGTTAATCTCGGACAGGGAGCCGCCCTGCGCACCGGATGCGAATTGGCGCTCTCAAAAGGCGCATGCGTCATCGTTCATTTCGACGCGGACGGCCAGCATGATCCGGCTCTGATAGAACGTCTGATCGCGCCCATCATCCGCGGCGATGCCGATGTGGCGCTCGGCTCGCGATTCCTCAACCCGTCCGACCGGCTGGGGGTGCCCCTCACGAAGCGCCTGCTGCTCAGAGCCGGCATATTCGTGTCGTGGATCTTCACCGGGGTCTGGCTCAGTGACGCTCACAACGGATTGCGGGCGATGTCACGCAAGGCAGCCGGGCAAATCAGGCTGGAGGAGAATGGCTTCGCCCACGCCACAGAAATTCTGGACCTGCTCCGGCGCTCACGCCTGCCATGGGTGGAAGTTCCAGTAGCCATTCACTACTCTGAGTACTCCCGCGGGAAGGGTCAAAGCGTATTCAACGCGTTCAACATTGTGATTGACCTCATGTTGAGGAGATTATTCCATTGACCTCGATCCAGGGCATCCTGATCGCCTGCTTCGTGGTTGCGGCGATTCTCGGCAGCATCGCGTTTCGCACCAGGCTCGCCTGCCGTCTGCTGGCCGTGTTGCTCTGCCTGGCGGCCGTTATATTCATACTCTTCCCCGACCTTACGACAGCTATTGCCAGGCTGCTCGGCGTAGGCCGGGGCACCGACCTGGTGCTCTATGTCGCGTTAGTGGCCGGCATACACGCAATTTTGCTGCTTTATCGAAGGACGCGCGATCTGGAGCGAAAGATTACCGGGCAGATTCGAGCTATGGCGTTGCGCGACGCGCAGCATAAGCAGCAGTAGCCGCTCGACGCAATCGAAGCAAATGAGTGCACCTGGCCTGATTGCCGCCGAGCCTCCCGTTGCCGTCTTCAGGCGCGAAAAAAACTGGGGAGCGACTACTTCTCTCACCATCCTGATTGCGGGACTGCTTGGCGCAGGTTATGCCGTGACGATGCCGCCGTTTCAATTCAACGACGAGCACGCCCACTTTGCCCGAAGTTATCAGATTTCGCGCGGAGAGTTCGCCGGCCACCCGGACCCGAAGATTCCTTCCGCTATTCTGATGTCGCTGTTGCGATATCCCGAAGGCTTTGAGTCTAGATCCGCGCCGCGCACTTCGGCAACCGACTTATTCGCGGGGGGCGGCGGCGAATCTGGTCCTGCGGAGCCGATCGGGAACGTCCGGGGGCTCAGGTTTTTCAGTCACGGAGTCCTGGCATGTCAGGTTTATTGGACAGCATGCTACCTGCCCGCGAGCGCCGGGATCCGGATTGTCCGCCTGTTGAACATGACGCCAGTGGCGATGCTGTACGCAGCACGATTGATGAACCTTCTTTCCTTCCTGGCGGCGGTAGCCGTCGCCTTGATGCTGGCTCCGAACTTCCGCGCTCTCATCACCGCCGTCGCCTTGATGCCCATGACTCTTCAGCAGGCCGTGGCGGTCTCGGCGGATCAGATGACGATCGCGCTATCGCTCGTTGGTTTCGCACTTATTCTTCACGCCAGAGAACACCCGGTCAGCCGACGTTATCTCGCAATGGTGTTTGTCACCGTTCCGCTGTGGGCACTGTGCAAAAACAGCTTGTGGGCTCTGCCACTGCTGCTGCTGATCCCTCGCACTCAGTTCAGAGACAAACGGCGACGGCTGATTTTCCTGCTGGCGGTAACAGTGGTTACCATTACAGGCACCTTTGCGTGGCGGACGATTACTTCAGACGCTTTTGCGCAGTATGCGGCAGCGGACCTCTCACGCGGGGTCGACTTTTATGCCAACGCGCGGATCCTTGCGAATCACCCCCTGGCCGTTTTTGAAGATCTCGTGGTTTTCGCCGGGCCGGGCGCCTCGATTCCAGGTTTGATTCGGCAGTTCGTTGGAACCTTTGGATGGGATTTTCACCCACTACCGCTCACTTTTGCCTATGTGGAACTGCTGCTTGTCGTCGGTTGCATCGAGCGCAACCCGAAACCCTTCACGATCGGCGAACGAACTATCCTTTTCATCACCTTCGCCGCGGCGCTGATTCAGGTTTATGCGATGCTTTTCGTCATCGACGGAGCCTGGCAGGCCGGACATTATGGTTTTCGTGCCGCGGGCGTCCAGGGTCGTTACCTGATTCCCTTCTGCCTCGCCGGATTTCTGCCACTCAGGCAAAATGCGATTACTGTACCCTCCCGGATTCTCGCTCCGGCCGTTCTTTTCGCATCAACCCTGTACGCACTGTTAAGTCTGGTCATCATTGGAGGGTTCTTCTACCCATGATGCATTTCCAAAGCGCTTTTTGCCGATGAATGACTTGGAGAGTCGAATGATCTCAGAGCTGAATGCCGATAGTCTTGAGCGTATCGTTCCGGAGGAAATCAGGACCGAAGGCGCCACTGCGTCCGAAACAATCGAACTGCATCTCGAACGATACGCGTTTGCCAGGCGTCACCTCGTTCCCGGTACGCTGCTCGATATGGCCTGCGGCGTAGGATACGGAACTGCGGCGCTCGCTTCCGGGAACCCCCACGTGTCCACAGCAGTGGGAGTCGATGTCAGTCAGGCGGCGGTCGACTATGCCCGGCGGCGATACGAAAACGGTCACATCAGTTTCGAGAGTGCCGATGCACTGACATACGCTCCGGGCGTGCGCTTCGACAACATCGTCTCATTGGAGACCGTGGAGCATGTAGAAGATCCAGTGATGCTTTTCGCGCGCTTTTCGGAACTGCTGGCGCCCGGCGGCCGGCTGATCGCCTCTGTGCCCGTGACGCCTTCAGTGGACGCGAACCCCCACCACAAGAGCAATTTCACGGTCGCGACATTCCAAAGACTCGCAGCCCCGCATGCACTAAAACTTCTGGGGCGGCTGGATCAGACGCAGCCATTCAATCCTGTCGCACTTGCGCGCAAAACTGAACCAAGGGCGCATGGGATGAGGCGGGGCATGACACGCTTTTACATCGAACATCCATCACACTTCTTCCTGCGGCTCTGGTCGACACTGGCGGACGGCTTTGTTAACAAGTACGTGACGCTGGCGTGGGGAAGAGAATCCGGAGACCGCTAGTCAATCGGCAAGAGGGCGTATTCCAGTGCCGATAGTTTTCCTGTTAACTTTAGGCATCCTTCCAGCGGCGTTGCAGGCCAGGAGGCATACCTCACCTGGCTTTGGCAAGTGCAGCCGCATCAGGCATGGTTGTCCTGACGCCACTCCAGGCTGGTCGATTGCCACGGGTTCGGCGGCGCACTCTCCCCATGCCGCATGCTCCGGAACAGATTCCACAGGAAGATCACCTGCGCGGACGCGAGAACAAACGCCGAGTATGAAATCCACCGCTGCAGCGGCATGACCTGCGCAAGAAAATCGAACGTCGTGAAATCCGCATAGCGCCGCGGATTGCCGGCGAATCCGGCGAAGTGCATGGGCAGGAATGTCGCGTAGGCGCCGATGAATGTCAGGTAGAAATGCAGCTTGCCAAGGCGCTCATCGAGCATGCGCCCGAACATCAGTGGGAACCAGTAAAACGTCGCCGCGAAGATGCCGAAAAGCGCCGCGATCCCCATGATCAGGTGGAAATGCGCCACCACGAAGTACGTGTCATGGAAGTAGGCGTCAATTTGCGGCTGGCCGAGGAAGATGCCGGAAAGCCCGCCGGTGACGAACACCGAGACAAAGCCCAGTGAGAACAGCATCGCCGTCGTCAGCCGCAGCGAGCCGTTCCATGCGGTGGCGATCCAGTTGAGCGTTTTCAAAGCGGAGGGCACCCCGATCGTCATCGTGATGAGCGAGAACGTAATCCCGGACCACGGGCTCAAGCCGCTGATAAACATGTGATGTCCCCACACCAGCAGCCCGAGAAACGCGATCGAGATGGAAGACCATACCATCGCGCGATAACCGAACACTGGTTTACCCGAGAAGGTTGAAATCAGGTGCGAGACGATTCCCATGCCCGGCAGGATCGCGATGTAAACCTCCGGGTGCCCGAAGAACCAGAAGAGGTGCTGCCAAAGGAGAGGCGATCCGCCGGCGTGCGCGATCGCCTGATCGCCCACAAGAAGGCCGGCGGGGATGAAAAAACTGGTCCCGCCGAGGCGGTCGAAAAGAATCAGCAACAGCGCGGCCAAAAGTACGGGAAACGCGAGCAGGCTAAGGATCGCGGTGACGAACCAGTTCCAGCAGGTGAGCGGCATCCGCATCAGCGGCATACCCTCGCCGCGCTCGTCGATGACCGTCGCAAGCATGTTGATGGCGGTGAGCAGCGAGCCGATCGAGAAGAGGCCGATGCTGAAGAACCAGAGGGTCTGGCCGAGCCCTTCGCCCGGACCCGATATCGCGCCGACGGCGCTCAAGGGTGGATAGGCGGTCCAGCCGGAGAGCGGTCCGCCGCCCAGCGCAAGGAAAGAACAGACCGCGAGGACGAAGGAGAGTGCGGTGATCCAGAACGACGCGAGGTTGAGCCGAGGGAACGCCATTGCCTTCGCGCCCAGTTGTTCGGGGAGCACGAGATTTCCGAACGCATTCAGCGGCGCGAGCGTCAGGACGAAAAAGACCATGAGCGTGCCGTGAAGCGTGAGAAGCGAGAGATAAAACTCGGGCGTCATGCTCCTGCCCGCGATTTGCGCTTGAGGATAAATCAAATGGAAGCGCATCGCGAGCGAAAGCGCCGTGCCGGCGAGCACCGCGATTAGTGAGAGGAAGAAGTACTGGCGGGCGATGGCGCGGTGACCGGTGTCGAAGCCCAGCAAGCGAATTCGCCTGCCCCACCTCAGTGTTGTTGCTGTTGCTTCCATCGGTCGTATTCTTCCGGAGGCATCGCGATCAGCGCGCTGCGCATCTGGCTGTGGCCGAGTCCGCAGAGTTCGGCGCAGGCAATCTCGTATGTGCCTGGAGCGCCGACATGCAGTTCCAGCGGGATCTCCATCCCGGGCACGATGTCCTGCTTGGTGCGCAGTTCGCGTACGAAGAAGTCGTGAATCACGTCGCGCGAATGAAGCAGCAGCAAAACATCCCGACGAGCGGGGATGCGCAGGCTGGCGGTCATGATGTCATCTTTGCCGGCCGGATCTTTGGGATCGATCCCGACGGAGTTTCCACCGGCGTCGCTGATGAACTCGATGCCGGTGCGTCCAAACTTGCCATCCGCACCGGGATAACGGAAGGCCCACGCGAACTGGTGTGCGTGGACTTCGATAACCTCCTCGCCGGCCTTGCGGACCGGAATCTTCGCCCAGCCGCTCGCGCCGGGCAGGTTTGATCCGAGCAGAGAAAGCGTCAGGAAGAGCACAGTCGTCAGAGCCAGCGAGGTCCATTCCAACCGCCGATTGCCGCTGGTGGATGAAGCCGCCGAACGGCGATTCCGTCCGCGAATGACGACCCACGCGAGAACGATCTGCACACCGATGAAGATGACGCCGGCGATCCAGAGCGTCAACGCAAACTGACGGTCGTATGCGAGGGCCTCGGCGCTGATGGCGGCGGGAAACCAGGCGGGTTTGAACACAAAAAGGATGCAGCCCGCAACGGCAAGGAGGAGCAGAATGAGGCCAAGCGGCATCGTCGGGAAACTTCAGTATATGGGCCGGTTCAGGTTGCTGTATGATTGATCAACCACAGGCACACCGCGAGATAAGGACAACCCATGAGCGCAAAACTGAGCACCCGGCAAATAGATGGAGTCACGATCGTGGACGTGGCGGGACGGATCACTCTGGGCGAAGGCTCCAGCCAGCTCCGGAATGTGCTGCGCGAGCTGCTCGATGCCGGTCAAAAGAACATCTTGTTGAACCTCAGCGACGTTACCTACATCGACAGCGCCGGAATCGGAGAGCTCGTGGCGGGCTATACGACCGTCGCGAATGGCGGCGGCACCGTAAAGCTGCTGGGGCTCACCAATCGAGTGAAGGACCTGCTCCAGATCACCAAGCTCTACACGGTGTTCGACGTCCATGAGACCGAGGCGCACGCGCTCCGCGCCTTTGCCTGAAGACTACTTTCACGCCGCATTTCCTCGCGATGGCTGCTGTGTGCGATGGGCTGGAATGGATCGGCGGAGTGCATCGCGATGCCGCGGCAAGGCACATCTGTCTGCTCAGAAAGAGACTCCTCGACGGATTCGCCGCGTTGCGCAACGTGGTCGTGACCTATGGCGCGAGCGACAGCGGGTGCGTCGCATTCAACCTCCGTCGCGGCGGCGCCTTGCTGCCGTTCGAGAGCGTCGAGGCCGCTGCGCGCGAACGCGGCATCGCGATTCGCGGAGGATGCTTCTGCAATCCAGGAGCCGCCGAACACGCATTCGGGATTCCAGCACAGCGCGCCCGGGTCTGCCTCGATCGTGAAGGATTCACGATCAAGCGCTTCCGGGAATGTCTTGGCGATCGCGCCGTCGGAGCCCTGCGGGCATCCCTCGGTATTGCTAATAACGCGGCGGATATCGACCGGTTGCTCGAACTTATTGAGGACGAGACGCGCGTACACTGAAGGTGATGTATGGGCGGATCTCCTTAGTTTTTCTCTCCTGCGCTGCAGCATGGGCACAGACCGTTTGTGATCCGACTCCGGAGTTCACTCCCTGCGAGCTGGTCTTCGACATTCCCTCCGCGCCAGGCAACCAGCCGATCGATCTTCACGCCGAGTTTCGATCGCCGCACCAGAACACCGGACGCGCGGATGCCTTCTGGGACGGTGGCGCGCGCTGGGTCATTCGCTATACCGCGGCCGAGCCCGGCACATACAACTGGCGGCTGACCGGCACGATCGCGGGGCTCGGGGGTAAAGAAGGCACCTTCGTCGCCACGCCCGTCGGAAAGCCGGGCTGGCTGCGCGCGGCCAACCTCCACCACTTTGCGTTTGTCGACGCGGCGAATCAAAACAACCTGACGCCGCACCTCTGGATGGGCGCGGTCGTGCCGGGCTTTGCATCCATGAGCGCCGCCCAATGGAAGTCCCTCGTCGATACGCGCGCCGCGCAGCACTTCAATCATCTCGGCATCACGTTGGTGGATGAATTGCACGCCTCTGATTTCCAGACGCCGGAGTTCTTCCGCGCCGCCGAAGAGAAGCTGCGTTACGCGAACCAGAAGAACATCATCGTGGATGTCGCGTTCTTCGGTCCGAATGGCTTGATGGATCGCCTGCTCGCCTCGCACGATGCGCGGCAGAAGTGGTTCACCTATGCGCTGGCTCGCCTCGCCGCATTCGACGTGACCTGGCAAGGGCTCGAAGGATGGGAGAGTTACGACAACGGCCGCGATCTGCTGAAAGAGATCGCGGGCTATCTCGCGGACCTCGATCCTTACAAACACACACGCTCGACGCGGGCGAATACTTCCTCCGGCCCGGTTGTCGACGACGGCTGGCTGCGCTACCGCTCTTATCAGGGCAGCGACGACGCAGTCACCGCCATTGACCAACAGGTCTATCAATATCCGTCGGTGAGCAATTTCGGGGGCGATGCGGCGGACGCGGACACCTTCCGGCATCGCCTTTGGAACGCGACGGTGAGCGGGGCTTACCCGTCGACGGTGATCCCGAACGAGCAGGCCGCAAACGAGATGAAAATCTGGTACGAGTTCATGGAAGGCACGCGCCACTGGGAACTCGAACCATTCTTCGATGCCGACAACGGCCGCGGACTCGCTCTCGAGGGGGTGGAATACATCATCTATGTCGACAAGCCGGGCCCGGTGACCGTGAGCAATCTGGAGAAGCATGGATATGATGGCCGCTGGTTTAATCCAGCGACGGGGCAGTCCGTGAAGTTGAAAGAAATCAAGTCTGAGACCTTTACCGCGGAGCCTCCGGACCGCACGCACGACTGGGTGCTGCAGATTTCGCGCGAGGGCCACAAGGCGTCGATGCTGAAAAGCTACCGGTTCGTTTCGCGCGAGGATGACATTCAGTTGCAGCAGATCGAAGGGAATCCGGAAAAAGTCCCGTTCGATGTCGTCGAACCAGCCGGCGATACGATTTCGCTGAGCAAGCCGCCAATGTTCTCCATCAAGCTGAAGCGCGAATCGAAAGCCCTGCAGCGCATGAGTTACGAGTGGACCGGCGAGGTCACGGTCGACGGCCGCAGCTATCGCGTGATCGGCACTGGGGCCAACGGCACGCTGCGGATTCCGGCAAACATCGCCCGGAATTATCCGGCGGCGCTGCACGTCCGCATCCTGGGAATGAATGGGCTCGGCAAAGTCTACGCGCTCGACCGGAATTACACACTGACGAAATGATGCGAACGCGATGTGGTGCAGGATGGCATCCTGCGCGCGATTGGCAATCGCGCTGGTCTCGCAGGACGCACGCCGGCGAATCATGTTAACTCTGGCGGTCGATACCACGGCCGATTCCGGCAGCATCGCGCTCATGGATGAGAGCGGCGTCCGCGATGAAGTGGTTGTGCACGCGCCGCAGGGCTTCAGCCGCGTGTTGTTCGGCGAAATCGAGGGGATGCTCGCGCGGCAGAAGATCCGGCTGGCGGATGTGGACATGTTCGCCGGTGCGTCCGGCCCGGGTTCGTTCACCGGCGTTCGCGTGGGCTTATCGGCGATGAAGGGGCTCGCCGAAGTGCTGGGGAAGCCGATTGCCGCCGTGTCGAATCTGGAAGCGCTCGCGGAGTTCGGAAGTTCCGCCGCCCGCGCCACGATCATCGACGCGCGGCGCGGCGAGATTTACGGCGCCGTCTACGCTGGCGCCGGAAGCCTGATCGTTCCCGAAATCGTACTGCCCTTGCCGAAGTTCCTCGACCTGCTGCCGGATCGCGAGCTCGAATGGATTTCGCAGGATTTCGAGCCGTTCCGCGAGGCATTGGCAGGCACGCGGTTCGATGCTGAGCCGGCGGTGCAGGCGCCGGCAGCGCTCGCGGGCGCCATCGCGCGAATCGCAAGGCGAATGCTCGCACGGGATGCGGCCGCGATCGAGGCGAATTACGTGCGGCGGTCGGATGCCGAGTTATTGTTCAAGGGAAAGTAAGATGGCGTGATGGCACGCGCGGCGCGACAACTCGAACTGAAAGGAGTTATCGCGTCCGCCATCACACCCCGCCGCGACAATATACAGGACCCGGACTTCTCCGGGCTTCTCGATCTGCTCGATTTCCTGGCGGCCGGTGGCGTCAAAGGCATCTGCCTCTTCGGCGCGACAGGCGAGTTTCTCAACTACAGCTTCGCCGAGCGGCAGCGGCTGGTCTATCTCGGGGTTAAACGGAGCCGCGTTCCGATACTGGTGGATGCATCCCATTCGACTTTCGAGGGGGCGGTCCAGATTGCGGATGAAGCGATCGCGGCCGGAGCGGATGGCTTGATGCTGATGCCGCCCTACTTTTTTCCGTACGGGCAGCGCGAGATCGAGGAGTTTTACGCGCAGTTCGCGAAGGAGGTCGGCGACGCCGTGCCCCTGCTCATCCACAACTTTCCGGAGGTCACGTCGCGCATCGAGATGGGTGTGATGAGGAGATTAATTGGGACCGGGCGCTTCGCAGGGATCAACGATTCGAGCGGAGACCCGGCGCTTTTGGAACAGCTTCTGGAGTTGCGGCGGGAGCGGCCGTTCGCGCTGTTCGCAGGGGACGACCGCACCGCGGCGCGGGCGCTTCGCGCCGGCGCGGATGGAGTGATTTCCGGCGCCGCCTGCGCGCTGCCGGAACTGATGACGGCTCTGGCGAAGTCGCCCACTGAAGAGCTGAACGCACGGGTACTCGAGTTCGTCGCATGGGCGGAGCGATTCCCATTCCCGACGGCGATCAAGCGCGCGGTGAAACTGCGCGGCCAGCATTCCGCCCCGGCGCTGACCCCGCTCGCGGAAGAGTCGCGGGCGGCGCTGGAGGAATTCTCGAAGTGGTTCGCGGCGTGGTTGCCCCACGCAAAGAAGGCTGCCGCCAATGGATGAGCTGCGCGACTTCCGCCAATTCGGCCACAAGCTGATCGATTGGGTGGCGGACTATCTGGAGTCGCCGCAGAAGTACCCGGTACTGTCGCCGGTTTCGCCCAACGAGATCGCCGATGCCCTTCCCGCCGTCGGTCCCGAGCGCGGCAAGCCGCTCGACGAAATTTTCGCGGATTTCCAACGCGTGATTCTGCCGGGTATCACGCATTGGAACCATCCGAACTTCCTGGCGTTTTTCGCCAACACCTCTTCCCCGCCCGCTGTACTGGCCGAGTTGCTCGCGGCAGCCCTGAACGCGAACGGCATCCTCTGGAAGACATCGCCGGCGGTCACGGAACTCGAGATCGTCACGCTACGGTGGCTGCTGGACTGGATGGGCTTGCCGGCGTCATGGTTCGGGATGATCCTCGACACGGCGTCGACCAGCACCCTGCACGCAATCGCGGCAGCGCGCGTGGCAGCCGCTCCGGAGACGCGTGATGCCGGGGCTCCCGGGGGGCTGGTGCTTTACACGTCCGACCAGGCCCACTCATCCGTCGAGAAGGGCGCGATGGCGCTCGGGTTCGGCCGATCGAACGTGCGTTCCATCGGTTCGGATGCGGAGTTCCGAATGCGCCCCGAGCTGCTGCGCGAGGCAATCGACCGGGATCGCGCGGCGGGGCTGCGTCCTTGTTGCGTCGTCGCGACCGTCGGGACGACATCCACAACGAGCATCGATCCGGTGCCCGCCATCGCCGAAATCGCGCGGCGCGAAAATCTTTGGCTGCACATCGACGCCGCATATGCGGCGTCCGCGGCGATCCTGCCGGAAATGCGTTGGATTCTCGAGGGCTGCGAGCATGCCGATTCGTTCGTGTTCAATCCGCACAAATGGCTGATGGTGCCGGTGGATTGCAGCGTGCTGTACTGTCGTCGTCCGGAGGTGTTGCGGCAGGCGTTTTCACTGGTGCCGGAAATCCTGAAGACCAGCGACGGCGGCCTCAACATGATGGATTACGGGATTCCCCTCGGGCGGCGCTTCCGCGCGCTCAAGCTCTGGTTCGTGCTGCGCTACTACGGGCGGGAGGGAGTGGCGCGGGTCATCCGCGACCAGCTCGCCATGGTGCGCGAATTGGAAAAACGCATCGCCGCCAGCGAAGGGTTCGAGATCTGCGCGCCGGCGTTGTTTTCAGTCGTCTGTTTCCGGCTGCGCGGATCGGACGAGGCGAATCGCGCGCTTCTGGATGCGGTCAACGGCTCGGGGCGCTTCTTTATTTCGTCAACAGTCGTTCACGGCCGTCTGATGTTGCGGATCGCAGTCGGGAACATGCTCACCAGCCGCGCGACGCTCGACGAATTGTGGCGAACGATCGAGCGTCTCTCAGCGGCGTGAAGCGTTCCGCGGCCGAAGATAAAAATCGAAATTCAGGTCCGGATACTGGCGATAGAGATCGACCACGCGGTCGTAGATGCGGGTGTAGATTTCGGTGCGCAAACCAGGCACAGCAACCCGCACACTGAAAAGTGTTTCGTGGTCGATGCTGATATCGACCGAGCCCGGCCCCGCGATGGCTTCAATGTCGGACTTAATAACTTTCGCAAGCGCCGGCCCTCCGGTGATTGTCAACGGTGTCGCAACCGGGACGGGCGGTTTCGGAGCTTCTTCTTTCGAGGTCGTTGTTGTCGTCAGGAAAGCGGCGAGAGCCAGTCCGAGGATTACCATCCGAAACGTCTCCTGTTCACGTCTTCTGCTTGCTCTTTGCTACTAAAGATACACCCTGCGGCGTGAAAAAAGTTACGGTGTCTTCATGTCCGCTGGTGTATTACCGCTGCCGCGTCAGCAGTTTCGCATCACGCCGGTGACTTAGCATGATATGGGCCAAAATAACTGCCGGGCGCGGAACCGCTCGAACAGATCAGCGGGCGGCTTCTATCACCTTTTCGGCGAATAGGGCGGGGGCCTGAACGTTCGCGACATGTCCCTGGCCATTGAGGATCAGGGTGTGGCAGTCAGGAAGCGATTCGCGGATGAACGCCGTGCCGTCCCTGATGTGAGCCGGACTTTCGCTGCCGAGGAGCATGGTGGTGGGAACCGCGCAATTCCGCAGACCCGCCCCGATCTCCGCGGCGCGATCTTTAAACGAGCCCGCCGTTTCCATCTCGCGCGGAATGGTATTGGCCGTCAGAACAAGCCCCGGCCACGCCCCCGTGGAGCGAATGGCGCGGGCGCGCTCCGGGCTGAACACCGTTGCTAGAAACAATTCGGTGACCAGATCGCGATCGCCAGCCGCCCACGCCTGCTTCGCCTGCTGAAGCGCCGGGATGTGCTTCGGATTGCGCCCCGCGAATACCGGCGGCTCATAAAGAATCGCTCGGGAGATGTTTTTCAAGGCGTTCGCAGCCATGCCCTGGACCGCAACCAGCGCTCCATACGAGTGTGCAACGAGCACGACTGGTTCGCCGATGGCGGCGATCACTGCGCCGATATCCTCGACCTCACGTTCGATGCAATAAGAAGAGTGGTCGCCACTGGGCGGGCGTCCGCGACGCTGCATAACGCAGGTGGTGAAGTGTTCGGCAAGCGCGGGGAGAACTGCCATCCATTCGAGCCCGCTGGCGGCGGCGCCGTGCACCAGTAACATTACAGGCCCAGAGCCCGTGCGCGCGTAAGCGACAGGTGTATCATCCTTCGACTCGACCATCAGCCGGCCTTGCGCAAGCATGGACGAGGTCGCCTCGAAGTTCAAACCGGGCTACTTTGTGTCGACCTTGATCACCTGGATAATGAGACTCTTCGGCACCAGCATCTGGTGAGGAATGCCGGCGGGAATATGGAAGACGTCGCCCGCGGCCATCGGGTACTTCGAACCACCGGTGATCGATTTGCCGCGCATCTCACCCGGCGCCGTGGTCTTGCCGTTGACCATCGTGCCGCCGACGACCAGCGTTCCCTCGCCGGAAACGACCGTGACGACGTCAACCTGCTTCTCGTGAGTCTCGGCGGCTCCATCGCCTTCGCGGCGCACAAGCAGGAGGCCATGATTGCCCCAGGTTGCGACGCGGTCCGCGCCGGCTTTGTTTTCGTCGAGTTTGGCGGCTTTGGCGCGCGAGACGATTTCAGATCCTTTGTAAGCGGCAAAGCCGGGGATGTCGGCAGCGAACGCAACACTGGTCAGCGACAGCAGGGCAAGTGCGGGCAGTAGCTTCATGCGTCGGATCGTATCACGAGTTGCCGGATCGGCGGCTTTACCACGGCATCTGGCGCTTCGTGTATTTCCGCCCGATCTCCGCGGCCTGCTGATTCGACGGGCCCACCATCACACCCTCCTTGATCATGTCGGTCACGTTATTGGCGTTCATTGAATTCAGGAAGAAAATCTTGTTCGCCTTACACGCCGCGAAGACGCGAGCTCGCGCCGCCTGCATCCGCGGATCGCGCTCGGCATTGGGACCGCGCACGCCGAGCGACAGGGCCATATCTCCGGGACCCCACTCGGCAAATCCGATGCCCGGAACCTTCAGGCTCTCTTCCGCGTTCGCCAACGCATACTTGTCTTCCAGCTTCACGCCGAGCAGCAGTTCCCCCTCGGGATTGAGCGGCCACGCGTCGGCTTTATCGAGATACTCCTCTTGCGTGACGCCCCAGATTTGCGCGGCGGCCGGCGTGCCGTGAGCGCCGCGGCGGCCTTCGCTGAGCCCGTGGCCGACGGCCTGCTTGTGGATCGGCAAACGCACCGCTTCGATAAACGCGCGAATCGCGCCGGGCGTATCCGCGTGCGTCAGCATAATGCCGTGGACTCCGGTCGCCAGCACCTGGCTGAACATCCATGCGTTGGCGCGCACGGCGGCTTCGTCGGTTCCATTCACAGGCACGTTCACGATCACAGCCGGGGTACGATGGCCGCTCTTCGTTGGACCGCCGGCGGCAAGCCCCTTCATGTATTCCGCGAGTCCGGCGACATCGAATGGCGCATGCTCCATGTCATAGCTGATGTAATCGGCCCAGGTCCGGGCATCCTGCTTGCCCTGTTCGAAGGTGCCCGTAGTGCCGGAGTGTGAACCTGTGTAGTACACCGGCTGGCCTTGTTCGAGCAACTCGATGGCGCGGTTGACGCGCTTCGGCTTCGGCGTTTGAGCGCGGAGCGATGTGAGCCCGGCGGTCAGATACAGACCGGCGGCAAGGAAACAGGAAGCGAGGAAACCCGAAGCGAAGAAACGGGCGGCCGCTTTCGATTTGCTCATGGCGAATCCAAGTATATGTCCGTTTTCCAGCGCCTTTTCGGTAGAATGAACCGCGAGGTGCTCCAGTGACTCTCTTCCGGCTTTCCGCGCTGGTGTTCGTTCCGGCCAGTCTCGTTCTTGCCCAGCAGCCGCGCGGCGGCGGCAGCAATTTGATCCAGCCGCTGCCGGAGTTGCAGAAGAGCCTGAAAGGCAAGCTGGAGAAGATCACCGTCCACGGCAAATCGCTGGAAGGCAACCTTGAGGGTGACGCAGCGGACCGCGACGTCTTCGTCTATTTGCCGCCGAGCTATCAGGCGGAGCCGGCGCGGCGCTATCCCGTCGTCTATACGCTGCACGGCTACGGATTGCACGCGCAGCAGTGGGTCGGCTTCGCCAACGTGTCGGGTCTCGAAAAAGGACTCGCCGCCGGCACGACCAGGGAGATGATTCTCGTCGCCCCCGACGCATTCTCGCTGCACAACGGCAGCTTCTATTCGAACTCGAAGACGACAGGCGATTGGGAGGCGTTCGTCGCGGTCGAGCTGGTGAATTACATCGACGCCCACTACCGCACGATCCCGAATCGAGCGAGTCGCGGGCTGGCCGGACACTCGATGGGCGGCTACGGAACCCTGCGCATCGGCATGAAGCATCCGGAGGTGTTTTCCAGCCTATACGCCATGTCGGCGTGCTGCATGCTCGATACCGCGGAAGTGAATCCGGCGCTCACGCAAATGGAGGCCGTCAAAACGAAAGAAGACGCCGCGAAGCTTTCGTTCAACCAGAAATCGCCTCTCGCCCGCGCGGCGGCGTGGTCGTCGAATCCGGCTAATCCTCCGCTCTATATCGATCTGCCGGTGAAGGACGGCAAACAGCGTCCATTCATCGCGGCGAAGTGGATGGCGAATTCGCTGCTGGTCATGCTGGAGGAATACGCGCCGAACCTGAAGAAGATGAAAGCAATCGACATGAATGTCGGGCTGCAGGATGGGTTACTGCAGACCAATCGCGATATGGACGAAGCGCTCACCGCGGCGGGCGTGCCACACCACTTCGAGACATTCGAGGGCGATCACAACGGACAGGTACCAATGAACTTCGAAGTGAAGGTGCTGCCGTTCTTTTCGAAAAATCTGGAGTTCGGGAAGTAGCGGCGGACAAAAAAACGAGCGCTTTCCGCCCACCGCCTTCGCATCACCCTAATCGTGCCGCAGCCGGTCGTGCTCTTCGCGAACCCCGCGCAGGCTGCTGAGATCGGCCCGCAATGCGTCACGGTCGGACGGCTCGAGCGTGTTGTGCTCGACAACGTTCTTCACGTCGTCAATCGCCGTATCCAGCTTGTCCTTATCAAAGTGACCGCGCGTGAACTCGCGGTCGAAGTCGGAAAGATGCTTCGATGCGTTCTCATATCGATCCGCCTCGTTGCCGTGGTGGTGGCGCTCGAAATTGGCGGCTCGGCTTAGATCGTTCAAAGTACGATCGATGACTCCGCGCGCGTGTTCCTGTGCCGAAGCTCCCACCGCAAGCCCGCACAGGAGAGCCGCGGTCGCCAGAATGGTCCTGATCATGGCCCATTCCAGTGCAACCGCCGTGCCGTTTACCGGATTTGCGTCGCCGAAATCGTTTTACCGGATTTGTGGCTCCTGTAAACCACACCCGCAATCTCATCGACCACGTACTCGGGTTCGCGGTCACCGAAGAGAACGAACCGGTCGGCCTCGCCTGTATCGAGGTTCACGCCGGTGATCCCGGGCCCCTTCCCATCGGAAGTTTTCACGTCGGACAGCATGTACGAATAGCTACCGGTCGCGTTCGTCTTGCTGAAGCGTTTGGAGACGGCGCTCTCCCACTGTCCGGCGGTTTTGAATCGCTCGCGATTGGCGTCGTCATTCGCCGACGTGCCAAACTGCGTGGATGCCGCCCGCTGCGTTTCCGCGAGGTACATCGTTGCGAAAATCGCGCTGGTTGCGATTTTGTTGAACGTCGACATTCCCGGCGGATCGGCCTTCTCGAACCATTTGATCGTTTTCGTCTTCGGATCGAACCCCATGGCGTGCTGCGTGCCCCGAACCACGATCAAATCGTTGCCTCGCGGCAGAAGCGCGATGGGAGGATCCAGCGGCGCACTCGTGGAAGCCGCCTTCGCTACTCCGAGCGCGCCGCCGCGCAGCGCGCCGAATCCGATCTTCGCCGCTTTACCTGCCCCCGACGATTTCATTTTGAATTCCAGAGGAACCTGGAATGCTTCTTTCACTTTGTTGCCTTCCGCGTCGAGGCTGAGCCCCGTGAGATTCTTCGCGTCGGCGATCAGCACGGCGCTCAACTCCGGCAAGACGACCATGTTGGTAATGGTTTCCTTCGCACCTTCGTACTTCCAGCGCGCCTGTCCGGTTTTGATATCGAGCGCGACGACGCCGATGGGTGTCTTCTTCTCGTAATCGCCGCCGGCCGCATTGAGGAAGACGCCGCCCATACGCCCGTAGAGCACCCCATTCACCAGCTCCATTTGCGCAATACCCGCGCCGTAATCGGCCGAGCTCCACAGCAGAGCGCCTGAGTTCTTGTCGAATGCGCGCACGACGCCCTTTGCCGAACTGTAAACCATATTCCCGCTGACGAGCGGCGAGGCGTTGGTTCGCGCAAGCGTCTTCTCCGTCACATCGAAGGCGGATTTCCAGAGCAGCTTGCCGGTGTTGATGTCGTACTTGTGCAGCCCGGCATACGCGAGATAGATGGCCTCGTTATCGGCCGTGGGCTTCGCATGCCCGCGCAGATCGAATTTCGGGAAGAAATTCGAGCTCTTCGCGGCCTTGTACATGTCGGCCTTGTCCTCAAAGCCGGCTTCCCACTTGACCGCGCCGGTGCTCATTGAGACCGCGAGAAGGTCCAGCTTCGCTCTTCCGCCCGAACCCGCGGTCACCAGCAGCACCATGTCTTTCGAGTAGAGCGGCACCACGTCGGCAATCATGCCTTTCGCCTTCTCGGTTTCCCATGCTGTTTCGCCGCTGACCAGATCGACCGCGACCAGGTGTGTCTGTGTCGAGATGTTGCCGGTGTTCTGCGCGACCAGCAGTATCGGGTAGCCTTCCAGCTCCTCGATGTTCGCTTCGGGAATCTTCTTCAGATCCTCGCGCTTCCATGCCACGTTGCCGGTTGCCGGGTCGAGTCCGTAGATGCCCGAGTCGCACCCATACACGAAGCCCCCGGCGAAGGTGACCTTCATCCACTTCACATCATCCGGAGCGTTGTGCTTCCACATTTCGCTCGAAGGCGAGGCGGCCGACAATGACCACACGCCAGGCATAAGCGACCAGGCCGCGACCGCGGCCACCGCGAGAATTGTCTTCTTCATTGCTTTATCCGGATGAAGGCTGTCGCCGTTTATTACCGCCGCCTCAAAAATTCACATGTGCGAGGATGCATAAGGAGGCATTCCATGATCAACAGAATCGTTATCCTGACGCTTGCAGGTCTGTTGGGCGCCAGTCTCTATGCCGCGTCGAAGCCCACCACCGTCACACTCAAGGACGGCATGGGCAAGGATGTCGGCACCGCGAAAATTTCATCCAGCGGCGCGGGCGTGAAGATTGCCCTCAACCTCAAAGGCCTCGCCCCAGGCGAGCACGCCGTGCACATCCACCAGAATGCGAAATGCGACGGACCGGCGTTCACCACGGCGGGCGGGCATTTCAATCCCGATATGAAACACCATGGGCTGCAGAACCCTGAAGGTCCGCACGCTGGCGATATGCAGAACTTCACCGTCAAGCCCGATGGGTCGGCGAAGGTAACGGTCGACAATCCGCGGGTCAACCTCGGAGACGGAGATCACTCGGTATTCGCGAATGGCGGCACCGCGCTCGTGATTCACGCGAAAGCCGACGATCTGAAGTCCGACCCGGCGGGCAACGCAGGCGACCGGATCGCATGTGGCCTGATTACGAAGTAGAGATGCAATGCCGGCAGTCGCCGGTCACTTCTATTAACCAGAGTTAGCGACAGAAGTCTTACAAACCGCTTGCGCGATCCTTGCTAGCCTGCAAGTGCATGGAAAAATCAGGATCCCAGGCTGGAGCGGAAGTCTTCAGTCTCCCCCGCCGCGACGGTCTCAACTGGCCTACGACGATTGCGATGGGTCTCTTTCACGTCGGCGCGATCGCCGGCCTCTTCATGTTCAGTTGGCGGAATTTCTGGACCGCCGTCTTCTTATATTGGATCGCTACCGGTCTCGGGATCAGCATGGGATACCACCGGCTGCATACGCACCGTGGTTACAAGTGCCCGGTGTGGCTGGAATACTTTTTCGGCCTGTGCGGCTCGTTGAGCCTGGAGGGCGGGCCGATTTTCTGGGTGGCGGTTCATCGCGTCCATCATCAGAAGTCGGATCAGCCCGGCGATCCCCATTCGCCCCGCCATGGCGGGTTCTTCTGGTCGCATGTCGGCTGGATCATGTTCGGCGAAGGCAACCACAACAATACGAAGCTGATGTCGAAGTACGCGCCCGACCTGGCGAAGCATCGCTTTTATGTCGAGCTGAATAACTGGCACTGGGTGCCGCAAGTGATCCTCGGCGTGATTCTCTACGCTATCGGCGGTTTGCCGATGATGTTGTGGGGCGTTTGCGTGCGCGTCGTTTTCGGTCTGCACGCGACGTGGCTGGTGAACTCCGCAACTCACATGTGGGGACCACGCCGGTTCGCCACTCGCGACGACTCACGGAACAACTGGTGGGTTGCCGCGCTCACGTTTGGCGAAGGCTGGCACAACAATCACCACGCCAATCCGACGTCGATTCGTCACGGCCTCGCATGGTATGAGGTAGACCACTCCTGGATTCTGGTCAATCTCCTGAAGAGCCTCGGCCTCGCGTGGGACCTCAAAGTCGCCAAACTCGACGCGCCATTCGCCGAACGCGAAGCCGCGTAGTTGCTGCGCCGCGGCGGTTCGGCCGCTGTGCCTTAAGCTGGGACCATGGTCGGGACCGGCCGCAAAAAGTCCATCGCCTTCTTCATCTCGCTCGGCGTCGGGATGACGCTCCTCAGCATACTGCTGTACGTCGGCTGGGCGCTGTGGGGGTGGCGATCCGGCATTCTGCTCTTCCTCGGGATCGTCCTCACCGCCCTCATCATCGCGGGCGTCGTGCTCAACACGATCTTCCTCGTCCGGGAAATCCGGCGTAACGAGCAGCATGACGCGTTCATCAACGCAGTCACACACGAGTTGAAGACGCCCGTCGCCTCCATTCGCCTTTACGTCGAAACGCTCCGGACGCGCCCGGTCGAGGAATCGAAGCGCAACGAGTTCTACGGCATCATCCTTTCCGACAGCGACCGCCTGCTCGGCACAATCGAACAGATTCTCCGCACCGGCCGCGTCGGATCGTCCAGCCGCAAGCCGCATCTGGCTCCAATGCGTCTCGACAAGCTGGTGAGCGAGTGTGTGGCGCGCGCCCGCATCCTCCACAACATCCCACCTGGCTCGCTCCAGTACGAGCCGGCCGAGCCGCTGCCCATTCTGGGGGACTACGATGAAGTCCATGCCGCCGTATCGAATCTGATCGACAATGCCGTCAAGTACTCCGGCCATGACGCGCATATTGAAGTCGCCGCCGCCGATCGGGAGAACCGGTTTGCGGAGGTGAGCGTGCGGGATTACGGTCCTGGCATCCCCGGGCCGGAGCTGAAGCGCATTTTCAAGCGCTTCTATCGAATCCACGGCCCGCAGTCCACGCGCGTAAAGGGCACGGGCCTCGGGCTCTACATCGTCCGCTCCGTCGCCAAGCGCCATGGCGGACGCGTGTGGGCCGAGAGCGGCGGACCAGGCCAGGGCAGCCGCTTCACCCTGCAATTCCCGATCGCCCGGTAACGAAATGAGCCGCGTACTGGTCGTGGAAGACGAGCAGCATCTGGCTGACGGACTTCGCTTCAATCTGGAAGCAGAGGGCTACCAGGTCGACGTCGTCGATACCGGCGAGGCCGCGCTGGAACTGCTCTCCGGCAAAGCTGCCGCAATCGACATCGTCGTGCTCGATGTCATGTTGCCCGGCAAGAGCGGCTTTGACGTGGTTGCGGAAATGCGGCATTCCGGCCAGTTCGTTCCGACGCTGATTCTGACGGCGCGCGGACATTCCGACGACGTCCTGAAGGGGTTCGCTTCCGGCGCCGACGACTACCTCACCAAGCCCTTCGACCTGTCGATTTTAATCGCGCGCATTCAGGGCCTGCTACGCCGTCACGAGTGGCTCCACCGTACGCGTCAGCCGGTTGAAGCCGCGCCCGCCCGCGATGGAGAATTTACGTTCGGCGAAAAGTCTGTCTTCTTCGATCTTTTGGAATTACGCGTCCGGGATCAGGTGTTCCCGCTTACGGTGATGGAGATGAACGTCCTTCGTTACCTGATCGAGCACGAAGGCAAACCAGTTTCCCGCAAAGCCATGCTGGAGGAAGTCTGGGGACTCCACGAGGACACCGACACCCGCGCGATCGACAACTTCATCGTACGTTTGCGGCGCTATATCGAGGATGATCCGGGCAAGCCGCGCCACCTGCTTACCGTCCGTGGCGTCGGCTACCGATTCATCGCGAATCCTCCACCGGCGAAGTAACGCTCACGCGCTTATTTCGGTATTCGGCCGCCGCTCACTTCATGTGAACGCTATCCGCCGATGCCGCGCCACGCCAACTGGCCGCCGATATAGACCAGCCAGACGCACAGCACAAGACGCATCTTCCGCGGCGAAACGACCCTCACGAGCTGCGTTCCGATCAGCACGGCCGGAATTCCGCCGGCCAGCAGCTTCCACAGCATCGCCCACGGCACCCCGGTCATGCTGGCGTGAATGCCGCCCGCGAAGATGGAAAGCAGGAGACCGAACGCGAGATCGGTCCCCACCACTTCCGCCGTCGTGAGCGCGGTGAAGCGCATTAAGACGACGGTCCCGAGCGCGCCCGCTCCTGCCGAGGAGAATCCCACTTCGAAACCGATGGGCGCGATGATCCACGGCAGAATCTTCAACGGCACTGGCTTGGATTCGATCTTCGGCGTCAGACTGCGCCACAGCGTCCCGCCGGCCGTGATCAGCACCGTGATTCCGACAATTCCGAGAACCGGGCGGCTTAACGCCTTCTGATCGAGGCTTTTCAGCAGTAAGCTGCCGATCAGGACCGCCGGCAAACCGCCCAACGCCATGAACTTAAGAACGCGAAAACTCACATGGCCGCGCGAGAGATAGATCGGCGTCGCAATCAGCTTCACGACAGTTCCGAAAACAAGCGCGGTTGTCACGGCATCGCTGGCGGATTGGTGGAAGAAAAGAATGAGAATGGGCGCCGTGATACTACCGGCGCCCACACCGGTGATGCCGATCGCGAGCGCGATCAAGAATCCTGCGAGGATTTCCATGAATTAGTCTCCGGCCAGTATATCCCACTGTTCGATAGGGATAGTGGGGTAGGTGATTATCGATAGCTGACCGAAGAACGCAGCGTCTACCACTGCAGCTTTAATCCGAACTGGATCTGCCGGGAAGTGGTCGATGTGGCAGTGATCACGCCCGCCGTCGGAGAGGGTCCTCCGGTCGCGGCTGTAAATACGATTGGATTGGGCGAGTTGAAGTTCGTGTGGTTCAGGATGTTGAAAAACTCGCCGCGGAACTGCAGGTTCAACCGCTCCCTGATTGGGATACGCTTCGAGAGCGACAGGTCGAGCGTATTGAGCCCCGGCCCTTCCAGTACGTCGCGTCCGGCGTTTCCGTAGGTACCGGCAAGCGGAACGATGAACGCCGCCGGATTGTAGTATTGGCTCGGATTTCCGGTGATCACGTTCCCGGTGAATGCGGGATTCCACGACGGCCGAATCGGATTGCGGGTGTCGCCATCGTTGCTCGGGTTGAAACCGAGCTGCGGCGAGAAAGGCAATCCGGTTTGCGCAGTGATAATCGCGCTCGCCTGCCACCTGGAGATAAACCTGTTTACCCACGCATTACCGCCCTTGTTCCCAACCGGCAAGTCGTAGGTCACGTTGATCGACGCGCTGTGCCGTACGTCGAATGACGAACGGCCGTAGTCGAGATACGGTTGCAGCGGGCTCATCGTGAAGGCGTTGGTGGTGCCCGATATTGCGTTCGCAAGCGACGATCCTTCGTCGAGGCTCTTTGAAAGCGTGTAGGCGCCACGTAACTGAAGGCCGTGGTTCAGGCGATGCGCGACATCCAACTGGAGCCCGTGATAGTAGCTGCTCCCCCAGGAGAACCAGTGCGTCGTATTCGCCAGATTCGGGTTAGCCAGCGGTGCGTTGGGTGGAAAGTAAAGCGCGCCGCCGGGATAGCCTGCGGGGCAAGGCGACGCCGGGCAAATCGCCGGAACCGGCGTATTGGCGTCGATCGACAGCAGCTCATGATAACCGTGCGAACCGACGTAGGCGAGGCTCACGGTCGTGTTGGGCGCGACTTCCTGCTGGATAGTGAGCGACCATGTCACTGCGGCCGGAGTCGCAAGGTCCGGCTGCACGCCAGCCGGAGAAATCTTCGATCCCGAAGGCGGTGCCGAGCCGGGCGCAATGTAAGCGCTCGAAACCGGTATGTTCTTCTGAACGATCACGCTGTTGAAAGGCGCGCTCTGGGTAAGCCTGTAGCTGATGGAATCGTTCAACGAGTAATAAATACCGAGTCCCGCTCGGATCACCGTCTTTTTCAGCGGCGACCAGGCAAGGCTCACGCGCGGCGCGGGCAGAAATTTCGCCTTGTTTTCGGTAAACGGCGATTTGCCCAACAGCGGATTCGTCTGGATCACGCCATTGGAATCGAATAGCCAGTTCGAGGAACGGTTGTGCGACTCGTTCCAACCGTTGGTGGATTCGGCGCGGAAGCCGAGCCTGAGTTCGAGGTTGGGCCGCAGCTTCATGGTGTCCTCGACATACCATGCGCTCTGGAGAGAATTGAACGTGAGCGGCGTCGGATTCGGAATCACCGTGAATGTCGAGATCGTGCCCTGCTCGAAGCTCTGCAGATTCGTGAAGACCGCCTGACCGTATTGTGTCTGGGCAAGATTGTCGTTGCTTTGCAGTTGCTGAAACCATACGCCCGCGTCAATCGTGTGGATGCCCCGAGTGATCAGAACCTGATCGCTCAGCGTGTAGAGATTGCGCGCCGAGCGCAGATTACTGCTCGCATTCGTTCCCGCGGGCGAAATCTGCGAAGACGAATTGACGGCGGTGCCGCCGCCAATTGTGACCACGCCGATCGGAGCGCCTCGTATGAAACCGGGAACGTCGACGGACGTGGCGCCGGTGAAGAAAAAAGCCGCGCGCGAGAAGCCGAGAGTAAGTTTGTTTATCACTCGGGGACTGAAGACATGAGTCTCGCTCAGGCTCGCCACCTGGTTGCGCACGTTGAGATTCACCAGGCTGAGCGGGTTCACGGAAGGCGAATGGGCCGCGCTGTCATCCACCGTATAAACGCCGGCAAGCGTGTCGCGATCGGAGAAAGAGTGATCGACGCGCGTGGTGCCGAAATCCTCGCGAATCGATTGCTTCGGGTTGTTGTAGGCGATGGCGATGCCGCCTCCGAGATCGGGCCCGTTCTGGACTGGCCAGAGCGCGAGTATTGGCTGCACGCTCGGTGCGGCGGCCGCACGGACCGCGTTATCCGGAACCAGCGTCACGTTACTGAGCGCGAGACTCTGGCGGAAGCCCTCGTAATTGCCGAACACGAAGGTCTTGTTCTTTTTGATCGGCCCGCCCAGCGAGCCTCCAAAGACGTTCCGGCGGAAAGGCGGCACTGGCCCGTGATCGAAGAAATTGCGTGCGTCGAGTGCGCTGTTGCGCAGAAACTCGTACACCGTGCCATGCGGGTCGTTCGACCCGGAAGTGGTGACAATGGAAACCTGCGCGCCGGCCCGTTTGCCGTATTCGGCGCCATAAGTGTCCTTGACGAGTTCGAACTCGCGGATAGCGTCGACGCCCAGAAGTTGGCCGCTGGCTCCCCCTGGCGTTGTATTGATTTGTGAAGCGCCGGTATACTCGACGCCGTTCAAAAGGAAGAGGTTCGCTTCAGGACGATGACCGGAAACGGAAAACATGTTTCCGACGGCCGACGCGGAACCGCCGACGCCGCCCGCGCGCCCCGCGGTGACATTGACGATCCCTGTATTTAATGTGAGCAGGTTGTCGTAGCTGCGGCCATTGAGCGGCAGGTCTTTGACCTGCCGCTCGCCGACGAGTCCAGAGGTATCGGCGGTCGTTGTCTCCAGGCCGACGATTTGCTCAGTGACTTCGACCCGTTCCGAGATCGCGCCGACGGCCAGGCTGAAGTCGACGGTGGCACGCTGGCCGAGAACAAGAGCCACGCTCTTTCGAAGCTCGGTCTGGAAACCGGATTTCTCAGCGGTCACTTCGTAGCTGCCGGCGCCCAAAAGGGGAATTTCATAGTGACCGGCGGCGTCAGTCAGAACTTTCCGGCCCGCGCCCGTTTCCTGATTCCGCGCCGTGACGGCAGATCCGGCGATGGCACTCCCGGTGGCATCGGCCACGATTCCGGTGATCGACGCCTCCTCCTGCGCACACGCGCAGACCGCAGCCATCAATGGGAGGAAAACAAGGCTGAAGGCCTTGTAGAGGTTGCGTTGGCGGTAGTTTCGGCGCGTCATGGGTTCCTGTCGATTGGCATGTAAGTGCCAGATTCCATTGATGTAGATTTTTGCAACACCCCTGAATCTACATTAACTCTATCGGAATAATATACATTCTGCAAGAGAATAATTGACTAACACTATCGAATGAGTCTAGTATTGAGAAACTGATGCGTTCACACTCATCAAACCCGGATGGTGGCTCCTCATCGCTTTCGACTGCGGAAATCGCCCTTGTGGAGGCAATCCGCGGCATCGATTTCGGCTCTGTCGAGGTTACGGTCCATGAAGGACGCGTAGTCCAGATCGAAAGCAGAAGGAAGGTTCGCTTCCCCTCAGCGCCTCAGGGCGCACGCGGGCTCGCATCCGATTCCCGGAACATATTGCCGACCAGTCCACTGGAGGTTCTCAAAAATGGATCGCTTTCGCCGCACAAGACACAACACGACGAAGTTTAGGCCGACAGCGGCAGGACGTGCCTTTCGCGCCCTTGTTTTCACGGGACTGATAACGGCTCCGTTGTGCGCACAGCTTTCCCGGGGACCTGCCGAACCCTTAGCCGGTAAGGACGACCCGCGGTCCGATAAAGACAGGATCGAAGCTCTGGAGCGTAAGATCGCGGAGCTCGATGAACGTCTGCGGATCGCCGAATTGCGCGCCGGAATCTCTACCCCATCACCCCAACCCACCGCGGAACCGTCCGGGTCGCCGCCGAAGCAGCAGGCCACTGTGGACGCCGCGGATCTGAAGGGCACGGTTGCCTCCGTCTCGGCCGATCAGAGCGGATTCACAATCAAATCCAACGACGGGAATTACCTGCTGAAGATCGGCGCTGATCTGCAGGTCGATCTCCGGACTTTCACCGGGGAGGGCAGCACCTCGCTGGTTGACCAGATGCTGCTGCGCCGCGTGCGGCCTACGTTTTCGGGCACTGTCTACAAGTTCGTCGACTATTACTTCCGGCCGGACTTTGGGCAGGGCACAACGCTCATCTATGACGCATACGTTCAGCTCAATTACTTCCCGCGTTTTCAGATAAGGGCGGGAAAGTTCAAGCCCCCGGTCGGGCTCGAGCGCCTGCAGTCGGACGACGACACGAACTTCATCGAGCGAGGGTTGCCGACACTGCTTGTGCCCAGCCGGGACATTGGCTTTCAAATTTCCGGCGATCTTGTAAAGCAGCGGGTGGCTTATCAGGCGGGTGTGTTCAATGGAGTTCCCGACAATGGGTTGAGCGATGCCTCCGCCACCGGTCACCGCACGTACGCGGCGCGCATTTTCCTGACGCCGTTCTCGTCAGGCGGCGAGAGTCCGCTAAGCGGCCTCGGATTTGGCATCGCCGCGCTCGGCGGCAGCGTCGACAACCTGGCGCTCCCGGCGTACAAAACGGCGGGGCAAAACACCTTCTTCACGTTCAACGCCGGGGTAACTTCCGCCGGCCATCGAACGAGCTTCGCGCCGCAAGCCTACTATTACGTCGGGCCGTTCGGATTGATGACGGAATACACCATCACGGAGGAAGGTTTTCAGAAAGGTGGGGAGAGGCACAACGTTGCTTTGCGGGCCTGGCAGGCTGGCGCCACGTATATCCTTACCGGCGAGAAGAAGGGTTACAACGGCGTGATGCCGCGCCGGCCGTTCATGCCGTTCCAGCACGGCTGGGGCGCATGGGAGTTGGGTGTTCGGACCGGCGATTTTCTCGCGGAGAAAGGGCTGTTCAATTACGGGCTCGCCGATCCCACGAAATCACCCAGAGGCGCGCGTGAGTGGATGGGGGGCGTCAACTGGTATCTCAACCGGCTTGTCCGGATGTCGCTCGACTACGGCCACACGAATTTTGCAGGCGGCGGTGGTGCCGTCACAGCCGACCGGGCAGCAGAGCGCGTGATCCTCGCCCGCTTCCAAATCAACTTCATCTAACGACGCCATTTAAGACGCCGCTCCGCGCCACCGGCCCTCTACCTCTGTGGGAGAACTTACAAGAGCCATCTCAAAGTAAACAAAAATTAATAAGGCGCTTGACTGGATTTTGATATAGACTGATTTGGAATGCGCCAACTACTCTTTGTTCTCATGATCAGCGCGGTAGCAGTGTTCGCCCAAGCCCCGGCCGGCGGACGCGGCGGCGCGCCTCACAAAAATCTGAAAGTATTGCCTGACGACGCCAACCTGGTGCCCACGATGCGCGCTGCGGCTGCCGGGCTGGGCGTAATGTGCGACTTCTGCCACGAACAGGACCGCGCGAGCGATGCCAAGCCGACCAAGGTGACTGCTCGCATGATGTTCGAAATGGTGAAGGACATCAACTCGAAGTTCCCGGATGGCAAAATGCACGTGACGTGCTATACCTGCCATCGTGGCACGCAGATGCCGTTAACGGCTCCGCCTGCCCAGTAGATAGTCGTTCTTTTCCCCGGCGTCGGATCCCAGCGGGCCGGGCGCCGGAAGTGTGTTCGGGCTACGTTCCCTGCCCTGAATTTTCCCGCCTGAAAATGTTCATGTGTTACATTCCTGGGTAATGCCCACCGTCGGCCTCGCCCCTGAGACCCGCATCCACGTGCTTCCGCCCGAGATCCTCGCCTCGGACCGTGAATTCTTTCTCGACCACGGTTATCTGATCCTCCGCAACGTTTTCAACCGGGAAGAGATGGAGATTGCCCGCGAAGCAGTGCATTCCAACCCGCGGATGCAGCGGCAACTCACGAACATCCGCGCCAAGACAGAAAGCGGGAAGCACAATGCCTTCGAGACCATCTTCGTCTGGAACGACACAGCCCGCGACGATGTCTTCGCCAAACTGACGCGTAATTATCAGATCTTCGAGCGCCTCGAAGCGATCTTTAACGATCGCGTCTACGTGTATCACAACAAAGTCGCGTTGAAGTATCCGCAGGTGCCGGGATTTCGATATCACCAGGATTACTTCTATTGGTATGGGATGGGCTGCCTCTATCCCGATATGGCGACGGCGAGCATTGCGATTGACGCGGCGACCCGTGAGAACGGGTGTCTGCGTGTCCTCGCGGGATCCCACAAGATGGGCCGCGTGGAACATGAGTTCGATCACGAGCGCGAAGATTCAGGCGTGGCGCTCGACCGGCTTGCTTACATCCGCGAACGCTGCGAAGAGGTCGTCTGCGAACTGGCCGTGGGCGATCTGGTGATCTTCCACTGCAACACTCTGCACGGGTCCGATGACAACGCGTCGGACAAGTCCCGCCTCGCGCTGCTCGGCTGTTACAACACAAGACACAACGATCCGTACAAAGCGACGGACTGCGGGCATCCGTTCTATCATGATCAGTCAATCGTGACCGATCGCGTGACACGCGCCGATTTGGCGAAGATGCCGGACTTCGATCTCTACATCACCTCGAAGTAGATGCTAGAAGAGATTTACGTCGAGTCCGGCGATAAAGTCGATGCTGGGGATTTTGAGTTTGTGAAGACGCCGGTCGTTGGTCAGAAATAAATTGACACCCGCCTGCGCGGCGCTCGCCAAATGAATAGCGTCAGCCGGAGCGACCTTGCAGGCACTCCGGATTCTCGCGTACTGATCGGCGGTGTCAGCGTTGAACGGAATAAGCTCGATTTCCTCCGCGCCAAACGAATCACGGATCTGCGAAATGATCTCGATGTCCCCTGTTCCGTATAGCCCGGTCAGGACTTCGCCTGTCGTAAATACGCTTGTGCAAAGCGTATCGCCCCTCGATTGCATTGCGGACCGAATGACATCGACTCGGGGAGCATAGTCCGGGTTGTCCTCAAGCCAATAAATGAACAGCATGCTGTCCCAATAGATCCGGCTCATTTCTCTTTGTGATTCTCCGGCGGGTAGAATTGAGCCCGCTCCTGCTGCAGGAACCTTTCGCCCCCCCCCAGGCTCGCAAACACGTCTTTTGCGATCCCTCGCAGCTTGAAAAATGCCCATTCCTTCGGCCGCTCAGTTTTGGGCGGGTCGTCATTCAGCAATGAGTAGGTGAAAACGACCGTCGTGCTCATCAGGGATTTCGGGCCTTCTGTCTTGAGGAGTTCGAGACGATTCTCCTCCAGAAATCTGCGTGAACGGAGGGCCTGGCAGACGTTCGCCACGCGGTTCTGGAGACCTGTTCCGCGCTGCACGTCACCCACAACGATCCGGACAGTCTGCTGATGACGGGCTCGAGCAGGCTGGATGTATTGGGTTCGAGCGTAAGAACGGACCCGATCAGCATCTTTTAGAGCTTCCATGAAGGCATTTTACTAAGCATAACAGGCAGGCATAACATACATAAGACTCAGACCCGTTTCAGCCATCCTCCCCGCCAATAGCTGACGTTTTCCGTCAGCGGCCCATCATGGAAGAGCCACGGCGGTTGCTCCTCGCGGAACTCCGGATGCCGCGTGGCAAACTCAAGTGCCGCTTCCGCCGGGTTGTCCCACGTCCACGAGGGATCGCCCCGCGGTGTCATCGCCGCATCCCGCATCGCCCCGCCATCGGTCGCGACGATGTACGATCCCGGCGTGACGAACGGCGCATAGGCTTCCAGCTCGCGCGCTACATGGTCTTTCGTGTGCGCGGAATCCAGCAGGATCAGCACCACATCCTCCGGCTGCAGGAATTCCCGCACTTTCGCCAGGGTCTCCGCGCCCGTTGAATCTCCCTCGATCAGCGAAATCCGCCCGCCGAGGAAGTGATTCCGCAGCGTCTCCTTATCTTCCGGCGCGACCTCCAGGTCGATGCCCAACACGCGGCCCCGTCCGAGTGCTTCAAACAGACTGGCGTGATGCAGCAGAGAGCCTCCCCGGAACACTCCCGTTTCGATGATGACCGAAGGACGCAAGCCATACACGACCTCCTGGAGTCGCACGAGGTCCTCCGGCAACTGCAGGATGGGCAACCCGAACCAGCTGAAGTTGTGGTAGTACATCGTCGCAAAACCCACGCCGGTCCACTGCCGGGAAAGCACCTCGAAAGCTTCTTTGGAGTAGAGCCCGAAGCTGGTTTCGACGCCCTCCGCGGTGGTCGTCAATGTAGCGGTGTCAGTGTCGATGACAATCTTCATGCGGCGACTACCACCTTAACAACGCGCGCCGATTTGCTAGCATCCGTGTGTGGGAGCGATAGCCGCCGAGCAATTCGTCGAACAGACCCGGATTTTTCCGGAGCGCGTCCGCCAGCTTGGTCTGCCGGATACCAGCCGTTTTTACTGGTATCACGCCATCGATCTGGGCGACGGACTCGTCACGCCCGGCCTCTACGATTACCGCCAGACCATCGCCGATTTCCGGTTTCCGGACGACATGGGGGGAATGACCGTTCTTGACGTCGGCTCCGCCACCGGCTTCTTCGCCTTTGAATTCGAGCGCCGGGGCGCTCGCGTCGTCTCGACGGAGCTCCCCTCGCTGCGCGATCTCGACCGCTTTCCCGGCCAAAGTGTCGAGAACTCCATCCGGAAAATCGAGCGCATGATTTTTCCCGACGGACTCGAACTGGAATCTCATCGCCGGGGCGATTCCGAACGCGAGCTCTACCGGTGCCTCCTCGAAGGGCCGTTCCGTTTCTGTCAGCAGCGGCTCGCCTCGAAAGTCGAGCGTTGCTATTCGACGATCTACGATCTTACGCTGGAAAAAACGGGCGTGCCGGAAGGTTTCGATCTGGTGTTCGTCGGCGACGTCCTCCTACACACGCTGTATCCGCTGAAGGCGCTTGCGGCCCTCGCGCCCATGTGCCGGGGCGAGCTGGTGCTGGCGCAGATGCTGCCGGACGGTCCGCAGGCGCCGCCCGCAATGGCATACGTTGGCGGCAACGATCCCGATGAAGACCATATTCAGTGGTGGTTGCCGAACAAGTCGTGCCTCCTCGAGATGCTGATGAAGCTCGGCTTTCCGGTGGTGGATGAAGTGGGCTGGCACTCTGGCATCCTGATGCCGGGCAGCTACCCATTCCGGCGTATTATTCTACGTGCGCGGAAGCCCGGGGCCTGAACTTCAACGGAGACATCTGCCCGATGCCGCACGACGAACTCACGCCTGCGCGGCCGGCCGCAATCGAGGTCCGGAATCTCTCGAAGAGTTATCCGCTCGAGGGATCGCAGCTCGGGCGCCTGCGGCATCTGTTCGGCTCTCCCGATCGCACTCGCAACGGCATCTGGGCCCTGCGCGACGTGAGCTTCTCGGTCCAGCAAGGCGAAGCGTTCGGAATTATCGGCGCCAACGGCTCCGGGAAGAGCACGCTGCTCCAGATCGTGGCCGGCATACTGCGGCCGACGACCGGGTCGGTCGAGGTCAACGGACGCCTCTCCGCTCTGCTCGAGCTCGGCTCGGGATTTTCTCCGGAATTCACCGGACGCGACAATATCTACCTCAACGCCGCGCTGCTCGGTCTTTCCCGCGAGGAAACCGGAGCCCGTTTTGCGGAGATCGAGCGCTTCGCTGATATCGGAGATTTCATCGGGCAGCCCATCAAGACGTACTCCTCGGGAATGGTCCTCCGGCTCGCGTTCGCGGTGGCGGCCCATGTGGACCCCGAGGTGTTGATCGTGGATGAAGCGCTGGCCGTCGGCGACATCGCGTTCCGCCAGCGCTGCATGCGGAAGATCCACGATCTGCGCGGGCGCGGCGTGACGATCCTGTTCGTCTCGCACGAAACGAGCGACGTGAAAGCTCTCTGCGAACGCTGTATCTGGCTCGACTGCGGGAAACCACAGGCACTCGGCGACGCGGACGAAGTGGTCGCGCAATACCTCAGTGCGTCTTTACAAAAGGAAATCCTGCAAAAAGAAACTCAACGAAAAGAAATTCAGCGCCGGGAGACCCACCCCGAGGAGCCAGTGCCCTTGCCCGAAGAGCAAATCGACGAAATCGTCCAGCGCGAGACGCCGCCGGATCTTGTCGAGGGCTTCGGCGGCCGGGATGCCACGGGTCATCGCTATGGCGACCGCCGCGCGACGCTGGTCGGCGCCTGCCTGCTCGACGCGCCGGCCAATGGCGTTCTGCTCCCCCTGACCCGAGCGGGCCTGCGGCTGAGCTTTCGGGTCAGCGGCACAATCGAGTCTCCTATCGCCGGCTTCCTGGTGCGCAACGAGCGCGGCGAAAACATCTTCGGCTCGAACACGGCACGCGAGGATTATCCGCTGCCCCTCATGAAAGCCGGCGAAATGGGCAACGTCGATTTTCACTGGACCATGCCGCCCCTCACGCCGGGCACGTATCGCATTTCTCCGGCCATCAGCGATGGGGATATCGAGGACTTTCGCGTCTGCGATTACGCTGAGGATGCCCTCGAATTCCGCATCAGCGGCGCTGGAGCGATTCCCGGTGCGTCGCGCGCCTACTTCCAGCTTCGTTGTGCCTCAGTTTCGGTGCGGCGGAGTTCGAGATTTTCTACCGGTCCCGCTTTGTAAACAAAGGTAATGGCGTGCTATGATGGCGTAGCTTCTGAAACCCAGCACTTCGTTTGGAACTTCACGATCGGGCAACCCCTCTCGCTGTTTCGTCTCCTTCGAGTCTCGGGGATTTCATTGGTGACGCGTGTGCGGCGTTCCAACACCCGCATCGCGCGATGTGATTTTTAAAACGCAAAATGGGCGCATAACGCTCGTCTTGCGCGATCAGAAAGAGAGAAGTATGAAAGAGACAGGAACAGTCAAGTGGTTTAACGCCGGCAAGGGATACGGCTTCATCTCCCGCGAGAACGGGGAAGATGTGTTCGTCCATTTTTCCGCCATCGAGTCGAGTGGTTATCGGACGCTCGAGGAAGGCGCTCGCGTCAGCTTCGTGGTGAATCGCGGGCCGAAAGGTCTGCAGGCCGAACAGGTCACGGCTGCCTGACCAGAACCTGAGTTGAACGAAAAGGGCAAACAGCCGTCATGGCAGTTTGCCCTTTTTTTCGTTTGCGAGCGGGGCCCCAGGATCAGGAACGAAGCATGTTCCGGAGCCTCCGCCGCGATCGCTTCCGCACTCCAGCCGCAGCCGTCACCGAACTTCGCCGTCCGGGAGAATTGACGAGCGGGCCCGGCGAATATAGAAAACGGCTGTCAAGTTTGCCCTGAGGGGTGTCCTGTCGTGGCTAACCCGCTTGTCTGACAAACGCGCCGGGATAAACCGGGCGGGCCCCCTGAAGGGATGCAGGGCACGCAATTTAACTGTAAAACAGCTGATTTAACCGAGTTTGGCTTTTGAAGCAGCCGTGGGGGCGATTTCCGACTTCACGGGTTTTCGATTGGCGGGAGCCTGAAATCGACGTAACTGGTCAGTGACGCAGACCAGGAACATCGGCTGTTTCGCGTTCTTCAGCACATCGATAATTCGATCCGGCTGATCTTCCAGGTAAATATTTTTACCATCCGTGATCAGGTGGATGTCGCCATCTTTTGCCACTGCATCGCTCAACCGCTTTCCCATCTCCTTCTGCAGGAAACGCAATACACGGCGGATTTTTTGCAGAGAAAATCCCTTGCGGCGCAGTTCCGCAATCACCGAAACTTCCACCACCTCCTGGGCCAGGTAAACGCGACGATGCCCTTCCTGCCTGGGGGAGACGACGTTGCGCTCGTCCCACCACTGAAGCTGGCGCAAACTTACGCCGGCAATCCGCGCCACCTCGCCGCTGGTATAACGGTCCTGCTCAGCGCCCGGAACGGGGAGGTCTTTCTTTGTTTTGAACATTTCGCAACGCCTCCGTATCTCTGCCCGAAGCCTTAAGAATTCTACCAGATTCGCCCGGGCGCGGCAGAAACGGCAACGGAGGCCCATGTTAACATTGAAAAGTTCAAGCCAATCAGTGCCGCACAAAGGATTTACGCCTGTGCGGCAGTACCCGGAGTTTTCGTGGCCAGTAATCTCACGCGCAAAGAGCTTTTAAAACAGGACAAGTTCGCCGTCGAAGCCGAACACACCGTACATTACCTTTCCGAGCATCGTAAAGAGGCCACTCGGTACGGAATAATCGTGCTGGTCGTGGCCGTAATCGTCGCCGGAGTGTATTACTACCGCACGATGCAGCATTCGGCGCGGCAACAGGCTTTGGGTGAAGCCATGACGGTGGCGAACGCAGCGGTTGGCGCGACCGCGCCTCAGCCCGGCACGCCCTATTACCCGACGCAGGCGGCCAAAGACGACGCGGTCGTAAAGGCATTCACCAAAGTCGCATCCGACTACGGCGGCACCGAAGAAGGCTATGTGGCGGAATACTACCTTGGCGCAAAGGCGCTCGACGCCGGCAAAGTCGACGATGCCCGCAAGAAGTTCCAGGATGTCGCCGATCACGCCAACGCCAACTACGCGTCGCTCGCGAAGCTCTCCCTCGCGCAGCTCGATTTCGCGGAAAACCGCCTGCCGGAAGCCGAAAAACTCGTGAAGGATCTGGCCGATCATCCGACCGATCTGGTTTCGAAGACGCAGGCCAACTTCCTGCACGCCCAGATTTTGGCGATGTCGGCGAAGCCCGAAGAAGCGCGCAAAATTTATCAGCAGATCGCACAGGAGAAATCGGACGTCAGCCCCCTGGCCGTCACCGCCATGAGCGAGCTTCCGCAAAAGTAAGCTGAACACGCCATGCTGACGCACCTGCGGTTTCCCGCCGAGGCGTCGCGCGGGCGAAGATACCCCGAGCCCGCACACCCTTATCGCAATCCTTTTCAGCGCGACCGCGACCGCATCATTCACGCGCGAGCGTTCCGGCGTTTGGAAAACAAGACGCAGGTCTTCGCCCCCGGCATTTCCGACCATTTCCGCAACCGCCTGACCCACACGATCGAGGTCGCACAGATCGCCCGCACCGTCGCCGGGGTGCTCGGGCTCAATGAAGATCTTACGGAAGCTCTGGCCCTCGTCCACGACATCGGCCATCCTCCTTTTGCGCACGCCGGCGAGGAGGCGCTCGACCTCCACATGCGCCGCTTCGGGGAGCGCTTCGACCACAACATCCAGGCCCTGCGCACCGTGGAGACGCTGGAACAGCGCTATCCTCGATTTTCCGGATTGAACCTGACCTTCGAAGTCCGCGAAGGAATCGTGAAGCACTCCTGTGACTTCGCGCCCGGCGAGTTCCCCGCCCTCGACGAGTATCTCCCGGGCCTGCGGCCGCCGCTCGAAGCGCAACTGATCGACCTCGCGGACGAAGTCGCCTATAACGCGGCCGACCTCGATGATGCTTACGAAGCCGGGCTCCTGACGCCCGAGCGAATCGCCGCGGCGATTCCCGCCTATGCAGATTTTCTCGATACGATCGAGACGCAGTTCCCGGGTGCGACCGAGCGCGAGCGCTTCGGCGAATCCATTCGGCACTTGATCGACGACCAGGTCTCGGGCTTCATCGAAGGCACGCTGGAAGCCGTGAAAACCGCGGGCGTGAACGACTTCGATGCGGTGCGCCGGTATCCGTCGCGCCTCGCGCGGTTCACGCCGTATGTCCGCGAGACCAGTCTGCAGCTCAAGCGCTTCCTGCTGGCGAACGTCTATACATCGGACGAACTGGAGCAGGAGCGCAAAGACTCGATCGCGAAACTCGATCGTATGTTCGATTATCTGCTGGAGCATCCGGAGAAATTGCCCCAGTCCGGCGACGCCCCGCATCGCGCCGTCTGCGACTTCATGGCGGGAATGACCGACCGCTATTTCCTGAGGTTCTACGAAACCCTCTTCGGATAGCAAAGGATGGCTGCACAGGTGATCTTGCCGGCGGTGCAGGCCCTTTGTTTTGCAACAGAAGCAACGGCGGCGACGAGATCGCCAGCGCCACCTTTACTTCGACATCTGGAAATTTGAGTGGCATTGGGTTGAGTTTGCGGCTTGAGGCCTCTTTGAATCACGGGCTGAAGCTTGTGCCAGCATCGGAGCCCCTTTACGTGAGGCACTTGTCTGGAGACGCTAGAATGGTCCGATGGCCGAAGGTCAACAAGCGCCGCAAACGGTGGCCAGCTTTGAAGCCTCTCTCGAAGAGCTCGAAAGAGTCGTGAAGGAGCTCGAAACAGGCGAACTTCCGCTCGACCGTTCCCTCGAACTCTTCTCGCGCGGCATGCAGTTGAGCGAGTCCTGCCGTAAACAGCTGGAAGAAGCCGAGACGCGTGTCGAGATGCTGGTGCGTAAAGAAGGCGTGTACCAGGCAGAGCCCTTCCAATCCGAAAAATAAATGTCGCTCAAGGACTTTCTGGATGCCGAGGCCCGGCGCGTCGAGGCCGCGCTCGATCGGCTGACTCCGGCCGAATCGGTCGCGCCCTCGACGATTCACAGGGCGATGCGCTACAGCCTGTTCGCAGGCGGCAAGCGGATTCGCCCGATCCTTTGCCTGCAGGCGGCGGCCGCGGTGGCCGACCATGCGCCAGGCGCCCTGGAAGCGGGATGCGCGCTGGAGATGGTCCATACCTATTCGTTGATCCACGACGACCTTCCGGCGATGGACAACGACGATTTCCGCCGCGGCAAGCCGACGTGCCACAAGGTCTTCGGCGAGGCCATGGCCGTGCTGGCCGGCGATGCTCTGCTCACGCTTTCCATGCAGACGCTGGTGCGGGTCGAAGGCTTGCGTCCGGAAGCGAGGCTCGCGCTTCTTGAGGAACTCTCCTTTGGCGGCGGCACGGTGGGCGGCATGATCGGCGGCCAGGTCGCGGATATCGAGGGCGAAGGCCGGCCCGCGACAGCAGAGTTGCTCGAAAGCATCCATCGCGCGAAAACCGGCGCGCTTCTTAGAGCCAGCGTGCGGATGGGCGGCATTTGCGCTGCAGCCAGCCACACCCAGCTTGAGGCGCTGTCGCGGTACGGCGAACACATTGGCCTCGCCTTCCAGATCGTCGACGACATTCTGGACGTCGAAGAGCCCTCCGAAGCCCTCGGCAAGACGGCGGGCAAGGATGCCGCCCAGGGCAAGATCACTTTCCCAGCCGTCTATGGGCTCGAACAATCGCGCTGCATGGCGCGGGACGAATGCGCGAGCGCGCATGCCGCCCTCGAGATCTTCGGCGAGCGCGCACGGCGGCTGCACGAGATCGCCGACCTCATCGTCTACCGGAAGTCGTGAAACAACGCCTTGATCGTGCGCTTGTGGATCGCGGACTCACCGGCACGCGCGAAAAGGCGCAGGCGTTGATCATGGCGGGTGAAGTCCTCGTCGATGGCCGGAAAGCGTCGAAGGCCGGGCAGATGGTCTCCCCTGAGGCGGCAATCGAGTTGACGGCGAAACTGCGCTACGTCGGACGCGGCGGACTCAAACTGGAAGGCGCTCTGCAGCATTTCGAGATCGATGTCGCAAACCTCGTGGCCGCCGATTTCGGCTCCTCCACCGGCGGCTTTACTGACTGCCTGCTGCAGGCCCGCGCCGCGCGCGTTCACGCCATCGACGTGGGAACCGGGCAGCTCGACTGGACGCTCCGCAACGATTCACGCGTCGTCGTGCACGAAGGCGTGAACGCCAGATATATTGAACTGACGGATTTGGGCGAGCCTGTCGACTTCGCGGTGTGCGACGTCAGCTTCATTTCGGCGACGATGATTCTGCCGGCAATGGCGAGAGTGCTGAAGCCGGAATCCGCTCACGGTCTGGTCGTGCTCGTAAAACCGCAATTCGAAGTGGGAAAAAACCAGGTGGGAAAAGGAGGCATCGTGCGCGATCCCGCACAACACGCCGCCGCCTGCGCCAAAGTGGAGGCGCGCGCGCGCGAACTGGGTTTCGATACGCGGATTATGGAAAGCCCGATTACCGGCGCGGAAGGGAATAAAGAGTTCTTGCTCTATGGCCGTCTCATCGACCATCGGTAGCCTGCTCGTCCGCAAAGTCGGCATCTTCTCCAAGCCGAATGCGCCGGCTGCCGCGGAGTTGGTTCCTGAGCTGCTGCGCTGGCTGGCGCAACGGGGCATTGAAGTCCGCCTCGATAACGAGACCGCGCGTTATGCGGGGATGTTGGTCGGGCTGGATCGCGCGCACGTTCCGGAAGGCTGCGATCTTGCGGTTGTTCTGGGCGGCGACGGAACCCTCCTGTCAGCGGCGCGCGCCGTCGGAAACCGCGCAATCCCATTGCTCGCCGTGAATCTCGGCGGTCTGGGATTTCTGACTTCGATTCCCGTAAAAGACCTGTTCCCGCAGCTCGAACATGCGCTTTTCGGCTCCCACGAAGTGACGCGGCGCCGGATGATGCGGGTGAAACTGCTCCGTGACGGCGGCCAGGTAGCCGAATATCACGCGCTCAACGACGTCGTGATCGCCAAATCCGCCATCGCCCGCATCGTGGATTTGGAAGCGTGGGTTGATAGCGGCCGGGTTGACAGTGGAAAGACGGGCGCCAGCCTTATTTGCGCATACAAGGCCGACGGATTGATCATTTCCACCCCGACCGGCTCCACCGCTTACTCGCTGTCCGCCGGGGGCCCGATCGTGTATCCGACCGTCAACGCGATTTGCCTGACGCCCATTTGCCCGCACATGCTGACGAACCGGCCGCTGATCGTGCCGTCGGACATGTCTATCCGGATCGTCAGCCGCGCGCGCGACGAGGACGCTTATCTCACGGTCGATGGCCAGATCGGCAGCCCGCTCGAAAGCGGCGACGCTGTGGAATGCTCCATCGCCGACTTCGACATTCTTCTGATCCGCACGCCCGACAAGACCTTTTTCGAAGTGCTCCGCCAAAAGCTGAAGTGGGGCGAACGATAGAATAAAGAACGTAAACAGATGGCTCAAACAACAACTGCGGCCGCGGCGGACGCCGCGACCAAACCCATCGGTTCCTGGATTCTCCCGGTCGTCGCTGCGTGGATTATCCCCGGCGGCGGCCACTTTCTTCAAAAGAAACTGGGCCGAGGGGCGCTCCTGCTGGCCTCCATCCTCCTGATGTTTCTCTTCGGATTGCTGATGCGCGGCATGATGTTCACGCCCGAAAAAGGGGACGTCCTGACCACGCTGATCAACTACGGCGGGTTCATCTGCGACATCGCCTCAGGCGCACTTTATTTCATCGCGACGGTTGTTGGCGGCTATGCGGTGCCGGATATGCCCGGCGACGTGCACGATTACGGCACCAAGTTTCTGGTAACCGCAGGCTTGCTGAACATCCTCGCAATGGTCGATGCGTACGAGATCGCGATCGGAAAGAAGAATTAACGGCGCCGCCATGAAAATGAATCTTTCGCATTTCGAAGCGGCGTTCCTCTTCTCGCTGTTCACGTCCGTCGTGATGGGAATCACAACGAAGAAGACCGATAAGGAACGGCTGAACTACGGCGCCTACTGCTTCGGCTGTTTTCTGGTGGCGCTGTTCGTGATCGGCTGGGCGATGCGGCTCGGTCACGGGTAGGCGTTCCCGCAACCCCTCTATTCCGGCACCAGAACACCGCTTGAAATATTACCATCTCCGCGGGCAATCGACGTCAGATGCGAAAGTGCATCGTACTCCGCTGAAAGCCCTGTCAGGCGCGAAGCCGGAAAACTTTTATGTACTCGGCGCGCCCACCTGATCGGGATTGGCGTCTGCCCGGCTCAAAACTGACATCTCACCCAACGATATACTGACCCAGAAAGCAGCTTTTCCATGTGGATACTCCGTCTCGCCCTCAGCCGCCCCTACACATTCGTAGTCATGGCGATCCTCATCGCCATCCTCGGCGGCACGGCCATCGTCACGATGCCCGTCGACATTTTCCCTTACATCAACATCCCGATCGTCAGCGTTTTGTGGCAGTACAGCGGACTTTCCCCCGACGAAATGGAAAAGCGCGTCGTCACCAACTTTGAGCGCGGCCTGACTTCGAACGTCAACGACGTCGAGCACATTGAGTCCCAGTGCTACAACTCGATCGCCGTCGTCAAGATCTTCTTCCATCCCAACGTCCAGATCGATATGGCCGTCGCTCAGGTCACCGCCCAGATGACCAGCGCCGTCCGCCAGATGCCCCCCGGCATGTTCCCCGGCAATGTACTCAAGTTCGACGCCGCCAGCGTCCCGGTTCTGCAGCTCGGGCTCTCCAGCAAAACTCTCCGCGAGCAGGATATATTCGATCTCGGCAACAACTTCATCCGTACGCCGCTTGGCACCGTGCAGGGCGCCAACGTATCCTATCCATTCGGAGGCAAGTCCCGCTCCGTCATGGTGGACCTCAATCTCGATGAGCTCTACGCCAAACAGCTCTCACCCATCGACGTCTCCAATGCCCTCACTCTGCAGAACCTGATTCTGCCCACGGGGACCGCCAAGCTCGCCGAGACCGAATATCACATCAAAGTCAACAGCAGCCCGCTGGTCCTGAACGAGCTCAATAACCTTCCCATCAAAACCGTCAACGGCGCCCCGGTCTATATAAAAGATGTTGCCCAGGTTCGCGACGGCTTTTCCGTCCAGAACAACATTGTCCGCACCAACGGCAGCCGCGGCGTGCTGATGACGGTGACGCGCACGGGCAAGGCCTCGACGCTCGACATTGTCAACGGCGTGCAAAGCGAGCTGAAGACAATTCTCAAGAGCCTGCCGCCCGAACTCAACGTCACCACCCTTGCCGATCAATCCATCTTCGTGCGGTCGTCCATCACGGGCGTCGAGCGCGAAGCCCTGATCGCCGCCGGCCTCACCGGCATGATGATCCTGCTCTTCCTCGGAAGCTGGCGCAGCACCCTGATCGTCTGCATTTCGATTCCCCTGTCGATCCTGGCTTCCCTGAGCATCCTCAGCCTGCTCGGGCAAACCATCAACGTGATGACGCTCGGTGGACTGGCGCTCGCTGTCGGGATTCTCGTTGACGACGCGACAGTCGCTATCGAGAACACGCACCGCAACATCGCCATGGGCAAACCGCTCGTGCGCGCTGTCATCGATGCAGGCGCCCAGATCGCCATTCCGACGTTCGTCTCGACGCTTGCCATTTGCATCGTCTTCGTTCCTGTGTTGCTGCTGACCGGCGCCGCCCGCTACCTCTTTACGCCGCTGGCGATGGCGGTCGTCTTCGCGATGATGGCGTCGTATCTGCTGTCGCGCACGCTCGTCCCCACAATGGCGAACTTCCTTCTTGGGAAGGAGCTCGATATGTACCGGCATGAAGGGGAAGAGGTCGCCGGCGGCGGCATTTTCCGCCGCATCCACTATCTCTTTAACCGCGCCTTCGAAGCCCTCCGCCGCCGCTATGTTGGATTTCTGGACTGGTCGCTCACGCACCGCGCCGGCGTCCTGACTGCCTTCATGGTTTTCTCGATTACATCTCTCGGCCTCGCGGCGCTTGTGGGCGAGGACTTCTTCCCCGCCGTCGATTCCGGGCAGATCAAACTCCACGCCCGCGCTCCCGCCGGAACCCGCATTGAGGAAACCGAGCGCCGCTTTATTCAGATCGAGCGCGAGATCCGCAACGTCATCCCGGCGGATGAAATGGATACCGTGATCGATAACATCGGTATCCCCAACAGTTGGGGCAGCCTCGCGCAAGGCGATATCCCGACCATCTCGGCCGCCGACGGCGAGATCCTGGTCTCCCTCAAGAAGGAAAAGCACGCTCCCACCCCCGGCTACGAAGTCAAGCTGCGGCGCGTCCTCGCGGAGAAATTTCCCGACACCGTCTTCTTCTTCCAGCCGGCCAACATCACCAGCCAGATTCTCAACTTCGGGCTCCCCGCGCCGATCGATCTCCAGGTCGTCGGACGCGACGCCGAAGGCAACTACAAAATCGCCGAGCGCCTGATGGCGAAGATCGCGCGCATCCCGGGCGCGGTCGACGTGCATGTTCACCAGGTCGTCGATCAGCCGGAGATCCGCCTCGACGTCGATCGCATCAAAGCCGCCGAAATGGGACTCACCGAGCGCGACGTCACCGGCAATATGCTGATCTCTTTGAGCGGCAATGGCACCGTCGCGCCGAACTATTGGGTCAACTGGTCGAACGGCGTGAACTACAACGTCGGCATTCAGACGCCCCAGTACAAGGTCAATTCACTGGACGCGCTGCTGCGGACGCCTATCTCGGTGGCCGTCGGCGGCCTGAACACGACGACACCCGACGGCGCGGCGATCGCCGGAGCCGGAGGCACGGCTCCGAACGGCGGCACGATGGCTTACGGGAATCCCGGAGCAGTCTCCGGAAAGGCGCAGTTACTCTCCAATCTAGTTACGGTCAAGCGCGGCTATACGCCGGTGATCGTCAATCACTACAATGTCGCGCCTGTCTTCGACGTGTACGCCAACGTCGCGCGCCGCGATCTCGGTGGCGTCGGCGCGGAAGTCGAGAAGCTTGTGAAGGATGAAGAAGGCCACCTGCCTCGCGGCGTCTCGCTCAACATTCGCGGACAACTCGAAACCATGCGGGCGTCCTTCATCCGCCTCGGCCTGGGCATGATCTTCGCGGTCGTCCTCGTTTACCTCCTGATGACCGTCAACTTCCAGTCCTGGGTCGATCCGTTCATCATCCTCACCGCGCTGCCGGGAGCAATGGCCGGCATCCTCTGGATGCTCTTCGTCACCCACACGACACTGAGCGTTCCTTCTCTGATGGGAGCCATCATGTGCGTCGGGGTCGCGACCGCTAACAGCATCCTGATGGTTACTTTTGCCAACGACCAGCGGGGCCTGTACCCGTCGGCGCGTGCAGCCATGCTGGCGGCGGGGGAAGCCCGCATCCGCCCGGTGCTGATGACAGCGACCGCGATGGTGCTCGGAATGCTGCCAATGTCGCTCGGGCTGGGTGAGGGCGGCGAACAGAACGCCCCGCTCGGACGCGCCGTCATCGGGGGCCTCGCATTCGCCACGGTCACGACCTTGTTTGTCGTACCGATAATATATAGCTATCTGCGGGTGAAGCCGCCAGCCGACTACGAGAGCCGGCTCGCGGAGGCCGAGCAGCAAGCTTGATGCGATACACAGCCTGATGCGATACACAGAAAAAGAAGCTGCTGAAGCCGAGGCGCTCAGGCTCCGCGAGGAAGTCGAATCCCTCCGCCGGCAGCTCGAACAGCACAAGAAGCAAACGCCGCACACCACCGCGGGCTGGCGCCCTTCCAGCGCGACGATCTGGGGACTCGGACTGCTTGTGACCGTCCTCATCGTTGTGGCTTTCTTTGCCGGCTATGTGCCGCTGCGCGCGCGCGATGCGCTCGTCCGTGATGAAGCAGCCGAACAGGCGCGGGCGCTTCCGCGCGTGGAAGTCATCCGCGTCGGCCGCGCCTCCGGCCTCAGCGACCTCGAGTTGCCCGGAAATATTCAAGCCATCACCGAAGCCCCGATTCTCGCGCGCGCCGACGGATACCTCGCGAAGCGTCTCGTCGATATCGGCGATCGCGTGCAGGCCGGACAAACTCTCGCCGAAATCGCCGCGCCGGAGCTCGACGAACAAGTCCGCCAGGCTCAGGCCGCGCTCCAGCAATCGCACTCCGCTCTCGATCAGGCCCAGGCTAATCTCGAGCAGGGCAAGGCCAACCGCGAGATTGCGCGCGTCACCGCTGAAAGATGGGCGAGCGTAGTCGCTCGCGGGGGCGTCTCGAAACAGGAAAACGACCAATACCAGGCCCAGTACAAGGCGCAGATCGCGGCCGTGGATTCGCTCGAAAAAGCCGTGGCCGCCCAGCGCGGCAATATTGCGCAGGCGGAGGCCAACCTCGCCCACATCGAGGAAGTGCGCAGCTACCGGATCGTGAAAGCCCCATTCGCGGGCGTTATCACCCAGCGCAATCTGGATACCGGCGCTCTGGTCAATGGCGGAAACACGCTGCTCTATCGCATCGCCCAGACCGGCACGCTCCGCACTTACATCAATGTTCCTCAGACCAACGCCAGCTCCATTCGCGTCGGCCAGCCGGCCCATCTGACGGTATCGAATCTGCCCGGTCGCGAGTTCACCGGCGCCGTCGCCCGCACGGCCAGCGCGCTCGACCCGGCGAGCCGCACGATGCTGGTGGAAATTCAGGTGCCGAACACCGATGGCGCGCTGCTCCCAGGCATGTACGCACAGGTTGAACTCAGCAATGCGCGCAGCTCGGCGCCCATCCTCGTCCCCGGCGATGCTCTGCAGGTAAACGCCGACGGCACGAGAGTAGCCCTGCTTCGCCCAGGCAACACCGTGCACTTCCAGGAGATCGAGGTCGGCCGCGATTACGGTGACAAGCTCGAAGTGCTCAGCGGATTGTCCGACGGCGACACAATCGTGCCGCGCCCGAGCGACGCGGTGCGCGAGGGCACGAAGGTCGAGCCCGTCCTGGCGCAAGAGCCTGCGGCGGCTCCCGGCCGTAAATAGACACTCGCGCGAGCTGCTCCCGGATCACCCGCGAGCGAGCAGCGCTTTCAACCGTAGAGCGTCCCGTGGCGCGAATCCCGAATCGTCGTTATCGAAATAGACGTAAACCGCCGCGAGCTTCCGGTTCCATGCATCGATCCGGCGGGCCCAATCCGCCAGCTCCGCATCGTCGTACGTTCCCTGATATTTCCCACCGGGCCCATGCAGCCGGATGTAAACGAAATCCGCTGTGACCTCGATAGGCGATTGATACCCGGCGAGGTCGTAGATGCAGTAGCCGGCATTGTGGCGCGCCAGCAGCTCGTAAACGGCCTCAGTATTCCAACTCGGGTCGCGGAACTCGAATGCGCACCGGCGTCGCGGCAGCAGCGCCAGAAACGCCTCCAGCCGGTCGGCATCGGCGTGCCAGTTCGGAGGCAACTGAAACAGAATCGGCCCCAATTTCCGGCCGAGAATTTCCACCGCATCGAGAAATCGCCGCAGACCCGCTTCCGCGTTTCGCAGCTTCTTCATGTGCGTGAGAAACCGGCTGCCTTTCACCGCGAAATGGAATGCGCCGGGCGTCGAATCGCGCCACGCCTCGAGCGCCGCTGGCGCCGGCAGTCTGTAGAACGTGTTGTTCAGTTCGACGGTGTCGAATTGCCGCACATAATGATCGAGCATGCGAGCCGCCGGCAGCCGTGGAGGATAAAACGTTCCAACCCAATGCTTGTAGTGCCAGCCGGACGTGCCGATCCAGATTCTGCCCACAACATACTGCCAACAATCATGCTGCCAACGCCGGCAAAGCTACGCGGATCGCCGTTCATGACGCTGCGCGTGATGCTCGGACATCGTCAACTTTCAGCCGCAAAAAACAAAACCCTCGCCGCGCGAACGATCGCGAGCGAGGGCTCGAAGTTAAAATCCGGACTCGGAACTATTCGCCCGGCGTCATCAGATGCGCGGTCGACGTCCCTGCGTTCATGATCCAGACGCCGCCTTTGGCTGCCTGCGCAGTCTCCGGCAGACCCATTGTCTTTTCAGTTGCGCCCGGCACCGCGATGGTCACGTGCATGTTTGTGTGGTCAAGGTCCGCGCCGCGCATGTGGTACCAGACCGAGCCGAATACCGGCTTCACACGCGTGCCGTCTTTCTCCGCCGCATCGAGAGCTTCCTGCGTTTTCTTTCTGTCGCCGAGCGACTCGAACTTGATGTTCTGCGCCGCGCGTTCGAGATTCCCCATGTTGGTGCACTCGATATTGACGGCGGGTTGCTGCCCGGGCAGGCCCGACTTGTCGTAGCAAACCAGCGCGCCGGTGCCCTTCCGAAGCGTGTCATAGGTGCCGTCAGCCTTGAACTTCACAACGGTGGCGTTCGCCTTTTGATTGGCGGGCGCCGGCTTGACGGCCTTCTCGATAGCAGCCTCGTCCTGCGCAAATGCGCCGGCCGAAATCAACAGAGTGCCAAGAGCGATCGTTATCAGTCGTTTCATATTGCGATCTCCAATCTTTCCGCTCCGGACCTTCACAGCCTCGCGAGCGCCTGTAGAATATACGTCCGGAAGATTTCCCCTGAAAGCCCGAACGATCCCTCAGTATATCTCGGAACTGACGCGTTACGCCCGGCCCGCAAACGTCCTGTCCGCCGTGGACACCTTCACCTTTTCGCCCTCTTTGATGAAAAGCGGCACACGGATTTCGAGACCCGTCTCGAGGCGCGCCGGTTTGGTGACGGTCCCGCTCGACGAATCGCCTTTCACCCCCTGCTCAGTGTAGGCGACCTCCAACTCAACATACTGCGGAAGTTCCAGTCCGATCGGATTTCCGTTATACTTCTGCACCTCGACGATCGTGCCGCTGAGGAGGAAATCCAGCGCGCTGCCCACCTTGTCAGCGGCGATCGACAGCGTCTCATAGCTTTCCTGATCGAGAAAGTGCGAGCCATCCCCGTCGCTGTACAGGTACGACGCGGAGACAAGCTGAAGGTCCGGCTCTTTGAACTTGTCGCCTGCCTTGAAAGTCTTCTCAAAGACTGCGCTCGTGAGCAGGTTGCGCACTTTGAGCCGCACGAGTGTCTGGCCCCCGCGCGCGGTCGGCGTGTTGACCTCCGCCTCGAGACACACAAACGGCGTGTTCTCGTGTTCAAACAAAGTTCTTTTCCTGACGCTGATCGCGTCGATCAATCCAGCCATGGACTCTCTCAGTATATGGGCCGGTCTTTTGTGGAGGACCACATCGGCACTACTTCTGCCCCAGCCTGTCCCATAATCCCAGTCGCTCTATTTGTGCCTTGCATCACGAATGGCGACCGCGGATCTGATAGATCACTTGACTCTGGCATATCAACTCGATAAATTCCTCCCTCAGGGAAACGTCTTTCCGGCGCCGAGGTGAGGGTGATTTTAAACGCGCGTTTTGCCTGGAAAAGGTCTGCGCTTTTTGTCCGCTGCACGGTCTTCGCGGATGCCCCGCCAAACGGCTATCCGATCCAAATCCATCCAAGGGAGTCTCTGATGCGCCTGAACGCTGTTGGTGCTTTTGTTATTGCCTGCCTTCTTGCTTCCGCTTCTGCCGTATTCGCCCAAAGTGATCGTGGCACCATGACCGGGACGATCTCCGATCCCACGGGAGCTGTCATCGCGAACGCCGCCGTGGTTGCCCGTAACACCGGAACGGGTGCTTTGTATCCTGTGGCCGCGTCCACGACCGGCAACTACACAATTGCCTCGCTGCCCTCAGGGTCTTACGAACTCGACGTGACCGTCCCCGGATTCAAGAAGTTCGTGCGCACCGGCCTAACCGTTCAGGCCGCTCAGACGATTCGCGTCGATGCAGTGCTCGAAGTCGGCAATGCCAGTGACACCATCACGGTTCAGGCTGAAGCGCCGCAACTGCAGACCGAAAGCGGCGAGCTCAGCAACACAATCGAGACGCGGACCATGGACACGCTGCCCCTGCTGCCCGTTGGAAGCAACTCGTCGGGCATCCGGAATCCGTTCAACCTCGTCGCCTTGCTGCCGGGCGCTTTCTACCAGCCCAGCCCTTCGTTCACCGGGCCCACCGTCCGCATCAATGGCGGCGTCTCCGGCTCGGAAAAGCTTCTCATCGACGGAATGGACGGCACCAACATTCTGGGCCAGGGCGCCAACCAGCAAAACCAGCCGGGCATGGATTCGATTCAGGAATGGACCGTGCAGACCAGCAACTACGCGGCGGAGTTCGGCCAGGCGGGCAGCGCGGTCATGAACGTCACCATGAAGTCCGGCGGAAACCAGTATCACGGCTCTGCCTATGAATACCTTCAGAACGAGGCTCTCAACGCGGGGCAGCCGTTCACCAGCTCCGGCAACGGGCATTTGCTGCGTCCGACGCAGCGCCGCAACGATTATGGCTTCACCCTTGGCGGCCCGGTGCGCATCCCGAAAATCTATAACGGACGTGACAAGACTTTCTTCTTCTTCAGTTGGGAGCAGTTCCTGCAAAGCCAGAACTTTCTGCCGGGCACTTTCACGGTTCCAACAAACGCCTATCGTAACGGCGACTTCAGTGCAGCCGTCACCGCGGCAGGGAACAAGACTCTCGGGACCGACCCGCTCGGCCGCGCGATTATTGCCAACACGATCTATGACCCCACCACTCGCAACGTGGCTCCCAACGGCCAATTCGTGACGAATCCTTTTGCCGGCAACATCATCCCCCCTTCGAGAATCGATCCGGTGGCAAAGAGAATCCAGGCACTGATTCCGGCGCCATTCTGCGTAACGGCGGGAGGTCTTTGCAACGCCAGTGCCGTGACCAACAACTTCCAGAACACCGAAGGCGTGGATCGCGATACCGAAGCGCCTTCGCTCAAGGTCGATCAGATCCTCAGCTCCAAAGACAAGCTTTCCTTCTTCTGGAGCCGCACCATGACTTACACGCTGACGGGGTATGGCGAAGATGGCGCGCCGCAGCCGATTTCGGGTTCTTTCGGCGGCGGCATCTACTCACATCGCGAACGGTTGAACTACGACCGCACCATCAGCCCCACACTGCTGCTGCACCTCGGAAGCGGCTACGATCGTGACTATCTGGGCCGCCCCTCCGATACGCCTGATTACGATGTTTGCGGAGGCATCGGCCTCTGCAGCCCGGCCTTCCAGCGGCCTGCGACCTTCCCGCTCCTGACAGGCCTGAACGACACCACTGGCGGCGGCACCACCATCGCCGGACCTCCCGGACGCGCCGACAATATCTACAGCATCGTCGACAACATCGCGAGCCTGACCTGGGTGAAGGGCAATCACACGTTTAAATTCGGTGGCAACGCCGAATTTCAGGGTAGCTACACGATAACGGTGAGCAACCTCTCGGGCACCTATGGATTCAGCCCCGCGCAGACCGCGATGCCGTATCTGGTCAACACGTCCAGCGGCAACAGCACAGCCAGCATCGGGTCCAATCACATCGGTCTCCCCTATGCGAGCTTCCTGCTGGGCGCCGTAGACACAGCGGAAGTCGATCCGCCGTCTGAAGTACGGTTCGGCAAGCAGCAGTGGGGTTTTTACGCGCAGGATAGCTGGAAGATCACCCGCAAGTTGACCCTGGATCTCGGGCTCCGGTACGATTACTCGACTTACTACAAAGAGCAGTATGGGCGTTCCCCGAATCTCGCGCCTAACCTTGCGAATCCAACTGCCGGCGGATACCCCGGGGCGGTAACTTACCAGGCAACATGCCATTGCGATTTTGCAAAGAACTATCCTTGGGGCTTCGGACCCCGCCTCGGCTTTGCGTGGCAGGTTCTGCCGAAGACAGTGTTACGCGGCGGGTTCGGCGTCGAGTACACGGCCGTGGGCGTGGCGCAGGTCTTTGGCGCTGCGAGCGGCAACGCGGCAGCGAGCAACAAATTCGCGCCCTCGTCGGTTCCCGGAGACCCGCTCATGACACTTGGGCAGGGTGTCACGATTAACGGCGCGCCGCTGACCGCGGCACAGGTCGCATGGCCGAATTTCTCGCCGGGTTTCTATCCGATCGGTGGCGTGGTGCCCTCGCCGGGTCCGCAATATTACGATCCGAATGCCGGGCGTCCCGCGCGCCAGTATCAATACAGCTTCAGCGTGCAGCGAGAGCTTGCTCCCAATCTCGTCGTACAGGCCTCTTATGTCGGCAATCGCGGCATCTGGTGGCCAACTTACGTGGGTCAGCCGCTCACGAATTACAACTACCTGTCGAATAGCATCCTGGCGGCAAACGGTCTGAGCCTGAACAACCAGGCGGATCTGGCAACCCTGCTCGCTCCGATTGGCTCAGCCGCCGCCGGACGCTTCCAAAACAGGCTGCCCTTTCCCGGCTTCCCTCTGACCGCCTCCGTTGCCCAGTCACTCCGGCCGTACCCGCAATTCACTACGATCGCGCTTGTAAACCCGCCGCTCGGCGATAGCTGGTACAACTCGTTGCAGTTGACCGCCGACAAGCGCTTCTCGCATGGCTTCCAGGCCAACTGGGCGTTCACCTGGTCGAAGTCCGAAGATACCTTCGCGGGAACGCCCGATGTGCAGAACCGCGCCCTGGCCAAGTCGATTTCTTCGCTCGACCAGCCGCTGGTGATGCGCTTTGGCTTTACGTACACCGTCCAAAACTGGGCCAGCAAGTTCCACGCGCCCAAACCGCTCGCGTGGGCCCTGCGCGACTGGGCTTTCAACGGCTATGCGTATTACGCCAGCGGGACCCCTCTCTCCGCACCGACAGCTAACGCGACGGGATATCCGACCGCGCTGGCGACTGGAACCATGAGCAACGTGACATTCCAGACGGGCCAGTATCAGGTTCGCACCGGCCAGCCCTTGTATCTGCAGGACCTCAACTGCCACTGCTTCGACCCAACAAAAACATTCGTGCTGAATCCTGCTGCATGGACCAACCCCGCTCCTGGCCAGTATGGCGGCGCGCCTTATTCCAACGATTTCCGCGGCGAGCGCCGGCCGACCGAGAACCTCTCCATCGGCCGTCAGTTCCGCATCAAGGAGCGGCTGAGCCTGAACATCCGGGCGGAGTTCACGAACGTCCTGAACCGGACATACTTCAACAATCCCGCGGTGGGAGGCACTGGAGTAAGCCCGCAGACTGCCCCGAGCTGCAAGCTGCCGGGGGGCGGCACAGGAGCCTGCCAGCCGGGATATCTGATCTCGTCCGGCTTCGGCTCCATCAATACGGCGACGACGCTTTATCCATCGCGTACCGGACAGCTCGTAGCCCGGTTCGAATTCTGAGCCGGTAGTTCCGTTCGGCCACAGATCGCCCGATAAGAGGGTCATCTGTGGCGTTATTGTTTTGCAACTGGCACTCCCAACGCCACCTGCACTTCGGTTCTCCGGCCATGGCGGGGCAGGCTCGTAACCTGCGGCTGATTGTCAATCGGCTGGACGTTTGCAAACGAAGGCGCAAGCGCGATTGACAATCGCGCGCAGGATGCCATCCTGCACTACATCGAAATACCTCATCTCCTGCGCTCCTTTGCGACGAAATCCTACTTCCCGCAGCCGTGCTGTGACTTATCGAAAATATCGAACAACCGAGCGGACCCCGCCCCCGCCAACGTTTCGATCCGGTGCGGCTGACCCTTTTCGACGGTGTAGTTCGCACTCATGCCTTTGGCCTTGAACTCCGATGTCTGCAGCTGCATCAGATCCTGCCAGCCCATCGGATCGTCCTCACCGACGAACATGTTGATGCACATCTTCGAAATGGCCTGCACACGCGCTGGATTCGCCTCCCAAAGGTACCCGGGAAACCCGGTGATCGACACGAAGTATTGCGGGTTCAGCGACGCCACATAGAATGCGCTGATGCCGCCATTAGAGACGCCCGCAATGTGAAATTTGCCATCTTGAATCTTATAGTCCGCGAGGATCTGCTTCAGGAACTCCGGAAAAATCTTCTCCCCACCCTCGAAAAACAACTTGCCGTCGGGTGCGGCCGGGACAACGACGATATATCCGCGCTTCTCAGCCTCCTCGCGAAAGTTCCGCGAAATGACGCTGTCGACCGTATTCATGGTTTGCGGTCCGCCGCCGAAGCCGAGGATCGCCGGATACGTTTTGGCTGCGTCGTAATTCTTCGGCAGCACGACCTTGTAGTGAACAGTCATTCCGCCGGCCTTCTTCGTCTTTTCGACGACCTCTGCGTTGGCGGCTATAGCGGCCAGGAGCAGAAGAATCAACAATTGTTTTTTATCGGTGTGCATCGGTGACCCGAAAGAGGTTCTACTTGCAGCGGTCGGCGGCGCTCCGCCGGTCGCGATACTTCAAATGGCAATTCTGGCAGGACTTCGACAACACGTCGGCAATGTCCGTCATCTTGTCGAGATCTTTGGCCTGAGCCGCCGCATATGCCGCCATCCCCGCATCGCGCATCCCCTTCACGAACTTCGCCCAGTCCGGATTGCCCACCGGAACATCCCGGCCATTCGCGCATTTGCGGCCCGGCGTATTCAGCAGGTCCGCGACTTCCGCGATGGCGAGCGCGCTGTTCTCGACGGCGTCCCATTTACCGAAAGAGCTCGCGAGGAGGTCTGTGGCCATGTTGGGATCTTTGGCGTGCGGCACGTCGGCCGGATTCTGGTCCTGCGCCGCGAAGACGATATTCGACTCGGGATAGAGCGTCCCCCTCATCAATTGGAGAAGGTTCGCGGGAGGAGGCGGCGATTGCGCGGACACTGCCGTCGCGGCAAGCAATAGCAGCGTCCACAATCCTCTGGGCATCTTTAGTGCAAAATCGGCTGCCGGCGCCTGGCTAATCGTTGGCGTTGCCGGCGGATATCTGGACTTCCCGTCCATCCGGCATAATCACCGTCTTGAGGAAGCCGAGCGGGCTGCCATCCTTCGCGGGCAGGAACTTCACTTTGATGTTGTCCCCGTTGTGGAGAGCGTTGGGGCCCGTCTTGCCGATACCGCGCTGGGCGAGGGCCGTCGCGGAGCCGAGCGTCAACACCCAATCGGTGGACGTTCCGTCAGCGTTCTTGACCGCAACCGTTAGAGAGCCGTGGGGATTGGAGAATTTGATGCTGGTGACTGTGCCCGCCAGCTCTTTATCTCCCTTCATGTCGTAAACACCCGCGAGCGAGTGATGAGCCTGGAGAGAGCCCACCATCAAACACCCGAACAGGACTGCACACCCGAAAATCTTTCTGATCATCACGCGTATCTCCTCGAAACTGCGGCTACACCGGCCGGGAGTGAGTATATCACCGCCCGAAGCCGAATTCACCCGTCGGGAACGTGGGGACTATTTCACGTAAGCCAGCAGCCGCCCCGACGTGATCGCTCCAAACCAGCACGCCAGCGCCGCCCATGCCAGCACCTTCGCATTGCCTGAAACCGGCGCCTCATCGAGCTGAGGATCCTCGAACACCTGCCGCTTGATGCGAATGAGCACGAATATTCCCGTGAAAACCAGCACCATCTTGAGGTAGAAATCGAGCAGCGTCAGCTTTGTCGTCGCATCCGCGACGAGCATCATGGTGCCAGTCACGGCATTCAGCCAAAACCCCGCCCACATGATCGGAAACAGACGTCCAAACGGTTTGATCGGGGTGGCTGGCCAAAACCCCAGAAGCACCAGGCTGATCACCGTGCTGCAGCCCGCCACGATCGCCATCCCGATCGTGTGCAATACGAGAATTGTCGGGAACGCCCAGATCGTGGGCGCGTCGCGGACCCACTGGCTGAACGCCATGTCGTCGAGATGTTGCAGAAATTCCTTCATCGCTTGTTCCTGTGCTCCTGTCGCGCCGTGCTTCGATCCACCAGCCACGCGGCTACCGCCACCAGCGCCGTCGCGATCGAAACCCAGAGGACAGTTCCCACCACCAATGACATGCTTTTCCTCTAAAATGCGTTGCCCAGAAATGGCAGCATGCTTCCGAAATACAAGACGCCAAGCCACAGCACAACCGCCGATCCGGCCGCGAACTTCGCCGTCATCGGAGCGTCTTCACCCGGCCCAAGCTCCCACGGCTCCTCAAAAATAGTGAAGTAAATCGCGTTGGCCCCGGCCAGCATCACGAGACCGATCTTCCAATAGAACGCCACATTGTGGATGTATTGGCCCGGAATCCCCACAAAGAACAACATGCCGGTGATGACGTTGACGCCGAAACCGAACGCCGCCCAGGGCAGCAAACGGTGAAGAGAAACGAATGATATGCCTTTCAATATTCCGAGCATTCGCAGATCGACCACAAACACCACGCCCAGCAGCAGTGTCAGACCGATGAAATGCAGGGTTTCGCACGTCGGCCACATCCACGGCGTGTTTGTGATGAACCCGCCCACGGTACGCGCCAGTTCGCTGCTCTCACCCGCCGGCGGTTCCGGGGCCGGCGTCCCCTGCGCCACCCGAATCTCCTCGTGGCGAATGTCGCCGCCCATGTTCGCGGCGCGCGCCATGAATCCGAAAGTTACCGCCGTGAGAATCAGGATGACCCCGAGATTCCAGGCCGGCACGCGCTTGAGCCGGCGAAACTGCCACAAGCCAAGCCAGGCAAATGCCCCCAGAAATTCCATGAAGAAGATCGCCACGAACGCCGCGGATTCATGAGCTTCGATCAATCTTCTCGACACGCCCGGCATCGCCTTGATGGCGTCCTGCGCGCCGTTCCCGCTGAGATAGGTCGGGATTGAGATCAGCGCGATGCCCAACAGCACCAGCAGGCTGGCGCGCTTCAGGTCGTCGCTCCTCATTGGGAGCGAAAGCACAAACAAGCCGCCGCCGATGATCATGCCGATCGTCGGGAAATGGTTCAACAGAAGATGTATGTGTGCGAGGTCCATGGCAAAGGCGGCAACGCTCGAATACTATATAACACGCGATCTTTTTCCCGGGCTCGCGACACATAATGGAAGAGATCGCCGATGGATCCTGCACGCGACATCGATCCCGCACGTGATCTGACGGGCCATACTGTTTCGCATTACCGCATCACCCGCAAACTCGGCGGCGGCGGCATGGGTGTCGTTTATCAGGCCGAGGACACCCGGCTCCAGCGCTTCGTTGCCGTCAAGTTCGTCTCCGCGGACCGCGCCGCCGATCCCCAGGCGCTCAATCGCTTCCGGCGGATCTCATGGCGGTTCGTTATCGGCTCGCGCTGATGAAAGGCGACCGCGCCGCCGCCGAGGCTCTGGGCGCGGAGAACCAAAGCGAAAGCGAGAACCAGACCGTGATGTGGCACGTCCAGGCTCTCGCTGCGGCTCGCGACGGCCGCCTCGCGGACGCGGAGCGCGATTCGCGCCGCGCCATCGAGGTCGCGCGCTGCTGTCCTCGAAGCCGCGCAGGCCGTATGGAACGCTCTTTACGGGAACAACGATGTAGCCCGGCAAAAAGCGGATGTCGCCCTGAAGGGCTTCGACGGACGCGAGGTCGACTATGCCGCCGGATTCGCACTCGGGCTCGCCGGCGATGCAATCCGCGCCGAAGGCTTGGCAGCAAGGCTCGACAAAGCCTACCCGGAAGACACCCAGGTGCAGGCGACTTACGTCCCGACGCTGCGCGCTCTCGCGGCTCTCGCACGCAACGATCCGGACAAAGCCATCGACGTACTGGATGCCAACCGGCGCTATGAATTCGGCGTCCCGCCGCTCGCCTTCAATCACTATTACGGCAACATGTACTCGACGTATGTCCGCGGCCTCGCACAACCCGGCGCGCATCGGAATGAGGATGCCGCATCTGAGTTCGGCCGCATGCTCGCGCATCCTGGATTGACGGCAGGCGATCCCGTCGAAGCGCTGGCGAAACGGCAATTGGCTCGTGCGCTGGCGGCGGCGCCCGCCAAAGCCAAATCGAAGGCCGCGTACAACGACATTCTGACGATTTGGAAGAATGCCGACCCGAATCTCGCAACCCTCAAGCAAGTGAAAGCAGAGTTCGCCCGCTTGTGATGATCCGCCTCCACCTCACCTTGCCGGCGGGCGTGATGGAAGCGGCGCCCGCCTGAACCTGAGATCGAAATCCGCGAACTTGACGCCGGTCAGCACGAAATCGCGGCGAAAATGCGCCAGCGGCCTGCGCGTCACGATCGTCACATCATCCGAGCCGATGGGGTCGCTGGGCCGCACCTCGATCGGCGAGAGCGACAGACCGGCTGCCAATGGAGCGTAGGAAATCAGCGTATTGCGGAAATCGGATTGATACTCGCCCGCTTCGGCATACACCAGCTTTCCGGGCCACTGGAACAGCGCCGCGCAGGTGACGAAATCCGAGGGACGCCACTCCGGCTCCTGGCCCGGCGGCGCCGGCGTGCTTACCCCGCGCTCCGTAACGCGCGTCACCCGGCAGCGCAGGCCATCGCGCGTCGAGCCGCCTTGTGGTGCACGCGCCGAAATCCTGGTCTTCTCATCCTCTCCGAACAGCGTCAGCCAGACGGATCCGCGAATCGTCACGGGCTCGTCGCGCCGCGCCAGATACTGCCGTGAATTCACCATCATCATGACGTCGAAAGCCGCCTCGCCATCGCGGTCATATCGCCGGTTAATGGTCGGCTGGCGCATGAATGTTACAGGAGCGTCACCCCATGAGGCGGCCGCCGTGAGGTCGTCCGCGCGCAGCTCGGTATTTGCAGGATGATCGGCCATGAGCGCGAGCGGGACCGCCGTCGCTTCTCTTGCTCCTGAAAAGACGGCCGCCGCAAAACCGTTTCCCCGCCCCGCCGTGATTGTGATTGCCGATGCCAGCTCGGGCCTCTTCGAAAACCATGACTGGGTTTTCAACGCAAAAGACGCAGGCACGAAAAGGAAGAGCAGCACCGCGATGTTCAGTCCGGCAACCGCAAGAATGCGGCTGGAATTCGTTGCCCGCGATCTGTACTGCCACACAAGTATATTCACCGTCGCTGCCGACACAGGGATGGCGACGAGCGCCCACCGAATCCATTCCACCGGAATGGGCAGGCTGTCGATGTGCGGCAGCCAGAATTCGAAGGCAGTGGCCCCGCCCAGGGACAGCAGTGTCAGCGCCAGCGCGACGGCAATGAACGAGACGATGCCGGAAGTCAGCGCCGCCAGCGCCACGATCGGCAGCGCACCGAACAGGAAGAGGAAAGCCTGAGCCAGCAGCAGTGGCGGAATCGTCTCCGCCAGGCCGAATCCGGCGCCCATCGCCACCGCCAGTTGCGCCATCGCAATCGGAAGCGAAATACAGACCAGGACGAACAGCAGCTTGGCGCCGAGCAGACTCCAGCGGTTGTATGGCCGTGTGATCCAGAACTGCCGGTCGCCGGGAATCCCGTCCGCATGAACTACCCGCATCACGAGATAAGCGGCCGCGAGCGCAATCAGCAGCTCGATCGAGGGTGGCTTCATCCACGCGAACACTGCGGCAACCAGCAGGAAGACGAGAATCTCGATCCGGAGATAGTCCACGTCTTTGCGAAAGATCAGGAATGCCTGCGCGCAAAGCCCGCGGCGCCGTTGTTCGCTTTCCGGAATCGCGTTCATGCCGCCGCTCCTTTGGAGACCCGGCGCGAATTGCGCGCCATCGTGAGAAAGATCGTGCGCAGAGGGACCGGCGTGGCCGATATACCTCGAACGCTCCGAAACAGCTCTCGAACCGCCGCGCCGGTCAGTTCCGGATCATAGCTTGTATCGATGAACCGCACCACAGCGGGTGAGATTTCGGGGTGAAGCCACTGTTCGGGCCAGTGCGCCGCGTGTTCGATATCAGCGGGCTCTCCTGTAGTGACCTCGATTTCGCGGAAGCGCGTCGTAAGCGACGTCATCTCCTCCGAAAACACAAGGCGGCCGCGATCCATGAAGCCGATGTGGCTCGCGAAGGTCTCGATCTCGCCGAGGTCGTGCGACGAGACCAGGATCGTCGACTCCTCCGCGCTCTCGATCATGCCTTCGATCAATTCCTCGCGCACCAGCGGATCGAGTCCGCTGAACGGCTCGTCCAGCACCAGCAGGCGCGGCCGGAATGCCAGCGATGAAGCCAGCGCCGCTTTCATGAGCATGCCGCGCGAAAGATAGCGCAGTTTGCGGTTCAGCGGCAGATCGAATTGCCGCAGCAACTGCGTCGCCCGGGCATCATCCCATGTCGGATAGAACGGCTTGAGATGACGCATCAGATACGCAACAGTCATCCAGCCCGGCATGGCCTGGTTTTCCGAGACGTGGCCGATTCTTGCGAAATCGTGCTCGTCCAGCAGCTGCGAATCGCGCCCAAAGATTTCAGCGCGCCCGCCGGTGCGGCCGATGATGTTCATCATGCTCTTGATGGCGCTGGTCTTCCCGGCGCCGTTGGGACCCACGAGCCCGTAGATGGCGCCCTGCTCGATCGTCAGATCGAGATTGTCGACGGCACGCAGCTTTCCGAAAGTGACTGAAAGCTTCTCGCAGCGGATGGAAATCATCTTCGGACCGCTCCTTGTGCGGCAGGGCTGTTGTCGCCGCACAGGCGATAGTCCGTTGTGCAGCCGGAATCGAATCTCTCCCAGTGGATTGAAAACGCCTCGAGCACTTCATCCAGATCGAGTCCCAGCCGCCGGGCCTCGACCACCACCTGCTCGATCTCTTTCTGCAGCAGGCGGGAGCGTTCCGCCGCGGTCGATCTCGGCGGTTTTGCCACAACTGTCCCGATGCCGACGCGGACCTCGATCAGCCCCTCGGCAAGCAGTTGCGCAATCACTTTGTGGGCGGTGTTCGGATTGATCTTCAGCTCTTTGCTGAGCAGCCGCACGGACGGGAACGGATCGCCCGGCCGCATCTGCCCCGAGAACATGGCTTTGCGCGCGGCGTACGCGACCTGCTCGTGCAACGAGATGCCGGGCTCGAAACTGACCTTAAAGGGAACCACCGCGTGTACTATAACAGATAGGACACCAAGACCGGTCAAATGTTCCGGGTTAATGTGGCGCTGGCAGTCTTGCCGCCGGCGTTCTTCGTTCAGCGGAAACGCGCTACTTCTGCGCCGGCGCCGGACCTCTGCCCCCTCCAGGTCCCGCCCCGCGCCCCGGACCGTTCGCCTGCAGCAGATGCGTCAGCGTGTGCACGTAGCGCAGCTTCCCGTTCTCGACGCGGAACAAGTGCGTGTCAGGCGCGCCGCTGCCGCCGTTCGGATTCCCCGCGCCGAACGTACAAAACGCGACGACGGCTCCGATCGTCTCGTCGACTACAAAGTGGCGGTTTGCAATATTGACGCCGCTCGGAACGCCGACCTGACAGGAATCAGTCGCCTCTCCTCTGCCCGTGTGCATGCCGCCCTCGGTGCGGTTGCAGGGCTGCCCCCATGGCACGAGATCCATCTTGCCTTCGAGGAACGCATCGAGGTAGGCATTCGCGGCGGATTCCAGCGTGTCGCGCGTGTCCCGCTTGCCTGCGGGGATCGTGTCCCATGCTTCCGCCGACGAGTACTTCATGTAGTTGTCGATGTTGAAGCCCCAGTAACCGGTCGTGGTCCAGAGCATTTCGATTTCGGCGATCAGCCCGTGATTCACGCGCAGTCGCGTGCCCAGCGCATAGGGCGCGCTCTTATCGGTAACGATTACTTCCGTAAACGTCTGGCACGTCGCGGTGTCCAGCAGACTGCGCTGGTGATCGATCTTCATCGCCTTCATGATTACGCCGTCTTTAATGTCGATCGGCTTCGTGTTTTCGACGTAGCCCAAACCCTTCGCCAGCGGCAGTCCCGAAATGTCGCCTTTGGTTTGCGCCGCGATGTAAAGATCGGTGGCGGCCTTCAACCCTTCTCGCCTGCAGGAAACCTGCCCGTGGGCTGTACCCGCGAGAGCCAGCGCTCCTGTCAGAGCCATGATTGGAAAGCCGTACCGATTCATGCAAAATCCTCCTGATATGGCAGCGGCGCCCGCCGGGCGACCCGCTGCTGGCAACAGATAACGATACACCAATCCTCGCCCAGGCAACACCCGCGCAGGCAGCATCCGGACTCTTCCCTTAGCCGTCCAGCCGGCAATGCGCGCGCAACACCGGATCGTACTGCTCGACATCGAAGTATTGCTCTCCACCACCCCTCGCTGTCTTTAAACGGCCTCTCGCTTCAACTTCTCCGCCGCCGTCACCACCCCACGCAGCACCCCGCCACGAAACTCCGCCCCAACCTCCAGTGCCGCCGCCCACTGACGCGTTCAATTGAGAATCCCCACTGGGCCCGATTCCAGCACTTCGCGCTGCCGCGCATCGGGCACGAACCCAAGCCGCGTCCAGAAATCCTGAGCGCACACACCGGCTTGCGCGCGGCGCCGCACCACTGGATCGGACTTGCGATTGATATCCATGCGACGTACTTAACACGGCCCAACCGCGCTCCAGACCGGGTTCCGAAGGCGCTCCGAAAAAATTCAGCAGTTTACGGAAAAAAATAATCGTCTGAGGTTGTGAATCGGCGCCGCTATTCGGCGCGACGGCGGATGAAAGGGCCTCTCAAAACGAGATGGTCTGTTTTGGGGTGATTCCCGCTCGCGTCGTTCTGTCCATATGTTCTGTATGTATCTCCCGAAGCGGCGTGATCTCGCCCCGTCAGCCGGCGTAGCATGTCGGGCTTCGGGCTTTGGATAGGCTTCGCCAACCCGCACTGATCTTCCGCGGCACCGGCCGCCGGCTACGGCCGCTTTTCACGCGGCGACGGCGAGAAAGAGTGCCCGTGCCCCCTCGCGGAAGCCGCGACTACCCTTTACTTGTCGACCCTCGCAGTGTGGAAAAGAATCGCCGTGTTCACCGTAAACCCGCCTGAACCACTATAGAGAGATGACGGGAACCAAGCCCCGGAGAAACGCTCTCGCCCGATCAGGACAGTCAATTCAAGGCGGCGATCAGATTTCGTAAGGATCAACCACGTTGCCGTCGCGTCAATAATAGTCGACCGTGATCGCTTTCGGCTGGTTATCCATTTTCGCTGCTCAACGTGGAGTCTATCCGGTGCGACGGACACGATAGTGAGCCGTTACTCCTGCATAAACGTGCGGCTCGCCAAAATCGGGATAAGGAGTAGCCTCGCGGCTACTTCCCTCCCACACCACCGTACATGCGGGTCCGCATACGGCGGTTCGGCGGGTTAAGCAATCGGGCGCACCGTCAATCTGGGAATTCCGGAGCGAGTCGAAGTAAGCATTGGGCAGTGCAAGCGAGAGTGCCGGACTGTTCGCCAGCCTCCACGAACCATGCGCACTACCCGCCGATTGAGCGGCCAGGTCTTTACCCACACCCCGTTTGCGAAGTTCGGCGAACCGCACCGTGCTGTCGAACATGCTCGGCACACTCGGCACACAATAACGGAGGGCAGGCGAAACCGCCTGCCCTCCGTTAGCCCTCTCGCTTAGGTTATCTGCTACCGCTTAGAAGTAGAACTTCGCTGCGATCTGCAGCACGCGCTGCAGGTTGCCGCGAATGCTGCTTTCAGCTCCGAATCCAAAACGGTTTGTGGCACTCGGCAGGTTCACAATTTGCCCGGCGGCATTGAACTGCGCCGCCGTATTAAACGAGCCCCACTCAGCATGATTAAACGCATCGAATGCTTCAAGACGAAGCTGTACCCGGACCTGTTCCTTGATCGGAATGTTCTTGAAGAGGCTCATATCCCAGTTCTGGAGGCCGGGCCCACGGAGCCGGTCGTAACCGGAATCAAGGCCAATGCTGCCCTTGGCCGCCGGAGCAAAGCACGAAGTGTTCACGTAGGCGTAGATGCCGCGATCGCCATAGCCAAGATGCGGATCGCAAGTGAACACCACTCGCGGCGCCACATCCTCGCTCCCGGTGATCTCGCGGTTCAACACCGTGGGACCGAGGCCGGTTACGGTGTAGGTCGCGTTTACAGGAGCGCCGCTCGAGATACTCGTGATGCCGGAGAGTTGCCACCCGTTGAGCGCAACTCGGGCAACCGCGTTGTCGAGGAAGCCCTTCCGCGCCACATTTGGCAGATCGTAAATGTAATTCAAAACGAGCGAATGGGTGCGATCCTGCGGAAGCTCTCCATAGCCATAAGTGCGCGTATCGGTCGGATGGCCGACGCCCACGCCCATGGCCTTCGACCACGTATATGCGCCACCGAACTGCACGCGGCCGACGCGCTTGTTCAACGAAACCTGCAGCGAGTTATAGCTGGCCGATGTGCCCCAGGTGTAATCCGTTGCCGCCGCATAGCCGGCATACGGCCGGTACATATTCACCGGGAGATTCACGCTGCCATCGGACTTCGGATTGGTCGGATCCTGCGAGTAAGGGAGCCAGGCGCTACCAAACGGGGCGGTATTGAAGGGCTGCGCCAGCCACAGGTGTTTGGAGAGCGAGCCCACGTAGGAAACCTCCATGAACAGGTTCTTTGGCAACTCGCGCTGAATGCCGACGTTGAAGTTGTACACCGTCGGGACGTGCCCATCGCTCGACAGCCGGTTAATTACCGTCGGCTGGAAAGATCCCGGTTGCGACCCGATATCCGCGACGTTGCCGTAGTAGAGATTGGCAGTCCGGAGAGACGGAGGATTCGTCGTGTAGTTGCTGGTGATGCCGGGGCCGAACGTTGCGATGCGCTCATAGAACACACCGCCGCCCAGGCGGGCCACGGTCTTGTTGTTGATCTGATACGCGATGCCGAGCCGCGGACCGAAATGGGCGCCACGCTCCTCAATCAGCCCGTGAGGCGTGCCGTTGGTGCCCTCGACAGCCATTCCGTTGTTGATGTTTCCGACGCCCGGCACGATAAAGCCGATATAGGTCGCCGGCAGAATCTCTCCGGTAATCGGATTCAGCGCGCGCCGGTTAGCGCCCGACGCGGCGCCGGTCGGCTGGTAGAACACGACCGACTGCTTCGGATCGTACTGCGAGTAGTTGAAGTTCGACATCAGTCCCAGGTTGTCTTTGAACGGGATGATATAGGCGATGCGCAACCCGTAGTTGATGGTCAGCTTGCTCGTTGCTCTCCACGTATCCTGCCCGTAAAATTCGAAGTTGCTGTAGTGATAGTTGGGCAACGGGTCCTTATTGATCTGCTGGTAGCTCAGATAATTACCGAGCAGCGCATTGGAGAAGCCCCAGTTGGTGTCGCCGGGATTGTTCGGATCGCGCGAAAAGTCGATCGAACCGTTGTAAGGCTTGAATGCGTTTTCTGTCTTTACCGCGTACTCGTAGTAAATGCCGGCCTTGATCGTGTGCGAGCCGAGCACTTTGGTGACGTTGTCGATATAGTTATAAACCGGATTCCGGTTAGCATAAGGCGTCCCGGCAAAGCACGTCATGGATACCACCGGAGTCGGGAATTGCGTGCAGGATGCCGCGCCGGCGCCGTTCGGAGCGCCGAACGCGAAGTTCGGGATCACGCCGGAGATATTAGCCGCCGGATAGAGGAGCGGAATGTTGATATTGGAAACCGAGCGGTAGTAGGGGCTGCCGGCAACCGGCGGATTCCCAGGAATACCGTTCACCGTGTAACCGAACTGAAATTCGTTCGTCAGCGTCGAGCTGATGATCGTCGCCGCATTCGCCGTAATCGACCAGCCATAAGTCGGCGCGAAGAATGGTGTCAGGGCGAGATTGTTGCTCGTATCCGCACGGCCATACGGCACATTCTGCGTTTGCTTGTTATCGAGGCCGCGCACGAAGAAGCGCCACTTCTCGCTCAGGTTGTAATCCACCCGATAAATCTGGTCATAAGACGGCTGCGCGCTCGATACCTGCGACTGATAGTTGTAACTCACCTGACCGGCTGTGTTGGGTTTCGGCAGCCAGTTCAGGATCGACGGGCCATATTGACTGAATAGACTCGCAGGGATAATGTTGCCCGAAAACTGGGTACCCTGCGGGTTCGTCGCGGAGCGTGTCGCCGGGTTGTAAATTGGAACGAACTGACCGGCCCCATCATGCGTCTGCGAGAAGTCTCCACCACGCTCGGCCACAGTCGGCACCGTGATCTGATGCAGCGTGCCCGGAATGATGTTATGGTTCCACTCCTGCGACATAAAACCGAAGAGCTTTTCTTTGTTCTTGTTGAAAACCTTCGGGATATAGATCGGGCCGCCGAGTGTCCAGCCGGCGTCCATGTATCTGTAGATCGGCCTCTGGATACCGGAGAAGTTGTTGACGAACGTGTTCGCGTTCATGAACTCGCCGCGTTTGAACCAGTAGCCGTCGCCGTGAAATTGCTTCGTCCCCGCCTTAGTGATCACCTGCACCTGGGCTCCGTCGTTGCGCCCGAACTCGGCGGTCTGCCCGTTGGTCGAGACTTTGAACTCCTGAATCGCGTCCATGCTGATGCGATACGCAAACTGCTGGTTCACACCGATGTCGGTCACGTTCTGGCCGTCGAGGGTGAAGTTATTCTGCGCCGTACGTCCACCGTTGACGCTGACGTCGCCGGTGCCCGCATCGGCCGGAACACCTGGAATCGTCTTCAGCAGACTTGTGTAGTTGCGGCCGTTGATTGCGATGTCGACCACCTGATTACCGGTCACGACGCCGGAACGCTCGGCTGTCAGCGTTTCGAGCTGCACCGCGTTCGCTTCCACCGTCACCGACTCGCCTGTAGTTCCGATTTCCAGATGGATCGGCGAAAGGCCGAGCCTCTCGGCCACGTCGAGCACGATGCCCGATTGCGTGTACTTCTTGAAGCTGGCCATCTCGACCGTGATGTCCCACGTGCCCGCGAGAACCGGCGAGAAGACGAAGGTGCCTTCAGCGTTGGTGTCCACGGTGCGCGCCGAGGCCGCGCCCTGGGCCGAGTTAATCAGAGTTACTTTGGCGTTTGGGATCACAGCGCCCTGCGAATCCTGCACGACGCCGGTGATGGACCCCGCGGTATTCTGGGCGGCTAACGGCAGCGCGACGGCGCCGGCCAAAGCGGCAACAGCGGTAAAACCGAAAGCACGAAGGAGCCTTCGCGATGACAATGACATGGTCTTCTCCCCAAATTACGGATCGTTACTACGGACAACGGCACGACAGGTTTGATGCTTAAAAAAGCGGGACTGGCAGGCAGGTTACATCAATATGGAACCCGACGCAACCGAAAAATGTAACGCAGAACACACGGATTCTCTACCGCGCCGCTCCTGCCGAGCGCTTTTCCAGTCCGTCGCACCCCTCGTGATGCAATAGATCGATATGCATTCGGACGAGAAGAACGCGCCCTTGGTCGCACGGGGGCGCAGTGTCGGCGTTATCGGGGCCGGCGTAATGGGCCAAACTCTCATCCAGGGTCTGTTCGAGAGCAAGGCCATCACCCGCGATCAGGTGTGGGCCTCGGCCAAAACCGAAACAACCTGCCAAACCGTCGCCGCAAAGCTCGGAATCCCGGTCGAAACCGATTATCGCGATCGCGTTGCAAATGCGGGGATGATTCTCATCTGCGTCAAGCCGGCCCAGTCCGCGAAGGTCATCGCGACTCTGAAAGAAAGCGCACTGCCGCCGGACACCGTCATGATTTCGATTATGGCGGGCGTCACTATCGCGCAGCTTGAAGCGCTGCTCGGCACGGCCAATCCCTGGATCCGTGCCATGCCGAACACACCCTGCATCGTGCGCGAAGGGATGACGGTGATCTGTCCGGGCACGCATGCGTCCTCTGGACACCTGGCCGCCGCGCAGAAAGTATTCGAGGCCGTCGGGCAGTGCCTGGCTACAGAGGAGAGCTACTTCGACGCCATTACCGCGCTGAGCGGCGGCGGCCCCGCCTATCAATACCTGATCATGGAATCGTTCGCAGACGCCGGAGTGCGCGTCGGTCTTCCGCGCCACATGGCCTTAAGGCTGGTCGCCCAGACTGCCGTCGGCGCTGCGCGGATGGTGCAGGCATCCGGCCGCCACCCGGCAGCGTTGCGCGACGACGTTACAACCCCCGCGGGTTGCACGATCGGCGGGCTGCTTATGCTTGAGGACGGCAAGATACGCTCGGTATTGGCGCGCGCCATCGAGGAGGCCACGAAGATCGCCGGCAACCTTGGTTCGGCTGCGCAGAGCGCGGGCTCCGCTGCGCACAGTGCGGGCGCTTCCACACAGAAAAAGGACAAACACCATGCTTAGGTCGAAGACTGCCGAATTCAGCCCCGACGAGCTGATCGGGCTGGAGGAACAATGGGGAACCCATAACTACCTTCCCCTCGACATTGTCGTGGAGCGCGCCGAAGGAGCATGGGTTTACGACGCCGAGGGCCGCCGCTATCTCGACTGCCTGAGCGCGTACTCAGCCGTCAACCAGGGCCACTGCCACCCGCGAATACTCGAAGCACTGCGGGAGCAGGCAGGGCGAGTGACGCTGACGTCGCGTGCATTTCGAAACGATCAACTGCCGCTGTTCTGCAAGGAACTCGCGGAGTTGTGCCGCATGGAAGCGGTACTGCCGATGAACACTGGCGCGGAGGCAGTCGAAACCGCGATTAAGACCGCACGCCGCTGGGGATACCGAAAAAAGGGCATCGGCGAGGGCCGCGCTCAGATCATCGTCTGCGCGAACAACTTTCACGGCCGGACCACAACAATTACCGGCTTCTCGTCGGAACCCTTATATCGCGATGGGTTTGGACCCTTCACGCCGGGTTTCGTGACGATCCCGTTTGGCGACGCGGACGCGCTCGAAAGCGCGATCACTGCCGACACGTGCGCGTTCCTCTTCGAGCCCATCCAGTGCGAAGCCGGCATTCTGATTCCGCCGGAGGGCTATCTGAAGCGCGTCGCCGAAATCTGCCGCAGGCACCGCGTGCTCATGCTGGCGGATGAAATCCAGACCGCCCTCGGGCGCGTCGGCACCATGTTCGCCTGCTGGCGCGAGGATGTCCAGCCGGATGTTTTTATTCTCGGCAAAGCCCTCTCCGGCGGCTTCTATCCGGTGTCCGCTGTCGTCTCGCGACGCGACATTCTCGACGTCTTCGCGCCCGGAAGCCACGGCAGCACTTACGGCGGCAATCCGCTGGCCTGCGCTGTGGCGCGGACGGCGCTCGAAGTCATCGTCGACGAGCGGCTCGCCGAGAAGTCGGCCTCGCTCGGCGCATGGTTTATCGATGAACTGCGCGAACTGCGGCATCCCGGCATCAAAGAAGTGCGTGGCGTCGGATTGCTGGTTGGAATCGAGTTGCACGGTGCTGCGCGTCCTTATTGCGAGAAGCTGATGGGACTCGGCCTGCTCTGCAAGGAGACGCACGATCATGTCATCCGCATTGCGCCGCCCCTGGTGATCTCGAAGGACGACCTGTCATGGGCCGTCAGCCGATTGCGCGAGGTCTTCGCCGATGGTGGTCATTGACAGCGAAGAAGACCTGCTTTTCCGGGCCTCCATCCGTCGTTTCGCGCGCGAGCGTCTGGCGCCGCGTGTTCGCGCGATGGATGACGCCGGAGTCTTCGACAAACATCTTCTCGCCGAGATTTTCGAACTCGGCCTGATGGGGATTGAAGTCCCGGAAGAATTCGGCGGACAAGGCGGTACGTTCTTCCAGTCGATCCTCGCGATCGAGGAACTCTCGCGCGTGGACCCATCAGCGGCTGTGATCGTGGACGTGCAGAACACGCTCTTTCACAACGCGATCCTGAAGCACGGCACAGACGAACAGAAGCGCCGCTGGCTTCCTCGCGCGGTGAAGGATACGGTGGCGAGCTATGCGTTGTCGGAAGCAGGGTCCGGCTCGGATGCCTTCGCGCTTGCCACACGCGCCGTCCCGAACGAAGGCGGTTGGCGGCTTACCGGACGGAAGCTGTGGATCACCAATGCGGCGGAAGCCGGTTTTTTCCTGCTCTTCGCGAACGTAAACCCGGAGCAGGGATACAGGGGCATCACCGCGTTCCTCGTCGAGCGCAATTTCTCTGGATTCGCGGTGGGGAAAAAAGAGGACAAGCTCGGCATTCGCGCCTCATCCACGTGCGAGCTCATCCTTGAGGATTGCTTCGTGCCAGCGGCGAACGTTGTCGGCGAAGCAGGTAAAGGCTACAAGATCGCCATCGAAACTCTGAATGAAGGCCGCATCGGGATCGGGGCTCAAATGCTCGGACTGGCGCAGGGTGCGCTCGATCATGCGCTGGCTTACGCCCGGCAACGCAAGCAGTTCGGAAGCCCGATCGCGGCATTTCAGGGCGTTCAGTTCGAACTTGCGGAGATGGCTGTTGACGTGGAGGCAACCCGGCTCATGGTTTATAACGCCGCGCGGCTGCACGATGCCGGACGTCCATTTCTGACCGAAGCCGCGATGTGCAAGTACTTCGCTTCGCAAGTTGCCGAGCGCGTGGCTTCGCGAGCCGTCGAGATCTTCGGCGGCGCCGGATTTACCAAAGACTATCCGGTGGAGAAGTTATACCGGGATGCGAAGATCGGGCGTATTTACGAAGGCACGAGCAACATGCAGAAACTGACGATCGCAAAGCAGATTTTGGGCGACACCAGCAAGTAACCGGGATAGAAGCTATCTCGTGCAAACGAAACTGCCGGCGTCTTCGATGCTGCCAGCGCCCTTGTAGTGCGGCACCGCGGGGTAGCGGCAGAGCGGCCGTGTGCGTCCCGGCCACGGTGTCGCAGCCCCAGCCGTCGCAATAATGGACTCCGGCGCGGTCTTCTTCTCGACCCAGGCGACTAGTGCGCTGAAGGCGTCGAAGCGGTCGGTCGACGGCCCGCCTCCGCAGTGCGTCATGCCGGGAACCGCGAAGAAGCGAACAAAATCGGCAGCCTTGCCTTTGTTCTTTTTCTCGACCTCATCCAGCCATGAGATCGTGTCGTTGACCGAGAAGATCGGGTCGCTGACGCCGTGCGTGATGAGGAGCTTGCCGCCATGCTTCTTGAACGCGGACAGGTCGGTATTGCTCGCCATCATGAAGTCCCATGAGGATCTCGGGTAAGCGGCGGATTCCGCGAAGATCTTCGGCGCGTCGGTATCCATATTGAAGCCGAGCATGAAGGCCATGGGCGAGGCTCCGGTGGCAGGAGTCGGCACCGGCGGCGTGGTGAAAATGGCGGATACCGCTCCGCTGCCGAGCGTTGCGTTGATGGCAGAGTTGCCGCGAGCCGCATACGCCCCGATCTTCCATGCGCGCCAGCCTCCGCTGCCGACGCCCGCATCCCACGCCCAGTCGGAGTAAAGCGACTCGCCTTTGGAGTTCTTTGCGCCACCGTATACTTTCTCAAGCGCGGCGATTTGGGCTGCTGTCAGGCACGTGGCGTCCTTTGCAGCTTTACAGGTGAGCGCTTCGAGCCTCGGCTTTACGACAGCGTTGGCGCAGGCGCGGAAGTTGGCAATCAGACCGTCCTCGAGTCCGTCCAGTTTGTCGCAGGCAGCGACGATGGCGCCGGCGACCAGCGTAAGGTCAGCATCGGTGAAAGTCTTGTTGAGGAGTGGCTCGCCGTTGGCATCGTCGACAGCGGATTCCTTCGCGACGGCGGCGAATGCCTGCACATCCCAGGCTTCCGCGATGGCGGCTTTCGGAAGCTTGAAACCCGGCGAGCAGGCGAGAATACCGTCGTAATACTCGGGAAAACGCTGTGACATCATCATGGCTTCACGTCCGCCTTCGGAGCATCCCACGTAGTAAGAACGCTCCGGCGCTTTGCCGTAATAGGCTTTAATCAGCGCTTTGGCGGCCTGCGTGACCTGATCGTAGGAGTTATAACCGAAGTCGAGACGAGCCTGTGAGTCGAGCCCGAAGGTCGTCGTGCCATTAAGTTTCGGATCGTTGTTGGTGGCGTTGTCGTGGCCGGAGTCCTGCGAAACGACTGCATAGCCGAGAGTGAGCGCACTGGTCGTCTGCTGGCCCTGCAGATTGCCGAGCGCTTCACCGATGTTGCCGTTCGATCCGCCGCCGCCTTCGAAAAAGAACTTGCCGTTCCACTCGGAAGGGAGGCGCATGTGGAAGTTGATGGCGTAGTGCTGTCCGTTGGCCCCCGTGCGTTCGTTGATTTTGCCGCGGAGGTCGCAGTGGGCCGGAAGTGCGGGGAGGCTGCCGCGTCCGCCGGGCGTGCCTGTCGGGGCGGAGGCGGGCTTGAGCGCGGCGGAGACGATCGCGGTCGTGTGGTTGGGAAGCTGGGAAGCGGCGAGATCGGTCAGGGCCGGGCACTTGCTCGCGAAATCAGTGGTCTGGCCGATCGCAGGGATCGCCGACAGAAGCAGAGCAAAAATCACCGGCCGAAATCCGGCCACCGCTATCTTACGAGGCGAGTAGTTGGTCATCTTTTCTGTAAGGGCCATAGGTCGCCCGGAACGATACGAAGGTCAGGACAGCCGCCGCAGCCATGGTGATCGCGAGCGAAGCGCCGAGCATCTTGTCGTTGTGGAAGAGGTGATCGTCGAGATAACCGGGCATCACAGGGCCGACGGTGAGTCCACCGAGATTCAGGCAGAAAAGGAAGAGCGCGGATACGATGCCGCGCACCTGATTGGGAAAGATGCGCTGGAGTGCGGCGGCCGAAGTCCCCATCGGGAGCGACAGGAAGAAGATGCCCGGCGCAAGGAGCGTCATCGTCCAGGCCGGGTCGCTCAGAAGATAGGCCCATGGCAGGAAGATCAGGGTACCGAGCCCGCAAAGGACCCCCACGCGGAGTGGGCCTTCAACGATGCCTTTCTTTTGCCAGTGGTCGCTCAGGCGTCCCCCGGCGTACATGCCGCCGCAGCCGAAGAGCAGGAGAAGGAAGGCAAGGCCGCGGCCGGACTGTCCAGGAGTCCAGTGATGTATGCGCTGGAGGTACGCGGGCGTCCATGAAATCAGCGCGTAATTTGGAATAGCCTGGAAGATCGCCCCAATACAGATGCCGGCGAGCGATTGCCAGCGGGCTCCCATTTCCCCCATGGCTTCGCTGAGACTGAGTTGCGTACCCTGCCCGGCGGCTTTCTGTGCGAGGCCACGGCGCAGCGGCTCACGAATCGTATAAACGAAAGGCGCGAACAGAAGACCCGGTAGTCCGACGAAAAGAAATGTGATGCGCCAGGACGCCATCGCGCCCAGGATCGGCAACGTGATGATAGGCGTGTGTGCCATGGCGTCGATCACCATGCCGGTGACGAGCAGCGACGCGCTGGTGCCAAAGAACACGCCCATATAATAGACGCTGACGGCGAGCCCGAGACGATCGCGCGGGAAGTAATCGGCAATGAGCGAGTAAGCCGCCGGGGAAAGCGTGGCTTCACCGACACCGACGCCCATGCGCGTAAGGAAGAGAGACCAGAAGTTTCGCGCGATGCTGCAGGCGGAGGTAAAAATACTCCAAAGCACAATGCCGACGGCGATGAGCTTGCGGCGATTGCCGGTGTCCGCGAGGCGCCCCAGCGGCAATCCCATGAAGGTATAAAAGAGGCCAAAAGAAAGTCCCTGCAGGAGGCCGACGCGGGTGTCGCTGATCCCGAGATCACGCTTCATGGGCCCGACGAGCATGCTGAGAATCTGGCGATCCATGTAGGACAGCATGTAAATCGCGGTGAGGGCGAAGACGACATACCAGCCGTAGCGGGTGGATACGGACGCGGGGGTCGACGCAGCAGCAGCTTGTGCGCTCGGGGCGGACATGGGACTACAGTTCCGCCAGTATATACCCGCCCGCGGATGCCCCTCATCCGCGCGACTCGCATTCATTTGTTTCATTTGGCCCGGTTTGATGTCAACTAAGTCTCGGGCTATGATGCGCGCCCTCGTTTTTGGACCGGAGCTCCGCCATGCGGCCCGCGTCGGAACGGCTCTGCTGCGAGGCCGCGGAATCGCGCCGTCTACTGAACAATCACATCCGCGTCAACTCCGCCATATCAGTCCTATATAATGTGATGGCCTTCATGACTCGACCCCAATTCGCAGGACCTCAGGCATGGTAATCGATGCCCACGGGCACGTTACGGCGCCCGACAAGCTCTACGTCTACAAAGCGGGCCTGCTCTCGCACCGCGGAGCCCACGGGCGCGGCAGCTCCGGCGCGACCGAAGCCGACATCGTGGCCGCGCTGAACGCGCCGGTCTTCGGCGGCTCGTCCCACCTCGCTCAGCTCAAGGAAGCGGGGACCGACATGCAGCTCATTTCGCCGCGTCCCTACCAGATGATGCACTCCGAGCACCCGCGACTCGTGGGCTGGTACACCGAAGAAACCAACAACATCATCGCCCAGCAGGCAAAGCTTTTCCCGAACGTCTTCCGCGGGCTCTGCGCGCTTCCGCAGGGCCCCAATCAACCGATCAAAAATGCGCTGCCGGAACTTGAGCGTTGCGTCAAAAAACTCGGTTTCGCCGGCTGCCTCATCAATCCCGATCCCGGGGAAGCATCCGGCATCGAGACTCCGCCGCTCGGCGACAAATACTGGTATCCCCTCTATGAGAAGCTTGTCGAACTCGACGTACCAGGACACATCCACTCCGGCGGATGCCGCTCCGATCGCCTCAGCTACTCGCTGCACTTCATAAACGAGGAGTCAATCTCCGTGGTGTCGCTGCTGAATTCCAGCGTCTTCACCGACTTTCCGACGCTCAAGATCCTCTGCTCGCACGGCGGCGGCGCCATCCCTTATCAGTTCGCGCGCTTCGAGGCCAGCGCCATCCGCCGCGGACTGCAGCGCTTTTCTGAGCGCATGCGCAACATTTACTACGACACTGTTCTTTACTCGGCGGGAGCTCTCAAGCTCCTCATCGAAACAGTCGGAGCGGACCGCTGCCTTTTCGCCACGGAGCGCCCCGGCGTCGGCACGGTCAAGGACCCGAAGACCGGCCGCTGGCTCGACGAAACCCGTTATCTGATCGAAGCCTTCGACTGGCTGAGCGACGCGGACAAGAAGCTGATCTTCGAGGACAACGCGAAAAAACTCTTCAAGCTGGATCTAGCATCATGAATCTGAATCGACGTACCGTTCTCGGGCTGCCCCTGGTCGCTCTGGCCAGCCGTCTTTCGGCGCAGGGACAGCAGAAGATAACCATCAACTATCCGAACCGCAGCGGCTCCAACTGGCCGCTCTTCCTCGCGAAAGACGGTGGTTATTACTCGAAGTACGGACTCGATGTTACCCTCACCTTCGGCGTCCACCCGGCGGGCATCGCCATGCTCGCCAGCGGCCAGGGCCAGATGGTCAACTCCTCCCTCGAACAATTGATGGAAGCCGCGTCGAAGGACGGCTCATTCGTTCTCATCGCCAGCACACTCAATCGCGGTATGTTCGCGCTCATGGCGAACAAGAACATCGCCGACGTCAAGGCGCTCAAAGGCAAGAAAATCGCGGTGGGGCAAATCGGCGACGCACCTTATGGCTACCTGATCGCGTTGCTCGGCAAGTCCGGCATCCACGCGCGCGACGTCGACTGGATTCCCGTCGGCACGGACGTCAGCGGACGCGCTGCCGCCCTTCAGTCCGGACGGGCCGATGCCACACTCCTCACGGCGCCTGCTTATTTCAAAGTCGAAGCGGCTGGCTACAAGACTCTTGCGAATCTCGCCGACCACGACGATATTTTCGCGTCGACAGCCTGCATCATGAAGAAGTCGAATATTGCGTCCGACCCTGGCTTGCCTGAAAAACTTATCAAAGCCCATGCGGAGGGGATCAAGCGCTTCTACGACGACAAGGCCTTCGCGGTCAAAAGCTTTCTCAATTACGACAAGAATGCGCAGCAGGCGGATATGGAGCGAGTCTACGAGCTTTATGCCAAACCACAGGCGTTCGAGCGGGTCCCGTATGTCCTCGAAGGCGCGGTGAAGTCCGTCATCAACCAGCAGCCCGACCCGCAGATTTCGGCGCAGCTCAAGTCGTACGACTTCCACAAGGTGATCGACAATAGTTACGTGTCCAGGCTCGTAAAAGACGGCTTCTTCGAAAAGACATTCGGAGCCGGTGTCAAAGCCGAAGAGCAGCGCAAAGCAAAGTTGGCATTCGGAAAGTAACAGTGTTTTTTCGCAGATTAATGCCAATCTGGCCACCAAGGTGGTTTGGGTCGCTCGTGCCCAATGCCGCATACATTTCGCTGCACCGGGCCAGTGTAGTGCAGGTTGGTAACCTGCGGCCGATTGGTAATCGGCGTGGACCGTTGCAAAACAAAGGCGCGAGCGCGATTGGCAATTGCGCGCAGGATGCCATCCTGCCGCACATGGAGCAAAAATGTATGCGGCATTGGGCGCTCATGCCGTCGTTTTTTGGGTGCTGCCCGTGATCTCGCGCGAAACCAAACTCGAAGTCGAGCACGTCTTCAAGCGTTACTGGCGCGAGAAGCTCGACCGTGAAGTGATCGCCCTCGAGGATGTCTCTCTTTCCGTCCCCGACGGTGAGTTCGTCGCCATCGTCGGCCCGTCTGGCTGCGGCAAAACGACTCTCCTGAACATCGTCGCCGGTCTGCTTCCGTACGAAGAAGGGCGCGTCGCCATCGCGGGCAAGCTTGTCGCGGGACCCGGCATCGACCGCGCCGTTGTCTTTCAACATTCGAGTTTGCTGCCGTGGCGATCCATCGCCGGAAACGTCCGTTATGGAATGGAACTCCAGCGCCGCTTCAACAAAGCAACGATGACGGAACGCACCGACCGCTTCATCAAAATGGTTGGGCTGGCAGGCTTCGAAAAACACTTCCCGTCGGAACTCTCCGGAGGCATGCAACAGCGTGTTAACCTCGCGCGCGCCCTTGCCGCTGACCCCGAGGTGCTGCTCATGGACGAGCCTTTCGCCGCTCTGGATGCCCAGACCCGCGAATACATGCAGACCGAACTCCTGAAAATCTGGACTGAAGCCCGCAAGACCGTCGTCTTCATCACGCACCAGATCGACGAAGCGGTATATCTCGCAGACCGTGTCGTCGTCATGAGTCCGCGCCCGGGCCGCATCAAAGAAGTCTTCCGCGTCCCCTTCGGACGCCCGCGCGACATCAGCCTCAAGCGCGATCCGAAGTTCCTCGAGATCGAAGACGCCATCTGGCAGCTCGTTGAGGAGCGCCCGGAGCGCATGAACATGGGGGTGAGATGAAATGAGCAGCGCCGTCAGCGCTCCACCAGCGATTAAAACCGCGAGCGCGCGGCCGCGCAAGACCTTCTATCAGCGCCATGAGTCGAGCATCATCGGCTGGGGGGTCATAATTGTCACGCTCGCGATCTGGCAGGCCTTCTGGGCGGCTGGAAAGATCTCGCCGCTGTTCATGAGCGGGCCCTCAGCGATCGTCAAACGGTTCTGGGACGATCTGCTGCACGGCCATCTCCTGCAGGACCTCGCTTACAGCGGCAAGAATTTTGTGATCGGATTCGTGCTTTCCGTCGTACTCGGCGTTGTTCTTGGCGTCATAATCGGCTGGTACAAAAAGGTCGAAATGATCACCGCTCCTTTTACAAGCGCGCTCTACGCAACACCGCGCGTCGCCATGGTCCCGCTGATCATCATCTGGTTTGGCATCGGGATGTGGTCTAAGGTCTTCATCGTTTTCATCACAGCATTCTTTCCAGTCCTGATCAACACCATCGGCGGCATCCGCGCCATCGACCGCGATCTTCTGAAAGCCGCTCGTGCTTTTTGCGCCACCGATCGCCAGATATTTATGACGCTCGCCATTCCCGGCGCGGTGCCGTTTATCCTTACCGGGGTCCGCCAGGCAGTTGCCCTTGGGCTCATCGGGGTCGTCGTAGGAGAGATGTTTGGCGGCAGCGAGGGAATCGGCTTCATGGTTGCGTATGGCGGCCAGACTTTCGCGACCGACACCCTTTTCGTCGGCGTCCTGATCATCGCGTTCGCCGGCATCATCCTGACCGCCGCCGCCGAAGCGCTGGAGAACCGATTCTCGCGCTGGCGGCCCGAAAGATGACTCGTGGCGCGGGCACTCATGCCCAATACCACTTGATTTTTCCGGATGTCCGGGTGAATGTGGCGCTGGCGCTCTCGTCGCCGGCGTTGCTGCTGTCGCGAACAAAGGCCTCGACCGGCGGCAAGACGGCCAGTGCCACTTGCTCTCAACGAACAGTTGAAAATTCAGGTATCGCGGGCAGTCGTGCCGACGCATTTCCAACCCTATGACCGACTTCACCTCTCGCCTGCAGAAGCTCGACTCCTGCGCCGTCTCCGACGCCCTCGACAAGCTTGGCCTCAAAGGCTCCGTCACCGGAATTCGCCGCTACACCACCGAGCGCCGAATTGCCGGTCAGGTCCTCACCGTCAAGCTGGACCGCGCCGAAGGACGCACAAATACCCGCCACCTCTGCACCGCGGCCATCGAAGCCGCGAGACCCGGTGACATCATCGTCGTCGAGCAATCCACCGGACTCGACGCCGCCTCGTGGGGCGGCAATCTTGCCATTGGCGCCAAAATGCGTCAGGTCGCCGGCGTCATAGTTGAAGGACCCGCCCGCGACATTGATGACTGCGCGCGCGAGGACTTCCCCGTCTTCGCCCGCACGCACACGGCCCGCACCGCCCGCGGACGCATCGTCGAAGTCTCCACCGGCGATCCGATTGTGGTTGGCGACGTCACCATCACTCCGGGAGATTACGTCGTCGCCGACGGAAGCGCCGTCGTCTTCATCGCTCAAGACGAAATCGCGCGCGTGCTGGACACCGCCGAATCGATCCTCGCCCGTGAAGAAGCAATGGCGCAGGACCTTCGCGCGGGCAAGCCCATCGGCCAGGTGATGGGGACGAACTACGAAACGATGCTCAGGAAATAATGCTCAGGAAATAAATGGACACGAACATTCAGCGAGCCTCAAAGCTCGACACAACGTCCCTCTCCGACGCGCTCGATCGCCTCGGCATCGCGGGACAATGCCTCGGGATCAAACCCCTCGACCACCGCTTCCGTATGACGGGCCGCGCCTTCACGCTCCTCTACGGACCGTCTGCCCGGCCCTCCGGCACGGTCGGCGACTATATCGACGACCTCGCGCCAGACACGGTCGTCGTTCTCGACAATGGGGGCCGCGAGAACGCCACCGTCTGGGGCGATATTCTCACTACCGTGGCGCACACCAAAGGGATCGCCGGCACGGTCATCGACGGAGCCTGCCGCGATACGCACCTTTCGCACTCGCTCGGATACCCGATTTTCAGCCGCAGCTATTCGATGCGTACCGGCAAGGACCGTGTCCAGGTGGAAGGCACGAACTGCACCGTCAATATCGGAGACGCGCGCGTGAACCCGGGCGATATCCTGCGCGGCGATTCGGACGGCGTCATCGTCATCCCGAAGGAACACGAAGAAGACGTGCTTCGGGTGGCCGAAGAGATCGACCATGTCGAAGGCCAGATTCTCAAGGCCGTGCGTGAGGGGTCGAGCCTGCTGCAAGCACGCACAAGGTTCGGCTATCACAACCTGCAAACGCGCCAGAGCCAACTAAACTAAGCCCGGGCGCCGGACTGCACCATCAGCAACTCCCCAATTCGGATGTCGAACCACGCTCCGTGCAGCATGAGCTTGCGCGCATGCACGGGCTCGGCGATCCACGGAAACGTCATCAGATTCGCGATGGAAATCCGGATCAGCTCATGTTCGCAGAACCGCTGCCGCTCCTCGTGATTCTTCAGGTGCTTCGAGCGATCGATCAGGGACTTCGCGAGCGACATCCACGGCGTAATAAATTCAAAATCGCTGTGCGGCGAGTTTGCTTCGTCATGGTCGGCCAGCAGAGCCTTCACTCCTCCGCACATGCCGTGTCCCAGCACGATCACATGCTGCACCTGCATCACACGCACTCCGAATTCGAGCGCGGCGCTCGTCCCGTGATAAGCCTCGTCAGGCTGGTACGGCGGCGCAAGCGCCGCAACATTGCGGACCGTCAGCACTTCACCCGGCCCGGTGTCAAAAATGCGCGCCGGGTCTACCCTGCTGTCGACGCATCCGAGGATCAGGACCTTCGGCGCCTGCCCCCTGGTCGCGAGCGTCTCAAAGAGCTCGCGTTGCGCGGGCCAAACGTTGTCACGAAATCGGCGGTAACCTTCGAGGAGTTTTTCCATCAAGCTCCACTGTACAGAACAGGCATCCCCAAAACGCCTTCCGTCTGCTTGTAGCTGGCCCGGCGAAGCAGGATAACAACATCGCCGACAGAGCGATCGAGCGCTCTACAGATTGCGCGCCACGATTTGGGCAACATCGAGCAATTGCGGCGGCGCCGGTGAAATGGTCTTCAACGCATCCCGGAACATCGACGCGCAGAAGGGGCATGCCGCCGCGACGGTAGCGGCTCCAGTCGCGACCAGCTCTTCGGCGCGGGCGACGTTAATGCGTTTTCCTTTTTCCTCGCCAAGGAACATCTGGCCTCCCCCGGCGCCGCAGCAAAAGGAACGCTCACGATGGCGTGGCGCCTCGATCAGGTCCGTTGAGCGGCCGAGGACTTCGCGAGGCTCGTCATAGACTCCGCGGTATCGGCCGAGGTAGCACGGGTCGTGATAGACGGTCTTCTCTCCGGTCGAGTGCGGAAGACGGTCCTGATGGCGGGCCAGGAGCTCGGTGTGATGCTCGATGGCCACAGTCTTCCCCGCCTCGCGCCAGTCGACGCTCATGGTTCGAACGCAGTGTGGGCAGATGCTGAGAAGCTTGACAGGCTTTTCCTTTGCCGCGCTGGCAATTGTTTCGATATTCTCTTCCGCCAGCGTCGTGAAGAGCAGATCGTTGCCGAGGCGGCGTGCCGGGTCGCCGTTGCACTTCTCCTTCTTCAATACGCCGAAGGTGATGCCGAGATGGTTGAGGATTTTGACCAGCGCGAGGATGGTTTCGCGCCCCGCCGGATCATACGCCCCCATACAGCCGAGCCAGAGGCAATACTCCTGCGTGCCGTCGTAAATGGGGAACTGGTTCTTTTCAATAAAGGTCTGGCGTTCACTGGCGGGAATGCCGAGTGAGTTACCGTTGCGCTCCATTGTAAGGAAGAGCTTCGTCCCATACGAATCTTGCCACGCACCGGTATTTACGGCGCCGCGGCGCAGCCCGATCATGACCGGCAGATGCTGAATGCCGACGGGGCACTGGAACTCACAAGCCCCGCAGGTCGTGCACTGAAAAACGGCTTCCTCAGAAATATGCGCGCCGAGGAGCGGGGATTCGGAAGCCGGTCCTTCGGTATTCAGATATGACCGCAGCCCAAGGATCACCTCCTTAGGGTTCAGGATCTTGCCTGTGTTGGATGCGGGGCAGTGTTCGGTACAGCGTCCGCACTCCACACAGGAGAAGGACTGGAGCGCGTCAAGACGCGTGACATCTTTGCCGGAGACGAGTCCGAAATCCTCATCGCCGGAGAGTTTCGGGATTTCACTGAATTGCGCCCGCTTCAGGAATACCGTCGCCGGGCTCAGGACCAGATGCAAATGTTTGGTATGCGGAATAAGCGGAAGAAAGACCAGGAGAGCGAGGGTGTGGGCCCACCAGATGGGGCGGGACTCCGGAAGCCACAGGCCAGCGAGATACGAAACCATCAGGACGAAGATCAGGGCGGCGATGATGCCGGATTCCGGCGATACTTCTCCGAGCCAGATCGGGCGCGCAATGAAGCGGCGAACCGCGAGATATGAGATCGAAATGGCGACGGCGACAGCGAAGACAGCGACAAAACCGAAGTAGACGCGGCCGAATCCGCTGTCGCGTGAGAGGAATGGAACGCCGAAGCCGCTCGCAACGTGGTTGATGGTGATCAGAGCAAAGGCGCAGAATCCCCAAAAAACGAAGGCATGGGCGAGTCCGGCGGCGGGGCGCTGGAGAATGACTTTACTTTGGAGGAAAACCTCCGAAAAGAATGTACGGACGCGCGGCGCGAGGCTGCCCAGGCGAAAATCCGGGTCCGGCTTCGCTAACGAAACAATACGGACGACGTTGCGGAATCGATACCAGAAACCTGCGATGGAAGCCGCGATGAATATCGCGAGGATGATCTTTTCCGGCAGTGCGGGCGCGGGCATGCGATCTACATTGTGAATCTAACATTCGCGTATCAATCCGGAGTCGCGATGCTACAGTCGAGACTGTGTTGATCAGTCGCGAGAGGAATCGGGAGTGAAGCGCGCCATCGTCTCAGGAGGCGCGGGATTCGTCGGGTCGCACATGTGCGATCGTCTGCTGGCGGAAGGCATTTCCGTTGTCGCGCTGGATAACCTGCTGACCGGCGTGGAGCGCAACATCGAGCATTTGCGCGCGAATCCTGATTTCGAGCTTCGGAGGCAGGATGTGACGCTGCCGTTCGAGATCGAAGGCGCAGTGGACTACGTGCTGCATATGGCATCGCCGGCCAGCCCCCGGGATTACATGATGTTTCCCATCGAGACGCTCGACGTCGGGTCGATCGGGACGCGCCGGATGCTGGAACTGGCGCAGGCGAAAAGCGCGAAATTTCTCATCACATCCACGTCGGAGACATATGGCGATCCGGCAGTCCATCCACAGGTGGAGAGTTACTGGGGAAATGTGAATCCGGTGGGTCCGCGCTCATGTTACGACGAGAGCAAGCGGTTCGCGGAAGCGATGACGATGGCATATAACCGGTCACGCGGCGTGCGAACAAGCATCGCGCGCATTTTTAACACCTACGGCCCGCGAATGAAGCTGAATGATGGGCGCGTGGTGCCGGCGTTCATGGATCAGGCGCTCAAGGGAGAGCCGATGACTGTATTTGGGGATGGCTCACAAACGCGCAGTTTCTGCTATGTGAGTGATCTGGTGGACGGATTGTACAGGCTGCTGCTTTCCGATGAGGCGATGCCGGTGAATCTGGGGAATCCGATCGAGATGACGATCGGCGATTTCGCCCGGACCATTCAGAAGATAACGGGCACCAAAGCGGAGATTGTGCATCGTGATTTGCCTGTGGATGATCCGAAGCAACGGCGGCCGGATATTACGAAGGCGCGGCGCGTGTTGGGATGGGAGCCGGTGCTTGGGTTGGAAGAGGGGATGCGGCTGACGGTGGAGTATTTCAAGAGCCTGATTTAGAAGGAGCGCCCGGGCCGCGCGATCGGTCCGTTATGCGCGGTAAAAATGGATCGGGCCCGCTGGCGCGGGCCCGAACGAACCTCCGCCGGCGACAAGATCGCCAGCGCCACATTTGTCGTGATTACTCTTTCGAGGCCTTTAATTTTTCGCGCTGTTCGCGAAGCACGGCTTTGCGGCTCAACTTGATCTTGTTGCCTTCGAGCCCGATGACCTTCACGAGGATCTGGTCGCCTTCTTTCAGTTCGTCGCGCACTTCCTTTACACGGTTTTCGGCGATTTCGCTGATGTGCAGCAGACCGTCAGTGCCGGGGAAGATTTCGACGAAGGCGCCGAAGTCGACGATGCGCACGACTTTACCGAGGTACGTCTTGCCGACTTCGGCAGTCGCAGTCAGATCGCCGATGATCTGCAGAGCCTTCTTCGCGGCCTCCGGATCGTTAGAAGCCACGTGCACGGTACCGTCGTCCTCGACATCGATCTTGACGCCAGTCTGCTCGATGATGCCGCGGATGACTTTGCCGCCTGGTCCAATGACGTCGCGAATCTTGTCCTGCGGGATCTTCACCGTGTAGATGCGAGGAGCATACGGCGACATATCTTTGCGCGTCGCCTGCAACACCTCAGCCATCCTCTCGAGGATGAAGAGGCGTCCCTGACGGGCCTGTTCGAGCGCTTCCTTCATCAGCGTTGTGGTGACGTTCGGGACCTTGATATCCATTTGAAGGGCCGTGATGCCGTCCTTCGTGCCGGCGACTTTGAAATCCATGTCGCCGTAATGGTCTTCCGCTCCCGCAATGTCAGTCAAAATCGCGTACTTGTCGCCTTCCTTCACGAGGCCCATCGCGACGCCGCCCACTGGAGCGGTGATTGGCACGCCCGCGTCCATCAGAGCGAGGCTGGCTCCGCACACGGTGGCCATCGAGCTCGACCCGTTGGATTCCAGGATGTCGCTGACGACGCGCAGGGTATAGGGAAACTTCGCCTCCTCGGGAATCACGGCGGCGACAGCGCGCTCGGCAAGAGCGCCATGACCGATTTCGCGGCGGCCGGGTCCGCGCATGAAGCCAACTTCACCGACGCTGAATGGCGGAAAGTTGTAGTGCAGCATAAAGCGCTTGAAGGTCTCGCCGGGTTCGAGCATTTCGATGCGCTGCTCGTCATCCTTGGTGCCGAGCGTGGCGGTCACGAGCGCCTGGGTTTCCCCGCGAGTGAAAACGGCCGATCCGTGGGTGCGCGGTAGAACGCCAGCCTCGCCCCAGATCTTGCGGATTTCGTCGAAGGCGCGCCCGTCGGGACGCCGGCGAGCGTCCAGCATTTCGTCACGAAAGACGCGTTCCTTAAGGTGATGGAAAATCTTGTCGGTTTCGGCTTTGTTCTCTTCGCCGAATTCTTGCACCACGCGATCGTGCAGGGCGTCGACGCGCGCGTAACTTTCAAGCTTGTCGTACTTCTTCGTATTGAGCGCGTCTTTCAAATCTTCGCGGATCTTCTTGTCGATCGAGGCAAGCAGTTCCTCATTGAGCTCGGGAGCGGTGAATTCCCGCTTCTTCTTGCCGGCAGCCGCGACGAGCTGCTTCAGAACGCCGATAATCTTCTGGCAGGCGGCGAGGCCGTGATCGAGTCCGCCAAGAACTTCTTCCTCGGTGGCCTGCTGGGCGCCGGCCTCGACCATGACGATACCCTGATCGCTGCCCGCCACGATCATGTTGAGCTTCGAGGCACGCGTTTCACTGTAGGTCGGGTTGGCGACGTATTTGCCGTCGACGATACCGACACGCACGGCGCTGACGAAGTGGTGGAATGGGACATCGGAGATGGCGAGCGCGGCTCCGGCGCCGACAATGCCGAGTATGCCCGGATCATGCTCCGGATCGGCCGAGAGCACCATCGCGATGATCTGGGTCTCATTGAGGAAGCCCTCCGGAAACAGCGGACGCATGGGACGGTCAATCATGCGGCTCGTGAGAGTTTCTTTTTCCGACATACGGCCTTCGCGCTTGATGTACCCGCCGGGGATCTTTCCCGCGGCGTAAGTGTACTCGCGATAGTCGCAGGTGAGCGGGAAAAAGCTCTGGCCTGGCTTGGGATTGGCGGCGGCAGTAGCCGTGACCAGCACGACCGAATCGCCCCAGCGGACGATTACCGAACCGCCCGCCTGCTTGGCCAGTTTCCCTGTCTCGATCGATAACGTGCGCCCGTCGAGATCGACTTCAAACTTGTGTAATTGCATATTTTCTCCAGCGCGCACAACGCCCGCGCGGGCTGTGTGCTCGTTCGTTGTACATCAGGGGTGACGTTCCCCGAATATCCTTCTGCCGGAATGCCGGCGAAAAATCCTGAACTATACGGGGGAGTGGAAGGGCGAATTCGCGCGGCGACTCAACAAGCCGCACAAGCCTTTCATTCGCGGCCAGAACGGACCACGAAGGCGAGTGACCAACAACTTTCAGCGGCAACCAGACGAAACTAGTGGCGGATCGAAAGCTTTGTGAGAACGCTCTTGTAGCGCTCAGGGCTATTGACTTTAAGGTAGGTCAATAACCTGCGGCGTTTGGCAACGAGGCTCAACAAGCCCCGGCGCGAAGAATGATCTTTGTGATGCGATTTAAAGTGCAAGGTCAGTTGAGCGATGCGGTCCGTCAACAACGCGATCTGCACTTCCGGCGACCCGGTGTCGTTTTTGTGATTCTGATTCCGGGCAACAATCTGCCGTTTTGCTTCTGCCACCAATGCCATCTAACGGTTACTGCTCCTTTTCTGCCTTTTCTCTTTTCCCGTTTTGTATCAACGCCAGTGTAACACACGAATTCAAGGATGTGGCCGGGAGTACTGGTTCCGGGCCACGAGCCAATCTTCCAGTGTGGGGTCGAGGAAATCCGGGATCAGAAGGGCAGGCCCGGAAAGATTGGCATGTGTAGTAGTCAGCCCGACGACGGGCATTCCGGCCGCCACTCCGGCGGCGACCCCGGCGTGCGAGTCCTCAAAAACGATGCAGTCGGCGGGAAGCGTTCCGAGCGCCCGGGCTGCGGCGAGGAAGATGTCCGGGTACGGTTTGGGCCTGTCGACCTGGTGACCGTCGATAATCGCACGAAAGAAGGACCGCAGACCTGCTCCGTCAAGGACAAAATCCACATTGGCGGCCTCGGCGTTGGTGGCAACTCCCATCGGAATGCCACGATGGCGTTCGAGGAACTCGCGGACCCCCGGCACGAGGGCCTTGGCGATGCACGGACCCATCATTTCGCGATAGAGAGCTTCCTTCGCCGCGCCGTGGGCGAAAACCTCGTCGTCGGTCAACTGCTCGCCGAGATATCCGCGGATGATTTCGTCGTTGCGCTTTCCATACATCGTCTGCTGCATAGCCTCCGTCATTTCGACGCCGTGAAGACGCGTATACTGCATCCAGGCCAAGCGGTGCAGCGGATTGGAGTCGATGATGACCCCGTCCATATCGAAGATAAATGCCGGCATGTGTTACTCAATATTCGCAGGCGGCTGTAACTCGCGGCTGAGCCAGTCGAGATAGTTGGCCGAGCCTTCGATTATAGGAACCGCGATAAGTTCGGGTAAGTCGTAGGAATGGGCCGCTTCGATGGCCGCGCGGACGGCATCGAAAAGAGGCCGCGAGGACTTGATCGCGAGCAGCCACTCCTGATCGCGCTTGATCGCGCCATCCCAGCGGTAATAGCTGGTCACGGGCGCGATGACGTTCACACACGCCGCGAGGCGCTTCTCGACGAGAGAACGGGCCAGGCTTTCGGCTTCCGCGGCCGATCCGCAAGTATTGAAGACTACGATTTTGTCGGTCATGTCAGTGGGGTGGTTATGAAGTTGTGGATTATCACTTACTTTGGGTGATACCATTGTCTCTCGAAAGCCTAATGAAGATATCGGCAGTCCGGACACTTTATGCGTTTATCGTGTTACTCGGGGTTGTCTATGCCTTTGTGGAGTTGCGGGGTCCAAATGGAATTCCCGGGCTGGTGGAAAAGCGCCGCCAGGTGAAGGACTACGAAGCCGCGAACGAAAGAATGCATCGCGAGATCGAGCAGAAGCAGGAGCGTATTCAGCGGCTCGAGAAAGATCCCCGGGAGCAGGAAATCGAAATTCGTCAGCGGTTGAAGTTCGCCGCCCAAGGCGAAAAAGTCTTCATCATCGACGACAAAGACAAAAAAAAATAAAAATTCGGCCCGCCTAAAGCGCTGAAGTTCCTCATCTTCCGCTGCCATTGTACGGCAGTGCACATTAAATTTCCTCCAAAAAACTGGACGAATCACTACTTTTAGTACTATAGTTTGCCCTATGGGAAAAAGTACTAGTACTAATACTAGGTTAAATGCGCCAGTCGTAGCGGCCTTCCTCAGCTCCGTAAGTTCGCTGTTGGCAGGAACGCCGGTCTCCGTAGCAGTTGTTTCTGCTCCGCGGACCGAATTGCAGGGTAGTTGTTCAGCGCCAGTCCGCATTCAAACGCTGGATTCCAGCGGAAACGTGGCAAATGTGCGAAGCAACACTACCGTTCACTTCACAGGGACCAGCACGTCGCTTGCCCTGTTTTCCGACTCGCTTTGTTCTAAACCGGCGAGCACAGTCAATATCAACGGAGGAACGCATTCCGCAAAAGTTTACTTTGAAGGTTCCGCGTCGGGCGATCAACTTTTGATGCTTTCGACATCGAGCTTCGGCGGCGCTCAGCAAACTGAAACCATCACCGGATCCGGCTCCGGCTCCGGGCCAGCACCGCCTCCTCCGCCGCCTCCCTCCGGGTCGGGCGCGAGGAAAATTCCGTCGCCGGTGTACGGTGTCACTCTGGATGACGTCTCCAACGTAACTCAAGAGGTTGCCTCGCTGCAGCAACTCCAGCGTTTTCCGACTGCTCGTGTAGTATTCGACTATTCGGAAAAGCCGGCGTATTACACTTCTCCGCTTCAGAAACTCCGGCCGGCGGCTTACATCATGGGAGAAATCGCCGATTCATCAGACATGAAGAAATACACTGCCGCATCCATGCAGACCCGCACCCAGTCCTATGTGTCTGCGCTCGGTAGCCTCGTTGACGTCTGGGAAGTCGGCAATGAGATTAACGGAAACTGGCTCGGCACCGGTGCGATGTCCAAAATGCAGGCGGCTTACGATACAGTTTCCGCGGCTGGCGGGGCGACGGCGATCACTTTCTTCTACGAAGGCGAGCCTTCCGACCGCAACAACTGCATCGCGAAAAACAACGGCGGCGACGACATGTTCAGCTGGATCAACACCAACTTCCAGATGAACCTGCCGGCGAGCCAGCGAAGCGCCGAAACGGAGAAGATGCGTCTCGGCGTGAATTATGCCCTGATCAGTTGGTATCCCGACCAGTGCAATAACATGCAGCCGAACTGGAGCACGATCTTCTCCCAGCTCTCGGCTATTTTTCCGAACGCCAAAACGGGATTCGGCGAGATCGGGACGGCAAACCCTCAGGACGGCTCATCTTATGAAACCAACCTGATCAATCAGTTTTATCCGCTGGCAAAAACGACGGCGCTTCCGCCGAGCTACGTGGGCGGCTATTTCTGGTGGTACTACGCCGAAGAAATGGTACCCGCTAACGCAACACCGCTGTTCAATATGTTGAATCAGGCTATCCAGTAACCGCTGCGAACTCCTTTTCTTCCAAAGCAGTTGTCAGGATATCGAGAATTCGGCGGGCGGAGTACCCGTCTCCAAACGGGCACTCGCCCGCCGACATCGATCGATACACGTCGTCGTTTTTCAGAAGTCTTTCGGTTGCTTCAACAATGTTGGCGGTGGAGGACCCGACCAGCATCGCCGTGCCGGACTCAAGTGCCTCGGGACGTTCCGTCGTATCTCGCATGACGAGCGTCGGTTTGCGCAGCACGGTCGCTTCTTCCTGAATTCCACCCGAATCGGTCAGGATCAGGTGTGCGCGGCACATGAGGTGAACAAATTGTTCGTAGCGGAGCGGCTCGATCAAATGGATTCGGGGGTGGCCGCGAAGATGCCTGCCTACGGGATCCCGAACGTTGGGATTCAGATGGACCGGGTAAATAAAGTCTACGCTCTCGTTCCTGTCCGCCAATGTCCGGATCGCCTCGCAGATGGAGTCGAATGGTGACCCGAAACTTTCGCGCCGGTGAGCGGTGATCAGGACGATCCGGCGCTCGCCTGTTTTGATGCTGAAAGTCGCATCGATCGGGCGAGCGGTCGTCATACGGAGGGCATCGACGACTGTGTTCCCTACCACGTGTACGCTCATGGGGTCGACGTGTTCCGAAAGCAGAGCTTCCGCGGCCCTGCGAGTCGGGGCGAAATGAAAAGTAGCGATCGCGCCGGCGATCCGCCGGTTGATCTCTTCGGGAAATGGACTGTATCGATCGCGTGTGCGCAGTCCGGCTTCCACGTGTCCAACCGGAATGTGCTGGTAAAACGCCGCCAGCGCACCCATCATCGCGGTGGTCGTATCTCCCTGCACAAGCACCGCGTCAGGTTTCGTTGCTTCCAGCAGAGCGCTGACTCCCGTCAGCGCGCGCGAGGCGAACTCGGGGAGAGTCTGATCAGGCTGCATCAGATCCAAATCGTATGTATGGTCGATCCCAAACCAGTCCAGCACCTGGTCGAGCATCTGACGGTGTTGTCCGGTGACACACACCAGCGGTAGAAGGGGGCTCCCCGGAGACTCCATCTCGAGAATCACCGGGGCCAGTTTGATGGCTTCGGGTCTCGTCCCGAGAATAATCATCACGACTCGTTTCGGCACTTTGTAAAGACCTCCAGATGAAACCTTTTCACTTCCGGTTACTTGCTGTCATTTGTCGTGATCGCTGTCTGGTAGGCGGCGAGAAGTTCGGCCGCTCCATCCATGCCAAGCGGGCTCATATACTCGGGGACGCTGAAACCGGTGATTCCGTCGTCTGAATATTGGGCGGCCAGCGCAAGTTGCTCGCGAACCCTTTCAATCGGGCCGGGCACGGCGCGAAAATCGTCCTTATCGATGGGAGGACCCGCCACCTGACGGAAGAGCTCAACCACGACCTGCATCTTGCGGCCATTGTTTCTGGCAGATGAACGAACAGACGTGAGATAAGACGGCAGCTCATTCAACTCCAGATTGCTCACACCAACCCCGTCCTGAAAAAACAGCAGGTTAATGGGAGTTTGCCGGAACACATCGTCCCAAAACTGCCCAAAAAACTCGGGACTGGACTGGGCCTGGGAATAGGTGGAGATTGCAATCGGGTTTGAGGGCGCCAGCCGGCGCAACTCCGTTCCCAACGCCGACAAATGCGTGATTAGTATGCGTCGGGACTCGGGAGCGCGCCAGTTGACATCGTCGATTTCCTCGGGAACGTACCAGCCCGCGAAAGACCGATGTTTTTTCAGAATCGGCGAAAGTTCATTGGCGGCAGTAATGGATCGTGCACGCAGTTTGGAGAGATAAGTCTCGGCGTCAGCCGGGCTCTTCTGGATATTTGTCCAGTAATCGGAATCGTGCGCGAGGCCGACAAAGACTCTCATCCCATACTGGTCCGCCTGATCGAGTAACTCCTCGAGCGGAGCGTTGGCGATTTGTGGCAACGTGCGTGACGTATAGAACGCGGAGCCGTCGAGCACACTCCACTGGACCACCAGATCCCGAATGCCGATGCTTTTCAATGAGTTGAAAAGATTCATCCATTGCAGGTCGCCCCATCGGCCGTGGGCTTCCAGCAATTGGATGAAAGTGCCGGTCAGACGTGGAGTGGCGGACTGACCGGCAGAGCCGGAGCTGGCTCCAAGAGCCATCCCACAGAGCGTAGACAGCGCGATCCATTTTGCCGGCATGTTCATGGTTACCACCTCCGCTCAGAACCGGACGATTCCCACGGTCGAACAAATGTTGTAACTGAAATTGTTCATGCCCGCGACGCCGCGTTTGCACTGGAGCACGATTTCAAAGCTGGAACGCTGCGCCTCGTACTGATTCTGACGAAACAGGTACCGGAGCGAAACTCCGGCGCCCGCCTCGAAATATGTGCCTCCAATCTCAGTGCCCGATTGCCAGCGCGCATCGCCGACAATGTGGGGCGTCAAAAGAAGGCTGTTCCCGATATTGAAGGTGATGCCGCGGCGCGTTTCGCCATACTGGGCGAGCACCGCGTTCCTGCCTGGAATAAACGAGGAATCGAGTGACGCCAGTGTATATTTCCAGCGTTTCTTGCCCAGCTTCAACTCGAAGCCCGGATTCCAGGAATAAAGGCCGCGGAACAGCCACTTGCCGGTCGAGTACTGAGGCACATGGAAAATTTCTTCCGCGCTGAACCACAGATTTTGACTTATCAGGGGCTTGTAGCGAATCCCGATGCTTCCCTGATAAAGCTTCGTATTGAATGTAAACGAATTATCGGGATCGTTCCAAAGCACCCGCCCAAACACCTGAAGGCTGCGGCCGTTACGGAAGCCAATGAACGGAGGTTGCCAGGCAGCCTCGACTCCACTGGGCGCCGGGAAAAGATCGCTGCCCAGCAGATCGATGGCGGCGGTCCGGCTAAAGTTACCGGTATTGTAACCGTGATAATAAGTAAGTTGATAGGTATCGGTAAGCCGCGAGATCTCGGACCGGATGCGATAGTTTTCCTGTTCCGCTTCAGTTGCGCCGGCCCCGCTGGTGGGGGTCCGATCGAGTGCCGCCCGGAACGATCCCGCAGCCTCGCGGTTACGGAACAAGCGCATATCGACGTAGCCAAGTTGCTTTGGCCAGCGCGGATTATCAGGTTCTTTGGCCGCGAGTTGAGCGAACATTCGTGCTGCCTCGCGCTGGTTGCCCGCCGATTCGAAGCCATAGGCGAGAGCTTGTATATATAAGGTATTCTCCGGCTCTTTGGATAGCGCCATCTGGAAGTGCTTCAGCGCTTCGGCCAGATTCTTCATCGCGAGATCGTCAAGGCCGAGCTGATAATCTCGCCACGCCGCCGGCGATATCGCGTTGGCCTGTGCCAGCGACGCGATCGCTCGTGCGTGGTCGCCTTTCGCGTCCATGATTGCCGCGCGCTCATCCAGCCATCGGACGTGGTCGGTCGCCGCAAGAGACTCCGGCCGCGTGACGGCCAACGATTGTTCGGCAGCCTGTGTGTTCCCGGCCAGGCGAAGGTTTCGAACGGCCCGAAGCCGAATGGAAAAGTCCTCTTCGTCACGGAGCAGGTCCTGTAATGCGCGGGCGGCGGAGGAATAATCCTGAGCGGCTTCGTTCAGGTAGGCGAGATCCTGGAGTAGGGGCTGCCTCCCCGCCCCCGCAGGCGTCAGTACCAATGCCTTCTGAAGGTAGTCGATCGCCAGACCCGGTTTATGCAGTTGCTGATAACACCGCGCCGCGCCCGCCAGGGCGCTTGCGTCACGTTCCCCTTCCAGCGATTTCAAAAACTCATTCAGCGACAGGCGCCATTCCCGAAGCTCATAAAACGCGAAGGCCAGGTTGCGATGCATCCCCGGCCGCTTGTCACCATTCTCGATCGCCTGGCGGAAAATTTCAGCCGCGGACCGACTGTCTCCAGCGGACACGTACGAAAACCCCAGGCTTTCCGTAGCCTCGCGTTTGGCTTCGTTCGGGATACCGGGCTGGGTCCGATAAAGGGACCAGGTTTCGACAGCGCCTTTCCAGTCCTTCGCTTTATAGAAGTTCTGTGCCGCCTCGGCAAGAAGTTCCGGATGCGCTTTCATACTATCTTCAAAAGCTTTTCGAAAGTGGGTTGCGGCGAGCGCGTACTTTTCACGCCCCGTCTCGAGATATCCCAGGGCGATGCCGGTTTCCTCAGCATCCGCGGACGGATGAGGATATGACGAAAGCAGCCGCTCGTAGATGGCGACAGCTTTATCGATGTTCCCCGTTTGGGCCTGCGCGAGCGCCGTCAGCTTCATCAATTCGGGCGAACTTTGCGATGCCTGCGCCCGCTCCAGCCAGGGCAAGGCGCCTGCGAAATCTTTCAGCTCGATGCAAACCCGGGCCATGGCGGCATTCAATTCCGGATCGGCGGAATGCAGGCCGAGTGCCTTCCCGAATGCGGCACGAGCCTGGTCAGGCCGGCGTTGCGCGGCATAGATATACCCGGCGCGCGCCCAGGCCTGACTGGAAACTTCGGAGCCTGCGCCGTCGGTGGTGGCGGCATCGAAGGCCTGCAGCGCCTGCTCCTGGTGGCCGGCCTTTTCGAGGAGATTCCCGAGGCTCAATTGCCGGGCGGCCGAAGGCTCCATCCGGAGCGCCTCTCTGGCCGCCGCAACAGCTTCCTCGATGTGGCCGGAACGCTCCTGCACGCGCGATAGAGCATCGAACGCCGGAATCGTCATCTGAACCTGGATTGCATTCTGAAATGCCGCGGCGGCATTCTCATCCTGCAGCAGGAGAGCGTAGACGTTTCCTAACTTGTAAAATGCCTCGTACCGGAGCGAAGCGGGCAGGCTCCCATCTGCGGCGGTCTTTCGGAGTTCCGCGGCGAGATTCGGGTAGTCCATTTGCTTTTCCAGAAGAATCGCCAGCCGCTGGCGGTCCTCTTCAGCCTTGCTGATCTTGCCCAGCGCCTGTGCGAGGCGGAGCGCTTCAGCGGAATCTTTTCGCTCGATGGCCAGTTCGATGAGCGCGCGATACGCCCTCGCCAGTTGATTTTCGTCGCGCGTTGAAGTCAACACAGCCCTGAATTCCACTTCCGCGGCACGCGTGTTCTTCTGCGCAACCAGCACATTTCCCAGATACATGTGGTCGGCAGCCGCCGGCCCCACCGCGAGAAGCCGTCGCATCAGTTGTACCGAGACGGTATAGTTCCTCGATTCAAAAGCGGCGCGGGCACATTGCCGAAGCAAGACAGGATCATTGGGCTCAAGTTCCAGAGCCTTGCCATACCAGTCGAAGGCGCGTTTCCACTGCGCTTGCTGGAGACTGAGATCGCCCAGAATCTGCAGCGACCTGATCCGCTCCGGGGTGTCGGACGCAGCATCGAGCGCATGCTCGAAAGCCGCAACCGCTTCTTTCGAGCGCCCCACTCCTTGCAAGGCAAGGCCCTGCCGGTAATAAAAACGCGTATCGCGCTTCCACGACGCGAGCACACCAAGTGCCCTCAAGGCTTCTTCATACTGCTTTTGTGCAAGCGCCAAATCGGCCAGCGTGTCGAAGGTGAAGATGTAATCGCTCTTATTGAGCGATCGGGACCCGGCCAGAAGCAGGAAATCATGCATTGCCTTCTCCGTATTGCCCAGAGACTGCCACGCCAAACCGCGATAGATCAGGGCAGGGACAAATGACGGGTAAGCTTTGAGGATCTCTTCGCACCGGCGAAGCACGCCTTTGTAATCGCGCTCGTTGTAAAGAACGATCATATAGATCGAAGTGGCGCTCAGATCCGTGGGATCGTCAGCCAGAAGGCGGTTCAATTCCCGTTTTGCGTCAGCGTCGCGGCCAGCCCTGATAAGCCGGAACGTCAAATCGAGCCTGGGGAACTTCCTGTAAGAGGCCCATTGAGTCGCCAGCCAGGAGCTTCGGTTGGGCATGGACGCCTTCTGGATATAAGCGAGGAGACCGCCTGAGTCGACATTTTTGTCTTCGGCGCGCGCCATGTCAGCGCCGGCGCTTGTTGCGAGAAAAAGTAACACGAACCTGACTACCGTCGGCGACATGTTTGACCCCTATTGCGAATCGCTTCCCATGCCCGCGGCAAGAGGCTCCGCTGCGGCAACACTCGCGGGCAGAACATGCGCCGTCTTGTCCCAGGCGATGCGCCTTCCCAGCACGGCGGCACGGACGAATATGAAAAGGGCGCGCGTGGTCGCGAGTCCGTTCACAATGTTGGAACAAACCTGCCGCGGCACGGCCAGAAATGCCTGGCCCCACCCATAAATTCGATAAACCGAATAGAATCGCCACCAGATGCGATTCAGCAGAAAACCGACGTTGAAGAGTAGTAACGTCCAAAGCCAGCTGCCCCTCTGAACGAGAGCCGGGTAGTTATAAGCGTCCGGCGACAAGCGCGAGTAGGTGAAGAATGCCAGAATGAGCAGCACGATCAGGTAACCGAACAAACAGACCTGATTTGTAATCACAGTCTTCCTGTCACGCAAGAGCATGTATTTCATTCCCAGGTTTCCGGACCAGCCCAAATTTGACCAACCCTGAAACGCTATTCCAATCACCCAGCGAGCCTTCTGTTTGACGGCAGTCCGAACTGTGGAGGGAAAGTACTCGCGCACCGCGATCCGTGCGTCCGCCCGATCCCGCGGCTTCCAGGGGCCGTTATAAGCAGAAAGGGGCGGAAGACGATGGCTGACGAACGTGCTCCGCATCCCCCGCCTGCCTACCTCGAGACCGAATTCGTAGTCTTCGGTGAGAGAACCGGTATTGAACAATTCGCCATCGCGATCTCCGGCGATGGCAGCCAGCGCGCGCCGGCTAAAGGCGCAACCGACACCCGCGGCCGGCAGAGCGCCTGAGAGCAGGCGGCGAACAAATATATCCTTTCCGTGGTACTCGGTGAACTCGTCGACGTAGTGGCCGCCGACGAAGTCGTTCCATTTCCGCCGCAAGGGGAAAACCGGGATCTGGACCATATCGAAGTCCGGGATCATGTAGTTGAAGAGCCGGAGCGCGAATGGATGGACAAGATCTTCGCAATCATCCATGACGAAGATTTCAAACCGGATGCCATGTTGCCGCTCGTGCCGGGCAACGCCGTGGTAGACCCAGTTCAGGCAATCGGCTTTACACGTCGGGCCCGGGTTGCCGCAGACGATCTGATGCACATTGGCAAACTCCGCGGTGATGAGATCCACCTGCCCCCGCGTCTCGAGGTCGTTTGGATAAGTGCCGACAAAGATGTGGACGGTTCCGTAATCGGTCGTGCGTAGCATGTTTGTCAGCATCGGCCGTATGACGTCCGACTCGTCCCAGGCGGGAATAATGACGGCGATGGGCTTTTCCGGCTGGCGCAGAAGATCCTGTTCAGACGGCGAGGGCCTGCCACCGCCGGGCCTGATGCCCCTGTACAACCTCCAGACAACAAAGCAAATATCGATGAACAGGTCGTCACATCCGCTAACAAAAAAGATGAACCCAAGGACAGCCAGAAGTATCTGGATAAGAAAAACGCAAAAGAATACAAGATCGGCGAGGTTTACGCTGAATAACGCCATATCCATCCCGCTCTTACTCACCGCGTGAGTCGAGCCGACAGTAACTTACGACGACGTATCTTTCGTTGCTCAGTCAGTGTAATTGGGACGCTTTCGCTCGCGCGTCCTCCATGTGGGTGATGTGGCCCGCCTCTCACTCGATAACGAGTGCTTTCGCACCGGAACTGGTCGGCGTAAATGTTTTCGCCATTCGCGCGCTCTCCCCCCCACAATTCGTCGATATCGTCGTCGAGAAAAGCGACGGCGTTACCGCGCTGTAACTGGGAATCAGCACCGTCGCGTCACCGCCCTCACCGAAATCGCGCGAGTAAATCCGGATGTAGGGTTTGAGACGAAATCAGTTATCTCTCATTCAACTGAGGGACGCTTGTGCTATTGCACCGGAGCAGAATATGCCGTATGGGAAATGTGCTGCTGCCTCTTACAGCGGACATGTTCCATTCACAGTCCGCCTTTTTGTTTGATTTTATGAGGACCACATGCACGACGATGATGCAAATACACGCCGTAGTTTCCTGATTGCCTCAGGAGCAGTTATCGCCTCTTCACTAATGCCGGAACAACTCTTTGGCGCCCCGCCCCCACCGCCATCTCCATTTCCGGTACCTGCGGCTCCCATCGCCAATCCAGGACCGCCGATAGCCGTGGCGCAAAAGCTTTCCTCGGGGAAAGCCAAACTGCCGCCGGCATCGAGCCTGGTGGATTATCTGCGCAATCCATACCTGCGGCCCGTGGGCATGCCGGTAGCCGCGCACGACAAGCCCAAAGGCCCGCCCCCGCCGCCAACGAGCGGTCCCAGTGTAAAAGACTGACCGCCGCTCCCACCACCAGCGCGCCAATTCAGAAAAGAGGACACCCGATGAGTACCAGCACACTTATTCTTTACGACACCACGGGCCAGTGGGGATGGCTCGGGGAACTTTACGGCGTTATGACAGCGAACCTTGTCAGCCATTTCGGAACGTGGACTGCCGAGCCGGTGGCTTCCTATGTCCAGGGTCAGGTGAACGCGTTCAGCGCGGTCGTCTACATCGGCTCTACCTACGGAGAGCCCTTGCCAGCCGCTTTCCTCACGGATGTATTGGCGACGGCGACACCGGTTGTCTGGGTCTATGACAACATCTGGGCGCTGACGGCGCAATCACCGAATTTCTTCAACACATACGGATGGATCTGGTCGCAGTTCGATTTCTCGTCCGTGGCGCAGGTCAACTACAATGGCCAGTTGCTCAATCGCTATGCGGCGAACGGCGCGGGTATCATGAACTACTTCCCGCTCGCCGCGGGAGTTACTACGCTCGCGACGGCAGTACGCGCCGACGGCACCACATTCCCGTGGGCGTTGCAATCCCGGAACCTCACGTATATCGGGGAAAATCCTCTTGCCTACATGGCGGAGGGCGATAGATACCTGGCGTTTTGCGATATCCTCTGCGGAATTCTCGCGCCTGCCACCGTTCCCCAACATACGGCGCTGGTCCGTCTGGAAGATATCGACCCGACTTACGATCCGACGCAACTCAAGAACATCGCTGACTATCTCTTTGCGCAAAGCGTTCCATTCGGATTCCAGATTATCGCGGATTTCAACGACCCCCATGGAGTGTACAGCAACGGCGTACCGGCGAATGTCACACTGGCGTCGCAGCCCAAGCTGGTAAGTGCGCTGAAATATATGCAGACGAAAGGCGGGGTCATGATGCTCCACGGGTCCACGCATCAATACTCCAACGTCGCGAACCCCTATACGGGCGCGACAGGTGACGACTGCGAGTTCTTTCGTCTCACCATGAACCCGGATATGACTGTGACTTATGTCGGTCCGGTCGCGGAAGATTCAACGGCGTGGGCGACGAGCCGTATCACGGCCGCCAAAACAGCGCTCGCTGCAGCGGGATTTCCGCTCCCGGCTTTCTGGACCTTTCCCAGTTACCTCGCAAGCGCTACCGACATCAAAGTAATCGGCAAGAACTTCAAGGCACGCGCGGAGCGCTCGCTATACTTTTCCGGAAGTCTGTCAGGAAATATCAACTCATCGCAATATGCCGGGCAGTTTTTCCCCTGGGTCGTCAAAGATGTATACAACACGAAAGTTCTGCCCGACACTCTTGGGGGTATTTCGCCGACGCCGTTCTTTTCCAACCCCGCGCGGCTGCCCGCGGACATCGTCGCGGCGGCGCAGCAGACGTTGGCTGTGCGCAACGGGTGCGCCAGCTTCTTCTACTGTCCTGCCGACGATATCAGCTATCTTCAGACGACGGTGCAGGGCATAAAGAATCTCGGCTACTCTTTCGTAAGCCCGAGTTCGTTTTAGATAGCCGTTTGTTACGGCGCCGTGGCGGCCCGCTGGACCGCTGCGGCATCATTGCGGCACAACGGTGGAAAAGATTCGCTCAAGCGTGGGAATTAAGTCAGATATTCGAATTCGTCAACACAGCTGTGAGCGACAGCCAGCATGAGGATCAGTTCGGTCTGCCGCCGGGCGCCGGTCTTCTGAAAGAGCCGCTTCAGATGCGTTCGTACAGTGCTGACATTAACGCCACATGATTTCGCAACCTCAGCGACACTCATGCCTCGAATCAGCTTCGCGGCGACGGTGGCTTCGGCGGCAGTCGTCCGGTAGACCGCCATGATAAGCTTCTTATCCACTGCGAACGTTTCGTTCGGGTTCGAAATCACCACAAGAGCTGCAATGGCTCCAGCCCTGTGCGACTTAATAACTACAGTCACCGGTAACTCTCCTGAAGATATTGGCATCGTATAGCCCGCGCATTCGCCCCCCGCGCGGACTACGCGTCTGATGCTGGCAATCATTGTTGAGTGATAGGGGGATACGCCACAAAGAAGCCGGCCCTCGCTTCTCACTATCTCTTCGCTCTCGAGCATGTGTTGCGCGACGCGATTCGCGGCTATTATCTGCCCGCGTCCGTCGACCAATATCAAGCCACATTGCATCAAATAGCTTGCAAGCAGCGGGATCGGAGAAGACGGCTCACGATAACTCTCCACTGAAGTGTTGAGTACTGAAGTGAAAACCTGCATGACGAAACTTCACCCGTTAAGACTCGGACACAATATCAATCGATATTGTTAAGGGTTTTACCATATTTGTCGAATTGCAATGTTCCATTCAACACAGAGGCGGGGGCTTGGAATTTCAGGAGCACCCGGCCTAAACTATTTCGTTATGATCTTGACAACGCTGACTATCGGTGCAAATTTCCGGTAGTTATTTCCGTAACGTAAAGAAGAATTCGCATCATTCATGTGAAGGAGGCCGGTATGCAACCCATAAATGCTATTTCGGTCGACCATCTCCGTGTATTTGACGTGCGCGTCCGCCGTATCGGGATGAGTAAGTCAGCCTTACGCGGAAGCTCGAATTCCGCGGAGCCTTCCGAAACGATCGATGTGCGGAGCCCCTCGCTATGAGGGATGGCCACGGAGTAAGGACCGCAGACGCGAAGGTGTCCTGCCGCATAGACCTGGCGCCGGATTCGGGTCGGCTAGCTGTGGCGCCGGCAGATCCAAATGGTACGATAAAGGTCGACCGCTCCGATCCGCTTTCCTGGCAGGCGATTTAGACGGCAAGCCACCCTAGCTCAGTTGGTAGAGCGGCTGATTCGTAATCAGCAGGTCGCCGGTTCGATCCCGGCGGGTGGCTCCAGTCCCAAATTAGAGCGATCACTTCCCCGCAGAGTTGGATTTCATTCACGACCCTGTTCGACTGGCGGCTTTTCGGGAGATGGTGGAGGGATCGACCCGCACGCGCACGCTTTCCGGTACTGACCTGAGGTTATTGCTCCACTCTGGTTTTCGACGAACCGTGGCGCGACTGCACTTTTCCCGAGGCCGCGAGCACGCCGGCTTTGCGAAACCAATAAAGCCACCGTGGGAAGCACGAGGCCGATCGGCACGTCCTGCGATTCCGCCAGACCGTGGCGTCGCGGAAGTATGAGTGTCATGGTGCTTGACATGCACCCACGGAGAACATGCGCAGCAGCTTCGCAATCCTCGTTCTCGTGCTCATCGGAGCGCTTTCGTCCTGCGACCGGTACAAGGCACAAAACGTTTCAGGCTCTTCCGCACAGCCCGCATCACAAGCGCCCGCCGGAAAAATCGCGCCGGCGGGACCGGTGGCGAGTTATGCCGACACCGTGGCCCGAGTGGCGCCAGCAGTAGTGACGGTTCACGCATCGCGCCGTTCGAAAGTACCCCAACAATTTCCTTTCTCCGAGGATCCGTTGTTCCGGTGGTTCTTCGGGCAGCCGAACAGCCGGCTCTCTCCCGGGGCGGGCCAGCAGGAACAGATCCAAAACGCACTTGGCTCGGGCGTGATCGTCCGTCCCGACGGTCACATCCTCACGAACTACCATGTCGTTGACGGCGCGCAAGACATCTCGGTCGATCTCACGGACCGGCGCACCTTCAAAGCGAAACTCGTCGGTTCGGATGCACCCAGCGATCTCGCGGTGCTGAAAGTCGACGCGTCCAATCTTCCGGTGCTGGCTCCGGGGGATTCGGACAAAGTGCGCGTAGGAGATATTTGCCTCGCGATCGGCAACCCGCTCGGTCTGGGCGAAACCGTTACGGCGGGCATCATCAGCGCGAAAGGCCGCCAGACAGGCGTCAGCGACGGCAGCTTCCAGGATTTTCTGCAGACTGACGCGCCGATCAATCAGGGCAACTCCGGCGGAGCGCTTGTCGACACCGCAGGGGAGCTGATCGGCATCAACTCCCAAATTGTTTCCACAACGGGTGGGAACATCGGCATCGGCTTCGCGATTCCTTCGAACATGGCCAAGACGGTGATGAATCAGCTCGTCACCGGCCATAAGGTCACCCGCGGCCATTTGGGCATAGCGGTCCAGTACATCAACTCGCAACTCGCCGCGAGCCTCGGGATGAAGGAGGTCAAAGGTGTACTCGTGAATCGCGTCGATCCTGGTGGCCCGGCCGATCGCGGTGGTCTGAAACCAGGCGACGTCATTCTCAATCTGAACGGCACCGACGTAAACGATGTGAACGTCCTTCGCAACAAGGTTGCCGAAGCCGCGCCTGGCTCGGACGCGGAATTGACCATTCTCCGCAACGGCAAAGAGCAGCAATTGCGCGTGAAGCTCGGCCAGTTCGAACCGGAAACCAATGGCGCCGGCGCCGGGAATAGCGGCGGCCCCGCGAAACCTCTGGGAGTGACAGTGGCGCCTTTGACGCCCAGCCTGGCCAGTCAGGCCGGTGTACCGTCCGGGACGCAGGGTCTGGTGGTCGAAAATGTCGATCCGAGTGGCGCCGCCGCGCAGGCAGGCGTCCGCACGGGTGATGTGATTCAACAAATCAATCAGCAGCCGGTACGATCGGTGACCGATGTGGAACCGGCCTTGCGGAAATCGGGAGACCGCCCTGCTCTGCTGCTGCTCAATCGGAAAGGTCAGACGCTTTTTGTAGCCGTGCCGGTGCGGTAACGGTAGGGAGCAGGCTATTTGGCGCGAGGCGCGGCCTGTCTGTGCGCGAGCTTCGCCTCGAGGTAGCGTTTGAGCGCGACGGCATTGTTGTTCTCGCCATCGTGCGAGCCGTAGAGCAGAGTAACAGTCCCGGTTTTGGTGCCCGCCGCGCAGCCACAGCCGATCGACCAGAAATCGTAGGCAATCGCCGGCATTGGCCTCTTCGTAGACGCGTTTCAGCAGAATCATCTCTCACCTCGTCTTGTTTCCGAGTCGTTGCCTCAGGCCGCATACCGGCCGAACCGGTGCGACTCGGGTCCATGTGCGAATTCGCTGTGGAGCATGGCGATGAAAGTCGACAGCCAGCCTGCCATGGCGACATAAATGAACCCGCGCGGAATCCACTGCAGAAACGGCACATTGAGGACGCGCGCCAGCTGCCAGGTCGCGACAGTGTACATCCCGAGCGGAAAGACGGCGCTCCAATACAACAGACTGTACGGGCGGTTAACGTTTCTGATGATGTGCTGCCAGATAGCGAGCACTGTGAGCATCGGTATCCACCACGTTGCGGTGGCCCAATAGAGGAGCGTTAATCCCATGACAAATGGAATTAAGCCGGGCAGAAATGCCGCGCTTCCGGCTTTCGACACCAATGTTGTGCCGGTCAGGGCGGAAACCGCCATCGCTCCCATGTTGATCCAGAAGGGCGGAAGGAAACTCTCCGGCCGGAAGCGGAAAAACGTGAACCGATAGAAGATGAGGGCGATCAGCCAGATATACAGCATGCCGCCGGCGAGCCACATCGCCAATGCCAGAAACATCACCCAACCGGGATCCCCGAGACCGCCCGATATTTGAATCGAGAGATTCGCGACAGCCTGCGTGGCGACCACCGATATCAGCCATCCGCCATTAATCCCATCCTCAAAGCGCGGCTTGTTCTCGTTGATCGTGATTTCGATGAAGATGGTGTAGTTGAAAGCCGCCCAGAGCACGAGCGCGGCAACCCAGGCCACGCGCGCCATTTCCGGTTTGTGCAGAATCGTAACCAGTTGGCTGCCGACAATGGCAATCCCCGCCGCAATGGTAAAAAAACCTGGTCCCCGCTCAAATCCGCGAAGATCCTGCACAACCGCGGCGGGGTACCAGATGAAACGCACCACATTCGCCACAAGCAATGTGATCAGCAGCGCGAAGTTCAGATAAGTCAGACTCAAAGCGACAAAAGCCATTCGCTCAATGCTCGCTGCAACCGCGAGTATCCCGGTTGCCATCACGATGTCGCACGAGGCGGGATGCAGATTTTGAACGAGACGGCGAAGCGATAGACCGAGCAGGTTCCGAACTTTTGCAGACACGATCGCGGTGTTGTCCGTGCACATCTCTGACCAATCCCGGCGAGTCCGGGGATGGGTATCCGTCCCACATATATTCCTTGACAAGAATATACCGCCATGAGTATATACAAAAGTGGAATCCGTTTTCGAAATTATTGCCGAGCCGAATCGCCGCGCGATCCTGAGTCTGCTGGTCTCGTCACAACAGTCGGTTGGGGATATCGAGCGGCAGCTTCGAATGCCGCAGCCAACGGTGTCAAAACACCTGCGCGTGCTGCGCGACGCCGGCTTCGTTGAGTCGACCGTTGCCGCGCAGCGCCGCCTCTACCGATTGAAACCGGAACCGCTGCGGGAGGTGGACGCCTGGCTGGAACCATTCCGCAGGTTCTGGTCGTCGCACGTCGATGCGCTGGAACGCCACCTCGATCGAATGGACGCACCCGCGCCGACGAAGAAGAAGCCGAGGAGAAATTAGATGACGACTAGACGCGAGCAATATACGCCAGGGCCCCCCGATGCCGAAGTCCGCAAGGATGGAGAGAAGTGGACGCTCATTCTCGTGAGACAACTGCGGCACTCGCGGGAGAAAGTCTGGCAAGCACTCACGGACCCGGCGCATCTGCGCGAGTGGGCGCCTTTCGATGTCGATCGGAATCTCGGGACGGCGGGAACCACCGTGAGTCTGACCTGGGTCGGGGCGCCGAAGCCGCTTGAAACTCCGGTGACGCGAGCGGAGGCGCCCAGCGTACTGGAGTATGGCGACATCCGCTGGGAACTCGAGGCCGCGGGTAATGGCACGCGGCTGACGTTGTGGGCCAGCATCGATCGCCGTTTTGTTTCGATGGGCGCCGCGGGATGGCACATCTCTCTCGATGTTCTCGAGGGTCTGCTTGACGGCGCTCCTGTCGGACGCATCTGCGGCAGCGACGCGATGCAATTCGAAGGCTGGCAGCGGCTGAACATGGAATACGCAAAGCAGTTCGGCGTCGAGCTCCCCATTTGGTCCCACAGCACGGCGAAGCGGGAGTCCTGAGGGAAACTCATGGAATCGACTCTGCAGCAGCCGGTCCTGGTCACCGCAGCCACGACACGATCCGGATGGAGGATTGTCACGTGGCGAATCAGCACCGCACTTTTCTGTATCCAGATGGCTTTCACCGCATATGCGGAGCTCCGCCTGCCGCAGGTGGCGGAGGCGTTCACTCATCTCGGTTTTCCGGGCTACTTCCGGGTGGAGCTCTCATGAGCTAAATTCGCCGGTATACTGCTGATGCTTGCGCCTGTCCCTCCCCGCGTTCGGGAGTGGGCATATGCGGGCTTTGCCATCGACCTGGCATCCGCGATCATTGCTCACATCGCGGCAGGAGATGGCCCGCAGGCATGGGGGTGGGCAGCAGGTACAGCCGTGCTCTGGGTATTCTCATACTGCTTATGGAGTCGCTCGCAGGCCGCGCCGGCGAACGCCTGACCGGATGCGAGAGTGGGAGCATATATGAAAAAGACTGTCCCGGTGGAATCCGCCTCCGCGCTCATCGACGAAAGAATCAAGGAGCTGCGGGATTGGCGGGGAAAAACGCTCGCGAAAGTGCGCGCGCTTATCCATGAAGCGGATCCTGAGATCGTCGAGGAATGGAAGTGGATGGGGACTCCCGTCTTCTCCCACGGCGGGATCGTCTGCACGGGGGAGACGTACAAGAGTGTTGTCAAGATGACGTTTGCAAAGGGAGCCGCATTAAAGGACCCTTCACGTCTGTTCAACTCCAGTCTGGAAGGGAATGTCAGGCGCGCCATTGACATCCGCGAGGGGGAAAACATCGATGAGACCGCTTTCAAGGAACTGATTCGCGCCGCGGTGGCGGTCAACCTCGCAAGCAAGAGCAAGCCGAAACCGCGGCGCGATTCGCTGTCAGCGAGTTGATGAAGCGAGCGATTCCATCGAAGAACTGGCTGTCGCTCGCACCACCTGGCGGCGCTTCATAGCAGCCGCGAACCTGCGCACAGCAAGCAAGAGACCTGTAAACACGAGGACCGCGCCGCCCGCAGTCGCCGGCATCGCGAGGGTCTCGCCAAACACTCCGCCGTCCTCAGCGGTATGGGTGAACCGAATCCACGACCGCAGTTGCCTTCCGGGCGTCTGACTGGAGAAGGGCTCGACTTTTACGACCTCGCCGGTGCGGCGGTCCAGCGTCAACTGCGATCGGAGATCCGGACGTCCAGCGCCGGAATCGATCTGGAAGGTCACGGGCGCTCTCAACGAGGAGGACCGTATGCTGATACTTTGCCAGCCAGGGGTTTGGGCCGAGGCCTGAGTCCACAGACGGTTGAGTCCGTCGAAGCGCCGAACCGGGGCCTCGCCGCCGGGCTCGCCTGCTTTACGGCGCTGGCTTTCCTGGCGCTGACCGCCCCGCTCGGGCACCGGGCTGCCCGCCATCTTGTCGCGACCAGCGGCAACGCGGACCAAACGCCGATGGTGTTGTGCCAGTTCCAATCGCGCTGTCGCCCTGGATGCGGCGCCAACTGCGAGCCAGCGGTGCCAGTCTTCCATTTTCCGGAAAATCCGCGGACAGCGGTCGAGCCTTCGCCGAGTACTTCGCCGGTCCAGCGATTCAGGTAGAGCGGCGCGTCGCCGCGTCCGAACGCCGCTTCCGCAGGCGCTTCGGGATCGGAGCGGAGCATCAAGGATGATAGTGTCGCGAGACGCTCCGGCGGGATATGCGCCAGCAGCGCTTCCACCGGCAAAGCGTCCGTGCCCGGAGGCGGAGCATGCCGGAAGCCGCGGTCTGCGAACGCTACGATTTGCCGCTCATACGCCAGCAGTAGCCCGGTCACACACATGATGAAGATCAGAATGCCCGCCAGCGCGCCAGCGATGAGATGGAACCCCAAAAAGAATTCGACGAAGTTTCATATTCACGGCCCTCAGAAGCGGAACTTGACGCCGATCAGCGCGGAACGCGCCGGACCCGGCACGATGTGCGACGGATGCAATTGATCGTAGTAGTAACGATTCGCGACGTTGTAAACGTTGGCATGCAGCGTGATGCGCTCCGTTATCTGCCGCTCGGCCATCGCGTTGAATACCCAGTAGCCGGGGGCTTGCTTGAGCAAATGCGTTGCCGGATCGAGCGGAGTAGTCGAGCTGGCCGTGCGGGACCCGGCGAAATTTCCTCCCGCCCCGATGCTCGCGCGCCAGGGCAGTCTGTATGTCTGCCAGAACGCCAGCGTGTGCCGCGGGACATTGGCCAGCCTCGCTCCGGTTGCCGCTGGATATGCGTTCGACGAGACTACCACCGAATCGAGATATGCGTAGCTGGCCTGCGCATCCCACCGGCTGGTGAGATGTCCGCTGACTCCGGCCTCGACGCCGCGCACGCGCTGGCTTCCCGCCAGCACGTTCAGCAGGCTGTTGGTGGGGTCGGGCTCGCGCGCGTTGTACTTGTCGGTGTTGAACCACGCCGCGTGCAACGAGAGCCGAGGGCTCGGCATGTCCCACTTGGCGCCGAACTCGACGGTCCGGTTCTTCTCCGGTGGCAGACTGACCGTAGCGGCGCTCAACGAAAGCGACTCGGCCGACGGATTGAACGACGTGCCGGCGGACCCGTAAAGACTCAACGGCGCGATCGGCTTATAGACAATCGCCGCGTGCCATGAAGGCATATTGTCGAGCCGGTTGAAAGCCGCGGCCGGCGCCACCGACTGCGTGTAGTGCGTGTTGAAACGATCGATGCGGAGGGAGCCCGACAGCTCCCAGTGGGAGCCCAGCTTCGTCGTGTCGGTCAGATATCCGGCAAGTGTGTTGGATCGCGTGCGCACGTTGCTGCTCGGCACGGCGACCCCAGCGAACAGCTGCGTCGGGTCGGGGTTCAGCAGGCTCGTCGCTGGCACACCCGTATACTTCGGGCGCGTCGGGTCGGAATCCTCCCGATCCATTTCGTAGCCCATCACGGCGGTGTGCCGGATGAAGCCCGTCTGGAATCGCGCCGTCAGGTCGGTCTGGTTCGCCAGGAATGCCTCGATGCTGTTGTTGGTCAGCTCGTTCCGGTTGACCACGATATTGGCGAGCGGCGTCGAAGGCGTCGGCGCCACGCCCGGCGTCGTGGTCAGCGTCGTCTGCGGCTCGGTGATGCACACGTCGCGGTCATAGCGCGCATAGCGGGTCTGGTTGCGCAGAGTGAAGTGCGCGCCGAAATCGTGCTCGACCCGCAGGGTCAGGATGTTGTCGCGACTCCGCAGATAATTTCCGCCATTTTCAAAACCGTAGTAGTTGTGCCTCGACACGGGCGCAGGGCTGTTGAAGAGCCACGGGATTCCATAATCCGGCACATCGTCAGCCTGCTGATTGAGCCCGCTGACGATCACGCGAGTCGGCGTTCCGAGCCCGAAGCCAAGGGAGGGCGCGATGCCGTAGCGCCGGTTGTGGGCCACCGGGCGTCCGGCGACTCCGCCTTCGTCGCCCATCAAATTGAGCCGGAATGCCGAGGGCGTATCTTTCACCTTGAATGGCGCGTTGAGGTCCGCAACTAATCGGCGGGTTCCGTCGGTGCCGGCGTCGAACGTGCCGGAGAACATCCGGTCCACCATCGGGAACTTTGTCGCCTGATTGACCACACCTCCCGTCGACCCGCGGCCGAAGTTCGTCGAATCGGGACCCTGCAGGACCTCGACTTCATCGAGATCGAACGGATCGCGATAGTAGCTTCCGAAGTCGCGCATGCCGTCGATGTAGAGGTCGTTGCGGGCGCTGAAGCCGCGAATCGTCAGGTTGTCGCCCTGCGCGCCGCCTTCGCCGGCCGCGATGCTGATGCCAGCGACGTTGCGGAGCGCGTCTCGAAGTGTGGTGACCTGCTGCTCCTGCATTGTCTTCTGACCGATCACGTCGATTGTCTGCGGGGTGTCGAGCAGCGGCTCGGTGAATTTCGGGGTCGACTCCGGCAGCGCCAAAACGGTGTCGCTCACGCTCACCGTTTGCGCCACGCTCGCCAGCTCAATCGTGACCGATCGCGGATTCGTGAAGCGCCACTGCACACCGGTGTTCTGCGTGAGGGTGTCCAAAGCCCTCTCCGGCGTGGTTACCGCGACAACACCGGGTGACGCCAACTGTCTGAGACCATCCTGCTGAAAGACGATGGTGATCCCGGTCATTCTTGAGAAGGCGTCGCTCGCTTCGCCGAGCGGTCCAGCCGCGATGTCGAAGCGTCGCGCGGCAATCTGGCTGAGCACAGCGGCTTCAACGGCCCCACTTTCCTTCCCAGGCACGGTTTGGGCGGCAAAAACCACACTGCACCCCACCGCCGAATAGATTGCCAGTGCCCCGGACGCCAGGCGGCGCGCGGTCGCGGGCCACAGGACAGGCGACGACTGTCTTTTCACCTTCGTCTTCATAAGGCTCGGTAGTCTCCGTCGGTTCGTTCAATCGTTGCGCCTGATCGCGTTGAAAACATGCGCCAACAGGTCTTTTTGCGACCAGTCGCAAATACAGGACTCAAACAGTCTGATATCGATCCTCAGGTTAGCTTTACCTTCTGCGACTGTCAATGGATTTTTGCAATCCACTTGCAACATTCTGTCGTGGAGACGCCAGATCCTGTGAATATAAAGCGGTATTGGGTTATGCTAGCCTGCAAATCACTTGCAGATTAGCGGCAGACCGGCGACGAGAGCCGGGCGATCGTCAGGCTGGCAATTCGAAGGTGGGTGTGCCCAGCGCGCGCCGCCCGCCTTCTTCGCTTTCTCGATGAGAGCCTTGACGGCCTCGGAATCGGGCTTCGCGGGCGCCTGCGCCGGAGGCTGCGCAGACGCCAGGACTGCGGCCACGATCATCGCGCCAATTGTCCTCTTCATATGCCCTCCGCCTTAATGGATTACCCCGCCCGCAGGATCACGCACGCGCTTGTTGAACTGGTCCACTTCATCTGCGGGCGCGCATGCATCCTCCAGCAGCCCGGCCCAGCCATCGATGCTCTTGATGGTGTCTTTTTCGATGCGGCGAAATTTCTTGAGATCGCTGACCCACGGCGCCGTGTAAACTTTCGGGTCGTTGATCGTCATCGTCAGTTCCATCGCATCGTACGCGGTGCGCTTGTAACGCTCTTCGAGCACCATATCGGCGCTGTGCGGATATCCGAAATGATCCACCCACGTCCGCTCGTCGACCCCGGTCGTCGTAACGACGAACGTATCCCCATCCCAGCGCGAGGTCGAATATCCCCACCAGCGCGGCAGGTCCGGGTCCATCAGCGGTTTGCGGCCATCGGTCCAGATGACCCGGGTGCCCCAGCCCCACTCGATTTGCTGAATGATGCGGTCGGGAAGAACGTTCATCTCCATCGGATCGACATAAAGCAGCGCGCGCGAGGGTCCCATCGGGTTGCAATGCTGATACGGATCGCTGTCGTTGGCCGGAGGCACCGCGCGCCGGCGGCCGATGTCTTCTTCCGGATGCGCGGCCGCATCCGCGCTCCCCAGCAACCGCCCGTACGACGGCTTGTTGGCGTCAAACATCTTTTTGCCGAACGCAGTAAGCGCCGGCACTTTGACAGCGTAGCCCCGATCGCCGCAGTCCCGGCACGTTCCTCCGCCGCCATAGCCGCCCGGCGAGCCATTGCGCGTCCAGATCCCGGAGAGGTCGTGCTTGTCGAAAGCCTTGCCATCATTCGCGGGATTGTGCGCCATGATGCCGCGGCCACCCTGCGCGAACGCCGCCGCCGATACCAGAAAGAGAAACGCTGGAACTCTGGCCACCATCTCGCGTCTCACTTCGTTGCCGGGGCCGGGGCAGGCGCCCCGCTCTGCGGTGCTCCACCCTGAGGTACTTCGCCCGGTCCGCCGCCGGCGACACCGAGCAGCACCTCACCCTTCTCGTTCACGAGGCGGAGAATGGCGCCTACACTGGTGCCCGCCCGCGCTGGCGCCAGTGTAATCGTAATCTTCGTTCCCGCCGCGAGCGCCGCTTCGGACCGTTTCCGGCCCCAACCGCCCTGAATCAACTGGGCGGGGTTGGGATAAAATTCACCGCTCCAGTGCACCACGGCGCCCTTGTCGTCGGTCACATCGAAGAACAGAGACGGGTGCGGATTCGAATAATGAAACTCCGTCACGGTTGCCTGCAGCGTGACGGGCTTCGACAAATCATACGAAGCGCCCGTACCGTGGTGCGCGGCCAGCGGCAACGCAAAAGCGACCAGAGCAGCACCGATAAAACTCAATCTTGTTTTCATGGAACTCCTTTCTTAATGACCTGCGCTCTTCGCGGGCGCAAGGACAGCCGGAGCCGGCTTCGCAAACCGACTCGCCGGTATAGCAATATCACTTTGGACTTCACTCACCCGCCAGATAGATTGCCCGTTCGTCCATGTCACGGTCCACTGGTAAGGAACGTTCGTGCCGCCAACGTCCCGGTAATCCGCATAATCGATCTGAAAGGGATTCATGCCGACGATCGTTCCCGAATAACGTACCTGCCGCAGCAATAACCCGCTCTCCTGATCGAAAAAGAGCTTGATGCGAGTCTTGCCGGGCCCAAAGCCCTGGATGGGCTGAACGTCCTTGTCGGCGACGTTCGTCAGCGGGAACCCCGATCGCCAGTTGCTCAATGCCTGCTTGCTTTGGGCGGGAAAGAACAGCTGCGCGTCGAAGCGTGCGCCATCGGCCTCGGCCCCCGCGGCCATCGGCAGCAGCATCACCGGATTATTCGGCGACGCCACCCATCCCTGACGTCCGTCATAGACCGTCGTACTGTCGCCGTTCTGCGTGTGCACGATGCTCGTCATCTGTGCGGGCCCCTGTGCCCACAGTTCAAACGGCACCTGCTGGTGATACGTCTCGTAGCCCTCGTAAGTGCCGCGAATCGAATAACTCTTATGACCGGCGCCCTTGCCATTCACCGCCGCGATGAACTTATCGAGCACCTGATCCGCAGTTGGGCCCGGCGCTGCTTCCGGAGGAATTTCAATTTCATTTGGATCCTCTTCCGGCGTCCCATACTGCGCCGCAAGACTCGGAACCGGTTTCGGACGCTCGTTGCCATGGTGGCAGGAGTAGCACGTGATCACCGCACGTCCGCCGAAATTCGTCTTGTTGATCGTATTCACCATCGCGATCATGGTCCGCGCCATACGCTTGCGCGGCACGTCGTCGGCGAACCGATTCCAATCCTGCAGACTTTCGGGAACGTGGCAGTAGATGCAGTTCAGCCCGACCGACGCGGAGAAGAACCCCATGGTGCCCATGAATTCACTCACCGGAATGCCCTTCAGCACCTGAATGTTTTTGAAAACCTGCTCCGCCATCGGCTGCTTTTCCGCCGCTGGCTGCTGCGCGGCAAGCACGCCCACGCAGGAGGAAATCAGCAACAGCAGGCGCGGTGATCGAGTGGGCATGGCTCTGCGTAGTGCCAGTATAGTTTTTCAAATCGATTCGGCAAAATCGATTGTTGGGATGATTCCTATCGGTGTCGCCGATAGGTCACGACGCGGCGGCTGCCGCGGCCGCCGTACGTTTTTCCTGCGTCCGAAGCGAATCCAGACTCAACGCCCCGGCGCCAGCCACCGCAATAAACACAAAGACGGCCAGGTACAGCAGCGTCTCATTGCCCCCGTTTCGAATAGGCCATGGACCCCGCGGAACGGACTCCAGTAAATACGCCGCCGCCAGTTGGAGGCACGTCACAACGGCGGAAAACCGCGTGAACAATCCGAGGAGCAGCAGCGCGCCGCCGACGATTTCCCACCAACCCACGAAAGCGGGAAGCTTATCGATGGCCAGCGGAATCACGGCGGCCCTCCCGGCCGACTTGCTCAGCAACCCGAAAACATGCCGGTACCCATGCAGCGTGAACAGGAAGGCCAGAATGATCCGGGCGATCCCTCGTCCTCATAGTTCCCATTGCGCCAGCGTACTGCTCCGGTCTCGGTAACCCAGCCGCGATTTCCATGACATCCAGTTGTCCACGCTCCACTCGCCCGCGCCGGCTGTGACGAACCACAACCACGTGAAGCAGAACATCACCGCTTCTTCACCGCCATTGCTGACCGGGAAAAAGCCCTTGCCTGCCCACTGATCGAAGTACGCTACAGCCATTTGGCCGCAGAGAATGAACGCCACGAAGCGCGTAAACAGGCCCAGCAGGATCATCGTGCCGCCGATCACCTCCAGCGGACCGGCGAAGCCATGCAGCGTCAGGTAATTGTGATCCACCTGCCCGCCCGCGAAGCCCCAGATCTTTTCCGCGCCGTGCTCAAAGAAGAGCAGCCCGGCGGCAATGCGAACCAGACTGAGTGCGCGCGCGTTCATCGCAAATCTAACGAGCCTCTGCTCTCTGCACGAGTTCCGAAGGATCCGCGCCGACCCGACCCGACGAAGTCTCCTCCGCCGACGCCAGCATGAAATCGAAATGCACGCTGGGAAGAGCGCCAAACGGAGATGCCGGATCGCCCGGCTTCGGAAGCGTAGTCAGCGCGTCACTCGCTCCGAACACCGTATCCGAATCGATGTGCTCGTCATCCGCCATATACAACCCGGTAATGGCCTCGCGGTATCGAGGCGCGCTCACAAGAAAGTGGATGTGCGCCGGTCGCCACCCATGCCGCCCCTGCGCTCGAACCATATCCCCTGCGGGACCGTCCATCGGAATCTTATACCCAACCGGCTTGATCGTGCGGAAGTGATAGCGGCCGTCGGCATCGGTAAAGAAGCGGCCGCGCAATTCCATCTGGCTCGGGTCCAGCTTCTGCAGATCGTAGTAACCTTCATTGTCCGGCTGCCAGACCTCGATGGACGCGTTCGCGATGCCGTGACCGTTCCGGTCGACGGCGCGCCCGTAGACGCCGATCTTCTCTCCCGGACAGGTTTCCGCGATCGATTCACCCAGCGGCATCGCCGGCGAATCCTTGCGGTAGAACGGGCCCAGGAGGCTGGATTTCGTGCTGTCCTCAATCGACCGCTTGTCGTGCAGCGAGTTGATCAGACTGCTCAGCCCGAGCGTGTCCGAAAGAAGAATGAACTCCTGCCGGTATTCGGTGCACGCATGACCGGCCGCAGTGAGGAATCGAATGCCCCCGATCCATTCATCCGGCGTGAGATTCGCTTCGCGGGCAAACGCGTGCAGATGCCGTACCGCGATCTCCATAATTTCTTTCAGCCGTTCATTCGGCGTCTGCGACATCTGCTCGATGACGGCATCGGTAATGGTGTTTTCGTCAATGGCTCGAATCATAAGTGCGAGCCAACATAATATGCGAGCCGGCGGAAGGCGCACCGATGGCAGGCATCGGTGAAACCGATGAATCCACAACGCCCGATGGGAGCGCAATACGCTGCGTTGCGTCGCAATCCGGGCCTCTGTCGTCCCTGAAAGACAGCCGCGCGAAGGCGCTTTCAGAATGTATTGGCGATCCATTTGTACGGTCGCGATCCACTCCCAGCGCCGATGGTCATGGGGCGGCATTGAAAAGCTTCGAAATCCGTGCGCCCGTAAACTCCTCATTGCTTACGAAACGCCATTCAGCAACCGCCGCGGCGGCGGTTTCAAAGACAAGCATTGGCTTGCGTTCGGGTCGCTCCAGAACCTCCGGCCGAAGCATTCGATGTCTGTCATCGCCGATTGCGACCGCAGCCGAAAGCGCCGTTCGGTTGGCCAAGCCGGCGGTTTTCTCAAATTCTGCCGCCCGCCGCGGGAACTGAGAGACAGCGCGCGACGAAGTTCTGTCACAGGTGGAAATCGGAATACATCATTTCTCGCGCGGTGCGCGCCGCGTTCGCTGCGTCAGTGGTGCTGCAGTCGGAAACGCGCGTCAGGACCTGCTATCGATCGTCACTTGTGTCCCCTCGCAAGCCGTCACTCCGATACGCGATACCTTCCGGCATCGATTTCGAAAAGAGCCCAGTACTTCTGTATGATGAAGCAACCTGGAGCGCATTTTGTGACAAATGTTTTGCTTGGAAGGCGGAGATGGTTAGCTTATGCGGCGGGCTCCGCGCTCACCTGGCGGGCCGCGGCGCAGAATTCTTTACTGCCACTTCGCACGACCGGCCTCGATCATGTCTCAATCACAGTCCCCGATCCACAGCAGTCAGCCACCTTCTACGGGCGAATTTTCGATCCGCAGGTATTTCATGAACGCACCGGCGTGCAGCGTTATTACGTCCGTCTCGGTCAGGCGTATATCGCGCTCGGACCTCAGCCCAACGTGACGCCATACATCGATCACATCGCAGCGGCCGTGATCGACTTCGTGGAAGCTGATTTCGGAAAGCCAGAGGTCAAAGAGCAAATCACGGCAGCGGGACTGGCGGCGCCTCCGGGTGTGCTGCCGATGCTGTCCGATCCCGACAATCTGCGGCTGCAACTTGTCAACGCGACGCACGGATTGTTCGATACCCTGATGCCGGGGGGACGCATCACGACCGAACCCGCCACGGTCACGCCTGTGGGGCTCGACCACATCATGGTGTCGGTGAGCGACGTCGAGAAATCCGCCGCGCACTACAAAAAACTCTTCGGGCCGGAAATGGGGCGGGAAGCGCAGGGGAAGCGCGTCTGGTTCCGGCTGGCGGGCACGCGCCTCGGGCTCGAGGCCGCACCGGCCGGACAGAAACCAGGCTTTTCCCACTTTTGCGTCAAAGCGGCCGGCTTCAATCGCGCAGCCGCCACGGAGCGGATTGAGAAGCTCGGCATCAAGGTGGAGACGGGCTCGGAAAAAGGCACGCTGCTGTTCCGCGATCCGAACAACATCACGGTGGAAATAGTCGCCGCGTAGCCTGACTTAACCAGCGAGCGCAGGGTCCACGAAATGTCTGGACACGCCACCTGTGGGGCGGACGATCGCCTCGCGTCTTCTGCCGACGACCTGGCAGGCCACAAAAAACGAATGGCCGGCGCCACAGTGTGAGTTCACGCTTTAAACGCGCGAATAATCGAGCAGAAGCTGGCCGGTGCTGTCGCCTACCTTTTCGATTGGCACGCCTGTACTGTCGAGAATCGTCACCAGCAGATTCGCCATCGGCGTGTCCGCCTTGTAATCGAAGTGATAACCGGTTTTGAATTTGCCGTTCAGCTTGCCGGCCGCGAGCACGGGCAGATCGGAATGGCGATGAAGATTGCCATTACCCATGCCGCTGCCGTAAAGAATCAGGCTGTGGTCGAGCAGCGAGCCGTCACCATCCGGCGTGGCCTGCATCTTCTCGAGGAATTTCGCGAAAAGCTGAACGTGATAGGCATCGATGCGGGCCTTTTGTGAAACGAGCACCGGGTCCTCGCGATGGTGCGAAATCAGGTGATGATTGCCGGGCACGCCGATATTGGCATACGACCGGCCGCTGAGTTCGCGGGACATGATCAGCGAGAAAACGCGCGTCACGTCCGCGCGGAACGCCGTGAGTTGCAGGTCGAACATCAGGTTGCAGTGCTCTTCGAAGCTGGCGGGAAGTCCGACCGGGCGGTCAGGCAGTTCGATTGCTTCCGCAACGTGCGATTCCGCGGCCTGTATGCGCTGCTCGACGTCGCGAATGGAACCGAGATATTCGTCGAGCTTCGACGTATCGGCGGACCCCAGACGCGCCGTCAACTGACTGGTCTCTTCCAGCACGGAATCGAGAATGCTGCCGGAATTGCGCATGCGGGCGCGGCGCTCGACCGCGCTGCCCCCGTCTCCGAAGAGCCGCTCGAAAACAACGCGCGGATAAAGCTCGGGGGTATTGGGGGAACTCTCATTGCGCCACGACACCGTGTTGACGTAGAAGCAATCGCCCGAATCGCACGCGCCCTGCGACGGCGGATCTGTCGTGACTTCCACCGAGGGCACCTGAGTATCGCGGCCGAGATGACGCGCGGCAATCTGATCGACCGAAGTGGCCAGACGGATCTCGGCGCCCGGACGAGTGCGGTCGTATGCATGAACCCCGGTCAGCCACGCGGCAGCGGCCCGATTGTGATCGCCCGAACCATCGCCTTTGGTGTCCGCTTCCAGATGCGAGAGGTTCGTGAATACGTTCACGTGATCACGCACCGGGGCAAGCGGCTGAAGATTCGGTGATAGCTCGAAATTTTTGCCCGTCTGCTGCGGCTTCCACTGCGAAAAGATGATTCCGTGCGAGACGTAGACGAAGCCGAGACGCGGCGGCGCGCTCTTCGTCTGCGCGGAAAGCGCCGGCGCCATGGCGTCCAGCATGGGGAGCGCAATACCCGCGCCGAGCCCCTTCAGCAGTGTGCGGCGCGGCAAAGATTTCCTGGTGACGAAGTTCATCGCTGTCTCCGATTTTACTTGTTTTCGTGCGTCTTTTTAATGCGCATCCCGAATTCGTCGCTCATCACCACACCTTCCACAAGCGACGCGAACGTGTAATTGCGTTTCGCCGATTCGCTGGCGATGCGGCGAATCGCGGGGCCGTCGTAATACTGCACATTGCGGCCGACCGAATACATGAGCAGCTTGCTGGTGAGCGCTTCGACGAACAACGCGGGATCCCGCAGCACGAGTTGGCGAACACCTTCGACCCCATCAAGGCGTGTGCCGTCCGGCAGATTGCTGACGACATCGATGGGCTTGCCGCCGTCCTGATCGCGCCAGCGGCCCACTGCATCGAAATTCTCCAGCGCGAAACCGATCGGGTCCATTTTGGCGTGGCACCCGGCACAGGCGGGGTCGGCGCGATGCTGCAACATGGCCTCGCGCATGGAAAGCGCCTGTCCGGTACCGCTCTCCGTTTTCAATGAGGGAACGTTTGGCGGGGGCGCCGGCGGTGGAGTGTTCAGAAGATTCTGCAGCACGTACTTCCCGCGCAGCACCACAGACGTTCGCGTTGCATAAGAGGTGGGCGCGAGAATGCTTCCCTGCCCCAGCAGCCCCGCCCGCGGACTGCCGGGCGGCAGCATCACCTTACGGAAATGACTGCCCGTGACGTTCGGAATTCCATACTGCTTCGCCAGCTTCTCGTTCAGAAACGTGTAGTTCGCGGTCAACAGTTCGAGCACGCTCTTATCCGACCGGAGAATGCTGTCGAGAAACAACTCCGTCTCGTGCTCAAACGCGGACTTCAGACCGTCGTCGAAATCGCGGAACAAATAGAGATCAGGGTCCTTACTCTCGACATCATGCAGGAACAGCCATTGCGCCGCGAAGTTCGTGACCAGGCTTTCGGCACGCGGATCGGCGAGCATTCGACCGACCTGCCGCCGAAGAACCTGGGGTTGTCGAAGTTTGCCGCTGGTCGCGACGGTCAGCAACTCGTCATCCGGAATGCTGCTCCAAAGGAAGAACGAGAGGCGCGAAGCGAGCTCGATATCGCTGATGCGGTATGGCGCTCCCGGGGCGGTAGCTGTGGGCTCCTCTTCGATCCGGAACAGGAACTGCGGACTCACCAGTGTGCGCTCGATGGCACGTTCCACCCCGAAATCGAAACTCTTTTCGCTCCTCCCGGCCGCATAGAATTTCATGGCGGGCGCGAGATCGGCGTCAGTAACAGGCCGCCGGTACGCCCGGCGCATGAGCGCGGAAACAATCTGTTTCGCACAGGCCGGTTCATCTGTACCGCTGGCGGCGCTGCCCGGCCGGCACGTAAATATGCGGCGTCTGGATGGCGTATCCCCCGACCCCGAAACGTTGTAAGGACCGGTAATCGTCACGCTCACCACCGACGGCAGCGCGCCACGCGTACGTCCCGGCGGACGCAGGAACGACTCCGGCAAAGCCTCGCTTCGCTCGATGAAGGACACGTCGACGGTGCGCGGTCCCGCTTTCACAGCAGCGCGGAATTTTTGCTTCGCCGGCGAGGAGGGGTCGTCATCGTCCCCTCTGCGGCCCGTGACGCTGACCAGATCTTTGCGTTCGCCGTCGATGCTGAGCTCGAGTTGGTGGGCATCGCGCTGCAGACCAGTGAGCGCGATCTGAAATTCGTATTCGCCGTCCAGCGGAAAGTAGCTGCTGATCGCGAGCCCGCCGCGCGTGCCGAATGGAAGGTTCTCGTCGCGTGCTTCCTGCGGCTGGCGGACCGACGTCTGATGAATGTTGACCAGCACCCCCATATCGGGGTCGCCGACAGCCAGCCGGCTGATGCGGTGCGCGGCGTCGAGATACCGCTCCATCGCGACCGGCGATATGAAGAGCGTATCCGCCAGATTGTCGAAGCCGCTCGAAACATTGTCCGCCGGCAGCAGCGTGGTGTAATCCATTTCTTTCGGCAGATCGTGGAGCGCGAGAAGATCCCGAATCGCGTTTCTGTATTCCGTGCGCGTCAGACGGTGCACTGGAAGCACACTGCCGGGGTTCGGATGCGCCGCCGCATCCGCCGCAAGCTGGCCGATCAGATAGCTGGAGACGCGCTTATAAACGGCGGCTTCCGGCCGTGGAGCGCCCGGCGGAGGCATGGATCCCCCGCGCAGCCTGCTGAGCACGTTCTCCCAGATTTCCGCGCTGGTATTGATGTGATCGAGGCGTGCGGAATCGATGATGAGGCCAGCGGTCTTCAGTTTTGCGTTATGGCATGTGACGCAGTAACGATTGAGCGTGGCAACCGTCTCGGCGCGGCTATCGGGGGCCTGCGAGAAGCCGGCCCATGGAAACGAGGTCAGAAGAACGGCAGCGAGAACAGCGGGACTCGATCGAGCCATTGCAAACATAATATATTTGATTCGATTGAGCCAGTTATGCCGAAGACAAACATCGTAAGGCGCATCGTCGCGATTTTGCTTCTGATCGGGCCCGCGGCCGGACTGAATGGCGAGACCCTGATGGACGCAGTGAGGGCCGGAAAGCCGGCTACGGTACGCGCGCTCCTCAAGAGCGGCGCGGATGTGAACCAGCCCAACGCAGACGGCTCGACTCCGCTGATGCTGGCCGTTCATGAAGAAAACGCCGAGATCACCGACCTGCTGCTCACCGCCGGTGCGAAGCCGGATGCCACGTCGCGATACCGGATGACGCCGCTGAACATCGCCGCCGAAACCGGGAACGCCGCCATCCTGGAACGCCTTCTCACAGCGGGAGCGGACCCGAACGGAGTCTCCGAAGAAGGCCAGACTGCGTTGATGACCGCCGCGCGGAACGGCAAAACGGATGCTGTCCGGGCGCTTATCCGCCGCGGCGCGAAGGTGAACGCAACGGAGTCGTTCAAAGGCCAGTCGCCGTTGATGTTCGCGGCGGGCGAAGGCAACACCGCGGCCGTGGAGATGCTGATCGAATTTGGCGCCGACCTGCGGGCGCGGTCAAAAGCCGGCTTTACCCCGTTGCTTTTCGCCGTGCGGAATAACCGGCACGAAACGGCGAAGTTCCTCCTCGCCCATGGGGCGAACGCAAACGATTCGATTGCGGGAGCCAACGGAGCTCCTGCCACTGCTGCGATCAACATTGCCGTTCTCAATGCCGATTTCGATCTGGCCTCGCTGCTGCTCGATGCAGGGGCGAACCCGAACGTGCGTGACGCGCGCGGTTATCCGATTCACGTGGTGGTTTGGCTCCATAAGCCCGGCGCGCCCCCGGATTTCGCGATGTCCGGTGTCGACCCGCAACCGGTGGCGCTGCCTTCCGGCCGCATGTCGCATGTGGACATGCTGAAGAAGTTGCTCGCAAAGGGCGCCGACCCGAATGCCACAGTGGTCTCGGAAGAAGCGAGGTTTGTACCGGGCGGCGGACTGTCGCGCAATCCTCCGGAGCTCGCGATCGGGCGGCACTATCTGACCTACATGGGCGCCACGCCCTTCTACCTGGCGGCGCGCAATGGCGATGTAGAGATGATGCGCATTCTGGCCGCGGCTGGAGCGAATCCGACACAGCCGACGAAGTATGGTGTGACGCCGCTGATGGGGGCAGCCTGCCTCGACTACTACGAGGGCGAATCGGCCGGACCGTTCTCCGGCGTTTCGGAAGCGGAGCGCCTTCAGGCCGTGAAGCTTGCGCTCGAACTGGGCAACGATATCAACGCGCGCACGCATTTCGGGGACTATCCGATGACCGGCAGCCCGGAAGATACGCTGCTTCGTTACCCGGATAACATCAAAGACATTCTGAACCTGGGGGTTGGCGATATGCGGTTTGACGGGATGACGGCGCTGCACGGCGCCGTGATCTGCAATCAGCCTTCGATCGTCGAATATCTCATTCAGAAGGGCGCGCAGGTTGACGCGAAAAATCGCCTGGGCTGGACACCCCTTATGGTGGCAGGCGGGATCTATATTGCGAATAACCGAAAGGACTTTCCGATTGCAGCAGGCATCCTGCGCAAGGCCATGAGCGGGCCTCCACAAAAGTAACCCCCGCACGTCGGGAGCGTCCGCCTACGCTGTAGCCGCCGCGCAGGCGCATCGTGGCCCGGGCGCATTCGTATTGCCTCCTCAGCAGCGGCGCTCACATAGATCTGCCCGCTCGGCTACGAGTTGAAACGAGGTCGCCTCTTGTGCCACTCGGTCATCTGTTCGTAAACGTGCCCCAGTGCAAGCATGTTGGTCTCGGCGAACGGCTTCGCACTGATCTGCAGGCCGATCGGCAATCCGGACCGCGTAAATCCGCAGGGAAGCGTAATCGCAGGAATTCCGTAGACATCGAATGCCCAGGGGTTGCCGCCGCTTCCGGACCCGGCGTTATTCGCGCCTCGCGCAGGATCAGGCGGCGTTGGATTCAGGCTGGCGGCAATCGTCGCTGGAGGAACCTTCAGCGTCGGCGTAATCAGGACGTCCACCTTCTCGAAGACCTTCAGAATCTCGCGACGCGCCACGTCGACCCGATGCCGGGCTTCCGCGTAAACATCCGGTCTCACGTTGTTCGCGTTGACCATTTGCACCCGGGTTGCCGGCTGATATTTTTCGGGCGATGACGCCAGCCACTTCGCATGCCACGCGTAGGTCTCCGGCCCCCAGATGGCCGGCGCAGCCACAGCGGGAGGAAGCTCGACATCCGCGACGCTGGCAACAACCTTTTTGACCGCCGCGATCGCGGCGTCCATGGTCTGCGCGAACTCGGGATCCAGACCTTCAAAAAATGGCGTGCGAGGCAAACCCACGCGCAGTTTCGAAACCTGCAGTTTAAAAGCTCGGCTGTAATCGGGGACCGGAACGTTGATTGTCGTCGCGTCGCCGGCGTCATATCCGGCAATGACGCCAAGCATCAACGCAGCGTCTTCCACCGTCTTGCAGATTGGACCGACATGGTCGAGGGTCCACGCCATGGGAATGACACCCCGATTGCTGACCCGGCCATAGGTGGGCATGAGCCCGACCGTCCCGCAGTCGGCACTGGGAATGCGGATCGACCCTCCGGTGTCGGTTCCGAGCGTGCCAAAGCAAAGGTCGCTGATGATGGCCGCGGCGGAGCCTCCTGAAGAGCCTCCCGAGATTCTGTCGAGCGCCCAAGGGTTGTGAACAGCCCCGAAGTATGAGACTGCCGAAGTCGCGCCGTAAGCAAACTCGTGCATGTTCAGCTTGCCCAGAAGGATTGCGCCGGCGTCCTTCAGCCTCCGGGCAACTTCGGCGTCTTCGGCTGGCACCCTGTCCTTGAACAGCTCGCTGGCGCCCGTGGTTCGTATACCGGCGGTGTCGATATTGTCTTTCAGGGCGATGGGAACTCCATGCAGGGGGCCTCGCCACTTGCCTTGCCGCAGTTCTCCTTCCATTTGGCGCGCGGTCTGGAGAGCAGATTCGTCCAGCACGGTGATGAAGGCGTTCACCGAAGGGTTGAGCTTTCGTATCCGGCTCAGGCACGTTTGCGTCAACTCGACTGGCGAGACACTTTTGCTGCGCAGCAGCTCCGATGCGCGTTTGAGGGTCAGTGAAGGCAAATCGTCCGGAGCGGCTTTCGCAAAGGAACTCGCGAAAGCACTGGCGCTGACCGCGGTGATAAAGGTTCTTCGGGAGCTCAGAGGCTGTGCGCGACGAAAGTCTTTCACGGATGGAAATCAGGATACATCAGTCTTCCGCGGGCGCGCCGCATTCGCTGCATGGACGGGCCGGCCCGGAACGCAGGTCGGATGCCCATCGCAGACGCGCCGGGCGCGGGCAAGCCGAATCCCGAATGCGCCAATTTCACACCGCGGGATGAATCCCGCGTGGATCCGGACAACCACCAGTCGGTCGGAGTGGTGATCTCATTGGGAAAGTTCCGCACGGTCGATCTGGGCGATTTCACCTATAACCGGGAGCGGGAACTGATTTGCCCGAACAACCCGGTCGAAACGGTCGATCTCTATTTGACGTCGCATCACGGCATCGATCAGTCGGGCTCGCCGGCGCTGGTTCACGGCCTGCATCCGCGCGTGGCCGTCATGCATAACTCGACGCGCAAGGGCGGAGCCATTCCTCCCATGCAGACCTTGTATACTTCGCCGGGGCTTGAAGATATCTGGCAATTGCACTGGTCTTATGCCGCCGGCGTCGACTACAACACCCGGCGCTGTTCATCGCAATCCAGAGGATCTGCCGACCCTGGCCAATGTACTGCTCAATCCTCCACCTACCTTCGGGCAAGGACCGGCACGCGGCGCGCCGCCAGTGCCTCCAGCGGGAGCGCCTCCTGCGGGAGCACCGCCCGCCTCGCCCGCCTCGCTTCCGGCCGGGCGCGGCTTTGGCGGCGGTCATACCGGGCCGGCTTTTTTGATCAAAGTCTCGGCTCAGGCCGACGGCTCTTTCACCGTCACAAACACGAGAAACAATTTCTCCAGGACCTGCGCGGCAGCGAGGTAGTGCCCCGGTAAGGCAAACGACAAAACAGCCCACCCAAACACCTGCCCACGAGTGTACTTTTGGTACTCAGAATGAACTTTTTTCGAAAATATTTGCTTTGCATCAGGAGGATAGTGGAGGTCGCTAAGTTCGGGACCAGGAGGCCGGAGGTTCGAATCCTCTCGCCCCAACCATCTCACTCAAAACCCCTTCAATTGTTGGGCTCTACCCGATGCTGTGAAGTCTTCTTTGCGCCCTTTGCGCCTTTGCGTGAAATCGGAATTTCTTAGAACTGAACTTTCGGCACGGTCCGCGATCCTGGCTCGGTCTTGAAATACGCATCCTCTCTCTGAAATCCGGACATCGACGCCACAATATTCGCCGGAAACAGCGACAGCTCCGTGTTGTACTTTTGCACGGCTTCGTTATACCGGCGCCGCGACTGCAGGATCCGGTTCTCGGTCCCCGCGAGTTCGTATTGCAGCTGCTTGAAATTTTCGTTCGCCTTCAGATTCGGATAGTTCTCAACCACCACCAGCAGTCTGCCGAGCGCCCCATCGATCCGGTTGCTCGCGTCGATCTTCTCCTGCGGCGTTTTCGCGCCGGCCATCTGAGCGCGGGCATCCGCCACCGCTTGCACAACCGATGTCTCTTCCTTGGCATACCCCTTCACGGTCTCCACCAGATTCGGAATCAGATCCGCGCGCCGCTGCAGATCGGCATCGACCTGGCTCCACTGTCCGCTGATGGATTCCTTTTCGGTGGCCAGCCTGTTGCGCGTACTCACGAACTCGCAGCCGCCCAGCAGCACCGCGAGCACCACCACGATTACGACGATGATTCCGGTCTTCATGATTCAATCTCCTGGCACGAGCGATTTATCCAGCGCGTCCACCGCGTCGATGACTTTGCCGATCTCGTTCATATATGCCGTTAGCAGCGCCACGGGTTCGACGTCCTTTGGTTTGTCCTTCGCCTCGCGCAAATCGAGCAGCCGTCGGAAAGGCGCCGTATCGATCCCGAAGCGCTCGCCTGCGCGTTCGATCGCCTCCCGTTTGCGCGCCGGCGCCTCGTATCCATGAAGGATCAGCGCATGCCGGAACAACACACAGAAGGTCGACACGGAATCTAACAGCAGCCGTGTCAAAACGTCCCTGTCGGAAAGAATCCCCCCAGCTTTCTGACGCAGCCGCAGCAGCTTCGCCCGCAAATCGTGCTCCACTTGTGCCCGGTAGAACGACCGATCGACTTCAATTCCCGCGATCACGTCCGCGCCGTGCAGGATCCGGTGATGCTCCCGAATGTCCTGGAACTCGATCGCGAAACAATCGCTCGAGGTCCGGACTTCCTGTTCGGTCAGCATCAGCGGCGCCGGATTCCCCTGCCCGCGCCACCAGCGGAAAATCGTCTCTGTCGCCGCCATCTGCGCAGGGGTAATCCGCGTCAGCGCACACAGCACGTTGTAATCCGAATACTTTTCGTCGCTGTCGCCGACGGCAGCGGAGCCATACAGCACGACCGACACAAGATCGGGGCCCAGCGCCTTCCGCAATTTATCGACGAGTTGATCGAGCGAGCCCGGCATTTGTAATGATCATTCTATTCGCGGCGGTCTTTGACAGACTCGGGCCTCACCAGTCGCTCGAAGCCCCTCCGCCACCCGAGTCGCCCCCGCCAAATCCACCGAAGCCGCCTCCCGATCCCCCGGAATCGAAGCCGCCGAAGCCGCCGCCACCGCCATATCCGCCGCCCCGATTGCCCCTGCTCAGTAACTGCCCGAGCAGCATGCCGGTCCAGAATCCTCCACCGCCTCCCCCGCCGCCGAAGCGATTCCCACCGCCGCGCCGCAAAATCATTATTACGAAGAAGATTCCGAAGAGGATCAACGGCCACGGAATGCTGTCTCCGGTCGATCGCCGCACATGATATTGCTGCGGCGCCGGCGCGACCAGCGAGACGTTCTTCGAGCGTGCGATGGTCGAGCCCAACTGCTCCGCCGCCGCGATCAGCGCCGCGCCGTATCGCCGCTGCCGCAGCGCCGGACGCATATCGTCCAGCAGCAAGCCCGCCATTCCGTCGGGAATCGCCTCGCCCAGCCCCCCGCCTACTTCGAGGCGCGTCTTGCGATCGCCGATCGACAACAGCACCATCGCGCCATTGTCTTCGCCCTTCTGCCCGATGCCCCACGCGTGGAAAATATCGTTGGCAACGTCCTCGATCGGTTCGCCCTGCAGCGACTGAATCGTGACGAACGCAAGCTGCGCGCCGGTCGCCTGCTGCACTCTTGCGGCATAGCTGTCGAGTTCGGCGCGGCTGGCGGCATCGATCACGCCCGCAAAGTCGCTGACGTATCCCTGCGGCTTGAGCGCCTTCCAGTCCACCGCGAATGCGGGGATCGCCAAACACAGCAGACCCGCAATCGCTCGCAGCGCACAGGCCGCCCCGGGCGAGCGTGTCCATTGTGCGCTCTTTCCGGAGGGCCTCATGGGATTAGTGCTGCTGTGCGTCGAGCAACTCCACCGTCTTCAGAATCGTTCGCCCCACAACTTCCAGACTGTGAGCTGACACCTTATCCATCGTGTCCGTATTCGCATGGTGAAACTCCCCCATGCCGTCGAACTGCGGACCCATCCGGCCGTACATCGCATCGACCACGTCTACCGCCGGGATTCCCACTTCAAGAAACGGCACGTGATCGTCGACAATGCCGACGTCGTATTTGAAGAAATACTGCTGATCACCGAGCTGCTTCGCCGCCTGGGAGATGAGATCCTGCAGCCATCGGCTGGACCCGGTCTCGCGCGCCACACTGAGATCCTTGTCGCCGATCATGTCGAGCAGAAAGAAGCCGCTCACGCGCCCGGCCATGCCGTTGGCTGCAAGCGTGCCCGCCAGATGCCGGCTCCCATAAAGCCCGTCGGTCGCTGTGAACTCTTTCACCGCCTCCTCGAGGTCTGTCCAGACCAGCCAGATCTGCAGGTTGGTCTTGTGTCCCACGAGGGCGTCCGCGAATGCCAGCAGGATCGCCGTACTCGATGCGCCGTCATTCGCGCCGATGAAGCCCGGCATAAACAGGGTGTCGTAGTGCCCCGCAAGAATGAAAATCTTCTGCTTCGGATCGTTGGTGGCGTTGAACTTTCCGATGACGTTGTGAACCGGCACCTGCCCTCGCGGCGTTTTCGCCCTGAAGTTGTCCGCCTCAATTGTTCCACCGTCCTTTTGTATGGTCTGGCGAATCAACTCTTCGGTTTTTGCGTGCCCCGGAGAACCCGGCCACCGCTCTCCAAAACCCGCGACCTTCGCGGTGTATGTGTACGCCTGCTGCGCGTTGAAGCCGTCATGCAGTGGCGTGGCGGCGCTCATGGAGAAAAAGCCCGCGAACAGAGCGGCCAGGAGCGCGGCACTGGGAAGCCGGAGCATCAGGCGGCGTGGTTCTTGACCCACTCGTCTTCCCACTTTTTGATCTTCGCGTCGTACTCTTCGATTTCAGCTGCCGTGACGAGCAGATAATCCTTCTCCAGGTCCTCAGCGGTCTCGATCGCATTGCGCAGCTTGCACGCGGCAATACGGGAACATAACGAGTCGCTGACGACGCGCCCCGTGCGCTTGCCGTAAGCCCGGATATCGGCGTTATGGATCACGACCGTCTTCTGCACCTGCTCCTCGCCGTTATCGAGCACGAACCGCACATCCACCGAATCGCTGTGCCGGATCGAGATGCCGGTCTGCAGATACTTGAATTGTGCGTGCCATCTCCGCCCAAACGGATCGGCGCCGGCATCAAAGTCGCGGAAGTTTTCCATCACGAGTATTTTAACGTGCGTGTAGTCTGGAAGAGAACATGTCGTGGCAGCAGGAGTTAACCATCGGAGCCGATATCGCCCGCCGCGCCGGCGCCCTCGCCTTGAAGATCCGGGAAGGCAACATCGGCATTGAATCGAAGCCCGACGAATCCCCGGTCACCATCGCCGACCGCGAATGCGAAAAGCTCATCGTCGAAGGTCTCCAGCAGGCCTTCCCGGGCGACGGACTCCTGGGCGAGGAAGGCGCCAGCCGCGAACCCACCAACGGCCGCCGCTGGATCATCGACCCCATCGATGGCACGCGCGACTTCATCCGCGGCACGCGCGCCTGGAGCGTCCTTCTCGGGCTCGAAGAGCACGGCCAGATCGTCGCCGGGTTCGCCTACTTCCCTTCCACCAACGAAATGTTTTCCGCCGCCAAAGGAGAAGGCGCATTTTGGGATGGCCGGCGCATTCATGCGTCCACGGTTTCGCGACGGTCCGACGCCCTGCTCTGCTGCAACGGCCTCAGTTACATTCACCGTTACCCATTTGCCCCGGATCTGCTCGAATGGCTTTCGGAATTCTGGACGGTCCGCAGCATGGGCGGGTGCTTTGACGCCGTGCTTGTCGCCTCCGGACGGGCGGACGTCTGGATCGAAGCTCAGGCGAAGCCGTGGGACCTCGCGCCGCTCAAAATTATTGCCGCGGAAGCCGGCTGCGTTACGTTCGACTTCAACGGCCTGGACACCATCTATGGCGGCAACTACGTGATCACGGTGCCGGCGCTTGCGGAGGACATTCGCCGCTTCACCGCTCGCCCCGAAGTCCACTAACTGACTTCTACTTGCCCGATACCACTGAATTTTTCCAGATGCCAGGGGAAATGTGGCGCTGGCGATCTCGTCGCCGGTGCTTGCTTCTGTTGCCGGCAAAGGCCTCCACCGGCGGCAATACCGCCAGTGCCACATGCTCTCAACAAGGGTCGAAAAGCCTGGCGCGTGGGGATGTCCCGCCTACTTCGCCGTCCCCCCGCTCTTTCGGATCGCGGCCGACAGGGCCAGCAACTTGTCCGCCTCCTGCTGCCTGCCGAGCGACTTCAGCGTCGCGGCGTGCTCTTCCATTGCCTGCGCGAGCAATGGACTCGTGATCCCCGCCGTCTTTTCGCGAATCTGTTCCACCAGTTTGAAGCGGGGCTCTGCCGCGGAAAATTTTCCTTCCGCCACATAATCCAATGCCAGACTGTAAACCGCGTCCGCGACTTCAGCATTGAAAAGTCCGCTGGCCGCCTCGCGGATGTCGCCGCACCGATGGAGCGGCGCTTCGGCCTCCTGATAACGTTTCAGCGCGCGCAGTGCGTCGCCCTGCAGGCACAATGCGGCGGCGGTCCGCACGCTGTTCGGTCCCAGCAGTCTCTCGTAAGTCGCCAGCGTCCTCGCGATGAACGGGAGTGCGTCAGCGTGCCGGCCTTCATCCATGATCACGCCTGAGATGTTGAAATTCACGTTGGCGGTGTCTGTGCCGTCCCCGTATAGCGTCTGCATGATAATGCTCGCCCGCCTGTACGACGCTTCCGACTCGGCATATTTTTTCTCGGCCCGATACACCAGCCCCAGCGTATTCAGAGTCGAGCCAAGCCGTGCGTCGAACCCACCGAAAGCCTGCGCCGCGTGCAACGCTTTCAGCAGCTCCTGTTCCGCCTTCGCATAATCGTGCGCACCCGCGGCCCTCATACCGGCCATGACTGCACTCTTCCACGCGCTTTCGTCGACCTGTGCCGCCGCAACCCCCGCCAGCGCTGCGCAGACGAGCAGTCCTCTCGAGAGGAAGCGGACAGCGCCGCCGCGTTTTCGCTGTGCGCGTCGAACGCACCTCTCGCCGCCGCTCAATTTTTCTCCTTTTTCTCTGTGCGCCGGATGGCCGTCGCGAGCACGAGCAGGCGCGCCGCCTCTTTGTCACGGCCCATGGACTTGAGCACGGTCGCATGATCCTCGAACGTCTGCGCCAGCAGCGGACTCGTCAGCCCCAGCGTCTTCTCGCGAATCTTCTCCGCCAGCGTAAACCGCGGCTCGGCGAGCGCATATTTCGCCTGACCCGAATACGTCATCGCCAGGCTGTAGAGCGCGTCCGCGAATTCCGGAGTGTCGATCCCGCCATCCTTCTGGCGTATGTCGAGGCACCGTTTCAGTGTTGTCTCGGCCTCGGTCATACTTCGGGCCGCGCGTAATGCATTGCCCAGCAGGCACAAAGCATCGCCGGTCTGCGTGTCGGTTCCGCCCAGCAGCCTCTCGTAGGTGAGCACCGTGTTGCGCGCCGCCGCAATCGCGTCACCCGGACGTCCCGCATCGAGAAGCAGCCGCGCCATGTCCAGGTCAACACTCGCGACCTCGATACTGCCGTCATCATGCGCTTTCACTGCTATTTCGCGCGAGCGCTTCAATGCCTTTTCGCTGTCGCCGAATCGCTTCTCGGCGCGGTAAACCTGGCCCAGGCCCTGCAGGGTCAATCCGGCGCGCCAATCATCGGCCGCGAAACGTTCCGCCTCATGCAATGCTTTCTGGAAAAGTTCCTCGGCTTTGGCATAGTCATGATCGCCCGAAGCGCGCTGCGCATCCGCGATCAGATCCTTCCATGCATCGTCGCCGAGAGCGCCCAGACGCGGAACCGTCGTCAACAGCGCGATGGCAACGCAAACCGCCACGCGCGCACGCGCCCGAATCGAGGAAAACACCGCGTGAATCCGGTTCAGAAACTACCAGAATATCCGATGGAATCGGCGCCTGGCCGTATAGGTGGTACTATGACCGTCGCATTCCGCCGACGCCGTAGACCAGCGGCGCGATCGCAGCCGCCCGGATCGATTCAACAAGACCGGGATCATCGGCCTCCGAGGCCGCATCGAAACTCCGGTTCATCAGTTCGACTCGAATCACTTCCAGGTCTGTATTCGCCGACATGTACAAAGCCCGCAAGTCGGGCCGGAATTCGCGCAATCGATTCACCAGTTCCGACCCGTTCCCTTCTTCACCGGGTCGCGTGTCTTCGGTCCTCAGCAGGATGTCGGTAACGACAAGGTCAATGGGGACATATCCGCGTTTGGCAATGCCGATGGCTTCCTCCGGCGTTCGTGCGAGAAGCGCGCGCATCCCGTTGGAATCGAGAATTCTGGCGAAAAAAGCGAGTATTTCCGGCTCCTCATCGACCACCAAAACCGACAGAGAATCCTTGCGTGCTGGCATAACCACTCCTGCATTCAGGATAGCCGCGACACAAAAAAAACCAAAGTACTAATAGAAGCTCCGTGTGCTTCCGAACACGGCCATTGGTTATCATTCGCGCTGGTCGTCGTCGCACAACGTATGTTGACGTCGTTGGCAAATTATTTTTTTGAGGGCTTTTCAAAATGCTGATAATCCTGCCGGTCGCTCCAACGGCCGCCCCATGTCCAGCCCGCTTTCTCGAATTCCTGCACGACGAAACCGTCTTTCAGGATCGATCCGGGAAAAGCTTTGGTGCGGTCGAGATACTTTCTTCCCGCCGGTGGCAGCACCTGATCTCCTTTGACATAGGGATTGGTCAGCGGATTAATGTCGATCGCCCGGCCCCAACTGTGATTGGAGTAAACACCCCGCTTTCCGGTCACGTCGCGGCAATTGAAAGCGGAGGTGTTATTCGCCGCCATCGATGCGTTATCGCTCCCTCCGTACTCCTCGACGGGCGCCATCCGCTCGATCTGAAATCCATGCCGGTAGAGATTTTCGAAGTGCCGCACCACTTCATCCGCGAGATCTTTGTGCACCACGAGCGTGCCCATCTGGTCGTTCTTCCGGAAGTCGTGAAACGTCAGAGTTAACTGGCGAAGATCGTCAGGAGGCACCGGACATCCGGGATGCCACGTCGTGTGCCGGATCTTCTCGAGCAACTTCGGGGCGACAGGCTCGCTGCGAAAAACCGGAGCCGTGGCGCCAAAGCTCAAAACCGCGGAGAGAAAAATGCCGCCGAGCACGTTTAACGCAGACGATCGTAATTTGCCGTCTGCGGAACTTCTCATTTTCCCGGTTTCAAACTCTTATACGCCGCTTCGATGAACATGTCCGGGGTCCAATAGCCGTTATGTCCGTAAGTCGGATCGTAATCGCGCGTCAGCTTCTCTGCCTTCGTCTGCTCAAGAGTGAGTCCCCGCTTGATGGCGTCCTTGACGCGGTCGCGCACAATCGCAATCATGTCGCGGTACTCCACCACTTCAGCCTGATCGCAAAGGTGACCGTGCCCCGGAATCACCAGGGTGCCGCCTTCTTCTTCATGCTCGACGATCGACATGTCGACGAGCCGTGTGAGCGCCAGCACCGTCCCTTCAATCGTCCCACCCTTTTCCACATCGATCACGGGATATCCATCGGTATTGAAGATATCGCCCGCGCTGATCACATCCGACCGGCGGAAGAAGACGAAGCTGTCGCCATCCGTCAGCGCTTCCGGCTGGTGGATAATCTCGATGCCTTCGCCATTGAAAAACAACGTCTTCTCTTTGCCAAGGAACGTGTCGGTCGGCCACGCATCGGGTGGGGTCGGCGACTTCTTGCCGGTGGGCGCGCTCATCCGCGTCAGAACGTTTTCCTGCGCCAGGATCTGCGCACCCTCGCGTGAATCGCGGATATCGTTGGTGACGTTAGCACCCGTAATCGTCGTTCCCGAAAGCTTCACGGGAGCGTTGCCGTCCGTGCTGTCCGGATACGAGTTCGTATTGATTACGTACTGCAGCGGCCGCTCGGACAACTTCTTGATCGCCGCCACGACCTTGTCGGACATCTTCGCGAAGCCGGTATTCACGACCACCGCGCCCTGCTTGCCGACCTGCAGTGTGATGTTGGCGCCATCGCCGACCAGCATGTAGATGTTGCCCTGGACGGGCCACACATGCAGCTCGGCTTTGGAAAAATCCTTATTCTGTTCGCCGTGGCTCTCGGCGGCAGTCAGATCCACCTGCGCAAAAGCGGCGGTCGCCAGGGCAACCCCGGCCAGGGCCGTTCGTAAAATCGTCATTTCTTCCCGCCCGCTTCCATGGCCTTCAGCTTCTTCTGGTACTCCGGATACATCGTCTCCGCCCCGCCGCGCGCCGCCTCGTACGGCACCATCGGATGCGCCGCCTCATACTCCTTCAGAAACTTGTTCTGTCCTGGCAGATAGTTCGGCACTTCCCCTTCTTTGCGTCCCACGACCTCTTCGACCGACTCGCATGGATATAACCAGTTGCCGTTGTAATTCAGGTTGACCCTGAAATCCTGCGTCTTGATGAGAGGCTCGGTCAGATATCCGGGATCTTCCACAATACTGACGTGCGTCATGATGTCGCCATGCCGGATGAAGTGCTGCGTCAGGGTGGCGCGATCGCTCTCGACCAGTCCGTTGCGCCGGATCCATCCCGTCTTGATATGCGTCGTGTGCACGGTCAATACGTCGCCTTCCCACTTCCCCGTCGAGAAGCCCATCCACGTATGCAGCGCATACTCCGGCGGATGCGGACGCCCGTCCATCCAGATCACCATGTTCTGTTCATACGTCTGGCTGTAGACATGAATGGCGACGAGGTTCTGCGTCTCGGGATCTTTTTCTTCCCAGATCCGCAGGTTGGTCGGTCCGCGGAAGATATAAGGAGAAACGTGCACCCGGCACTGCTGTTCCGGCATTGTGATGCGCGAGGAACTCCAGCTGTCGGCCCGCAGCCGGTTCGCATCCGTGATCGGCAGCCCCAGATAATCGCCCAGCTCAGGGCCGGGTATCCGCTCCGGCTGATCTTCGAGGAACATCGCGTTCCAGTTGCCGGAAAGATCGACTTGCGCGAACGCGGGTAGCGCTATAGACGCGAACGCCAGCAAAGCTGTCAGCGCGAAACGAACTTGAATCATTTGAACCGATTATCTCCTGGTGAACGCGACAGGTACTATATCATCCTGCGTTTCCAGCCAGTTGACACTTCGAGAGACGCCCAGGCTCGTCATTTCCGGACCACAAGATCCCGTCTTTCCGCGGCCTCGCGGCTGCAGATCAACGAATGGAATCAGCGGCGCAAGATCGACTTCTTTACCTTTCGCCGTGTGCTCTTCGGCCGAAGCCGCCCTTACCGCACAAACCGGAATTCCCAGGCTGCATCGCGTACCGTCTGTAGTTCCGCCTCGCTAAACCCAAAGACATCTCGCGCGATTTCAAACTCGCGCGTCAGGTCCGTCCCAAACACACCCGGATCGTCCGTATTCAACGTAATCGGCACACCCGCGTCGAACAACCTCCGTACGGGATGCCCATTCAGAGCGGCAACCGCCCCCGTCCGCACATTGCTCGTGATGCACACCTCCAGCGGAATCCTCTCCTCCCGCAACCACCGCATCAAATCCGGATCTTCCACGGCCCGAATCCCGTGCCCGATCCGTTCCGCCCCGATCCCGAGCGCATCGCGGATCGACTCGGGACCCGCCGTCTCGCCGGCATGTGCCGTCAACCGCAGGCCGGCATCGCGTGCATAAGCATAAGCCTCGCGCAGCTCACTCGCCGAGCCGCGCACCTCATCCCCGCCGATCCCAAACGAAATGGCGCCATCGCCCACATACTTCGCCGCGATGCGCGCTACCTCCATCACATGCTCGGGACCGAGCTGCCGGATCGCATCGAGGTTCCACCACACGTCCACCGGCGAGCCCTTTTGCGCGCTGCGAATCTCCTTCCACACCGAATCGAAATCGAATCCACGCCACAGCACAACCCCAGCGCCCAGCGTGACCTCCGCATAGGTAATCCCTTGCTCGGTGAGTTGTTCGATCATCCACCGGGTAATCCGGCCATAGTCCTCCGGACCCCGCAGTTGCTGCGCGATGAACTTGAAACATTCGATAAAACCGCCGAAATCCGTGAATCCCCATACCGCATCGACCGTGTCGCGAGGCACCAGCGGATCGAGACGCAACAACGCCTCGCGATCAACTGTGCCTTCCAAATGGAGATGCAATTCAGCCTTGCCAGCCTGGCCACCTTGCCCGGAACCTGACGCCATATAATCAAAGTTCCCATGACTGCCGCCGAAATGGAAGCAATCATTGGGGGCTACCACGGCGACCCATTCAGTCTGCTGGGCCCGCACCCCGCCAATCCCGGCAAGACATCCAACGGCTGGAGCGTGCGCGCGTTTCTCCCGCAGGCGCAATCCGCCGGTCTCCTGCTGGAGGGCGAGCGTGTGCCGATGGAAAAGAAACACCCCGGGGGGTTCTACTCCGTTACCATCCCCGCGCAGCCCGGCCACTACCGATTCGAGATCGAAGGCTGGCACGGCGGCAATTCGGTAATCGAAGATGCTTACCGCTTTCCTTCGATCCTGCCGGAAACGGACCTTTACCTCCACGGTGAAGGTAACCTCTTCGAGGCCTGGCACTCTTTCGGCGCGCATCTCACAACCATCGACGGCTCCGCCGGCGCAAGCTTCGCGGTCTGGGCCCCCAATGCTGAAGTTGTTTCCGTTACCGGCTCATTCAACGACTGGGACAAGCGCCGTCATCCCATGCGCCTGCGCACCGGCGGCGTGTGGGAGATCTTTATCCCTGGCGTGAAGGAAGGAGATTCGTACAAGTATCTGGTTCGCTCGAAACACCGCGGTTACGAGCAGCTCAAGGCTGACCCGTTCGCCTTTCGCAGCGAGGTCCCGCCACGATCTGCTTCCATCGTTTGCGATCTCTCGCGCTTTGTATGGCAAGACGACGCCTGGATGGCGGCGCGCGGCGAGCGCCAGCTTCTCAAAGAGCCCATCTCGATCTACGAGCTCCACGTCGAATCGTGGATGCGCCTGCCCGGCGGCGACAGCCTGAATTACCGCCAGCTCGCGGAGCGGCTTGTGGAATACGTCAAGCGCATGGGCTACACCCATATCGAGCTGATGCCCATTCAGGAATTTCCGTTCTCCGGCTCCTGGGGCTATCAGGTCACCGGCTACTTCGCGCCCACCGGACGCTTCGGCACTCCCCACGATTTCCAATACTTCGTCAACGTCTGCCACCAGGCCGGTATCGGCGTCATCATGGACTGGGTTCCGGCCCATTTTCCGAGGGACGCTCACGGCCTCGCGTTCTTCGACGGCAGCGCTCTTTACGAGCACGCCGACCCGCGCCAGGGGGAACACAGCGAGTGGGGCACGCTGGTCTTCAATTACGGGCGCAACGAGGTCCGCGAGTTCCTCATCTCGAGCGCCTTGTTCTGGCTGAAGCAGTACCACGTCGACGGCCTGCGGGTCGATGCAGTCGCGTCGATGCTCTACCTCGATTACTCGCGCAAGGAAGGCGAGTGGATCCCGAACCGCTTCGGCGGCCGCGAAAATCTGGAGGCTATCGACTTCCTCCGCCAGTTCAACGATCTCGCCCACAAAGTGCCCGGCGCGATCACGATCGCCGAAGAGTCAACCTCATTCTCCGCTGTCTCCCGTCCGGTCTACTCTGGCGGACTCGGCTTCACCATGAAATGGAACATGGGCTGGATGCACGACATGCTCCATTACTTCAGCGAAGATCCCGTCTATCGCAAGTACCACCACAACAACATCACCTTCAGCATGTTGTACGCATTCACCGAAAACTTCGTGCTGCCGATCTCGCACGATGAAGTCGTTTACGGCAAGCACTCCCTGCTTTCGAAAATGCCCGGGGACGAATGGCAGAAGTTTGCCAACGTGCGCGCCTTCCTTGCCTACATGTACGGGCACCCCGGCAAGAAGCTCCTGTTCATGGGCACGGACATCGGGGATCCCAACGAGTGGAACCACGACACCAGTGTTCCCTGGGACCTCCTCCAATACCCGGTCCATCGCGGCCTGCAATGCTTCGTGCGCGACCTCAACCGCCTCTACCGCTCTCATCCCGCTCTCTTCGAAGTCGATTTCGACCACAAGGGGTTCGAATGGATCGATATTTCCGATGTCGAAAAGTCCGTTATTTCGTTCCTGCGGCGTGCGGAGGACCCGAATGACTTTCTCGTTTTTGCCTGTAACTTCACCCCGGTGGCTCGGGAGAAGTACTCGGTCGGAGTTCCGAATGCCGGCTACTATCGCGAAATTCTCAACTCGGACTCCGCTCAGTACGGCGGCAGCAACATGGGCAACCTTGAAGGCGTGATGTCGACAACCACAAAAAGCCACGGCCGCCCGAACAGCATCATCATCACGCTCCCACCCCTCGCCGTCGTCGCCTTCCAATGCCAACCCGCTTCGATGTAGTGGTTATCGGAGGCGGCCACAACGGGCTCGTCACTGCCGCCTATCTCGCCCGCGCCGGAAAGAAAGTCGTGGTGCTTGAACGCCGCGAAATGGTCGGCGGATGCGCGGTTACCGAAGAGATCTGGCCCGGTTATCACGTCTCCACTGGCGCCTACCTTGTCAGCCTGCTGCAGGAGCGCATCGTCCGCGAGCTGGAACTCGAGCGCTGCGGCTACCAGGTGCTGCCCAAAGACCCCGCTTTCTTCTCCGCGTACCCCGACGGGCGCCATCTCTTCTTCTGGCAGGACGAGCGCAAGACCCTCGCCGGGATCGCGAAGTTCTCGAAGAAAGATGCCGAAGCTTATCCGAAGTACGAAGCCTATCTCGAACGCCTTGCCATTGTCGTCGAATCGCTCCTGCTCGTGACACCGCCCGAGCTTCCGCCGAAAAAGCCTTCGGACTTTGTCGACTACCTCAAGCTCCTGGGCCGCTTCCGCAAGCTGCCTCCGGGTGACATCGCCGGGCTCGTCCGCATTTTCACGCAGAGCGCCGCCGATCTGCTCGATACCTGGTTCGAATCGCCGGAAATCAAAGTCACCCTGGCGACCGACGGCGTCATCGGCGCGAACGGCGGGCCGCGCTCGGCCGGCACCGCCTACATCCTCATGCATCACTGCATGGGCGGCGTCAACGGCAAGCGCGGACTCTGGGGGTTCGTCCGTGGTGGCATGGGAGCGGTTTCCGAAGCCATCGCAATATCGGCGAGAGGGCAGGGCGTCGAAATCCGCACCAACGTTACCGTCGACCGCATCCTGATTCACGGTGACCGCACATATGGAGTTGTGCTCGATAATGGCGACGAAGTCCACGGCGATATCGTCGCGTCAAACCTCGACCCCAAAGCGACATTTCTTCGCCTGATCGAACCGCGCTACCTCGACCCGGAATTCCGCGCTTCGATCGAGCACTTCCGCGTGGAAGGAACATCTCTGAAGATGAACCTCGCACTCGACGGGCTACCCGACTTCGCCGCGCTTCCGGGAACTCCCGGCCCGCAACATGGCGCGACGATGCACATCTGCCCGTCAATCGATTATGTGGAGCGCGCCTGGGACGACGCCAAATACGGACGCCCTTCCCAAAACCCGCTGATCGAAATGACGTGCCCGACCATCTACGATCCCGCGCTCGCCCCCGCTGGCAAACACATCATGGGAATTTTCCTGCAGTACGCCCCGTACACGCTGCGGGATGCATCGTGGGATGAGCTTCGCGAACCCTACGGTGACCGCGTCCTCGAAGTCATCGCCGAATATGCGCCGAACATGCGCGGCATCGTGCGTGAGCGCCAGGTGCTCAGTCCGCTCGATCTGGAGCGGCGCTTCGGCATTTCCGGCGGCAATATCTTCCATGGCGAAATGAGCCTCGACCAAATGTTCGTGCTTCGCCCGGTCGCCGGGTGGGCCCGTTACAAGACCCCGGTGCGCGGGCTCTGGCTCTGCGGATCGGGCGCGCACCCCGGCGGGGGCGTTATGGGCGCGCCCGGATACAACGCTGCGCGCGAAATCCTGCGGACGGCATAGTTCAGAAATCCGGCCGCGTGGCCGGACGCCCATTACACCCGCGCGCGGCTGGCACCGGTCGGTTCCTGCGATTCCCCTGGCAATCCGCCTGCGGACATTCGTGTGAAGGAGTTTCATTTTCATGATGGACTTAACGACGACATCGGGACGCACCCACGCGCTTTCCCCGTGGCAAACGCTCCGCACAAATCCGTTCTCGCTCATGAGAAGAATGACCGAGGAAATGGATCGGATGATGGGCGAATTCACCTCAGGCCGCGGGAACGGAAACCAAATGGTCTGGGCGCCGGCAATCGAACTCTCGCAAGAGGACGGCGCATTCGTCGCCAAAGCCGAGTTGCCTGGCCTCAAACCCGAGCAGGTCAAGGTTGAAGTCACCGACGATGAACTCGTCATCCAGGGAGAGCGCGCTGACGAACGGCAAGTCAATGAGGGCCATGTACATCTGAGCGAGAGGCAATATGGGAGCTTCTATCGGGCGATTGCCTTGCCCGAAGGGGCCAAAGGGGGTGACGCCAAAGCCTCATTCGAGAACGGTGTTCTGGAAGTTACGGTTCCCGTTCAGGAGAAGGAGAAAAATCGTAAATCCATTCCGGTGCAGGCTTCCGCGGGCAAAGTCTCTTTACCTCCGTCTTCCGGGCCTTCGTCTTCCAGCACGTCCAGCGGACCGTCCGGCAATTCGGGCAAGACAGACACCAGGTCCGGCCAGAAGAATTGATTGGCATTGCGCCTGGAAGTTTGGCACCGGGGATTCATATCTGAGGGCTCGCCTGCGCGAGCCCTCAGATATTCCGGTGTTTACTGGCCTTTCCAGTAACCCGGCAGATTTGTTTTCGTGGCTCGCACGATTTCGAGCACATTCCGCCGGTCGGCCGCCGAGAGCTTCGCGAATTTCTTGTCCGCGTTCTTACCCGTCAGGACGTCATACAACCGCTGGTAGATCCGTTCGCGATCCCAGTCGGGCATGCTGTCGAAGGCCTTCGAGTAAATCATGTAGCTCAGCGGATACTTGAAGAGCCTCGTCTGCAAATCGAAATCCCGCAGCGAACGGCCCTCCTTGTCCCGAGGACCGCGCTCGGGGAACGTCTTGCTGAAAGTCGACGCGCCCTTCACCGGCGCCGTCAGTGGCGCTTCGTCTGCGAATAGCATATAGCCGACCATGTCGTCAATCGCTGCTTCGAGCCTGGGTCGCTCCTCTTCCATCTTTCCTTCCGCCATCGCGATGCGCGTGTCCCAGGCGATGCGGATCATCAGATTCGTCATGCGCGTCTGGTGTTCGAGTGTCAGTAGCGCAACGATGTCGCTGACAGGGCTCAGATAAGCGTCGCGACTAAATGGCAGTTCGGCGTTGGGTCCCGCAGAGCTGCCGATCGGCACGCCCTTGTGCTTCTGGCCGCCGAGATCGCCGCTGATGTACCAGCCGCCCCAGCGATCCTCGATCGGCGTGCGGTCGTCTGTAACGAATCCGCCGCGCGCATGTTCGGCCGGCATTCCCGGGGGCAGGTACTGCGAGCTGATCACGAGCCCCGGCACTCCCAGGGTGTGTCCGCCCTGATGACACTGCAGGCAGACTTCGCGGCGGGCGAACGAAGGCTTCGCGACTTTCGCGGTGCCCAGCGTGTAGAAGATGACGCCCTGTTTCGGATCGAGCGACGTCACTTCCATCACCTCGCCGTGCTGCACGAAGCCGACCGACATGTCGTCGTTGAAGTAAACCGCGCGCGGCCTTTGCGCGGAAATCAGCGGCGATTGAAAACTGTCGGCCGCATAGACGAGAATCTGTGAATCGGGGTTGATACCGAGCGCCTTCAAAAGCGCGGGCAGATACCCAAGTCCGCCGGGTTGGTAGTCGAGTGTTGCTTTGCCGGCATCGAGGCGATCATCCAGTGCTTTGACCGGCTCGTTGGTCGGCGTTTCAAAATACTGGATCGCCTTGTGCCCATAAGGCACGTACGTGGTGTCTTCGAGGCGCTCGCCGAACGCGAGAACCGCCAGCGCCGCCACACCCGCAAACGTGCCGATGATCAGTGCTTTGGAGCCCATTTCCAACTTCATCTTAATCCTTTGTAATAGTTGCCCGCCCTTCGGAACGCTGGCACGCCACATGCATCTATCACAGCGAAGGGAGCAGAAACAATGAAACGAATCACTCGATACCTGGTAACCGCGGCCGGCTTTGTCGCGCTGGCCGGAGCACCGAGTATGTTCGGTGCTGACTTCCATCACGATCACGCGCGCGTGGAACACCAACGGATGATCCGTCAGGATCAGGCGCGTATTCGCCGCGATCTCGCCCGGCACGACTATCGTGCAGCGAACCGCGACCGCGCGATCCTGCATCGTGACGAACGCTGGAGGTAAAAGTAAGCCCTCAGGGAGCCCTGGCGGCTTCCGGGGCTAGCTTTCAATCCCCATTTGAGTCAGGCGGTATCTTAACGCATTCCGGGTCAACCCCAGAATGCGTGCCGCCTGGCTCTTGTTTCCGTCAGCCTGCTTCAACGCGTTTTTGATGAGCTCCTGCTCATATTGATCGAGGCTCATGCCGTCAGGCAGCCCGGCTTCCCCTGTTGCGTGCCGCGGCCGAATGTTCATGTCGAGCCGGATGTTGTCCGCGTCGAGCTTGTCGCCTGAGGCCATGACAATGCTGCGCTCAATCACATTCTCGAGTTCGCGCACATTCCCCGGCCACGGGTAGTTCATCAGTTTGTCGACCGCGGCGTCCGTAATGCCAGTCACGCGGCCGCCCGATTCCGGCGCCAGCTTCTCCACGAAATGCCGCGCCAGATAGGGAATGTCTTCCTTCCTTTCGCGCAATGGCAGGATTTCAATTGGCACCACGTTCAGCCTGTAGTAGAGATCCTCCCGGAAGGTCCCATCTTCCAGCGCGACCCGCAAATCGCGATTTGTGGCCGCGATTACCCGAACGTCGATATGCTGCGTCTTGTTGCTGCCGAGCCGCTCGAACTCACGCTCCTGCAAAATCCGCAGCAGCTTGACCTGGATATTCGCCGGCACGTCGCCAATCTCATCCAGCATCACTGTGCCCGTATCCGCCTGCTCGAACTTGCCGGGTTTTGAGATGTTGGCGCCCGTGAACGCGCCTTTCTCGTAGCCGAACAGTTCGCTCTCCATCAGGTTCTCCGGCAGCGCCGTGCAGTTGATCTTGACGAACGGTCGGTCCTTGCGCGGCGAATGGAAATGGATGGCGCGCGCAATCAGATCTTTGCCCACGCCGCTCTCGCCGGCCAGCAGCACTGTCGCCCTCGACGGCGCCACCCGCATGATCGTCGCAAAAATCTCCTGCATTCCCGGACTGCGGCCGATGATGTTGTCCCATCGGTACTTCCGCCCGAGCTCTTCTTTTAACTGCCGGTTTTCCTCCCGCAGATTGCGGATCTCGAGCGCCTTATTGACGACTTGCGTGAGCTGATCGAGCGAAAAAGGCTTCAGAATGAAATCCGACGCGCCGGCTTTCATCGCCTCCACCGCGTTCTCGATCGTGCCGAACGCGGTCATGATGATCACGGGCACGTGCGAATCCATGCGCCGGATGATCTGCAGCATCTCGAGCCCTGTCATCTTCGGCAGCTTGAAATCGGTAAGGATCAGGTCCGCGCGATCGATCAGCGGCAGGGCTTCTTCCGCGCTCGAGGCTTTCTCAACGGCAAAGCCCGCATCCAGTAACTGCAGCTCCAGAATGCGGCGCAGCTTGTCTTCGTCTTCGACAACCAGAATGTGTCTCTTCATGCTCTAGCGTCTTGTTTTGCTGGAATCGGCAGCAGGACGCGAAACGTGCTGCCTTCGCCGGGCTTGCTCTCGACGGCCATTTTACCGCCGTGTCCATCCACGATCTTCGAAACGATGGCGAGCCCGAGCCCCACACCATCCTGCTTTGTCGTCACAAATGGGTTGAAGATCGTGTCGATCTTGTCCGCCGGAATCCCGCAGCCCTGATCGATCACGCTGATCTCGGCCCGCCCTGCTGTTTCACGCGTACTTACCGTAATCGGCGCACCATTTTCCGTCGCCTGCGCCGCGTTCTGAATCAGGTTCAGGAACACCTGCTCCATCAACTCCGGATCGATCGAGAGTTGGGGCAGCGAGGGCGAGTAAGCCCGCTCGATATCCACCTTCGCCCGCGCCGCCGCCCGATCGATCACCGCCGTCACATCCGTGATCTCGCACCTCGGCTCCAGCGGACGCGCGAAGTTCAGGAACCGCGTCACCAGTGAATTCGTCCGGTCCACCTCGGCACTGATGATCTCGCCCAGTTCCTTCGCTATTGGGTCGTTGCGTGAGGCCGAGCGCGCAAGCAGATCGGCCGAACCCTTGATGCTGCCGAGCGGATTTCGCAGTTCATGCGCGAGCCCGGCCGAGAGTTGCCCCAACGCGGCAAGCCGTTCCGAGCGCCGCACCGCCGCCTCGGCAGCCAGAAGATTTTGATTCGCCGCCGCAAGTTCTTCCGCCGTCGATTTGTACTCCGCCGATTGCCTTCGAATCACGACCGAGAGCGTATATACACCCACCGCCGTGATGATCAGAGCCGCGCACCGGATCACCAGGATATGTACCTGCTCGGGTGGGACCTCCACTACCTCGAAATTCAGAAAAAGCAGAAAAGACAGGTAAACGATGACCGCGGCAATGGGCGTAACGAGGCTGCCCACCACGCCAAGCGAACCGCCGGCCGACACGATTGGCAGCAGCAGCAGGACAAAATACGAGCTCCCGATGCCGCCGTCGTATCCGATCAGCAAATAAAGAATCACCATTTGCAATGTGATGAGCGTGACGCGCCCGCGAAGCGTGTTCAGGACCGCGAATCGCCCCTCGACGAACTGAAGAATTGCAAGCAGGAACAGGAACGATTTTTCCGTTACACCGGAAGCTTCACCGGGATCGTGCGCCAAAAATATCAGCGTCCCAAACATCAGGGCGAGCAGGATGTCGGTAGCCCGAATCTGAAACTTCATACGGCGGTCCACTCTCTCTTCTTCGCCGCCTGCCCGCTCAACTTTCCGAGCATCTCCGCCATGGTCCGTCGCGTCTCGGGATCGCGCAACTCGGGACTCAACTCTGCCAGCGGCGCCAGTGTGAACCGCCGCTCAGCATAACGCGGATGTGGAATCTCCAGCTCTTCCGTCTTCATGACGAGATTTCCGTAGAGCAGGATATCCAGATCAATCGTCCGCGGACCGTTCTTTATGGTCCGCCGCCGCCCCAGCGCCGCCTCGACCTTCTGCATCCGATGCAGCAACTGCTTCGGAAACAGCGCCGTCTCGAACTCGGCAACGATATTGAGGAACCAGCCCTGCTCGCGAAATCCGATCGGCTCGGTCTCATAGAGGCTCGACGTCCGCAGCAGCTTCAAATCGGGCGCGTTGAGACTCTCGACCGCGGACCTCAGCCACGCCTCGCGATTCCCGACATTCGACCCAAGCCCAAGATAAACGATCTTCAGAACGGCTTCGCTCAAGATAACTCGGGCTCAGAATAACTCGGGCTGCCGCGCCGCGCCGCCGAACCGCCGGGGCACTTTGAAATAGTCATAGGCCCCGTCCGTCGCAATGCGCCCGCGTGGCGACCGATGCAGGAACCCAAGCTGGATCAAGTACGGCTCGTAGACTTCCTCAATCGTCTCGGACTCTTCACCGATCGACGCGGCAATCGTATTCACGCCGACCGGACCGCCCCCGAATTTCTCCAGGACCGTGCGCATGATCTTCTGATCGATCTCGTCCAGTCCATACCTGTCGACTTCCAGCAGATCGAGCGCTGTCTCCGCGACTTCCGGAGTGATTCGGCCCCGCGCTCGCACCTGCGCATAATCGCGGACCCGCCGCAGCAGCCGGTTCGCGATACGCGGGGTGCCCCGTGAGCGCCGCGCGATCTCCGCCGCCCCTTCGTCGTCGATCGGCGTATCCAGCAGCGACGCAGATCTCGTCACGATCGATTTCAGCTCCGGCACATCGTAATGATTGAGCCGCAGCACGAGCCCGAAGCGCCCGCGCATTGGCGCGCTCACCAGCCCCTGCCGGGTAGTCGCGCCGATGGCGGTAAACCTCTTGAGTGGAATCGACAGCGTCCGCGCGCCCGGCCCGGTCCCCACCAGAATGTCGAGTTGGAAATCCTCCAGAGCCGAGTAGAGCATCTCTTCGACATCCGGCAGCAGGCGGTGCACTTCATCGATGAAGAACACCTGCCGCTCGTCGATGTTCGTCAGGATGCCCGACAAATCCAGCTTCTTCTGCAGCACCGGACCCGACGTTTGCTGAAATCCGACTCCCAGCTCCTGCGCGATAATCGACGCCAGCGTCGTCTTTCCCAAACCCGGCGGCCCATAGAGCAGCACGTGGTCCATTGCCTCGCCCCGCTGCCTGGCTGCATCGATTGCGATCCGCAGCACTTCCTTCAACCGCGCCTGCCCGGTGAAATCCTCAAGGCGCTTCGGACGCAGCGCCGTCTCAAGCTGCCGGTCCTCGTCGCTCCCGCTTGCGGATACCAGACGTTCCGCCATCAGCGCACCAGCTCCAGCGCTTTACGGAACAGCGGCTCGAACTGATCCGGAGCCCCGCCTGCGCGCGCCTTCCTCACAGCCGCTTCCGCCGCCGGACGCGCGCATCCCAGATTCAGGAGCGCGGAGAACACATCCTCATCGAGCTGCGACAAAGCCGGCTGTGCCGCGGCCGCTCCCTCCTCGCCCGCCGGAGCAGGCAACTTGTCGCGCAGTTCCAGCACAATCCGCTCGGCCGTTTTTTTGCCGACCCCGGGAATCCGAACCAGCTTGTCGAGTTCATTGCGCCGGATGGCCGCGAGCAAATCCCCCGCCGGCATTCCGCTCAGCACCTTGATCGCGAGCCCCGGCCCGATTCCACTCACGCCGATCAGCCGCTCGAAGAGATTCTTTTCGTCAGCGGTCAAGAACCCGTAGAGCGCGATGACGTCCTCACGCACATGCGTGTATACGCGCAGCCGCGTTTCGACGCCGGCATCGGGAAGTTGCGAGAACGTCGAGATGGGAATGGTGACGTCATAACCGACACCACCCGCTTCCAGGATCGCCTGATTTGGATGCTTCTCGATCAGCGTCCCGCGCAGGAGCGCAATCATGGTGAGATAGCGTAATTGTACGATGTGCCGGTTGAATGGCCGGCGTTCTCAACTGCGCCGCTCCTATGGTGCGCGATAAATTACTTATGGCCCGCCGCCGCTTCTTCGTCGATCAGGTTCACAAAGGACACGCCGATATCACCGGCGAAAATGCCCACCATCTCACCCGCGTGCTTCGCGTTGAAGCCGGCCAGAAATTCGAAATCACCGACAACCAGCGTGCGTGGCTCGCGTCAGTTGAAACCGCCCGCAAGGATCTCGTTCGCTTCCAAATCCTCGAAGAGCTGCCGCCGGGACCCGGCCTGCCCTCTGTCGCCCTTTACCTCGCGCTGATCAAGTTTGACCGTTTCGAATGGGCCGTCGAAAAGGCGACCGAATTAGGGGTGACGCGCATCGTCCCGGTCGACGCCCACCGCAGCGAGCGCGGACTCTACGCAGGCTCTCACAAACGCATCGAGCGCTGGCGTCGCATCGCGCAGGAGGCAAGCGAGCAATCCCGCCGCTTGCGCGTGCCGGAGATCGCCGAGCCCGTTCGCCTTCCCGAAGCGCTGCAGGATTCCGCGACCCACCGCTGCTGGCTCGACGAACAACCCGGGGCCACACCGTTGCTCAAGGCCATTGAGCTACACCCTGCCGACAGCACTGCAATTCTCATCGGACCTGAAGGCGGCTGGATCGACGCCGAACGCCTCGAGTTCGCCGCCGCTGGCTGGACCGCCGCCTCACTCGGCCCCACGGTTCTGCGCGCGGAAACCGCCGTCTGCGCGGCTCTCGCAGTACTCTCGCAGATGTGGCTGGCCGTCAGGGTTTGAGGCGCCGGATTGCCCCAGTAACATCGGATAGATATAACCGGGATAACTCACCCGGTCGTACACGCGCCGTATGGATTACGCCATTCGCTGTATTGTAGATTTTTGCCGTCACAGATAAACTCGACCAGGCTCACAAAAGACTGGCCGGCTGTCAATAGAATTGCGCCGGCGAAAGCTCGTTTGGAAGAGCAAAACGTGGAGGGTTTATTGAAATGAGAAAAACTAACGCAGCTTCTGCGGCGATTCTGGCTCTTGCGCTGACCTCAGTCGCATCAGCCGCGCTTGTCGGCGACACGTACAACTTCAGCACGTCGAAAACCGGAACAGTCACCATAAGTCCGCTGGGTGCTGGAGGAAACTTTACCGTGCCCGCCGGGCCCGGCTTTTGCGTGGGACCGAACGCAAACAACTGCGTTAGTTCAGGACTCTCCGGATCGATCTCCTTCGACGGCGCCGGTACGCAGATCATCTTCAACTTCAGCGGAAGCACCGACGGCGCCACAGGAACATTCGTTCTCAATCTGACGAACTTTCTGCCGGCGAATATTCTGAATGTGACTTATAACTCCGGCTCACTGCTCAGCGGCACGTTTGGACTCACGTCCTTTTCCAGTTCGTCGATGGTATTCACCGGATCGATCACCGAGGGGTCGTTCAACGCTATCAACGGCCGCACGATCGTTTTCGACATCGCCCACGGCGCCCCGCCCACGGTGACGAAGTCGTTCAACGGTAATAAAGTGACGCCGGGCGGTAAGTCAACCCTTACGATCTCGATCGCCAACCCCAACGCAGGGGTCGCCGAAACCGGTGTGAGCTTCACCGACACGTTTCCGGCCGGCGTCGTGGTGGCGAGCCCGGTGAACCTGACCTCCACATGTGGTGGATCGGCAACCGCAAACGCCGGGGGCACTACGGTAACGCTGTCCGGCGGATCGATTGCCGCGAGCGCATCGTGCTCGGTGACGCTGGACGTGATTGGTAACACCGAAGGCGTGAAGAACAATTCGGTGACGGTGGCGTCCGACTTCGGCTCGACCGCGCCAGCCACCGCAACACTGACGGTGGCATCTGTTCCGGTTTTGAGCAAGCAATTCAACGAACTAACAATCGGACAGCAAAACACCGAAACGCTGACTTTCAAGCTGACCAATCCAAACACAAGTTTGGCTCTGACGGGCCTGACATTCAGCGACCCTCTTCCAGCGGGGCTGATCGTGGGCACACCGAACGGGTTGACTGGCAGTTGCGATTCGGGCACCATCACCGCGGTTGCGGGCGGCAATTCCGTCTCTCTGGCCGGTGCAACGCTGGCGGCGGGTGCAAGTTGCACATTCGCGATCTCGGTCCAGGCAAACGGTGCAGCGCTCGGCACATTGACCAACAGGACCAGTACAGTTACTTCCAACGAGGCTCTTCCGGGAGCAGCGGCAGTCGCCACGATTTTTGCCGGCGATCCGGTGGAGATCAGCTACGCGGCGAATCTTGCCGTGGGCGATTCGGTCACCGACATTACCAATACGGGGGCTTCGGGCGCCGCGCTGCAAGCCGGCACGACGGCGACGATTACCGGCGCCCTGTGCGCAAACATCTACGCGTTCACTCCGGACGAGCAGTTGGTATCGTGCTGCTCCTGCCCGGTGACCCCCAACGGGCTGGTTTCGCTTTCGGCCAAGTCCGATCTGGCGAGCAATACCCTGACACCGGCAACACCCACGGCACTTGTTATCAAAGTGCTCGCAACAACCCCGGTCGGGGGAAGCTGCAACAACTCGGCGGCGGCGGTTACGCCGGCGACGCTGGCCAACGGCCTGAAGTCGTTCGAAACCACGATCCACGCCACACCAACGGCGGGGAGCTACGGCGTGACGGAAACGCCGTTCTCTCCGGTCACGCTGAGCGCGGGCGAATTGAACAGAGTCACCAGCCTCTGCAATTTCATCATTGCGAATGGAAGCGGGTTCGGAATTTGCCGGTCGTGCCGGCTGGGTGGGCTGGGCGCCGTCAACCAGTAGCTGAGAACCAATCACACAAAAACGCCCCACGGCAACAGGCTGTTGCCGTGGGGCGTTTTTGTATTTCCGAGCCCGTTGAGCCCGCATCCCCACCCTCCACGTCGACTTCATGCGCCTCTGCTTCGACTTCACACGGCCGGCCCGTTGATTCAAAAGATATGGAAACCGATTACCGTTTTGAGCCCGTCTGTGCAGCTGGAGAGTTAGTTCGAAACGAGTATCGGGAGAATACTTATAAATCAATGCGACACTTGGGTATAACTACGTCTTTTTTGTGCCTGCTGGCGGGAACACCTCTTGTAAATGCACAGGTCCCGCAGGCGAACGTTTACTTCGGACTCGGTACGGCGCATGCGGATTCCAGCAACCAAACGATCGACCCGCTGGGAATTGGTATATTCCGTACGACACCGAAGATAACAGGGCTTTTCGGTACCGTCGGCGGCGGTCTCATGCTCACCAGCCACTTCGGCGCGGGCGCTCAGTTCTCATGGCGCACCGGAACCGGAGACTACGCGGGGGTCAACTATCGCCCGATGTTTTACGACTTCAACGGCATCTGGCAGCCCATCAAGAGCAAGCGCTTTGTGCCTGAGATCCAGGCCGGAATCGGTGGCGCGAGCGTGCGTTTCAGCGCGAATACAACGCAATGCGATCAGCTCACCGGCTGCTCAACGGTAAATCTCGGCTCGGAAAGCTCGAGCCACTTTCAGACGCACCTCGCGGCGGCGGCGCGGTTGTATGTCACGCCCCGCTTGTTCATCCGCCCGGCGGTGGATGCGCACTATGTGAATAACTTCTTCCAGTTTGGAAGTAACTGGGTGCCGGAATATAGCCTCGGCGTCGGGTACTCGTTCGGCGGCGAGTAAGCCAGCCGCCAGGGCTGCTTACTCGCGCGGCTCCTTATCCTGAACAAGCGATTTAAGCCGGCGGAGTTCGTTGTCGATCCGCCGGCTTCGCCGTACGAGCAGGAAAACAAAGCCGATCATGATGATCCAGGCGGCGGAGTAGCCGAAGAACAGGAAGTGCAGATTCGTAATATCGATCGCGGACATGTGGTTAGATAGCGTGCAGTTCCTGACGCAATGAGTCTATCTCACGGCTGTTCGATTCCTGATGAAGGCGCACCAGCATCATCGCGGATCCAAGTAAAAGGAAACAGACGATGCCGATCAGGAATGGGGGCCAGTAAATCGGGTCGAGTCCGCCTGTTTCGAGCACCGGTCCGGGGTGTTGGGTGCGGACGTTGTGAAGCCGGATGGCCATCACGACGATCGGGATATCGGCGGCGGCGAAGACCGCAAGGATCGCCGACATTGTGGCGCGCTGCGTGGGCTCGGTGATCGCCGGCCGCATAAGCAAATAGCCGAGATAGAGAAGGAAGAGCATGAGCTG